>Ga0209023_10005692_pt1 | contig 13477 bp, 10 predicted proteins | sample LakOneMetagenome_FD_187468 | JGI IMG/M metagenome (GOLD analysis project Ga0209023, IMG submission 187468) | Freshwater and sediment microbial communities from Lake Erie, Canada (SPAdes) (version 2) | ecosystem: Environmental > Aquatic > Freshwater > Lentic | place: Lake Erie, Canada...
TATTCATTGAAACATTCAAAGTTGTTGTATTGTTTATTTCCGGTCAGAAAAGATATGCGTTCTGTAACATCATTCAGTTCTTTAAGAACAGGAATGCCTATGACCTTTACATCTGCCGGCAGGTTCATCAATAATCCCGCGGCAGTAGTGGCTGTACCAATGGCAGTGCACACATGTGTAGCTGTTTTGTATTTTATTTTATCTGCTATCAGTGCAGCTCCCATGGCGCCCAAAGGATGATAGCCGCCTTCAGGGACAATGATGCAATCTTCATGAAGTTCTTTTGATAAATCTGCTGAATCTTTTTTACTGTAATCTGCTCTTGAAATGAAATGTAATTCCATTCCATCTGCTTCACATTGTTTTAATGTATGTGAAAGTGTTGCAGATCTTTCACCCCTTACGATCCCGATCGATCTTATACCTGTTTCCATACATGCAAAAGCCGTGGCTGCAAGATGATTGGAATAGGCTCCTCCAAAAGTGAGCAATGCTTTGTTTTCATCTTTTAAAGCTTTCTCTAAAAAATAATGAAGTTTAAATAATTTATTGCCCGAAACAACAGGATGTATCTTATCAAGCCTGGCAACAGAAACTGATACTTTTTTTTCAGTAAATAATGCACCATTCAGTTCATTAAATTCAAGTTCATTCTCTTCAAAAAGGATTTTCATAATTACTGATGGTTTATATTATTTTTGCGCAGTAAAATTGAGATATAATTTAAAATAATTACTGAATGCAACCTACACTTTTAATTTTAGCCGCAGGAATGGCCAGCCGGTACGGAAGTATGAAACAAACTGAAGGTTTTGGCCCGTCGGGTGAAACGATCATGGATTATTCAATTTATGATGCCATAAAAGCCGGCTTTGGGAAAGTAGTTTTTATCATAAGAAAGGATTTTGCAGATAATTTCAGGGCAAATTTTGATACAAAGCTCAAGGGTAAGATTGCCGTTGATTATGTTTACCAGGAAATGGATTCTTATGTTAACCGTGAGGATATTCCTGAGGGCAGGACAAAACCATGGGGAACAGGGCATGCTGTTCTTTGTGCTTATGAAACGATCAAAGAGCCGTTTGCAGTTATCAATGCAGATGATTATTATGGCACCGATGCATTTAAGAAAGCGGCTGATTTCCTCAACAATGAATGTAATGAACATACCTATTCAATTATCGGTTATCAGCTTGATAAAACATTGAGTAAGCATGGCACGGTGAGCAGGGGAGTTTGCCAGGTAGATGATAAGATGAACCTTGTATCGATCAATGAACGCACCAAGATATATGCAGAAGGAAATAAAGTTGTATACGAAGAAAATGATGAAAAGATCGAAGTGCCCGCCAATTCAAGTGTTTCTATGAACTTCTGGTGTTTTCATCAATCTATGTTTGGTTTAACGAAAGATCTTTTTAAAGCTTTTGTTCCGGCTAATAAGGATAATATCAAAGCAGAATTTTTTATACCGATCATTGGTGATGAGTTCATCAGCAACAATGCCAATACTATCAAAGTGATCCCAACTTCATCTCAATGGTTCGGGGTAACTTATAAAGAAGATGCAGCAGCAGTAAAAGCCAGTATTGATAAACTGATAGAGGATAAAGTGTACCCAACTTCTTTGTGGGGTTAAGGAAAGTTGATGCAGTTAATAAGGTTAACAGGTTCATAAAGACAAGTCTAATAAAAAAGGGTATTCCATGCAGGAATACCCTTTTAACTTTATCAACTTTTTTAACTTATGTTCTTTGCGATCAATTTCCTTTCACCATAAATACATAATCTTCCACTTTCTTTATCTGGCTAACCCTGTCGGAGCCTTTTAAAGCCGGTTGTGAAGTGATCTTCGTATCACTGTAATCTTTCATTTTTTTCACTTCTTCGATAGCCCTGTAAATATTTGATGATTTGATGGCAAATACAACACCTTCTGCATTTGTTTCCATGCTGGTGATGATGCCTACCAGTTCGCCATTCTTTGTAATCACCGGGGAACCGCTGTTTCCTTCATTGGCAGATGTGCTTAACTGGCAATAAATGGTATCCATCTGGTAACCGTTCTTTGCACTTATATAACCTTCGCCATAAACGATCTCCTGTTTTGGAAAACCAAGCATGAACACCTGTTCACCCAATTCGGCATTTGTTTTCCTGATTGAGAAAGGCATCGGGTTCATTTTCTTAAAGGTATTGTCTCTTACTTTAAGGATGGCCAGATCTGTAGCAGGATCAACATAAATAGCTTCAGCAGTAAATTGTTCGCCTTTCTTATTTTCTATTACCAGATGATTCTTTGCTTCATTAATAACGTGGGCATTGGTAACGATCAGGTTATTATTCGCATCAATTAAAAAACCTGTTGCCCTGAATTTTGCATCAATAGGAGGTGCAACAATAACAGGAGGCAATTCAGATGCACGGGCAAGTTTATCCGTTTTATTTTTAAGGCCACGGATCTCTCTATCCTGTTCGTTTAATTTTCCAACCAATAAATTGATGTTGGCATTTTTTTCATTGTGAAGCGCAGACATGATCCCAACAATGCTCAAAGAAACGATACCCGCAATAGATGCAGCCACTGCAATAGTGCGTTTGTACCTGTTCCACAAATAAACAACTTTGGATTTGCCCTGTAAAGGCGATTTGGTGATCAGTCCTTCATTAACCAGTTTCACCTCAGTTTCATGAAGTATGTGTTTGAAGTTCTTAGTGCTGCCATATCTTTCCAGTTCATTCAGGAAAAAAAGCTGTTCTACCACCAACTGGTCCAGTTCCGGATTTTTCTTTCTTAATTCCTCAAAAAAGATCTTTTCTTCAGCGGTCATTTCTCCCCTGGCAAACCTTTCAGCAGCATCAATCAGTAAAGTATCTTCCATCTTATTATCCGTTTTTATATTGAGCAAAAAACAATTTCTTTAATCTCACCAGGCATTTGTATTTCTGGGTTTTTGCATTATCTGCATTGGTATATCCAAATTCTGTTGCTATCTGGAGCATGTGTTTCTTTTGAATATAGTATGCTTCCAAAAGGCTTTTACACGGTTCCCCGATCTTACTCATGGCATTTTCCATGATATTGAAATCGAGTTGCCGTTTTTCATGCATTTCCAGGTCATCTTCTACCGGTATCACATCTTCCAGGTCTTCCGACTGCCTTCCAAACCGTTGCATCTGTTGTAGCTTTTTAAGCCATAACCTTCGGCAAACAGAGTATAAATAGGTTTTCAACTGGCAATTCAACTCAAAATCCGGGGATCTTGACTTTTCAAAAAGAACGATCATGGCTTCCTGGAAAATATCAGCTGCATCGTCGGTTGTTCCATTGTTATTAAGGATAAGTGATTGAACCATAGTGTAGTTATCCCTGTATATCTGTTCTATGGATACTTTATCCTCCTTGGCCAATCCTTCCAGTAAAGATTTTTCCTGTGATATATTATTCACTTATCTCTTAATTAATACGTTTATTGCCCATTTGTAACCCAGAACAACGAAAATAAAGTTTTTTAAAAAAGGAGGGTTACCTTTTTTTACTTCGGGTATTAACTATCAAATTATAATTTTAAATTAAAATCAAACAAACAAATGAAAAAGTTATTAGCAATTGCCTTGATCGCAACATCTTTCGTAGCATGTAACGACACTGAAACAAAAACAGAAGAAACAAAAACTGACTCTACAACTACTGTAGTAGCTCCAGCAGCAACTCCAGCAGCAACTGATACCACTAAAGCTGCAGATACTACTAAAACTACAACAACAACTACTACTAAAGTTGATTCAACTAAAAAATAAGTAGTTTTTAAGAAAGCAGCATTTGTCAGCTGTTTTTTAGATAAGAATTTTTATTTGACAAGCAATCGAATAGCCATACCGGTTTCCCGGTGTGGCTTTTTTATTTTTTGTATTTACAAATGATGTACTTATTTTCGTATCTCAATGGCAAATAAGTCTACATACAACTGGAAATATTATTATTACATCAGTAATGATCCGGGATGTATTGTATAAACTGACATAAGAATATAATCAGATTTACATAAAAAGGTCCCGGCTTAATAGTCGGGATCTTTGTTTATAAAACAAAAAAAATGAATATAACGATCATTGGTTTGGGTTTAATTGGTGGTTCAATGTCGATGATATTGAGAAACAGGATGCCTGTGAACAAGATCATTGGCGTGGATCACAGTGCAGAGAATTGCGCCGAAGCACTCAGGCTGGGACTTGTTGATGAAGTAACAGATCTCGAAAGTGCCGTCAGGCAATCTGACCTGCTGATCATTTCCATTCCCGTAGATGCAACAGAAAAAATACTGCCTTTAATATTGGATATGGTGGATCACCAGGTTGTGATGGACGTTGGTTCCACCAAAGCAGTTATCTGCAATGCCGTTAAAGATCACCCTAAGCGAAGCCGTTTTGTGGCATCGCACCCAATGTGGGGAACAGAATTCAGTGGCCCTTCGGCGGCAGTTATGACGGCCTTTGCAAACAAAGCTGCGGTTATCTGCAACAAAGAAGAATCAGATGAAGATGCTGTTAAACAGGTTGAAACGGTGTATAAACTTTTGGGGATGCACATTGTATTTATGAAAGCGGCGGCTCACGACCTGCACACGGCTTATATCAGCCATGTTTCGCATATCACTTCGTTTGCATTGGCAAATACTGTACTGGAAAAAGAAAAAGAAGACGATACTATATTTGAACTTGCCAGCGGGGGATTTGAAAGTACCGTCAGGCTCGCAAAAAGCAACCGGGAAATGTGGTTGCCGATCTTTAAACAAAATAAGGAGAACGTGCTGGATGTATTGAATGAACACATTTCGCAATTAAAGAAATTCAAAAGCTGCCTGGAGAAAGAGAATTATGATTACCTCTCAGAATTGATCGGGCATGCAAACACTATAAAACGAATATTAAAATAAATGACAATGAAATTCAGAGAAGCTGAAATAAAAGATATACAACAGATACAGGTTGTGAGGAATGCCGTAAAAGAAAATGTATTGTCGGACCCTGCATTGGTAAGTGATAAGGATTGCGAAGATTATATGACCATACGTGGCAAGGCCTGGGTATGTGAGATAGAAGGAGCCATTGTTGGTTTTGCGTATGTTGACATGAAAGAAAACAATATCTGGGCTTTATTTGTTACGCCTGAACATGCCGGAAAAGGGATCGGTAAAGAGTTACACAGGATCATGCTCAACTGGTATTTCAGTATAACCGATAAAACAGTTTGGCTGGGAACAGCTCCCGGTACAAAGGCTGAAACATTTTACAGGATGCAGGGATGGAAAGAAACAGGTATGTATGGGAAAGAAATAAAGTTTGAAATGGCAGCCGATGGCTGGAAACTACAATCTGCCAGTTAAAAGCTATTAGCTGGTTTGGTAACATAAAATTAAATTTACATCAGAAACGAATCATACATATGAACGAGAAAATAGCAGGCTTGTGGAATAAGCGCCCGATGATCATAAGTGGCCCATGCAGTGCAGAAACAGAAGAACAGGTAATTGAAACTGCTGAAAGGCTTGCAGCTACAGGAAAGATCGATATGCTTCGTGCAGGGATATGGAAACCCCGGACAAAACCAGGTATGTTTGAGGGGATCGGGGTAAAAGCATTGCCATGGATGGAACAGGCCAAAAAAAGAACAGGCCTGCCCATTAGTGTGGAAGTAGCTACGGCCAAACATGTGCAGGATGCCTTACAGTTTGGTGTAGACGTATTATGGATCGGGGCACGCACAACTGTTAACCCTTTCAGTGTTCAGGAAGTGGCGGATGCTTTGCGTGGCGTTGACATTCCGGTTTTGATAAAGAACCCTATCAACCCCGATCTTGAATTGTGGAGCGGTGCTATTGAAAGATTGCAAAAAGTGGGGGTAGAAAATATCGGCATGATACATCGTGGCTTCTCATCTTATGGCAATACCGATTACAGGAATGCGCCCATGTGGCACCTGCCGATTGAAATGAAAAGGCGTTTTCCCGGCATGTTGCTGATCTGTGATCCTTCACATATTTGCGGTAACAGAACAATGTTGCAGCAGGTTGCCCAAAAAAGTATTGACCTCGATTTCGGCGGCCTGATGATAGAAAGTCATATCGATCCTGATAATGCCTGGAGCGATGCCAAACAACAGGTAACCCCGGAACGTTTAAATGAGATATTTGAATCGCTTATCTGGAGAAGTGAAAATACTTCTGAACAGGAATTCATTACCGCACTTACCCATTTGAGGGAACAGATTAACCAGGTAGATGACGAATTGTTGTTACTGATAGGCCAGCGCATGAAACTTGCAGATAAGATCGGGGAGTACAAGAGGGAGAATAAGATCACTATTCTACAGACAAACAGGTGGAACGAGATACTGGAGCGGGCTTACAGCAAAGGTGAAAAACTAGGCCTGAGCAAAGAGTTCATAGTCCGTTATTTTGATGCAGTGCATCTGGAAAGTATCAATCACCAGAATAAGATAATGAACGAATAACATCAACCATTTCATTAATATTAAATTACCTTATGCGAAAAACTGAGTACCTGTTCTCACAACGAAAAGTGACATGTATTTTTGATGAGGCCTTTGATGAGATCACCATCAATTGTAAAAAGGATAATGCTGTTATCATTACGGATGAGAATGTTTATAAGCTTCACAAAGAAAAGATGGATGGCTTTCGCATGATCATTATTGCCTCAGGAGAAGATAATAAAAGGCAGGTAACGGCAGACAGGATCATACATGAATTGCTGGAAATGGAAGTGGACAAGCAAACACTTATCATCGGTATCGGCGGTGGTGTTGTTACAGATATTGCAGGTTATGTGGCGGCTATTTTTAAGCGTGGGACAAGGTTGGCATTGGTGCCAACTACTATTTTAGGAATGGTTGATGCGGCTATTGGCGGTAAGAATGGGGTGGATGTAGGCATGTATAAAAATATGGTTGGCACTGTTTACCAACCGGAACTCATTTTATATGATTACAGGTTTCTGAATACACTTCCGGTAAAAGAATGGGTGAATGGTTTTGCTGAGATCATTAAGCATGCCTGTATTAAAGATGCAGTTCTTTTTAATACACTTGAGCGATATACTTTGCATGCTATTCAAACAGGTAATACTTTGATATCTACATTGATAGAACAAAATGTTTCAATTAAAATGGAGGTAGTTACTGTGGATGAATACGAAAAGGCAGACAGAAAATTATTGAATTTTGGTCATACGATCGGGCATGCCATAGAGAACCTTCACCATCTTCCCCACGGGCATGCGGTGAGTATTGGTATTGTAGCTGCCTGTATCTTGTCGGAAAAAATAAACGGGCTGCATTTCCAGGATGCGGAACGTGTGGTAAAACTGCTGGCAAAATATCACTTGCCCGTGGATATTGAAACAGATTATAATAAAGTATTCGATGTTTTAAAAATGGATAAAAAAAGGGAAGGTGAAAATATGCAGTTCGTGCTGTTGAATAAGATAGGCGATGCAGAAGCAAAACCGGTAAGTATGCAGTATCTGCACGAAAACCTGAAAATACTCCTGTAATGATAGCTGTAATATTCCCATCAGTTATCAATGGCATGGTTACGGCTGCGGCTAGCAAAAGTGCTATGCAACGTGCCTGTGCACTGGCTTTGTTGAATAACGGCACTACGATCATTCAAAACCCCGGCTCAAGCAATGACGATCTTGCTGCTATTAACATAATCCAGGAACTGGGAGCAGTCATTAATTACCAGGATGGTTTCCTTGTAGTAAAAAGTGCCGGGGAGATCTGTAGCAGGGGAAGTATTGATTGCGGCGAAAGCGGGTTGTCACTCAGGATGTTTGCTGCGATCGCGGCACTGAGTAAAGATGAGGTCGTATTGAATGGTAGCGGTAGTTTATTAAAAAGGCCCATGCATTTTTTTGATGAAACATTTCCATTGCTCAATATTAAAGTCAAAACCAATAATGGTTATTTGCCGGTCAGTTTACATGGGCCATTGGTTCCAAAGGGTATTTCAATTGACGGTTCAATGAGTTCGCAATACCTGACGGGGATCTTATTCGCTTATGCAAAAGCTGCCAATGAGCCGGCTGTTGTTACCGTAAATAATTTAAAAAGTAAACCTTATATTGATCTTAGTATCAGTATGTTGAAATATTTTGGATACAGGGTAAGGCATAATAATTACACTGAATTCCATATTGAGCCGGTGAAAGAAACGGTAAAAGAAATTACTTATAATACAGAAGCAGACTGGAGTGGCGCAGCCTTTCTTTTGGTGGCAGGTGCTATTGCAGGCAACATAAGCGTGAAGGGGTTGGATATTTTTTCAACGCAGGCCGACAGGGCAATTATGGATGTGTTAATTGAAACTGGTACAGATATCCGGGTTGATGGGAACTGTATTCTCGTTAATAACAATAATGCATTAAGGCCGTTTGAATTTGATGCAACTGATTGTCCTGATCTTTTTCCGCCGCTTGCAACCCTGGCAGCGTATTGTAATGGAAAATCCGTCATCAAAGGAACCTTACGTTTGGCTGGTAAAGAAAGTAACAGGGCAGAAACACTGAAAGATGTTTTTACAAAAATGGGTATTGAAATTACCCTGGAAGATGATATGATGGTCATTTACGGAGGAACAGGAGTTCGCTCAGCAGAACTATCTTCTCACCGCGATCACCGGATCGCCATGGCTTGTGCAGTAGCCGGTTTAAAAGCGGCAGGAGCAGTTAAGATAGAAAATGCAGAGGCCGTTAATAAATCCTATCCCGGTTTTTACAATCATTTGCAAATGCTGGGTGCTGCCGTATCTTTATCTGGACATTAAAAAATATGAAATGAATAGTTTCGGAAGAATTTTCAGGATCGGCATTTTTGGAGAATCTCATGGCCCGTCTGTTGGGATCACCATTGATGGATGCCCTGCAGGGTTACCTTTATCTGCTGCTGATTTTGAAACTGATATTGAAAGAAGGAAAGGCGGCCTGCAAAAAGGAACCACGCCAAGGAAAGAAGATGATATTCCCATTTTCTTGTCTGGCATATTCAATGATAAAACAACCGGTGCTCCCATTACGATCATTTTTGAAAATAATAATACACGGAGTACTGATTATGAAAAACAACGCAATGTGCCAAGGCCGGGGCATGCCGACTTTGTTGCCTCGAAAAAATTTGGGGGATTTGAAGATTATCGCGGGGGTGGACATTTTAGCGGAAGGCTTACCGTTTGCCTGGTAGCAGCAGGTGTAATAGCAAAAAAGATACTTTCCCTGTCTCAGCAGGAAAATAAAGTGATCAGCTGTAATGCATCTATCCTGGAAGTTGGGGGTGAGAATGATATAGAAGCGGGATTGCAAAAAGCAATAGATGCAAAAGACAGTATTGGTGGAATTGTGGAATGCAGTGTTGATGGCTTACCCGTGGGCCTGGGTGAACCATTTTTTGATTCTGCAGAATCAATGATAAGTCATGCGGTATTTTCCATACCGGCTATTAAAGGAATAGAATTTGGGGCCGGCTTTGCAGCAGCAAGAATGAAAGGCAGTGAACACAATGATGCTTTGGAAAATACCGGTGGGAAAACCATTACAAATCATTCGGGAGGAATTGTTGGCGGACTAACCAATGGCAATCAACTCGTTTTTCGGGTGGTAGTGAAGCCAACATCTTCTACACCTAAGGCACAACAGACCTTGAACATTGAATCAGGTAACATAGAAAGTTTTTCAGTAAAGGGCCGACATGACCTTTGCATTGCATTGCGGGTGCCGGTTGTACTTGAGGCTGTAACTGCCTGTGTATTGGCAGATATGTTGATGCTGGAACACGGAATTAAACGGATCATTTAATTAACTGATAATGGATAATTAAAAATTAAAAGCCCGTTCAATAAAAAACTCCGGAATTATCCCGGAGTTTTTTTATTGAAATTTTGTTTATAGATAAATCAAAAGTTTCTTAAACTTGAAAAAATGATCAACGATCCACTATTGAACGATCATTACGGTTCCTTTCATTTCTACAATTCCTCCCTTATTATTGAATCCTTTTACAAACCACACATAAACACCTGATGGTTGCACTTTTCCTTTATAACGGCCATCCCATCCTTTTAACCATTCATTGGTTTCAAATACTAATTGCCCGTACCGGTTAAATACCCTGAAATACTCTGTTTTAACCATACCAACCGGTACTGCACGGAAAATATCATTGATTCCATCACCATTGGGTGAGAATGCATTTGGAACATAATAATTAGGTCCTTCGTAAACCTGTACGAACACAGTGTCATATCCGATACAGCCTGCAATATCAGTTACTTTAAGTATAAACAACTGATCATTATTCAGGGTGGCCAACGGGTTCTGTAATGTTGCCAGGTTTAATGGTGCTGAAGGGCTCCATAAATAATCCACACCACCACTGCCAAATAACTGGTGAGGTGCTCCTTTTACAGCAATGGTATCATTTCCTGCGTAGGCAGGTACCGGGGGCTGAACAGTTACTAAAACCTCATCAGTAACAGAAAAATTACATCCATAGTTATCCGTTACCGTTAATGTATATGGTTGTACCATGCTGCCTGCACCTGGTGTAGCTATGGTAACGGCTGCCGCAGGGTCCTGAACAGTTGAAGCAGGGGCCCATGCATAATTTACTGTTCCGGAAAGGTTTGTAGCGCTTCCTCTCAGTATCGCATAGGTGAGGTTACAGATAGCGGTATCGATACCGGCATGTGCAACAGGCTTATGAAGTATATTAACAACAATGGTGTCTTCCCTGAAGCAAGCTCCCCATTGAGCATGCAGAATATATGTTGCAGTATCGGCAGGTGTAACTGTTGCCGTTCTTATATTCGGACTGTCAATTGTTGATGGAAGTGTTACGATCGGGTCCAACGGCCTCCATGCATAAACAGATGTTCCTGCACTGGTTTGTGGCAGGAATTTTACTGAACTTCCAACACAGATAGTTGTATCGATGCCCAATGTTAAGAACATGCCATCTACAAGAGCTACAGTTGTTGATGCATTTGCAATACAACCATTGGCATCTCTCACTTTAATATTCGGGTATAAGCCAACGGCAGGAGCAATAAAGGTATTACTTGCCTGGAAGCTGGTTCCATTGATTGAATATTCATAAGCAGGTGTACCACCTGCGCCCGATACTACGATCGTTCCGTCGTTACCTGAACAACTTGCCGGTGTTGGGCTAGTTGCTGATGCTGTTAACAATGATGGTTCGCCCATAGTTACGGTTGTATCTTTTGTACAGCCAACATTGTCTTTTATCCTGAATGTATAAGTTCCTGTAGGTAGTCCGTTGAACACACCTGTATTCTGATATGTTGCAAACGGGCTTAATGCATATTGATAAGGAGCAACACCACCAGATGCAGCAAGTGTGATGACTCCATTTGAATTACCATTGCACAATGGTTCTGTTATAGTAACCGTAGTTCCGATAGGACTATTTGTTGTGAGTGTGATCGGGCCACCGGTTCCGGTACATCCACTGGCGGAAGCATAGCTATAGTTATATGTACCGATCGCCAGGTTGCTAAAAATTCCTGTTGTATTGTTATAAGGTCCTCCGGGACCAGTGAGCACAAATGTAAATGGAGCTGTTCCGGTAGGAGTGATGGTAATAACTCCATCACTGATATTAGAACATGGAGGGTTTGTTTGTGCAAAAGTTGAAGTTAAATATGGCCCAGCATTAACAACAGGGTTAACTGTTACTGTTCCGATACAACCGGTTCCGGTAGTAAATGTTATTGTATATGTATTGGGGGCTAATCCTGTAAATGTAGGGCTGGCCTGAGTAATTGCACCAGGATTCAACGTGTACATGTAAGGAGGTATTCCGCCGGGTGTTACAGTAATTGTACCGTCATTGACTGTTGGGCAACTTGTAGCTGTAGTTACAGCAGTACCCGTAACACCAGGGCCGGCAGTAACTGTATTTGATAGCGTTACTGTACAACCATTTGCATCTGTAATGATCACAGTATGCGGGCCTGCGGAAACACCACTGTAATTACCTGTAATTTGTGAAGAGCCTCCGTCAAGAGAATAGCCAAAAGGCGCAGTGCCTGAAGTTGCAGCTGCTGTAATAGTGCCATCATTGATGCCGGGGCATGAAGCTCCGGTACTTGAAATAGTTCCTGTATTACCTATACCTAAACTTACTGCTGTACTGTTTGTGCCTGTGCAACCAGTTGCATCTTTAATGGTCACATTATGAATTCCTGCAGAAACACCTGTAATCGGATTACCTGGTAAGAAAGTGCCTCCATCCAACGAGTATGTGTAAGGGGGTGTTCCGTTGGTAGGCGTAATTGTAATGGTACCGTTATTAACACCGGGACATGATGTTTGTGAAGATGTAATATTGGAATTAATGCCAACTCCTGTACTTACCCAAATAAATTCAGTTCCTGTACATCCATTGGCATCTGTAATATCTATTGTGTGAGAACCTGGCGCTAGCCCTGTAAATACACCGGTTGGCTGGGCCGTACCTCCGTCAAGTGAAAAAGTATATGGTGCCGATCCTGTGGTAGGCGTAACCGTTGTTGACCCGTTATTTTGTCCTGCACAGCTTGTTCCGTTTGTATTGCTGTTTGACTGGACAGAACTTCCTGCACCAACAACTATTGTTGCAGTTCCTGTGCATCCATTGGCATCAGTAAAATCTATTGTGTGAGAGCCAGAAGCCAATCCTGTAAAAATTCCTGTAGGCTGTGCAGTTCCTCCATCAAGTACGTATGAATAAGGAGCTGTACCAGCTGTAGGCACAATTGTTATAGTACCGTTATTTACACCCGGGCAGCTTGTTGGGTTCTGTGAAATATTAGATGGCAAAGAACTGATCGCTGTTACTGTGATGGTTCCCGTATTATTACAGCCTCCGGCATCTGAAGCAAAATATGTATGGGGCCCGGCAGATACATTTGTAAATACATTACCAGGTTGCGTAGCACCTCCATCAAGTGAATAAGTATAAGGCCCTGTACCACCAGCAACGGTAACCGTAATCGTTCCGGTATTCAGTCCGCACGTAGTTGGGGTCATTGTAGCAGTTACAGGTAATTGTGCCTGTTTGATCACATTGATAGTATCTAAACTGTATATTGTAGCCCCGGGTGAAGGGTCGTCTAATTTTTGGTAGGTTACTTTGATCACATACAAACTGTTTCCTGTTGGCGGGCAAATATTTGGAAAAGAAGCTTCAAAAGTATTTGCATCCAACCTGGTTGTATCACCAACAGCTATCACAGTTCCTGTATTGTCAAGTAGTTCTACCTTACGATACAGGGGAGTGCCACCTGTAGGGATAAACCTCCATGTTTCATTCATGCCAACTGTTCCCCATGCCGGGTCTGAAGCACGTCTGCCGGGGGCCATAATAGCTTTTGTTCTGAAAGAATCCTGCAGGCCTATC
>Ga0209023_10005694_pt1 | contig 13475 bp, 9 predicted proteins | sample LakOneMetagenome_FD_187468 | JGI IMG/M metagenome (GOLD analysis project Ga0209023, IMG submission 187468) | Freshwater and sediment microbial communities from Lake Erie, Canada (SPAdes) (version 2) | ecosystem: Environmental > Aquatic > Freshwater > Lentic | place: Lake Erie, Canada | collected...
CGTGCTCGACCAGCAAGATCGCAAAGCCTTGCTCCGCCTGGACCTCGAGCAGGGTCTGCGCCAAGGTCGCGGTCTCGGCCCGATCGAGCCCCGACGACGGCTCGTCGAGCAACAGCACCTTGGGCTGGGTCATGAGGGCCCGGCCGACCTCGACGAGCCGGCACTGCCCGAGGCTGAGCCGTTCGATCGGTTCCTCGGCCAGGCGGCTCAGGCCGAGCAGTTCGAGGACCTCGTCGCACCGGGCGATCTCCTCGGGGCGGGGCCGGCCGAGGCCGATCAGGTCCTTCCAGAGCCGGCCGGTGCCGCGGCGGACGCGCTCGGCGATGAACAGGTGGTCGCGAACGGTCGAGTCGGCGAACAGCTCGATGCGCTGGAAGGTCCGCCCGATCCCACCCCGGGCCCGTTCGTTCACCGCGAGCCCGGTGACGTCGCGACCGGCGAGCTCGACGGTCCCGCCGTCGAGCCGGAGCACCCCGAGCACGCAGTTGAAGAAGGTGGTCTTCCCCGCTCCGTTGGGGCCGATCAAGCCGACCCGCTCCCCTTCGAAGACCTCCATCGACACCGAGTCCAGTGCCGTGATCCCCGAGAACCGCTTGGTCACCCCGGTTGCCTTGAGCACGCTGTTCACGATGCGACCTCCGCACCGGACACGTCGACCGTGGCGGCGCCGTCCGACGACGGCGACGTCGCGGCCGAGCCCTCCGACGCGCCGGCGGCAGCCGGCTGCCGCTCGGCGGCGCGCAGCTCGCGGCGGCGTTTGGAGTGTTCCAAGACGCCTTCGGGGTGCCGGGCGAACTGGATCGCGCCGAGCCCGAACAGCACGAGCCGCCACTTGCCCGACACCGGGAAGAAGCCCGGGATCCGCCCGGGTGACCGCAGGATCCACCCGAGGAACGTTCCCTTGAGCACGATGGCATCGAACAGGGCGAACATCACCCCCGACACCACGGCACCCTCGACGGTCCGAGTGCCCAGGGTGACCACGAGCACCAACCAGAACAGCGCGGCGAACGGGGCGAAGTTGTTGCCGTAGTTGACGTTCTTCTGCTGCATGGCCAGCAGTGCGCCGCCGAGACCGGCGATGAAGCCCGAGATCGTGAACGCGGCCAGGCGAAGTCGGGCCGGGGAGATCCCGATCGACTCGGCGCCGACCTGACTTCCCCGCAGCGCCAACAGGCTCCGCCCGAAGGTTCCCGAGCGAAGCTGCGTCACCAGGACCGCCACGATCACGAGCACCACGAGCACCAACGCAAGGTACGACTTGTCACTCGCGAAGTCGATCGGCCCGACGACCGGACGCGGGACCTTGGTCCCGGTGAGCAGCGAGGTGTCGCCACCACCGGCGAACGGGAGCTTCACGATCACCGAGTCGAAGAAGTACGCGAACGCGAGGGTGGCGATCGCCGTCCACACGCCGCCCAGCCGGCGGATCGGCAACGACAGGATCCCGCCGACGACCGCGGCGATCCCCGCTCCGATGAACGCCGCCGCCAGTCCCGAGAGGTCGTAGCGGTCGACCAACTGGAACACGCTGAACGCGCCGATCGCCGCGAACGCACCCTGGCACAGCGAGATCTGTCCGGCCATCCCGGTGATCACGGTGATCGACAAGAAGATGATCGCCAGGACCGCGCCCTGGGTGACGAGGAACATCCACGACTGATCGGCCCGCGTGAACACCACCGAACCGACCACCGCCAACCCGACGAGCTGCACGATCCGAGACCGAAGGACCCGCTTCGGATCCGGCGCCGCGGCGCCGAGCGTGCGGGGAGGTGGGTCGACCCCCGCCAGCGGGTCGCCTGCGTCATGGGCACGGCGGATTCCCGGCACGAACACCAGCACGGCGAACAGCACCACGAACGGCATCGCCGGCGTCAAGTTGTCCTGCACCGTTCGCAACCAGGTGATGTCGGCGCTCCAGCGGGGCAAGAACGTGTTCGCCAACGCGATCAGGATCCCGAGGCCGAGACCGCCGGCCAGCGCGAGGGGAAGGCTCGCCAACAGTCCGACCGCCGCCGCGGCGATCGCCACGACCATCAGGTTGAAGAAGTCGGCGGAGGCCAACGTGTTGAAGCGCGGAGCGATCAGCACGCCGGCCAGCCCGGCGAACAGCGACGACAACGCCCACGCGAACGCCGACACCCACTCCGCATTGATCCCGTTCAGCTCGGTCATGCGTGCGCTCTCCAGCACCGCACGCATCCGCAACCCCAACGCGCTGAAGCGGAACAGGACGACGAGCGCCGCCATGGCGACGACCGACACCCCCAGCGTGACCAGTTCGTTGCGGTTGAACCGATACACGCCGAACGGGTCGTAGAACACCCCGGCACCGTTCGGCACGATCCCTTCCGGCGTCCGCCCCGCGATCGAGCTGAAGTTCGCCGCGAGATCGAACAGGTTCGGGATCGCCACCGACAGCCCGATCGCCACCACCAGCTTCGGCACCGCCGAGGCGGTGCGCAGGTGGCGGAAGATGAGCCGTTCCAACACCAGCCCCAGGGTCGGTGCGAGCACGACGACCGACAGCAGGAACGAGGGCAGGATCGGCCACCCCCACTCCACCTTCATCTTGAAGTACATCGCGGCCGACACGTAGGCCTGGGCCCCGAACGCCAGGTTGAACACCCCCGACGTCTTGTACGTCAACACGAAGCCCAGTGCCACCAACGCGTACACAGCACCGGCCGGCGTGCCTTGCAACAGGGCGCGGAACAGGTCCGTGCCGACCGATGCTGCGAACATCATCGAGATCGCGCTCCGCTACTTGAAGTCCATCGCGACCGGTTCCGACCAGTCGTAGGTCTGGCCGGGCCAGCAGGTGAACGGCTTGGCCTTGTCGCCCACCATCTCGAACTTGCCCGCCTTCACCTGTACGAATGCGTCGCAGTCGTACTTCGGACCATGGGTCGCCACGTCGTCAGGCGTCGGCGCCACGTGTTGGCGACTCCAGTCGACCGGTTGGGTCAGACCCCCGGCCGTGTAGTCGGTGAACGTGTTGGTCGCGTCGATCACGGCCTTGCGGCTCAGGTTCGGGCCAGCCGCCTTGAGCCCCTGATAGGCGAGGTCGGCATTGATCCAGCCGACCATCGAGATCTCGGTCTGCTTCTTGCCCGCCTTGGTCATCCAGTCGCTGTAGTCCTTCAGCCCACTCGCGCCCGGGTCGGCCTCGAACGGTCGGAAACCGACCGCCACGTAGTCGCCGTCGAACAGGTTCCCGGCCGCCGCTACGAAGTCGGCGTCGTAGGTGTTGGCATGCAGCATCTTGATCTTGTCCCGAAGCCCCTGACGGTCGAGCTCCTGAGCCAATGTCTTCATCCCGTTCAGGTCGATGCAGGCCAGGATGAAGTCGACGCCGGCCGAGGCCATCGCGGTGACCTCCGGTCCGATGCCGTTCGGCATGCCGAAGGCGATCGCGTCGTTCGTGTACACCATCTTGGCGCCGCCGGCCTCGGCCGAGTACCTGTCGATCGAGGCGGCATTGGACTGGGCGCACTGCTTGGAGTTCTCGCTCACTCCGTACCCGAGTGATGCGACCTTGGTGGCGCCCGCCAACTTGGCGATATAGGCGATGTAGCGCTTCAGGCAGGTGATGCAGCTCACCTCACGATTGCCGAAGATCTCCGGATGGCCGGTGGCCGACGCGGGCTCGATCGACCACATGTACACCGGCACCCCTGCCGCGGCGAGGTCACCGATGCCGTTGCTGAGCTGGGCCGCGTCGAAGGTCCCGAACGTGTCGTTGGCCGAGAGGATCTCGAGGGCCTTGGCCTGATTGGCGCCCAACTCGTCGTCGACCACCTTCGAGAGCACCAGCTTGCGGCCGTAGATCCCGCCCTGGCTGTTCCGGAAGTCGAAATACGCCTTGATCCCATCGGCGAAGCAGTCGAGCACGCACGTCCCCAGCGGGTTGTTCGAGTTCGTCCCCAACGCGGCGTAGTCGATCTCCGTGTCGGTGATGCCCGGCACCCCGGTGATCGCCACCTTCTCGGTGCTCGCCGCGGTGGTCGTCGCGGCGTCAGTCGCCGTCGTACCGGCGTCGGCCACTGTCGTGTCGGCCGCAGCTGCGACGGTGGTGGGCGCCGCCGCGACCGTCGTCGCCGCGGCCGACGTCGACGCCGAGGTGCTGTCCTTGGAGTTGCCACACGCCGCGAGCAACACCCCCGCCACCGCAGCGAGGCCCAGCGTGCGACGGAGCCGATGACGCCGGTGCAATTCTCGAGTGTTCAATTCCCGAACCTTCCGTAGACGGATGCTGACCTGCTCGGGAGCCCGTTCTCCACGGCGCCCAGCCGCCGAGAACGCCACCAGATTGCTGCCCCCGCGGACTCCGGGCCCCACCCGTCGTCCGTACCACCCCGGCCGACGAGCGTTCGCCGGCCACCCCTGTTGTCGTCGGGGAACCGCGAACGCACCGATCGACGCGGCCGGTGGTACGAGTCCCCCATGAACTCGACCGAACGGTAGGCGTCGGAACGACCTGTGTCAACGAACGTCAGCGCGTGTCAACGCTTGGCGATAGTCATGTTCTCAACTTCAAGAGGATCATTCACGGGGCGGACCGAGCGTCGATGATCTCGTCGGCGAAGCGGCGGATGCCGTCGAGCGCGTCCTTGCTCCGCTCCCAGGGGCTGACGACCATCCGGGTCACTCCGGCGTCGGCGTGGCGGGCGACATCGTCGGCCGACGCGGTGCGCCCGGTGAAGGTGACCTCGACGGGCGTCGACCGGCCATGACGCTCGCACAGAGCGGCGAGACGTTCCAGCGAGGCGGGCAGTTGGTCGAGACGGTGGTTCATCGGCATCCACCCGGTGCCGACGGTGGCGGCCCGGCGCAGCGCGGCCGGACCGTCGCCACCGATGTGCAGAGCCGGCCCCGGCTGCTGCACCGGTTTGGGCTCGAAGGCCAACGGGCCGAAGTCGAAGAACTCGCCGTGGTGTTCGATCACCGGCTCGGTCCAGAGCCGCCGGCAGACGTCGATCGCCTCGTCCACGAGCGCCCCGCGACGGTCGAAGTCGAGGCCGACGGCCTCCCACTCGGAGCGGAGCCAACTGGCGCCGATGCCGAACGCGAGCCGGCCGCCCGACAACACGTCGAGCGTGCTCGTCGCCCGGGCCGTCACGAACGGGTGGCGCAGCCCGATGTTGTAGACGTGCGTGCCGAGCCGGAGGCTCGACGTGCGGGCCGCGAGATGGCACAGCACGCCCAACGCGTCGAAGATCGGGATGTCCGAGGGGATCGGCGGATGGTCGGAGCCGGCGTGCGGGCTGCCGGTCGCCGCGAGGGGTACCACGAGGTGCTCGGGGATCCACACCGACTCGAAGCCGACCCGCTCGGCCTCCACCGCGGCGTCGGCCCAGAGCCGTGGATTGAGCATCCCGAGGTGTACGCCGAAGTCCATGCCCGCACCCTACGAAACCTGCGGAACGTCCCGTGCCGGGTTCAGGGCACGATCAGCAGGCCGTGCTGCATCACCTCGGCGAAGGCGTCGACCACGGCGCGTTCGCCCGGCCCTTCGGGGGCCGAGAACGCCAGGCTGCGGTCGAGGAGCGCCATGAGGACGAGGGCGTCGGCGTCGATGTCGCCGAATCGTCGGGGCGCCAGGAACCGCGCCAGTCGCTGCTGCAGGGCTGCGACCTCGCCCGGCGACACCTGCCGCAGCGCCTGGTCGGCCCAGCTGGCCTCGACCCAGGAGCGAAGGATCGGTCGCTCCGCCTCGTAGGCGCGAAAGTACGGCCGCAGCCACGTCCGCAGGTCGGCCGTCGACACTGCGTCGGAGGTGTCGACGGTCGACCGGAGCCGTTCGACCGCCTCGACCACGACCCGCCCCGATCGGGCGGCGAGGATCCGGAACAGGTCGTCCTTGCTCCCGAAGTATCGGTAGAACGTGCCGTGGGAGGTCTCGGCGCGTTCCACGATGTCGTCGACCCGGGCGTCGTGATACCCCTGGGCCACGAAGACCTCGCGGCCCGCGTCGAGCAGACGCGAACGGGTCCGCCGCGCCGCCGGGCTGCTCGGCGGTTCGGCGCCGTCGGCGCTCCATCCCGGAGCGGCGCCGGCGATCGGCATGAGGGCGGGGCCCAGGTGGGCGCGCACGTTGATGCCGGGCCGCTGGCCGTACAACGCGCGATGGGCGACGTCCGTCAGCGCGTCGTCGAGCCGATCGCTGGTGACCTGCACAGCGTCGGCGTGGGCGAGCGATCGCCGGAATCGGTGCGCTCGCCACAATCCGTCCAGCAGGACCGAGGTGACGAGATCGAGCCGTCGGGTGCGCAGCCCCTTGCGGTCGATCCGGTCGATCAGGTTGGCGGCCTGTCGGCGGAACACTCGCGCCGAGCCCGACGCCACGGCGTCGTCGACCGCCTCGGCGGTCGAGAACACCGCGAACAGCGGGAAGTACTCGTCGAACACGGTGCCGCACTCGCCGACGAAGTCGCGCAGCACGGACCAGCCGGCGCCGTCGGAGCCGATGCGATCGGGCCGACCGGTCAGCTCCAGCAACCTCCGCGCCAGTTCTCCCGACAGCGCCCGGAAGAGGTCCTCCTTGCTGGAGAAGTACTGGTAGAAGGCCGGTCTCGAGCAGTCGGCCTGGGCCGTGATGCGGTCGATGCCGCAGGCGTGGTACCCGACCTCGCCGAACACCTCGAGCGCGGCGCGCAGGATGCGCTGCTGGGTCCGGGTCCCGCTGGCGCCGACCCGGGGGTTGTCGCCGAACGGCGGCCGGCGGGGCAGCACTGCGGCCGGGAACATCTCCGACGCAGTGCTCACCCGGCGCAGAGCCCGTGGCGATGGCAATCGGCAGCTCGGCGCATCGGGTCAGCTTAGGGAACGTCGGCGCTCGGGCTCAGCCTCTCGGCAGGCCGAGCACCTTCTCGCTCACGATGTTGCGCTGGATCTCCGACGAACCCGCCGAGATCGTGCCCGCGAAGGTCTGCAGGTAGCCCTCGAACCACGAATGATGACCCCCGTTCGGGCCGCGGCCGGGCCCGACATCGAGCGCCCGGCCACCCATCAGCTCCGAAGCGACCAGGTTCAACCGCTGCTGCGACTCGCTGCTGAACACCTTCATCAGTGCCTGCTCGGGCGCGGTGCCCCCACGGACGAGTTTTGCGAAACCTCGGTAGCCGAGGCAACGCGCCGCGACCGAGTCGATGTACGACTGGACGATGCCGTCGGCCATCACCGCCCGTTCGTCGGCCGGAAGGAGGTCGAGCGACGCCGGTGCGCCGGCAAGGAGGCGCTTCGTGTCGTTCTCCAGGCTGAGCACGGCGCCGAGCCACACCATGCCCCGCTCGTGGGCGAGCGACCCGCTGGCCATCGCCCACCCGTTGTTGAGCTGACCGACCAGATTGCTCGCCGGCACCCTGACATCGGTGTAGAACACCTCGTTCAGGTCGGGGTGGTCGGGGTGGACGATCTCGGGCAGCGGGCGCACGGTGATGCCCGGCGTCGCCAGGTCGACCAGCAGGACGCTGATGCCTTTGTGCTTGGCGACGGTCGTGTCGGTGCGGACGAACACGAAGCAGAAGTCGGCGTAGTTCGCGCCCGAGGTCCACACCTTCTGGCCGTTGATGACGAACTCGTCGCCGTCGAGCACCGCGCGGGTGCTGAGCGACGCGAGATCGCTGCCGGCGCCCGGCTCGCTCATGCCGAGGCACGCCGACTTCTCGCCGCGGAGCACCGGCATGGCGAAGTCGCGGATCTGCTCGGGTGACCCGTAGTCGAGGATCGACGGCACGACGATGCCGAGCCCCTGCGGGTTCGTGGTCCGCGGAACTCCGGCCCGCATCAACTCCTCGAGATACACGAGGGTCTCGATCGGGCCGGCGTCGCGGCCGCCACGCTCGGCCGGCCAGCCGGGCACGAGCCAGCCCGCGTCGAACAGCCGACGTGTCCATCGGCGAGCCCACTCCGGCACGTGGGCCGACGAGACCGCCGGATCGGCCGCCATCTCCTCCGCGGTGGGGCGGTTGGTGGCGAGCCATTCCAGGAACTCGGACCGGAACGCCTCCACCCGATCGTCGAACGTCAGCTTCACGCCGCCACCTCGCTCGCGTCGCGGGCCGGGGTGAGCCCGATGAGGGCGGCCAACACCGTGCGGTGGGTCGCCGCATTGCCGAACATGGCATCGCCGGCCTTGGCTCGCTTGAGCCAGAAGTGGAGGTCGTTCTCCCACGTGTAGCCGATGCCGCCGTGCAGCTGGAGCCCCTCCCCCACGACGAGGCGTTGGCATTCACCGGCCGCGGCCTTGGCGATCGAGGCGGCCTCGGGCCGGCGGGGGTCCTCCTCGGCGATCGTGAGCGCCGCGAAGTAGCACAGCGATGTGGCCCGTTCGACGGCCAGGTACATGTCGGCGAGCCGGTGCTTGATCGCCTGGAACGAGCCGATGGGCTTTCCGTACTGCTCGCGGAGCTTGGCGTACTCGAGCGTGCGCTCGAAGATCACGCGGCACGTACCTGCTGTCGCGGTGGCGATCGCCACGGTCGCCGCCTGCACCGCTCGGTCGAGACCTGCGACCACCTGCGCGGTGCCGGGCTCGCCCAGCACCCGGTCGGCTCCCACTTCGACGCCGCCGAGCTCGATGTCGGCGACGGGCCAGGTCGGGTCGATGACGCTCCGAGCGACGGACACGACCCTGCTGCGGGGCACGACGAACGCGCCGAAACCCGAGCCGGCCCGTGCGACCACGACGAGCTCGTCGGCGGTCGCACCGTCGAAGACCGACTCCTTCAGCCCGTCGAGGAGCCAGCTCCCGGAGCCGGTCGGGGTCGCGGTGGCTCGAAGGTCCTCGAGCCGCCACCGGCCCTGCTCGGCCAGCGCGAGGGTGCCGGTCGTGCGCCCGGCGGCGACGGCGGACAGGTACTGCGCTTGCTGGTCGGCGTCGCCGAGCTCGGCGATCACCGGCGCGAACTGGGTGGCGGTGGCGAGCCAGGGGCTCGGGGCGGCCGCCCGGCCGATCTCCTCGGCGACGATCGCCAGCTCGACGAAGCCCAGGCCCAGCCCTCCGTGCGCCTCGTCGATGGCGAGGGCCGGCCAGTAGAGCTCCACCATCTGGTCCCAGATCGCGGTCGACTCCTGGCCGTGGTCGTAGAGCGCACGCACGGCCGCAGGAGGACAGATGCCCGCCAGCACGGCACGCACGTTGTCGCGCAGCTCGGCCTCTTCTTCCCCGAATTCGAGGTCCACATCGGCTCCTTGCACGCGGCGATCGGTCGGCAATCTAACAATCCCGTCAGTGGTGGGATCGAACCGATCCCACGGAATGCTCGACGGCGGACACGGCGAGGTCACTCCCGAAGGGTGCCGTGGGCGGTCGTGGTCCGCAGCTCGGCCCGGCTGATCTTCCCCATCGCGTTTCGAGGGAGCGAGGGAACCACGCGGAACTCCTCGGGAACCTTGTAGCGGGCGAGCGCCTCGCGGCAGTGTTTCGCCAGCGCCGCCGGGTCGATCACCACACCCGGCTTCGCCTCGACCGCGGCGACCACCCGCTCGCCGAGGCGTTCGTCCGGGATCCCGAACACGGCGCAGGCGGCGACCCCCGGCGCCTCGCCGAGGACCCGCTCGACCTCGGCCGGGTAGACGTTGGCGCCACCCCGGATGATGAGCAGGCTCTTGCGGTCGCGAAGGTGCAGGTAGCCGTCGGCGTCGAGGAATCCGATGTCGCCGGTGTGGAGCAGCCCCCCGCCGAGCGCGGCGGCGTCGGCCTCGGGCCGGCCGAGGTACCCGAGCATCGGCCGGTACTCCCAGCCCGACTCGGGAGCGGCGCCCACGCACACCTCCCCCGTCTCCCCCACCGCCGACTCGGCACCGTCGTCGCCGAGGATGCGAACCGCGAGGTGCGGGAGCGGCCGGCCGCTCGCGCCGTCGCGGTGGGCCCCCGACCGATCGTCGATCGTCACGACCGTCGGCGCCTCGGAGAGGCCGTAGGAGGTACAGACCGGAAGGCCGAACTTCGCGGTGAATCGGGCGCGCAGGGCCTCGGGGCAGTCGCCCCCGCCCGTCCACACCTCGTCGAGCGACGTGAAGCCGTCGGCCGTGATGTCGTCGCGTTCGACCAGCGTGTGCAACAGCGCCGGTGGGCCGTTCCACGTGGTGACCCGCTCGCGCCGGATCCACTCGCCGACCCCTTCGGCGTCGATGCGATCCATGATCACCGAGCACCCTGCGGCCTGGGCCACGAGCAACGTCGTGAGCACCTGCATGTTCAGGATCGTGAGGGGGAAGCAATCCCCCTTGCGCAACCGTTCGTCGTAGCCGCGGGTCGCCACGAGCACGGCGCCGGGCAACAGCAGGTTGTACTGGCTGTGCACGGCACCTTTCGGATGGCCGGTGGTCCCGCTCGTGTACGCGATCCCGGCGGGGGCGAAGGGGTCGACCGGCTGCGACGGCACGGCCGGAGCGCCCTCCATGGCGTCGGCCCACTCGCCCGTCGGCGCCACCGTCACGACCCGTACCGCGGCGCGGGTCGCACGGATCTGCTCCGCAGTCTCCACGTCGGCGAGCAGCAGCGTGGCCCCGCTGTCCTCGAGCAAGTACCGCTTCTCGGGCGCGGCCAGGTTCCGGTTCACCCCGACCCACACCGCCCCGAGGCGCATCGCCCCATGGAACGCGACGACCACGTCGGTGTCGTTGGGCAACGAGGCGGCCACCACGTCCCCCGGGCGCACGCCGAGCGCCCGGAGTGCCGCCGCGGCGCGATCGCAGGTCCGGTCGAGTTCGGCGTACCCGTACCGACCCGACCGGGTCACCAACGCCTCGCCGAGCGGGCGCAGATCGACGCCGCGCCGGAACACGTCGGCGATGGTGACCGGACGATCGGCTCTCGCATTCACGGACACACGCTCCTCTGCGCAAACGGGACTCCGCCCGAGCCCCCGCTGACCCCGGTGTTAGATTGCCGGCCGAGCGCCACTGTCGACGCCTGGGGGAAACGATGGCCGAGCGATGAAGATCATGCTGGACCGCGAGCGCTGCACCGGCCACGGCCGTTGCTACACCCTGGTCCCGGAGCTGTTCGAATCCGACGACGACGGCTACGGCGTCGTCATCGGTGCCGACGTCCCGAACGACCTCGAGGACCGTGCCCGGACCGCCGTGGCGAACTGCCCCGAGGACGCCATCTCGGTGATCCGCGACGACGAGGAGGCCAGGTCATGAGCGAGGTCGAGATGCCGAACGGCGACGACAACCCGATGCAGGACGCCGAGGGCCTGCGCAACCCACAGCCGCTCTATCGGATGATGCGCGACCTCGCCCCCGTCATCACCCTCGACCGCGACGGCAGCACCGTGACGGCGGTGGCCACCCACGACGACGTGCTCACCGTGCTGCGCACCCCCGAGATCTTCTCGTCGAACGCCGAAGCGGTCGCCATCGGCCAGATCCGTCCGCTGATCCCGCTCCAGATCGATCCGCCGGAGCACGCCAAGTTCCGAAAGCTGCTCGACCCGTTGTTCGCGCCGAAGCGGATCGCCGCGCTCGAGGCCCCGACCCGAGCGCTCGTCCGCGGCCTGATCGACGCGATCGCCGATGCCGGGCACGTGAACTTCCATGCCGCGATCGCCGAACCGTTGCCCAGCACGGTCTTCCTGCAGCTCCTCGGGCTTCCCGTCTCACGGGCGAAGGAGTTCATCGCCCTCAAGGACGGCATCATCCGTCCGGACGCGCACTCCGCCGAAGAGCGCCGGGCGAAGGTCGATGCGACCGGCGCCCAGATCTACGCCGTCCTCGAAGAGGTCGTCGACGCCCGCTCGGCCGAGCCGCGCGACGACTTCGTGTCCAACTTCCTCGCGAGCGAGGTCGACGGCGAGCGGCTCACGCGCAACGACGTGATCGACATCTGCTACCTGTTCTTCCTGGCCGGGCTCGACACCGTGACCGCGTCCCTGGACTGTTTCCTCGCGTTCCTCGCTCAGCATCCCGAGCACCGCCGGCGGCTCGTCGATGATCCGTCGACCATCCCGGCCGCCGTGGAGGAGATGCTCCGTTGGGAGACTCCCGTCACCGGCGTCGCCCGAATCACGCTGCAGGACACCGAGCTGAACGGCTGCCCGATCCCGAAGGGCTCGTTCGTCTCGCCCTTGCTCGCGTCGGCCAACACCGACGAGCGCTTCTGGGACGGCGCCGACGCGATCGACTTCGATCGGCCCAGCAACAAGCACCTGGCCTTCGGGGGTGGCGTCCACCGGTGTCTCGGTTCGCACCTCGCGCGCATGGAACTGCGGGTGGCCCTCGAGGAGTGGCACGCCCGCATCCCCGAGTACCGCCTCGCCGACGGCATCGAACTGCGCTACTCCGAAGGCCTTCGCCAGGTCGAGAACCTCGAGCTGGTGTGGTGACCTCACCTCGAAGGCGTCGGCCGGCGCGTCCGTCGAGCGGGCTCGACGCTGTTCTCTAACACCTGTGTCAGTTAGGCTGGTCGCCGAGATCCACCCGATCACAGAGGGGACGCCACCATGCCTTCACGAGTCCTGAACTTCCCGGTCTTCGACGTCGACAACCACATGTACGAGACCCCGGCGGCGATGACCAGGCACATCGACCCGGCGTTCAAGGGCGTGATCGACTACGTCGACGTCGAAGGACGCACGAAGATCGCGGTGAAGGGCAAGGTCACCGAGTACATCCCGAACCCCACCTTCGAGAAGGTGGCCGCGCCCGGAGCGCAGGAGGAGTACTTCAAGAGCGGCAACCCCGACGGCAAGTCCCGGCGCGAGATCCTCGGCAAGGCGATCGTCGCGCCGCCCGCGTTCCGCGAGCCCGGCCCGCGGATCGAGCTGATGGACGAGCAGGGCATCGACCGCGCCCTGATGTGGCCGACCCTCGCCAGCCTCGTCGAGGAACGCCTCAGCGACGACCCCGAGGCCATCCACGCCGTCATCACCGCGCTCAACCGGTGGATGTACGAGGAGTGGACGTTCAACTTCGAGAACCGGATCTTCCCGACCCCGATCATCACCCTGCCGATCCTCGACAAGGCGATCGCCGAACTCGAATGGGTGCTCGAGCGCGGCGCGAAGATCATCCTCGTCCGCCCCGCGCCGGTGCCCGGCCTGAAGGGGCTGCGCTCGTTCGCGCTGCCCGAGTTCGATCCCTTCTGGGAGCGGGTGCAGGCGGCCGACATCGTCGTCGGGATGCACGCCAGCGACAGTGGTTACCAGCGCTACCAGAACGACTGGGAGGGCGTCACCGACGAGTTCAAGCCGTTCGTCGGGCAGTCCGGCTTCGGGGCGATCGTGGGCCACATGAGCCGGCCGATCGTCGACACCGTCGCCTCGGCCATCGGCCACGGCATGTGCACGCGGTTCCCGAAGCTGAAGCTCGCCCTGGTCGAGAACGGCTCCGGGTGGGTCCGTGGCCTGTTCGAGACAATGGAGTACGCGTACAACATGGCGCCGAACGCGTTCGAGGAACATCCGATCGACGTGTTCAAGCGCAACATCTACGTGCACCCGTTCCACGAGGAGAACCCC
>Ga0209023_10005695_pt1 | contig 13474 bp, 11 predicted proteins | sample LakOneMetagenome_FD_187468 | JGI IMG/M metagenome (GOLD analysis project Ga0209023, IMG submission 187468) | Freshwater and sediment microbial communities from Lake Erie, Canada (SPAdes) (version 2) | ecosystem: Environmental > Aquatic > Freshwater > Lentic | place: Lake Erie, Canada...
CCGGACGCGGCCACCCGCATCGTCGTCGACACCGAGGCCGATGTGGTGCTCAACGCGCTGGTCGGGGCGCTGGGCTTGCATCCCACGCTGGCGGCGTTGGCGTCCGGGGCCCGGCTGGCGCTGGCCAACAAGGAATCGCTGGTGGCCGGTGGACCGCTGGTCACCGCGGCTGCCGCGCCCGGCCAGATCGTGCCGGTGGACTCCGAACACTCCGCGCTGGCCCAGTGCCTGCGCGGCGGGACGGCCGACGAGGTGGCCCGGCTGGTGCTGACGGCCTCCGGCGGCCCGTTCCGCGGCTGGACCGCCGAAGCGCTGGAAAGCGTCACCCCCGAGCAGGCCGGGGCGCATCCGACCTGGTCGATGGGCCCGATGAACACACTGAATTCGGCGTCGCTAGTCAACAAGGGCCTCGAACTCATCGAGACGCACCTGCTGTTCGGCATCGACTACAACCGCATCGACGTCGTCGTGCACCCGCAGTCCATCGTGCATTCCATGGTCACCTTCACCGACGGGTCGACGCTGGCCCAAGCCAGCCCACCGGACATGAAACTGCCGATCGCGCTGGCACTGGGCTGGCCGCACCGGGTGGCCGGCGCGGCGGCCGCCTGCGACTGGACGCTCGCCTCGACCTGGGAATTCGAACCGCTGGACGAGGAGGTGTTCCCCGCCGTCGCACTGGCCCGGCACGCCGGCAAGGCCGGGGGCTGCCTGCCCGCGGTCTATAACGCCGCCAACGAGGAGGCCGCCGCCGCCTTCCTGGCCGGCCGCATCGGCTTTCCGGCGATCGTGGCGACGATCGCCGAGGTGCTGGGCGCCGCAGACGCCTGGTCGGCGCAACCGGCTACCGTGGAAGACGTACTCGACGCTCAACGGTGGGCGCGGGACAAGGCGCAGGCCGTGATCGGCGCCACCGAACCGGAGGTCGCAGCAACCCGATGATGTACGTCCTGGGGGTGGTGCTGTTCGCCCTGGCCATCCTGGTGTCGGTGGCGCTGCACGAATGCGGCCACATGTGGGTGGCGCGCGCCACCGGCATGAAGGTCCGCCGTTATTTCGTCGGTTTCGGGCCGACGCTGTGGTCGACGAAACGGCCCAACAAGCTCGGTGAGACCGAGTACGGGCTCAAGGCCATACCGCTGGGCGGCTTCTGCGATATCGCCGGGATGACCGCCGCCGACGAGATCGCGCCGGAGGACGAGCCGCATGCGATGTACAAGCAGAAGGTGTGGAAGCGGGTTGCGGTGCTGGCCGCCGGGCCGGCGATGAACATTCTGATCGGCCTGTTGTTGATCTACGGCATCGCCGTGGTGGCGGGGTTGCCGAATCTGCACGCGCCGGCGGAGGCGCTGATCGGCGAGACCGCCTGCGTCTCCGACCAGACCGGCGCGGACAGCTACGCGCCGTGCACCGGTCCGGGACCGGCCGCCGCGGCCGGCATTCGGCCCGGTGACGCCATCGTCAAGGTCGGCGACACCCCGGTAGCCGGCTTCGGTGACCTGGTGAGTGCGGTCCGCGGCGCCCACGGCCCCACCCCGGTTACCGTGCGCCGGGACGGCACCGAGTTCAACACCACGGTCGACGTGGTCTCGGCCAAGCGGCTCACCGGCAAGGGCGGCGACGAGGTGAGCACCGTCGGCGCCATCGGCGTGACCGATGCGAACCAGGGCGACCGGCTCAACCACTACAACCCGCTCACCGCGGTGCCGGGCACGCTGTCCTTCACCGGTGACCTGTCGGTCGAGATCGGCAAATCCCTGGCCAGGATCCCGACCAAGGTGGGTGCGCTGGTGCACTCGATCACCGGCGGGGTGCGGGATCAGGACACCCCGATCAGTGTCGTCGGTGCGACGCGGATCGGCGGGGAGACCGTCGAGCACGGTCTGTGGTTGATGTTCTGGTTCTTCCTGGCCCAGTTGAACTTCGTGCTCGGTGCCATCAACCTGGTGCCGCTGCTGCCGTTCGACGGCGGCCACATCGCGGTGGCCTGCTACGAGAAGCTGCGCAACATGGTCCGGTCGCTGCGCGGCCTGTCCGTCGGGGCGCCGGTGAACTACATGAAGCTGATGCCGGCGACGTATGTGGTGCTGATCGTCGTCGTCGGGTACATGCTGTTGACGGTCACCGCCGACTTCGTCAACCCGGTCCGGCTGTTCCAATAGCTTTTCATTTCCAATGACCCAGGAGCGATACAGATGAACGTCGGGTTGGGAATGCCCGGTGCCCCGGCACCGGTACTGGCGCCGCGTCGGGTGACCCGTCAGCTCATGGTGCGTGACGTCGGCGTCGGCAGCGACTACCCGATCTCGGTGCAGTCCATGTGCACCACCAAGACCCACGACGTCAACGCCACGCTGCAGCAGATCGCCGAGCTGACCGCGGCTGGCTGCGACATCGTGCGGGTGGCCTGCCCGCGGCAGGAGGACGCCGACGCGCTGGCCGAGATCGTCCGGCACTCCAACCTGCCGGTGATCGCCGACATCCACTTCCAGCCGAAGTACATCTTCGCGGCGATCGACGCCGGGTGCGCGGCGGTGCGGGTGAACCCGGGCAACATCAAGGAGTTCGACGGCCGGGTCAAGGAGGTCGCCCAAGCCGCCGGTGCCGCCGGCATACCGATCCGAATCGGCGTCAACGCCGGCTCGCTGGACCCCCGGCTGCTCAAGAAGTACGGCAAGGCGACACCGGAGGCGCTGGTCGAATCCGCACTGTGGGAGGCGTCGCTGTTCGAGGAGCACGGCTTCTCCCAAATCAAGATCAGCGTCAAGCACAACGACCCGGTGATCATGGTCTCCGCCTACCAGCAGCTGGCCGCCCAGTGCGACTACCCGCTGCACCTCGGTGTCACCGAGGCCGGTCCGGCGTTCCAGGGCACCATCAAGTCCGCCGTCGCGTTCGGGGCGTTGCTGTCCCGGGGCATCGGAGACACCATCCGGGTGTCCCTGTCCGCGCCGCCGATCGAAGAGGTCAAGGTCGGCAACCAGATCCTGGAATCGCTGAACCTGCGCCCGCGCGGCCTGGAGATCGTGTCCTGCCCGTCCTGCGGACGCGCCCAGGTCGACGTCTACACGCTGGCCAACGCGGTGTCCGCCGGTCTGGAGGGGCTCGACGTGCCGCTGCGGGTGGCGGTGATGGGGTGTGTGGTCAACGGTCCCGGCGAGGCGCGCGAAGCCGACCTCGGCGTGGCCTCGGGCAACGGCAAGGGCCAGATCTTCGTCAAGGGTGAGGTCATCAAGACCGTGCCGGAGGCGCAGATCGTGGAGACGCTGATCGAGGAGGCCATGCGTCTGGCTGCCGCCGACGATGAGGGAACTCCCAGCGGTCCGCCGGTGGTCACCGTAAGCTGAGGCCATCCCCGCGGGCCCGGTTCGCCGCCCCCGTCCCTGCGCATCAGGAAGAGTTCGCATGTCGGCCCCGCCGTTCTTCCGCTTGGTCGATGAGCGACGGGTGGCCGTGGTCCGCGACGAGGCCGCGGTGGCGCGGGTGTTCGCCGAAGACCCGGTGGCCAGTTGCATGGTGGCGGCCCGGGTCGCCGACCACGGCATCGATCCGGCGGCCATCGGTGGTGAGCTGTGGACCCGTCGTCGCCCGGAGGAGTCGCTGTGTTTCTCCGGACCGAATCTGATTCCGTTGCGCGGCAAGGCCGCCGACATCAGCGCCTTCGCCGACAAGGCGATGGGTTCGCCGCGCCGGTGCTCGTCTCTGGTGGGCCCGGTCGATCTGGTGCTGCCGATGTGGCAGCGGCTGGAGCCGGTGTGGGGACCGGCTCGTGACGTCCGCGCCAATCAGCCGCTGCTGGCGCTGAGTTCGGCTCCGCAGTGTGCCGGCGATCCGCTGGTGCGCCAGGTCCGCATCGCCGAGCTGGACGCGTACCTGGAGGCCTCGGTCGACATGTTCATCGGCGAGGTCGGCGTCGATCCGCGGATCGGCGACGGCGGCCGGGCGTACCGGCGCCGGGTGGCCGCGCTGATCGCGGCGGGGCGGGCCTGGGCCCGGTTCGAGCGCGGTGCGGTGGTGTTCAAAGCCGAGGTCGGCGCGCAGTCGCCGGCGGTCGGACAGATCCAGGGCGTGTGGGTGAACCCGGAGCGCCGGGGCCGCGGCCTGGGCAGCGCCGGGACCGCGACGGTGGCCGCGGCGATTCTGGCCGGCGGGCGGATCGCCAGCCTGTACGTCAACGACTTCAACACCATCGCGCGGGCCGCCTACGCCCGGATCGGTTTCCGGCCGGTCGGGACGTTCGCGACGGTGCTGCTGGACTGAGGCCGCCGTACTCAACCGGCCGTCCGCCGGTGTGTCTCAATCGTTATCAAACGTAACGGCTCTAACATCAACCTCAATGGTTACTTGGACCTCATTAGCAACACGGGTCACAGCTTCGGCTGCGGCGCTGCTGTTGACGGCCGGGGGCCTATCGGCGTGCACCCCACGCCCGGACGGCCCCGAACCGGCCGCGCAGGAGTTCTTCGACGCGCTGACCGGCGGTGACACCACCGCGGCCGCCGCCCTGACCGACCGTCCCGAGGACGCCCGGTCCGCCATGAACGCCTCCTGGACGGGGCTGCAGGCCGAACGTCTCGACATCGCCACCCTGGGCTCGAAGTTCACCGAGGACACCGGCACGGTCCGCTACCGCTTCACCTGGCACCTGCCCAAGGACCGCACCTGGACCTACGACGGGCAGCTGAACATGGCGCGCGACGAGGGCAAGTGGGGGGTGCGCTGGACCTCGACCGACCTGCACCCGCGGCTGGGGGAGAACCAGAGCCTGCAGCTGCGCGCCGACCAGCCGCGCCGGGCCTCGGTCAACGAACTCGGCGGCACCGACGTCCTGGTCCCCGGCTACCGGTACAGCTACCAGCTCGACGCCCGCCGCGCCGGGCGCGAGCTGATGTCGACCTCGCGGGCCATCGTCGACGCGCTGCGCGACCTCGGCGGACCCACCGACCCCCAGCTGCTCGCCGAACAGGCCAGCTCGTCGACCACCCCGATGGAGCTGGCGACGCTGTCCAAGGACGACGAGGACCGTGTCGCCCCGATGCTGGCCAACCGGCCCGGCATCGTGGCGATCAAGATCCCCGACATGTTCCCCACCGATCCCGGATTCGCCCCGGCGGTGGTCAGCGAGGTCAAAAAGTCCGTCGGCGACAACCTGTCCGGAGCCCCCGGCTGGCGGGTGGTCAGCGTCAACCAGAACGGCGTCGAGACCGACGTGCTCAACGAAGTGGCGCCCGATCCGGCGCCCTCGGTGTCGATCACGCTGGACCGCGCCGTGCAGAACGCCGCACAGAACGCCGTCAACGGCCAGGGTCGCAAGGCCATGCTGGTGGTCATCAAGCCGTCCACCGGCGACATCCTGGCGGTCGCGCAGAACGGCGCCGCCGACGCCGACGGCCCGACCGCGACCATGGGCCTCTACCCGCCGGGGTCGACATTCAAGATCGTCACCGCCGGCGCGGCCATCGACCGCAACATGGCGACCCCGAACACACTGCTGGGTTGCCCCGGCGAGATCGACATCGGCCACCGCCGCATCCCCAACTACGACCGGTTCGATCTCGGCGTGGTGCCGATGAGCAAGGCGTTCGCCAATTCGTGCAACACCACCTTCGCCGAACTGGCCAGCCGGATGCCGCCGCGGGCGCTGAACCAGACCGCCGCGATATTCGGTATCGGGCGCGACTACGTGGTCGACGGCCTGCCGACGGTGTCCGGCCAGGTGCCCCCGACCGTCGATCTGGCCGAGCTCACCGAGGACGGCTTCGGCCAGGGCAAGGTGCTGGCCAGCCCGTTCGGCATGGCGCTGGCCGCCGCGACGGTAGCCGCTGGGGCGACCCCGGTGCCGCGGCTGATCGTCGGGCACAACACCGCGGTCACCGGCGACGCCAAGACGATCAGTCCGACCATGCTCGACGGCCTGCGCGCCATGATGCGGATGGTGGTCACCAACGGCACCGCCAAGGACCTCGCCGGGTACGGCGACGTCCGCGGAAAGACCGGTGAGGCCGAGTTCGAGGGTGGTTCGCACGCCTGGTTCGCCGGATATCGCGGGGATATGGCCTTTGCCGCGCTGATCGTGGGCGGCGGCAGTTCGGAATACGCCGTGCGGATGACCCGGCAGATGTTCGACAGCCTGCCCGACGGGTACCTGGCCTGATCGCACCGGCACGGGCGGCCGCGCGGGCGAAGTAAACTTGATCCGCCATGACCCTTCCCGACGATCCGGCCGCGTTGCTGCGGATTTCCGACGCCGACCGCAACGGAACCCTGCGGCGGCTGCACAACGCCGTCGCGCTGGGTCTCATCGACATCGACGAGTTCGAGGAACGATCGGTGCAGGTGGCCACCGCCCGGCTGCGCGACGAACTCGACCTGCTGGTGGGCGACCTGCCCGGTCCGGGCTCGGTGGTCACCACCGCCGCCGACCGGGTGGAGCTGCGCGGGATGCTCGGCTCGCTCAAGCGCTCGGGTGAGTGGACCGTGCCCACGCGGTTGGTGCTCTACCGCCGGGTCGGCTCGATCAGCCTCGACCTCACCCGGGCCCGGTTCGCCGGGTCCATCGTGTCCATCGAGCTCGACATGAAGTTCGGCTCGCTGGATCTGCGGCTGCCCGAGGGCGCCAGCGCCTCCCTCGACGACGTCGAGGTCAACGTCGGCAGCGCCCACGACCACCGCCCCGACCCGCCGGCCGAAGGCCGTCCGCACGTGATTCTCAGCGGGAAGGTGACCGGCGGTTCGATCGACATCCGCGGTCCGCGGCGGTCGCTGCGCGAGCGCGCGGCCGCGTTGCGGCCCGGGCGGCGCTGAACCCGGCTGCTGTTCGAATCCCGGTGTGCCGAGGGACTACTGGGGTGCCGCGACAGCCGGCGCCGTGACCGCCCGGGCAGCACACCAGCGCCGGACCGTCCGCCGCTGCGCCAGGACGATCACGGCAACGGCCCAGGCCACCGTGATCACCACGATCGGGATGAGGATCGGCAGCGCTTCGGGCGGGCGCCGGTCGTTGTCCACCACTTTGGCGAGCACGGCGAATGCCACCAGAATGTAGGCCGCCCAGCAGACGACGAGGGTGATCGCCCCGGCAAACCGGCGCCGAAGCAGCAGGATCCCGCCGGTGATCAGCCCGATGGCCAGCAGGCCGCACACCCCGCCGACGATCCCCGCCACCACCCGGGCAGCGGGATTCTCGTCCGAGCTGAGGGCGCCGTCCACGCCCGCGACGGTGCCCACCAGGAAAAGCACGCTGCTCAGCAGGCTCATCACCGCCGCGGTGATCGCGGTGCGGCCCGACGGTGCCGGCTGCGAGGAGTCCAGGGTCCCGACGGGTCCCGGCGCGAGCGGTGACCCCGGCCCGGCGGGCTGTCCCTGGCCGGTCAGCCACCGTTTGGTCGACGGCGCCAGCACCAGACCGAGGATCACCGCGGCGCCGAGCGCGGCGCGGATTGCGGTGCCCAGGCCGGGGCCGATGCGCCAGACCTCGACGTCGTCGATCTCGCCGATGGCGGCGACGATGTCGTTCCAGATCTGGCTGGAGATGATGTAGACGATGACGGCGCCGACCAGGGAGACGGCGCAGGCAGCTGCGACAACCATGCGGCCCGCGGGTTTGCGGCGCAGCAGCATGATGCCGCCGACCAGCAACCAGACCGCGAGGATCACGTTGAGCACCCCGACGACGGTATTCAGCCGGTCCATCGAGGCGATCGCCGATCTCGCCGCCGTGGTCAGGTGATCGCTGACCTCGGTGAACGATTCGTCGGTGACCCACTGCGCGTACACCGCCCAGACGGCGCCCACAGCGGAGCCGAACGCGGCGAGGAAACACAGAATCGCCGCCCACAGCGTGGTGGTGCGAGTCGGGGGGAGGACGGTCTGTGCGGGGTGGCCGGCCGGATCCCCGGGCTGTGCGGGCTGCATATCCCGAGAACTTACCGGTTTCAATGTGTGCCTACCTGCACAAATTCGCTACCGGGCGTCGAGCACCGCGAAGCCGAGGGTGGACCGGGCGGCCAGTCGGTCGCGGCCGACGTCGGTCACGTCCACCGCGGCGACGATCAGCCGGCGCCCGGCGCGGACGATGGTGGCCTCGGCGCGTGCGGGCCCCTCGATGACCGGTGCGAGGTAGTGGATGTTGAGGTCTGCGGTGGTGACGCTCTGGTCGGGGCCGACGTGATGCCCGCAGAGGATGCCGGCGGCGATGTCGATCAGGGTGGCCAGCAGCCCGCCCTGCAGGGCGCCGCGGGTGTTCGCCAGGTCCGGCCGGTTGTCGATCTCCATGATCACCCGCTCGGGGGAGTCGACCACCGTCCGGTAGTTGAGCTGTTCGAGCAGGTGCACGGTCTCGGCCATGCGTCGCACGCTATCAGTGTTCTCGCCTACTGAGAATGATGTTCTCGCCGGTGGACGCCCGGCGCGGCGGTCCGCATCGACCCGGGACTATCGTGGTGGCCATGGTTGTGCGTGCCCCCCTGCGACCCGGCGAGGTCTCGGCCACCTTGGCGGTGCCCAGGATGATCGAGCGTCCCGAATACGCGTGGCGCGACACCGTCAACGAGGGCACCGAACCGTGGGTGCAGACCCCCGAAGTCATCGAGAAGATGCGCGTCGCCGGGCGGATCGCCGCCGGCGCGCTGGCCGAGGCCGGCAAGGCCGTGGCCCCCGGGATCACCACCGATGAGCTGGACCGGATCGCCCACGACTACATGATCGACCACGGCGCCTACCCGTCGACCCTGGGCTACAAGGGCTTTCCCAAATCCTGCTGCACCTCGCTGAACGAGATCATCTGCCACGGCATCCCGGACTCGACCGTGGTGCAAGACGGCGACATCGTCAACATCGACGTCACCGCCTACATCGACGGCGTGCACGGCGACACCAACGCCACCTTCTGCGCGGGCGACGTGTCCGAGGAACATCGGCTGCTGGTGGAACGCACCCACGAGGCCACCATGCGGGCGATCAAGGCCGTCAAACCCGGCCGGGCGCTGTCCATCGTCGGCCGGGTCATCGAAGCGTACGCAAACCGGTTCGGCTACAACGTCGTTCGTGACTTCACCGGGCACGGAATCGGCACCACCTTCCACAACGGCCTGGTCGTCCTGCACTACGACCAGCCTGAGGTCGAGACCATCATCGAGCCCGGGATGACCTTCACCATCGAGCCGATGATCAATCTCGGCGCGCTGGACTATGAGATCTGGGACGACGGCTGGACCGTCGCCACCCGCGACAAGCGGTGGACCGCCCAGTTCGAGCACACCCTGGTCGTCACCGACGACGGCGCCGAGATCCTCACCCAGCTGTGATGAGCCGAGCAGACGCGCGGTGAGCGGCGCGCTGCTGGTCGCCGGCACCACTTCCGATGCCGGCAAGTCCCTGGTCGTGGCCGGTCTGTGCCGGATCCTGGCCCGGCGCGAAGTGAGAGTGGCGCCGTTCAAGGCACAGAACATGTCCAACAACTCCGCGGTCACCCTCGACGGCGGGGAGATCGGCCGGGCCCAGGCCATGCAGGCCCGCGCCGCCGGGCTGGAACCGAGCGTCCGGTTCAACCCGATCCTGCTCAAACCGGGCAGCGACCGCGCCTCGCAACTGGTGGTCCGCGGCCGGGCCGTCGGCACCGTCCGCGCCGGCGACTACATCAGCCACCGGGACGAACTGGCGTCCCTGGTTGCCGACGAATTGGCAAGTCTGCGAAACGATTATGACGTCGTCATCTGCGAGGGCGCGGGCTCGCCGGCGGAGATCAACCTGCGTGCGACCGACCTGGCCAATATGGGCCTGGCCCGCGCGGCGGACCTGCCGGTGCTGCTGGTCGGCGACATCGACCGCGGTGGTCTGCTGGCCCACTTCTTCGGCACGGTGGCCATCCTGGAACCCGAGGACCAGGCGCTGATCGCCGGTTTCCTGGTCAACAAGTTCCGCGGGGACGTCACCCTGCTGTCACCCGGGCTGCGGGAACTCGCCGAGCGCACCGGCCGGCCCACCTACGGTGTACTGCCCTGGGCCGACGGCCTGTGGCTGGATACCGAGGACTCGGTGTCGGTGCGCCCCGGCGGCGTGGTCGGCATCCCAGCACCGCCGGTGGGCGCGGAGTGGCTACGGGTCGCCGCCATCCGGTTCCCCCGCATCTCCAACAGCACCGACGTCGAGGCGCTGGCCGCCGAACCCGGGGTGTCGGTGCGCTGGGCCGACACCGTCGCCGACCTGGCCGACGCCGACCTGGTCGTGCTGCCCGGTTCCAAGGCGACCGTCGCCGACCTGGACTGGTTGCGATCCCGCGAGTTGGACCGCGCCGTCGTTGACCACGCCCGGGAAGGCGGACCGGTGCTGGGCATTTGCGGGGGTCTGCAGATGCTGTGCCGGCGCATCGACGACCCGGTGGAATCCGGGCGCGCCGCGGTGCCGGGCCTCGGCTTGCTCGACGCCGACGTCGAGTTCGCCGCGGACAAGACGCTGCTGAGGCACCGGGAGCCGTTGTCGGGCTACGAGATCCACCACGGCCAACTGACCCGCACTCGCGCCGACCCGTGGTGCCCGGACGGCTCGGCGCCCGTCGGGATCACCGCCGGCGCGGTGTACGGAACCCACTGGCACGGGTTGCTGGATAACAACGAGTTGCGGAGGCGCTGGTTGGCCGCTGTCGCAGTGCAGGCCCGCCGCGGCTTCGCCCCCGCCCCCGACACCGACGTACCCGCTGCCCGCGACGCGCAGCTCGACCTGATGGCCGACCTGCTGGCCGCCCACGCCGACCTCGACGCGATCCTGGGCCTGCTCGACCGCGGCGCACCGGCTCGCCCGACGATGCGGACCGTCCTGCATTAACCTGGGCACATGTTGGTGCGGCGTCCCGTTCAGTGGAGCCGCTCCGTCCCGGTGCTGGTGGCAGCCCTGACCGTCGCGGCGGTGGTGGCCGCGCTGGTCGCTTCGGGTGCCACAACCCGAGTGGTCGACGGCACCGCGACCTGGCCGGGGGAGCGGCTGCAGAAGGCGCTGCTCACCAAGGCGGATTTTCCCGCCGGTGTCGGATTCAACCGACTGCACGACACCCCCGACGCCGCCGGTGGCGCGGCCAACGCGCCGAGCATGCTGACTCGTCCGGAAGGCTGCTCGAACGGGCTGACCAACGTCATCGCGGCCTCCGGTGAACGCGGCCCGGGCAGCGCCGAGAAGTACGAGGTGATCTACGACGGCGCCCGGATCATGATGACCGTGCTGTCCTGGCATCTGGATCTGGCCGCACTGGAGGCGACCGCGTCGCGGTGCGAGCACTTCGTCGTGCTCTTCGACGCCGCCGACGCCGGCATCCCGATGACCACCACCGCGCTGCCGCACAGCCACCCGCAGGAGCTGATGTACAAGCAGACAATGGCGCTGGGTTCCGACGCCGCCGACGTCTACATGGGCTTCGCCAACATCGGGTCACTGTCGTTGTTCGGGGTGGTCTTCCCCACGCCCAACCCGAACGTGAACGTCAAGGCTGAACTGCCACAGACGTTTTTGACCGTGTTCGCCAAGCAGTCGGAGCGGCTGCGGGCGGTCTGAACACCAGACCGCCGTGCGGATCGGTGAAACGCCGGGACGCGCGCAGTCACGCTGGGTAGCGTGTGGCGATGTCTTCGACGACCCTCACCGTGGCCGGCCACCCGATGGCCGTCGACGTGTCGGGGCCCGACCGGGGCAACCACGTGGTGCTGCTGGGGGCGGTCACCGCTCCGCGCGACGCCTACGCCGCGCTGTGCGCGCGGCTGCACAACGCGGCGCTGCGCACCGTCGTCATCTCCACCGACGCAAGCCTGCGGACATCCCACGTGATGGGGGTGCTCGACGCCGTCGGGGTGCGCTGGGCGGTGCTGTTCGGGGATCGCGCCGGGGCGGAACGCGCCTGGGAACTCGCCGCCACCTCGCCCGGCCGGTTCACCGCCCTGGTCGCCGTCGACCGCGGGCACCCGCGGGCCTCCGACGAGTCCTCGGACTGCCCGCCGGTGGAATGCGACACCACCATGCTGTTCGGCACCCGGACCTCACGCGCGCAGGCGCGGGCCAGCCAGCGCTACGTCTACGCCGATTTCCGCCAGGTCCCGCTGCTGGACCGCAGCAACGTCGACGATCTCAACGCCCAGTTGGCCGCCGAGATCGTGCTGCGCAGCAACACCTGGTGACGCCCGTCGGCCACGACGATTCCGGCCCCGCAACCTGTTGGTTGCGAGGCCGGAATCGAGTGCGGTCGAAGGGGGACTACTTGTGGTCGGCGCCGCAGGTGCAGTTGGCGCCACACTGACAGTTGGTACAGGTGCAGTTCGGGTTGTCGCAGCCGGAATTCGTTTCATTGCTCATTCTGCATATGTTACCGCCGCCGTCCCGGCGACGGGGAGATTCACCGTAAAGTCCGGCGCCCCTTCGCCGCCGCGATCGGCGCCCAGCACCGGCAACGCCGCCGCGGCCTTTGCGGGCGGGGTGATTCCCGCCACTGCGGGCCGGACGATAACCTGGTAACCGGTAACTCCGTCCTCCCCGGGAAGTTGTGAAACCGGGCCGGGCGGACACGCGAACGCGAAGGGCGAGCAAACCCGTGGCACAGACACGAGAGACCAAAACCGACGTCGTGTTGATCGGCACCGGCATCATGAGTGCCACGCTGGGCGCGTTGCTGCGGCTGGTCGAACCTGACTGGTCGATCACCATGGTCGAGCGCCTCGACGCGGCCGCCGCGGAGAGCAGCGACCCGTGGAACAACGCCGGCACCGGGCACTCGGCGCTGTGCGAGCTGAACTACACCCCCGAGCTGCCCAACGGCACCATCGACATCACCAAGGCGGTGACCGTCAACGAGCAGTTCCAGGTATCGCGGCAGTTCTGGGCCTCGGCGGTGGAGAACGGCGTGCTGACCGACGTCCGCAGCTTCCTCAACCCGGTGCCGCACGTGTCCTTCGTGGAGGGCGCCGAACGCGTCGACTACCTGCGCCGGCGCCGCGACGCCCTGGCCGCCAACCCACTGTTCGCGGCCACCGAATTCATCAACGACAACGACGAGTTCGCCCGCCGCCTGCCGTATATGGCCGCCGGCCGAAACTTCACCGAGCCCGTCGCACTGAACTGGAGCACCGACGGCACCGATATCGACTTCGGCGCGTTGTCGAAGAACCTCATCGGCTACGGCGTGCGCACCGGAACGTCCGTCATGTTCGGCCAGGAGGTCACCGACCTCAAGCGTGACGGCGACGGCTGGGAGGTCAGGATCCGCAACCGTCGCACCAAGGAGCGGTCGGTCATCAGGACCCGGTTCGTCTTCGTCGGTGCCGGCGGCGATTCGCTGCCGCTGCTGCAGAAGTCCGGGATCACCGAGGCCAAGGGCTACGGAGGCTTCCCGGTCAGCGGGCAGTTCCTGCGCACCGCCAACCCGGCGGCCACCGGGCGGCATCAGGCCAAGGTGTACGGCTTCCCGCCGCTGGGCGCCCCGCCGATGTCGGCGCCGCAC
>Ga0209023_10005696_pt1 | contig 13474 bp, 12 predicted proteins | sample LakOneMetagenome_FD_187468 | JGI IMG/M metagenome (GOLD analysis project Ga0209023, IMG submission 187468) | Freshwater and sediment microbial communities from Lake Erie, Canada (SPAdes) (version 2) | ecosystem: Environmental > Aquatic > Freshwater > Lentic | place: Lake Erie, Canada...
ATAAGGAAGAAGTGAGCTCGGATAAATCAAAAGCCATTGAAACATTAAGCAGTTTACCCCAGCAGTTACAGCAGCAACTGCCCATGGCCTTTTACTGGGGCGGTATAAAAGATGTGGGTGGCAATACTTATACCTCCGGCCCACCCTATACCGGTGCCATCATTTGTTTTTTAGCCATCATGGCCATGTTTGTACTGGATGGTAAACACAAATGGTGGATGCTCTCAGCCATTATACTTACCATCATGATGAGCTGGGGCAGTTATTTTGAAGGGTTCAATACCTTCCTGTATGACCACCTGCCCTTTTATAATAAATTCAGGGCACCGAGTATGATACTGGTGATACCACAGCTGCTGTTACCGGCGCTGGCGGTGTTATGTGTTGACAGGATAATTGGTTTTGAAGATAAAGCTGCATTGAAGAAATTATTTGTAAAGGGATTGATTGCAACAGGCGCCGTGTTTGCTGTACTTTTCCTGTTTTATTTTTCATTTGATTTTTTAAGCAGCGGCGACCAGTCCACTTTAAAACAGGTGCGCAGTATGGGCCAGGCGCAGCTTACAGAATATGTACAATCTTTTTACAATGCCCTTAAAGAAGACCGTAAGAGCCTGATGATGGGTGATATTTTCAGGAGCCTTGGATTCATCATCGTGGCCGCTGGACTTATTTTTATGCTGGTAAAAAATATCATCAAACCATGGCTGCTCATTACAGGATTGGCCCTGTTTGCATTTGTAGATGTGATACTTGTGGATAACGTGTATTTAAACAGCGATAATTTTAAAGATAAGGAGGAAGAAGAAGCTGTATTTAATAAAACACCCAAAGACGATATCATACTGCTGGATAAGGGCGACTTCCGCGTATTTAACATGAGTGGCAACACTTTCCAGGAAAACAACACTTCTTATTTGTATAAATCGGTTGGCGGCTACCACCCTGCCAAGCTGCGCATTTACCAGGATTTGATAGAACGCCAGCTGAGTAAGCAGGAACCCAATATGGGCGTGATCAATATGCTGAATACAAGATACTTTATTCAGAAAGACAGGAATGGCGCCACGCAGGCGGTACAACCCAATACCGGGGCAATGGGAAGCGCCTGGCTGGTGAAGCATATCGTATTTGTAAAAAATGCAGATGCGGAGATGGCGGCACTGGATAATTTTAATCCTGCTGATACAGCTTTTATACAGGATGCCTTTAAATCAGCCGTTCCTTTTATGCCTGATTTTGATTCAGCTGCTTCCATTAAATTAATTAAAAACGATAACGATATTGTTACCTACGAATTTAACGGGGCTAAAAACCAGTTTGCCGTGTTCAGTGAGATCTTTTATAAGAGCGGCTGGAAGGCTTATGTAAATGGAAAACAACTGCCCATTGCCAAAGTGAATTATGTATTGCGTGGCCTGGCATTGGTGCCGGGAAAATATACCATTGAATTTAAGTTTGAGCCTGAAGGGTATTTGGCAGGAAAAAAATATGGCGGTATCGCTTCGTTGCTGTTGGGTTTAATTACACTGTCTTTACTGTACCTGGCTTTTGCTGCGTACAAAAAAAACAATAAGTAACGTGAGCACCCCAGCTATAAGTGTGATCATATGCAGTTATAACAGGGCAGCTTATATTCCGCTGGCATTGCAAAGCCTGGTTGATCAAACTGCCGCACCGGCTGTTTTTGAAACCATTATTGTTGACAATAACAGTACCGACAATACCAAAGCAGTATGCAATGAATTTATAGCTGCACATCCGCAGCATGTGATCAGGTATTATACCGAAACACAACAGGGCTCTTCCTTTGCCCGCAATACGGGAGCGGCCGTGGCCAATGGTAAATGGCTCTGCTTTATGGATGATGATGCCATTGCTGCAACTGATTATATCCAGAACATCATTTCTTTTTTTAAAAACAACCCGCAGGCGAACGCCATGGGTGGCAGGATCATTCCAAGGTATATTCCTGCAAAGCCCAAATGGATAAGTTATCATGTGGCATCGCTGGTGGGCAATTTTGATTACAGCAAAACGGTAACCGAATTTGCTGCCGACCGCTACCCGCTCGAATCCAATATGATTGTTGCCAAAAAAGATTTTGATGCCATACAGGGATTCAGCACCACCATTCCCGGTGTAAAAGGCACATTAAGAATTGGTGGCGAAGGAAAAGATTTTTTTTTCAGGCTTAAAGAAAAAGGCTGCAGGGTTTTTTATGACCCCGCTGTAATAGTGGAACATATTGTTGAAGTGGTAAAACTTACGCCGGAGTATATGTACCGTGTGGCTTCGGGCATTGGCCGTGGCGAAAGGGTAAGGGTGCTGCAGGTAAGTAAGTTAGCCTACTATAAAAAACTGCTTGAATATATTTATAAATTAGGAGGCAGCGTGGTATTGGGAACAGGCTATGCACTAAAAGGAAACCCCTCGCAGTTCTGGCCGGTCATCCAATACAGGATTGATGCCATTAAAGGATTATTAAACCGCTGAACCATGCCATCCATAACTGTTGTCACCATTTGCTTCAATAATAAAGATGAGTTGATCAAATCCTGCGCCTCAGTAAATGCACAGCAGCAACAACCGTTTGAGCATATCATTATCGATGGGTCCACCACTTCCGATATTAAAAATTATTTCGAAAGCAATGCCCAGCCATCCTGGCGCCGGTGGATCTGCGAAAGGGACAATGGCATAGCAGATGCATTTAATAAAGGGATACGGAATGCCGGTGGCGACATCATCCACCTGTTAAATTCCGGCGATGTTTATTTTGATGATACCATATTGAAAAAAGTAGCTGCACAATGTACACCCGGCACCAACAGTACCTGGTGCCATGGCCAACTGCATATGAAACGGGGCGGCACCTGGGTAATTATTGGTAAGCCATTTGATAAAACCAAAGTATACCGTGGCATGAGGGGTACTTTACATCCCACCATGTTTGTAAGTAAAGCGCTCTACAATAAATATGGATTGTTTGACACCTCACTTAAAATTGCCATGGACTACGATTTTTTATTGCGCATTGCAGCAGAGCCCTACACATACCTCGATTTCCCGATAGTCACTTTTGATCCCCATGGCGTAAGCACCAATACCTACCTGCAGTCACTTAAGGAAAATAAACTTTGTTACGAAAAACATTTTGGTAAAAGTAGTAAGCTCACCATCTGGCAATGGCGCTTAACAGTACTGCATCACCTGCTTAATTCTCCCATTGGCAATTTTTTATACCGAGTTAAAAAAGGATTGGGGATGGAAAATGCATAAAGACTTTATCATTAGCCCTTTCTCAATTGCTTAATTCAGCTTACTTCGTAATAGTGAAAGTACCGAAATCTGAGGTGTTTGTTAAATTCTTAAAAGTCCCACTTATTGTTGCATTTCCGTTACTTAACTTGCCCTGAAGCAAATAATAATGGCCTGTACTGGTATAATTCACAGACATAATTACGCTATCGCAGGTATTCCTGTATCCGCCAAATGTAACTGCTGCACCAGCAGGTGTAACACTACCAACTGCAAAATTATTACTTTCAAATTTGTAGGTCAATATTGTCATATTGCCAGTTGAGCTTTCTGCTTTTCCTGAATAAACACCGCTGATTTCACATGAGTTTAGTTTAGTTGAATCAACAACTTTTTTGCACCCGCCAACTTTGAATATAGCAAGAGAAAATAATAACATACTGTGGTAGATTAAATACTTCATCTCAATATTTATACTAACTGTAGTGTATTGTGTACAAGTCCATAAAATTAAAAATAAATATACAATTGTTTTAAAATAAAAATTGTTAAATCTGTTATTACTTTGCGGAACTAAGAAACACCTTCATTTCTAAAAGCCCCTCTCTTTATTTTTTTTAAAAAAAGAAAGCTCTTGAGCAAAATAATATTTGAATCAATACATTTAGCTATTCGAATTTGGAAGGAATTGCCAGGATTATAATTATCTCCTGGTTTTAACAATTTTGCAAAATGCCTGCATTTTTGAACTATTTGTTTCACATTAATGCCTTCCCGCTTTTCGTAAGGCGTTCGTAATACCCTGTGCGAAAAAGACACACAGTGATGTTGTATGAAAGCAATGCAATTTTCTTCAACAATTACTTTATACCGGTCATTTTCATTTTTGAGTACTGCCAAAAAAAGAATCATTTGCTCTAATGCATTGATCAACTTTAAGTCGGATGTTGTTTTAGTGGTACTCATGTGAATACGATATTGGAAACAGCTTAGGGGAGAAATACATAGATAATTAATAGCTGTGAGCCTCAACCAAAGTTCCATATCAGCAAACAACAGATTTGGATATTGCACAGGAATACCACCTAAACTATCATAATCTTTAGAACGCATCATAAAACCCGTACCCATAATATCAACGTTATTGGTCAGGAAATTTTTTAAAAATCCAGGGCCATCCTGCTCTTCCTGCATAGGCTTACAGGGTTTGATTACACTACCGGTGCTGTCTATATACTTAAAGTGAGTTTGATACAGGCTTGCGCCGGGGTTAGCAGTAATCAGCTTATCCATTGTTTCCAGGTAATAGGGCAACAATACATCATCGTGACCAATAAGCGTGATGAATTCATTTTTAGGAATGTCTTTTATCCTGCCCCAACTTTCTTCAATAGACAAAGGCGTTGCTGATGGCAAATAAATTATTCTTTCGTCTGTAAGTGAGCGTATCCATTCGCCGGTGTCGTCGGTACTGCAGTTGTCCAGCACGTGTAAAGTAAAGTTGGCATAGGTTTGTTCAAGAATGCTGTTAACACATTCTTTTATATATGCGCCGCCATTTTTTACAGGTAATATAATAGAATATTTTGTCAATATAACTTATTTAGCGCCGGGTAATTTTAGTTTTACTTTAAGCCAAAAAACAATATTTTTAAAGATGAATTTTGTTTTTAGTTGACTCATAAACTTGTAATTCAAAATCTGTGCCGCACAGGTATCTAATTCACCAAGCATAGCTGTATCTTTATGACTGACCGTATAATATTTTTTCAGTAAAAAATAATTTGCAATAAACCATGAGGAAAGATGTTTAATGACGACCTTTTCTGTTTTGGTAATGTTCAATTGGTCAACCCCTGCCATTACACTCTCATAGAAACCTTTACAGCCGATAACATAGTTACTAAAATTCGATTTTGAAAAATTAGATTCGTGGGATGAAAATTTTCCAAACATCTTATTAATAACCACTCCCCCGTTCACGTTACCAACTTTTGCAATAAAAGCATGATCCGAAAGATGCGGGGCTCCATAGTCAGGAATTAAACCAACAGCCACTGCATCAGCTTTCCTTAATACCGCACTGGACCATAATTGATTGATTGTCTTTCTGGGGTCTAATATTTCAGTAATGAATTCGCCTTTAGGTATAATTTCAATTACGGCCTCCTTTTTATTATTTCTCAAAAAACCACAGTAAGCAGAATACCCGGGGTAGCTATCATACAATCCATGACAAACTTCCAAAAAATTTATCTCAAGAGGATCGTCATCAGTTATCATTACTACAAATTCAGTATTGGCACGATCGATGCTTTTATTAAAGCTTTTTATCATACCCAGGTTAACTTCATTAGAGTAATATTTAAAACGGCTGTCCTTCATATTTAGAACAACATCCTTCGCAGATGCTTCAGGATCATTGTCAGAAACCACAACCTCAAAATCCGCGAATGTTTGTTTTGCTAAAAGCTGCAATTGCTTTTCTAAAATTTGCGGCCGTTTATAAGTGCTGATACAAAATGAAACCCATGCTTTATTTTCGTGTGGCATAGCTTATTTGATACGTTGAAGATACCCGTTTGGAGCTACACTTATCAGTAATTTATTGTCTACTGTTTTATCTATAATAAAATCATCGTTTGTTTTAAGATACTCCGTAACAGCTGTCATTGGATTATCTCCCACGCTCCAGTTTCTGTCTGTGTAAATATCTTCAGCAAGATATTCCACAATAGTATCAAATACCAATAAATAACTTCCCTTTGTTACAAAAGGAGCATATAATTTCATTTCTTCTAATACATGCTGATGGGTATGATTAGAATCAAGAATAACAAGAACTTTCTCCTTACCGTTTGCTATTGCTGCAACCTGCTTAACTGTCTCTTCAGTAATTGATGAACCCTGAATCATTGAAATTCTTTTACTCATCCTGTGATTCAAAATTTCGTTTTTATTATGCTCACGGATATCAATGTCCACTCCCAGCACTTCTCCCTTTCCTATTAATTCACAAATTGAAGCATGAAGTATTAAAGAGCCGCCATGCGCAATTCCGGTTTCAATAATAAGGTCTGGCTGAACACGATATATTATTTCCTGTATTGCTATTATATCCTGCGGGTACTGAATAATGGGCCGGCCTAACCAGGTAAAGTTATAAGAATAGCGTGAACGGATTGAGGCATCCATAAAGCTATCAGCTGCCTTTTTTACTTCAGTATTGTTACCTTGTGCCTGTATATTTTGTGCAACTTCCTCTTTGAATTTTTCTATCTCATTCATATTTATAAAATTATCGTATTTACAGAAATATTGTATTTATTTATAGTTTGCTTTATTTCTTCAGTATAATTTTCATTCATGATTAAAATATTGTCCACAGGTCGCTTTAACAATATTTCAGGGCTATATATGGCATGACCGGTACCTGCAATAAATTTATTTTGTTTAGCAGGGTTTATATCAATTACAAATTGTACGAGTTTCTTTTCCTGATCAAGTAAATTCAGAAAAGTTGAACCTTTAGCCCCAGCGCCCCATACGGCAAATGATCCCGGCTGGCTCAGCATTTCCTTATATATCTTTAAATTATTTTCAAATGCTGAAGTATCAAATTTCTGAAACTGCAGGTTTCCCGGAATTGTATTTTTTATCTTTGCTAAGTTAGCCCACAGGTAAATGTACTGCCCGCCGAAATAGCTTCCTGTCACTGCATCTGAAAACATATTTGCCAAACTATTTTCCGTAAAGTAATTACAGTGCTCATAAAATATATCCCAAAAGGCATTTTTATTAACAATCCAGTCAAATGTTGGTACCTCTACAAAAAGAAACCCCTTATATTCATTTGCTTTTGCAATTGTATGTAAAAATGAAAAAGGCCTGGTAATATGTTCAAGAGTATGACGCATTATGATAACATCAGCATCAATACCTTTTTGTGTTTCATCAAAATATTCCTTTTTTATACGTTCGCTGTTGCCTTCATAAGTTGGGTCAAATCCCCAGCAGTTAATACCATCTTCAAGCATTTTTTCAAAAAAAACACCCTTCCCACAACCTACTTCAATTACTTTTTTATCAGCTATCCCCAAATTTTTAAGTAATTGCAGCACATTATTAAGATGTTCCTGGAAAACAGCAGAATTGGCTTGTTCATTTTGATAGTGCACATCATAATTCATAATGTGCGGCTTGAAAGACTTATTGAAAACAAATCCTGATATTAAAGACTGTACTAATTCCACTTCACCTTTATCAGCTGCCCTTGCCTGTTCATAAGATGGATATACTTTATTCTGAAATATAGGCACATTAGTCAGTGTGAATACAGTGGCTAAATTATCATCAGTGTTCTCTGAAAAATTATCCGAAATAATCATAAGTTTTTAATAATGCTTCTTAATTTGCCATCATCTCCCCAAAACCGCATGGGCTCATAATCCGTGTAAGGATAAAAACCCAGGTTTAGTGTAATGGTCTTATTTTGTTTTTTTAAATAATTTGCTACAAATTCTTTTACTGTTATGCCTTTACCGCTGCAGCAATTAATAATACCCTGTATGTTTTGCTGCAATGCAATGGCAACAATATATTCTGCCACTTTATCAACCGGTAAATAATCCCTCACCTGTTCTCCCCCGCTCATATTAAATACCGTTTCGCCTTTTTCCAGTGCACTGTGTAACTGCGAAAGTAAGGAATTTGGATTTTGTCCTGCACCATACATGTAAAATAACCTTACCCATTTTAAACGGAATGTATATTGCTGCTGTAATTGCTCCAGTTGTTTACGCAGGCTGTCTTTAGCTATGGCGTATGCGTTGGCAGGCAATGCCGGCATATCTTCTGTAAGGCAACCTTCCTGCATACCATATTCCAGGCAGGTGCCGGTAATGGTGATGTTTTGCTGGCCATGCTGTACCAGGTTTTTAATAAATGCAAAATGCCGGGGTAAATTCTCTTCGGAATGAAATGCGGCTTTGTAATGGGGCAGCCCTTCCCATGCCAGGTGGATGACCGCATCCGGGTTATCAAAATACTGTTGGTAGTTGACACTATCGTCAAACTGCTGCAGGTTAAAAGGGATGTATTGTACACTGTTGTACCAGCTTTTATTTTTTGCACCGGCTTCATTTGATGAAGTGGCAATAACATGGCAACCGCTTTGCTGCAAAGCAGCAATAACATAATTACCGATAAAACCTGTTGCCCCAGTTACCAATACTTTTTGCATCGCTTACAGTATTTGCAATGAGGGTATGGGTATTACAAAACGGCCGCCCCAATCTTTTATATAGGCCAGCTGCGCCGTGATTTCGTCTTTTAAATTCCAGGGAAGTATGATCACAACATCAGGCCTTGCTTCTTTTAAGTGGGCTTCATTCATTACGGGGATATGGCTGGCTGGTAAAAATTTATTTTGTTTGTGCGGGTTGGCATCCACCACAAAATCTATCAGATCATTTTTAATGCCGCAGTAATTCAGTAAAGTATTTCCTTTTGCAGCAGCGCCATAAGCCGCCACTTTTTTCCCTGCCCTTTTCTGGTTGATGAGAAATTCAGTAAGGTCTAGTTTTACTTTCAATGCTTTTTGCTGGAAATGGTCGTAATACACCAGGCTGTTGATCCCTTTAGAAATTTCTTTTTCTAAAAGGGTGGCTACATTGGCTGTCACCTCTTTTGATTTATCTTCCTGGTGCTTTGCATAAATGCGCAATGAGCCGCCATGCGTGGGCAGTTCTTCCACATCAAACATTTCCAGCCCCTGCGCTTCAAAAATTTGTTTTACGGTATAAAAACTCAGGTAAGAAAAATGCTCGTGGTAGATGGTGTCAAACTGGTTATTGTCCACCAGCTGCATCAAATGCGGGAATTCCATGGTGATCACGCCTTCTTCTGCAAGGATGATCTTCATGCCCATTACAAAATCAACAATATCGGGTACATGGGCCAGTACATTATTGCCTAAAAGTAAATCGGCCTTTACATCCCAGCTGTTCCGCAGGCGATCAGCCAGTTCGCTGCCAAAAAATTCAATTATAGTTTTTATGCCTTTGGCCATGGCCACTTCTGCGGTATTGGCAGTGGGTTCAATACCCATTACCTTAATTCCTTTTTGCAAAAAATACTGCAGCAGGTAGCCATCGTTACTGGCCAGTTCAATCACCTGCGAATTTTCGTTGTAGCCAAAACGCTCCGTCATTCTATCCGCATAATTACTGGCATGTTGTAACCAGCTGGTGCTGTAAGAAGAGAAGTACACGTAATTACTGTCGAAGATGGCATCCGATTTTTTATACTCATCCACCTGCACTAAAAAACAGTTGTGGCAGGTAAATACTTTAAGCGGGTAAAAGGCTTCGGGTTCGTTCAGCTGTTCACCGGTTAAAAAAGAATTGGATGCGGGTGAATTGACCAGGTCAATAAACACGTTGTTCAATTCTGTTTTGCAAAATCTGCATTGCATAGTTATATCGTTTAGATATTTTGTTCTATAATTTAGTTCAGCTGTTCAACCCGCCTTCGACAGGCTCAGTCTGACAGTTTTTTTATACGCCTTTAAAATAATCATTCAAAAACGGGTGCTGCCGGTCCCTTTCTGAAATGGCGGTTAGTGCCAGCGGCCACTGGATATTAATCAACGGCTCATCATATTTTATACCTCCTTCTGCGCCGGGTGTATAAAATGCTGAATGATGATAGATCAGTTCGCAGTCATTGTCGAGTGTTTGAAACCCATGTGCAAAGCCCTGCGGTATGTAGATCATTTTTTTATTTTGCGCCGACAACTCCACACCATACCATTGCAAAAAAGTAGCGGAGTCTTTTCTCAGGTCTACAATCACATCAAACACGGCACCCGCAATACAACGCACCAGTTTTATTTCGCTGAAAGGCGGCAGCTGGTAATGCATACCACGTATACTTCCCTTTTGTTTGGTAAAAGAATGATTCAGCTGCACCCATTCGCCCTCATGCCCTATTTTGCTGAATTCATTTTTGCACCAGGTCCGGGCAAACCATCCCCGCTCATCAGCTATCGGGCTAAGGCCGATGGTATAGCTGCCTTGTAAAGGGGTTGGGGTAAAAATCATTGTTGCGAAAAATTTTCTATTTGCTGCAAAGTAAAATCATAAATAGCAACTGCCGGTTGTTTATACCAGTTCACCGTCCAGGCTATGGCTTCACTGCTTTTTAATTTAGGTTGCCAGCCCAGCAGTGTTGTGGCCTTGGTGATATCCAGTTGCAGCAAACCCGCTTCATGTGGCTGGCTGGTATTGGAGGCATCCGTCCACGATCCGCTGCCCCAGCAGGCAATAGCTGTTTCCACCAGGTCTTTTACAGGCAAATGATCATCAGGCAGTGGGCCAAAATTATACGCCCCGGAATATTTTACTGCATCTGTATCTGCCAGCATGCCCACCAAAAGATAACCGCTTAAAGGCTCCAGTACATGCTGCCATGGCCTTACGGCAGCAGGGTTTCTTACCGATACCGCCTGCTTATTTTCCAGTGAGCGGATGATATCAGGAATGATACGGTCTGCACTGCGGTCGCCGCCGCCAATTACATTACCTGCCCTTGCACTGATTATTGCTTTTTGATGAACCGGGTACTGTTTTATATTGAAAAAAGAATTACGGAAAGAGCTGATCACAATTTCTGCAGCGGCTTTACTGGCGCTGTAAGGATCATAACCGCCCAGTACATCATCCTCTTTATAATGATAATTGATCTCACGGTTTTCATACACTTTATCAGTGGTGATCACCACAACGGTGCATTTGCCGGGCAGTTTGTTTATTGCTTCCAGCACATGGGCCGTGCCTACTGCATTTACTTCAAAAGTTTCTGATGGAATGTCGTACGAGCGCCTTACCAGTGCCTGTGCAGCCAGGTGAAAAATAAAATCGGGTTTAAAATCAATGATGGCCGATTCCAGTTGCTGCTGATCCCTTATATCGGCAAAAACATTTTCAACTTTCAATTGTGCTGCAATACTGTTGAAAAAGGAATTTTCTTCTGCCGGCAGTGAATAGCCTTTAATGATGGCGCCCATGGCCTGCAGCCAGGTGATGAACCATGTTCCTTTAAAACCGGTGTGCCCGGTTACAAAAACACGTTTACCCTTATAATATGATTGTACAGGTATTGTTACCACTTTTTCCATTTTGCATTGTCAGTTGCCCAAAGTGATTCCAGTTCTAATTTATCCCGCAATGCATCCATGCACTTCCAGAAACCTTTATGCTGGTAAGCGGCCAGCTGGCCGGCTTCTGTTAATTTTTCCAGGGGTGCATCTTCCCACATCATGTCATTCATATTGCCTTCAAGGAAATTAAATACTTCGGGTTTTAACACAAAAAAACCACCATTGATCCATTTGCTTTCATCCTTTGTTTTTTCCCTGAAAGAAAGCACTTCGCCGGTATTACTTACATCCATACCGCCAAACCTGGCTTCCAGCTGTACTGCCGTAACGGTGGCTATTTTATTATGTTTTTTATGATAGGCCAGGAGTTCTTTTATATCCACATCACAAACACCATCACCGTAGGTAAGCATAAAATCTTCGTTGCCTATATATTTTTGTACCTGTTTCAGGCGGCCGGCCGTTTTGGTATTAAGACCGGTTTCCACCATGGTTACTTTAAAAGCTTCTGCATTGGTGCCATGCACTTCGGTGGCATTGTTTTTAAGGTCAACCGTAATATCAGAATTGTGCAGAAAGTAGTTCATAAAGTATTCCTTTATCACGTAGCCTTTATAGCCCAGGCAAATGATAAAATCATTAAACCCGTAGTGGCTGTACATTTTCATGATATGCCATAAAATGGGCTTGCCGCCTATTTCCACCATGGGCTTGGGCCGGGTATCTGTTTCTTCTGAAATACGGGTGCCAAGGCCCCCGGCAAAAATTACTACTTTCATTAGTGGCTGTTCTTTTTAAAAAAAGCAAATTTATCCTATTATTTTTAAACTACGGCTGTGGTATGGGCTAATTTGCAATTGTACAAAATTACTAAAACCGGGGCCTGTTTTAAATTCTGTTTTTAAAATAACTTACTTTAGCATATGAGTCAGATCAGGCGACAGAGCATTATTTCCACGATAGTTATTTTTATAGGAGTTGGCATCGGCTTTATTAATAATTTATTCTTCACCAAATCGGGCTGGTTTACACCCGACCAGTATGGATTAACCCGCAGTTTTTTCGATTTCAGCCAGATCATCTATGCCTACTCCTTCCTGGGCCTTTCGGCAGTTATTTATAAATTTTCGCCTTATTATAAAGCACACCTCAACGATAAAGAGAACGACCTTATTTCATGGGCATTACTGCTGTCCACCCTCGGCTTCCTGTTGTTTTTAATTGTGGGTATCAGTTTTAAACCCTTTTTTGAAAGGAAGTTTTTTGCCAATTCAAGGATACTGGTGGATTATTATTACTGGATCTACCCCTTTGGCTTTTCGCTTTTAATTTTTACCATTTTAGAAAGCTACTGCTGGAGTTTAAAAAGAACCGTGATCTCCACTTTTTTGAAAGAAACCATATTGAGGGTGCTCACCACCATATTGATCCTGCTGTTTATTTTTAAAGTTATCGATTACGACAGTTTCATTAAATTATTCGCCTGCCTTTACGGCATTCTCGTAACCACGCTGATCATTTACCTGCGGCAAAAAAAACAGCTGCACCTTACTTTTAAAATGAGCAAGGTTACCCGCCGGTTTAAACCAAAGATCATTGGCTTCGGGCTTTTTGTGTTTGCAGGCGTGGCCATTTCCACTACGGCGGCACTGTCCGACAGCCTGACCATTTCCAGTAAGATCGGGCAAACCGCTGTGGGTATTTTTGCCTTCTCCACCTATATCAGTAATATCATACAGATACCGCAGCGGAGTGTGATTGCCATTTCCATACCGGTATTATCAGAAGCCTGGCGTGAAAAAAATTATGCGGCCATTAAAAAATTATACCAGCGCAGCAGCATTAACCTGTTACTCATCAGCCTCTTCCTTTTTGGCAATATCTGGCTCTGCTATGATGATGGTATTGATGCCATGCTGTTAAATCCACTATATAAAGAAGGCAAGTACGTGGTGTTTTTTTATGGATTGAAATTACTGGTGGATATGGGCACCGGCGTAAACGGGCAGATCATTGCCACTTCTAATTTCTGGCGCTTTGATTTTTTAACCG
>Ga0209023_10005697_pt1 | contig 13473 bp, 17 predicted proteins | sample LakOneMetagenome_FD_187468 | JGI IMG/M metagenome (GOLD analysis project Ga0209023, IMG submission 187468) | Freshwater and sediment microbial communities from Lake Erie, Canada (SPAdes) (version 2) | ecosystem: Environmental > Aquatic > Freshwater > Lentic | place: Lake Erie, Canada...
TAGAGCCGGTCCTGAACCCGCTCGTGGCCTTCGGCCTGGAGCTTCGCCTTGATGTCCCCGACCGTACGGCAGGATCCGCCCTTGGCCAGTTCATACGCACGTTCGATGGTCGTCGGTCGAAAGGTCATGGGCTACAGATAGGCCGAACCGGGGCAATATGCGAGCCGCGTCCAGCCTCTGTCCGTCAGCGTACGCGTTTCTCCCGCGACGCGAGGTCTTGATCCGGACAGGAACGCGGCACAGGCTGGGCCGTTATCCCTTCGTCGAACCGGAGCCGGACACCATGCGCATCCTGACCCCCCTCCCGGGCCTCACCGCCCTCGCCGTCGCCTTGGCCGCCTGCGCGGGCACACCCTCGCCGGAGGGAGGCTACATGGCCCGTACCGAGAAACTGTCAGCGGACTGCGAGGCCCGGGGCGGCATCCTGTCGCCCACCGGCGACCAGTCGGGCCGGCCCGAGACCGACAATGTCTGCAAGATCGTCGGCGGCGCCTCACGGCTGCCGCCCCCGCACTGACCCGGGGACGCGCTTCCGCAGCAACCCCGGGGTCCGCCGGACGTTGATCTTCCCGAGGTGGAGTTCGCGTCATGGCCCGTATCGTCGAGGGGGATGCCCCGATCGTCCTGATCAACACCTTCCGGGTCAAACCCGGGAAGGCGGAGGCCCTGATCCAGATGCTGGAACGGGCGACGGATCAGATCCTGCGCCATCAGGCGGGCTTCGTGTCGGCCAGCATCCATCGCAATACGGCGGGCGACCGGGTCGCCGACTACGCCCGGTGGCGCAGCCGGGCGGATCTGGAGGCCATGCAGGCCGACCCCGAGGCGCGCCGCCATATGAAGGCCTGCGCCGGCCTGGCCGAGGATGTCGATCCCCAGATCTACGCGGTGGTGTCTGTCCACGAGCCGGTCGAGGCCGACCGTCCGCGAAGCCGGGGCGATGATTTCCCGGCGTCGCTGAGAAATCTCAGCTGAGAGACAGGCCGTTTTCGGTCGCCAGGGCGTCCAGCTTGACCATCGGGCGCGGACCCCAGTGGGCGATGACCTCCGAAGCAGCCAGCGAGCCCAGCTTGCCGGCGTCTTCCAGCGACAGGCCGCGCGCCAGACCCAGCAGGAAGCCTGCGGCGTACTGGTCGCCGGCTCCGGTGGTGTCGACCACTTTCGCAACCGGATAGGCCGCGACAGCGACGCGTTCGTCGCCGCTGATGATCACCGAGCCGTCTGCGCCGCGCGTGACGGCGGCGACCTCGACCATCGAGGCCAACCGATCCGCGGCGGCGTCGAAGTCTTCGGTTTCGAACAGGGCGGCCAGTTCGCCTTCGTTGGCCAGGACGATGTCGGCCGAGGACTCGATGAAGGCGAGCAGTTCCGCGCGCCAGCGGGCGACGACGAAGGTGTCCGACAGGGTAATGGCGACCTTGCGGCCGGCCTTGTGGGCGGCGGCGGCGGCGGCCTCGAAGGCGGCGCGGGCCGGGGCCGGGTCGAACAGATAGCCTTCCAGATAGACGATGGCGCTGTCGGCGATCAGGGCGGTGTCGATGTCCGCGACAGCCAGCTGGTTGGCGGCGCCCAGGAAGGTGCACATGGTGCGCTGGCCGTCTTCGGTGACGTTGATCAGGCAGCGGCCCGTTCCGGCGGCGTCCTTGAGCACCGGGGTGTCGAAATGCACGCCTGCGGCGCGGATGTCGTGGGTGAAGACCTCGCCGAGCGTATCGGGCGCGACCTTGCCGATATAGGCCGCCTTGCCGCCGAAGCTGCCGACGCCGGCGACGGTGTTGCCCGCCGAACCGCCCGAGGCCTCCACGCCCGCCGCCATGGCGTCGTACAGGGCCGCGCTCTGGTCCTCGTCGACCAGCTGCATCGAGCCGGGGGTCAGAGACTGGGCGACCAGGAAGGCGTCGTCGCAGGGGCTCAGCACGTCGACGATGGCGTTTCCGACGGCGCAGACATCATATTGGGCTTGGGTCATATTCGCCCCTTAGCCGACCCCGCGAAGAGTGTCACCCGGAACATATAAGGACATGCTTATGCGTTTCGGATCGCTGTGGCATTCGCTATAGGCCGCGCCATGACCACCATCGCCATCCTGACTCCCGATCCCGCCGATTCCTCGTATCGGGGCCAGTGGCCGCAGGTGCTCGCGCGGCTGGAGGCGGCTCTGGCGCGATCCGACATCGTCGCCGTGCCCGAGCGCTGGACCGACCATGTCGAGGACGCCGGCGGCCTGACGCGGTTCCCGCTGGTCCTGCCGGTTCTGCTGTGGGGCTATCACCGCGACCACGCGCGGTTCATGCGGGCGGTGGCCACATGGACTGCGGCCGGCGTGCCGCTCGCCAATCCGGCCGCAGTGCTGGGCTGGAACTCCGACAAATCCTATCTGGCGCGGCTGGAGGCGAAGGGCGTGCCGATCCCGCCGACGATCTGGACGGAGGCGGTCACCGGGGCCGACGTCGAAGCCGCGTTCGAGGCCTTCGGCGCCGAGGACCTGGTGATCAAGCCGACCGTCTCGGGCGGGGCGTGGCAGACCCTGCGCCTGACGCGCGGCCAGCCCCTGATCGATCCGCCCGCCGGCGCCGCGATGATCCAGCCCTATCTGCCCGCCATCGAAACCGAGGGGGAAACCAGCCTGCTGTTCTTTGGCGGAACGTTCAGCCACGCGGTCAACAAGACCCCCGTCCCCGGCGACTTCCGCATCCAGGTCCAGTTCGGCGGGACCTATGTCCCGGTCGAGCCCCCCGCAGAGGCCATGGCCCTGGCCGAACAGGTGCTGGTCGCCATCGACGTACCCCTGCTCTACGCCCGCATCGACATGACGCGCGACCCGGCCGGAAACTGGGTCCTGATGGAGGCCGAGCTGATCGAGCCGGACTTCTACCTCAAGAACGATCCCCGCCAGGGCGCCGGCTTCGCCGAGGCGGTCCGGGCGCGGCTTCAGGCCCCCGCTCAGGCCCCCGCAGAGGCTTGACGCGCCTCGCCCATCGCCACCAGACCGGCGCGCGAGGGGCACAGATCGCTGATCAGACAGCCCATGCAGTCGGGCTTTCGCGCCGTGCAGGTGTAGCGGCCGTGCAGGATCAGCCAGTGGTGGGCCTTGGGCAGGAAGGCCTCGTAGACGACGCGGAACAGCTGGGCCTCGACCTTGTCGGGCGTCGGGGCGTTGGCGAGGCCGAGCCGGTGCGAGACGCGGAAGACGTGGGTGTCCACGGCGATGGCGGCCTCGATCCCCAGTTCGTTCAGGACGACACTGGCGGTCTTGCGTCCGACCCCGGGCAGGGCCTGAAGCCCGTCGCGCGTCAGCGGGACCTCGCCGCCGTACTGGTCCTGCACGATCCGGCTCAGGGCGATGACGTTCTTCGCCTTGCCGCGATACAGGCCGATCGAGGCGATGTAGGGGACCAGCCCCTCTTCGCCGAGCGCCAGCATCTTCGCCGGGGTGTCGGCGACGGCGAACAACTTTTGGGTCGCCTTGTTGACCGAGACGTCGGTGGCCTGGGCCGACAGGGCGACGGCGACCACGAGGGTGAAGGGGCTGGAGAAATGCAGCTCGGTCTTCGGCTCGGGCATGACCCGCGACAACCGCTCAAAGATCTCCTCCACCCGGTCCTCGTCGGGCGGCCAGGCGAGGGTCGGAATGGCGGCGCCGGTCATGATCGACGGGCGTTTGGGAGCCGGTCTGGCCTTCGCCTTGCCCTTGAGCGGCGCCTTCACCGTTCCTCTTCCCGGGGCTCCGACAGCCAGCGGTCGACGCCCAGCGCCGCCATGGCCTGCAGGGCGGCGCGTTCGCCCTCCATCCAGGCGCCGTGGCAGGTGCCGTAGAAGGCGGGAGCCGTGGCTTCGCCGGCGATGAACAGCCGGCTCTCGGCCGGGTGCTTCAGCCGGGCGCGATCGCCCGCATGGCCGGGCAGGGCGTGGGAATAGGCGCCGCGCGACCAGGTCTCGGCGCCCCACATGGAGGTGGTCAGGGGCGTCAACCGCTTCCTGAAATCCGAACCCAGCAGGGCGACCAGTTCCGAAACGGCGAAGTCGAAGAAGGCGCCTTCGCCCTCGGCCTCCAGCCCCCAGGCCAGGTCGCCGCCGTAATAGCCCTCGAGGATCGGCCGGCCGAAGGGCCGCAGGTGATAGCCACCGGTCTGGGCCGTGTCGGTCCGACCCCAAAGCTGGCCGTCGTTGGGAAAGTCCCCGGGCGTCTCGACCGCCATATGGACCTTGGAGGCGAGGCCGAGCGGCAGACCCGCCGCCGCCTCGACCGTCTCGGGCAGCGGCGGATCGAAGCGGACGGCCTCCGAGGCGATCAGATTGGTCGGGACGGTCAGGACGACGGCCTTCGCGAGCACGGCGCCGCGCACGGTCTCGATTTTCAGCAGCGGCCCCGACCGGTCGATACGGGCGACCGGGCAGTCCAGGACCACCGGCGCCGCGCGTCCGAGCGCCGAGATCAGCGCGCCATACCCCTCGACCACCCGGAAATTCACGCCCGTATCGCGATAGGCGTCATAGTCGGCGCTGGAGACCTCGGCGAATTTCGCGCCGTTCAGGGCGCCCGAGATGGCGTCCATCCGCCCGTTCCAGCGGCCCTCGGCGCTGTCGGCGGGGGCGAAGAAGTCGGAGGCCGGGCGGTCCTCTCCGCGCGCGGCGGCCGCCTCGACCCGTTCGTCGAAGGCGTCGAAGGCGGCGCGGAAGCCTGCGCGCTCGTCGGTGGCCATGCCGAACGGGGCCTGGTTCCACGGCGGCGGGGTCTCGTCGACGGTGAAGCCGGCGTTGCGGGCCGCGTCGGTGAGCCGGTTCTCATCGGCCGAATGCAGCCAGCCGCAGCCCATGTCGAGCGGCAGGTCCAGACTGCCTCCGCGATGCTGGACCAGCCGGCGATGGACCGTGTGGGCCCGCCCGCCGATCCGGTCTCGCGCCTCCAGTACGATCACGGAGACGCCGGCCTTCGCCAGCCGCCGCGCCGCCGCGATCCCCGCCGACCCCGCGCCGATCACGGCGACGTCGATCTCGGTGGGCAGGGGGGCGGAGGAATGGGTCATGACTGTCTTATCGCGATAGAGGACGGTTCGATCCTCGCCAACGGTCGTTGCGGGGAATTGGGCGGAGAAATCGGCGGTCGCTCTCGACGGCTCTGATATAAGCACGGTTCCCCTGTCGCGCCGGAGTCTCCCGCCATGCTGATCCATCTGTCCTCCTGGCCTGAAATCGAGGCTCAGCTGAAGACGACGAAAACCATCGTCATTCCGATCGGCTCCAACGAGCAGCACGGGCCGACCGGCCTGCTGGGCACCGACTGGCTGTGTCCCGAGATCATCGCCCATGCGGCCGAGAAGACCGACAACGGGCTGGTGGTCGCCCCGACCTTCAACATCGGCATGGCCCAGCACCACCTGGCCTTCGCGGGCACCATCTCCCTGCGTCCGTCGACCTTCATGGCTGCGATCACCGACTGGGTCTCGTCCCTGAGCCGCCACGGCTTCGAGCGGATCTATTTCCTCAACGGCCACGGCGGCAATGTCGCCACCATCGAGGCGACCTTCTCGGAAATCTATGCAGAGTGGTCCTTCGTCGAGGAACAGCCGCCGTTCGTCCTGAAGCTGCGCAACTGGTGGGACCTCCCGGGCGTGATGGGGCTTTGCAACTCGCTGTTCCCGACCGGCCACGGCATGCACGCGACCCCGTCCGAGATCGCCGTGACCCAGGCCGCCTACCCGGACCGGATCAAGACGGCCGATTACAGCCCGCAGATCGCGCCCAGCGGCCCGATCCGCGACGCCCTCGACTACCGCGCCCGCTTCCCCGACGGCCGCATCGGCTCCGACCCGGCCCAGGCCAGCCCCGAGAAGGGCCAGCGGATCATCGATCTGGCCATTCCGGCGCTTCTCAAGGACGTTGCCGCGTTTTCGAGTGAAACCTTGCCGTAGGCGCCCTTGCTCAAAGCGTGGGGCAGGCGCACGACTGAGACATGACCCAGACCCAGCTCGACAAATTCCTGGCCGACAGCCGGCGCGCGGCCAGGAATGCCCGCTCGGCCGCGACGACCGCCGTGGCGGGCGGGGAGATGATGAAGGCCGCCGGCGACGTTATCGTCGCCCGTCTGGAAATCCTCGCTGCAGGCATGGCCGATCCGGGCAAGGCGGACCTGACCGAAATCTCCCTGATGAGCTCGGAAAAGACCGAAGCCCTCTCGGAAGCCGCCGCCTCGCTCACCAGGAACCTCGGCGAGGTCGGGGACCGGCTGTCGAAATCGGCGATGGACGAACTGGGCCACGCCGGCAAGGCCGCGACCGCCATGGCCGCCGCCGCCACGCCCCAGGCTTTCGCCGCCGCCCACTATGACTACGCCATGGGCTGGTGGGGCCGGGCCGCCGGCCAGATGCTGACCCTGAACACCGAGTTGCTCAAGGCCCAGGCCGAGGCGTTGAAGCCGATCCACGACACCGCTGTGGCCAATGCGCGGCGTCTGAAAAAGTAAGCGGCCGCCTGTCCGGAACAGCGGGGTTCGTCCGACGTTCTCAAGTCTCTTCAACCAAGGAAGACGACTATGGCCGATCCCAAGGACACCACCGATCCGCATCCCGGCATGCTGGGCGACGGCACAGAGGAACAGAACCTCAACCAGCCCGGCGATCCGTCGAAGCGCATCAAGGAAGACGAAGTCGACGAGGCCTTCGGCGGCGACGAAAAGGGCTGACCCCCTCCGGCGGGATCAGGCCGTGCGCAGGATCCCGCCGTCGACCGTCACCGGCCAGGGCGACAGGCGGCCGCCCGCGCACGGGCCGCCGACGCATTTGCCGCTGATGGGCTCGAACACGGCACCGTGCCAGCCGCACAGGATGAGGGCGCCGTCCGGCGTCAGATAGCGATCCATCTGGATGGCGATCGGAAAACCCGCATGCGGGCAGCGATCGATCCAGCCCGCGACCTCACCGCCCTTGCGGACCACGAAACCGTGGAAGAAGGCCTCACCGATCTGAAGGACGTAGCCGCGCGATCCCGGCTCGGCGATGTCGTCGATCAGGCCGAGCGTGACATGGGCCGGAGTGCTCCAGACCCGTTGCCGTTCCCCCGGGCCCTCTGCGACTTCGTCTCTCAATTTCGCTCGACCTTGAGCGGGCGGGACAGCAGGCCGTCGATGACGATGTCGACGGTGGTCTCTCCGGCCAGAACGGCGGCGACGGCCTCGCAGATCGGGGTCTCGACGCCCAGTTTGCGCGCCAGATCGCGCACGGCGGGCGCGCTCTCATAGCCTTCTGCGACGGACCGTTTCCCCGCCAGGGCCTGTTCGACGGTCTGACCCTGCCCGAGGGCGAGGCCCAGGCTCATGTTCCGCGATTGGGGGCTGGAGCAGGTCAGGACGAGGTCGCCGAGGCCGCACAGGCCCGCGACCGTCTCCGCCTCCCCGCCCAGGGCCACGGCCAGTCGGGTCATCTCGGCGAAACCGCGGGTGATCAGGGCGGCGTGGGCGGATCTGCCGAGGCCCCGGCCCTCGACGATGCCGCAGGCGATGGCCAGCACGTTCTTCAACGCCCCGCCCGCCTCGGCGCCGATCAGGTCGGTGGCCAGATAGGGCCGGAAGCCGGGCGCCGACAGGGTCCACATCAGTTCTTCGCCCAGCGCGGCGTCGGCGCAGGCAAGGGTGACGGCCGTCGGCAGGCCGCGCGACACGTCGGCGGCGAAGCTCGGACCGGACAGGACGGCGACGGTGGCGCCCGGGATCGATTCGGCCAGGACCTCGGTCATCAGCTTCAGCGAGCCGCGCTCGATCCCCTTGGCGCAAAGGACGATGGGCACGCCCGGCCGGTAGTGCGGGGCGAAGGCGGTCATGACGGCGCGCAGATGCTGGGCCGGCGGCACCGCCAGAATGACGTCGCACGAGCCCAGATCGGCGATCTCGGTCGTCACGTTGACGTGGTCGTCCAGCACGACGCCCGGCAGAAAGGCCTCGTTGACGCGGCGCTCGCGGATGCTTTCGACCACCTCGGGCTCGCGCGCCTGCAGCAGGGTGTCCAGCCCCGCCCAGCCTGTCACCTGCGCCAGGGCCGTGCCCCAGGCGCCGGCGCCGATCACGCCCGCCGATCGAAATTCCATGCGAGGTCCTTAAGCTTTCGCGCCCTTGCGGCCCGCGGGGTGGACAGGATCGGCCAAGGCGCGCGCTTCGTCCAGCGGCCAGCGTGGTCTTGCGGCCGTATCAATGTCCGACGTCAGCCCCAGTTGCAGCCGTTCCGCTCCCGCCAGGGCGATCATCGCGGCGTTGTCGGTGCAATAGGCCATCGGCGGGGCGAGGAAGGAAAAGCCGTGCTTCGCCGCTGCGGATTCCAGCGTTGACCGCACGGTCCTGTTGGCCGCCACGCCCCCGGCCACCACGAACAGCCGGCGCTCATGCGTCTCCGCATAGTCGCGCATGGCCCGTTCGGCGCGTTCGGACAGCTGGCGGGCGATGGCGGACTGGACGGCGTCGGCCAGATCGGCGCGGTCCTGATCGGTCTCGCAGGTCTGGGCCAGACGCGAGGCGGCGGTCTTGAGGCCCGAGAAGGAGAAGTCGCAGTCCTTGCGGCCCAGCAGGGCGCGGGGCAGGTCGAAACGGGAGCCGTCGCCGCTCGCGGCCAGTGTCTCCAGCGCCGGACCGCCGGGATAGCCGAGCCCCATGGCCTTGGCGATCTTGTCGAAGGCCTCGCCCGCCGCGTCATCGATGGTGGTGCCCAGACGACTCATGTCGCCGATGCCGCGCACCTCCAGCAACTGGCAGTGCCCGCCCGAGACCAGCAGCAGCAGGAAGGGATAGGCCACCGTCTCGCCCAGCCGGGCCGAGACCGCATGGCCTTCCAGATGGTTGACGCCGACAAAGGGCAGGCCGCGCGCCAGCGCCGCCGCCTTGCCGAAGCTCAGGCCGACCATGACCCCGCCGACCAGACCCGGACCCGCGGTCGCGGCGACGCCGTCGAGTTCGCCATAGCCCAGACCGGCGTCCGCCATGGCCCGCCGGGTCACGCCCGCGATCATCTCCACATGGCTGCGCGCCGCGATCTCGGGCACGACCCCGCCATAGGCCGCATGATCGTCGATCTGGCTGTGCACGACCGAAGACAGGACGGTCGCCGTCCCGTCTGGCGTCAGCCGCACGACCGAGGCCGCCGTCTCGTCGCAACTGGTCTCCAGCCCGAGGACGACCAGGTCGCCCCCCGAACCCGCCATGGACAAATGGCCCCCGGTTGCCGGGCTGTTCCCGCTGCTATAGTCCGCGCCGATAGTCATCGGGTCGAGGTAGCGACCGCACAAGGCCCGCGCAACGTCCCATGTCCTCCGTGTCCCCCGTCATCCGCATCGGCACCCGGCGTTCGAAGCTGGCCCTGGCCCAGTCGGGCATGATGCAGCGCGCCATCGCCGCTGCGATGGACCTGTCGATCGCACAGGTTCCCCTGGTCGAAATCGTCACCACGGGCGACCGGGTCCAGGACCGCCGCCTGCTGGAGATCGGCGGCAAGGCCCTGTTCACCAAGGAGATCGAGGAGGCCCTGCTGGACGGGCGCGTCGATGTCGCCGTCCATTCAATGAAGGACGTCCCCGCCGAACAGCCGAAGGGCCTGCGCATCGCGGCCATCCCCGAGCGCGAGGACGCCTCGGACGCCTTCATCAGCCATCAGTATGCGGCGTTCGACGACCTGCCCGTCGGCGCCCGCTTCGGCACGGCCTCCCTGCGGCGTCAGGCCCAGGCCCTCGCCCTGCGGCCCGATCTGGATATCCAGATGCTGCGCGGCAATGTCGACACCCGACTGAAGCGGCTGGCGGACGGCGAGTTCGACGCCATCCTGCTGGCCACCGCCGGCCTGAACCGGCTGGGTCGATCGGAGGTGATCCGCGAGCGGCTGTCGCTGGACCGGTTTCTGCCGGCCCCGGGGCAGGGGGCGCTGGCCATCCAGACCCGCGACGGCGACGAGGAAGCCGCCAAACACGCCCGATGGATCGCCGCCCTCAACCATCCGATGACGGCCCTGGCCATCGCCGCCGAGCGCGGGGCCATGACTGCGCTGGAAGGTTCCTGCCGCACGGCCGTGGGGGCGCATGCCGCCTTCGGCGACGGCCACCTGCTGCTCACCACAGAGATGCTCAGCCCCGACGGCTCGGCCCGCTGGCGCCGGTCGGGGGTGCTGGGCGATATCCACGCTGCGGACGCCGAGACCGCCGCCCGTGCGCTGGGCGAGGCCCTTGGTCACGAGGTCCATGTCGCGGCGGGCGATCAGGAAGTGGCGGCCGGGTCGCCGGCCCGGGCGTGACGCGGTCCGGGCGCACCGTCTGGATCACCCGCACGGCGCCCGGCGCCGACCGTCTCGCCAGCCGTGTCCGTGAGGCCGGGTTCGATCCGGTCGTCTCGTCCCTGCTGGGGCTCGATCCCGATTTCCGACCTCCCGGGATTGTGCTTGGGGACGTGGCGGCGCTCGCCTTCACCAGCGTCAACGGTCTGGCGTTCGCCGACCTGACCCCACGCCGCGACTGGCCGGTCTTCGCCGTCGGCGACCGCACCGCCGAGGCGGCCCGGCGCAGGGGCTTCACCGAGGCGGTTTCGGCCGGCGGCGACGCCTCGGCTCTCGCCGAACGGATCGCGGCGGCCTGGGGGGATCGAAAAGGCGTTCTGCTGGCGCCGGGCGCTGAACAGCCTGCAGCGGATCTGGCGGGCCTGCTGGCGGGGCGGGTTCCGACGCGCCCGGTCGCCGTCTATCGGATGATCGAGGCCGCGACGGCCCTGCCCGAGGCCTTCGACATCGTCCTGCTGCAGTCGGCCCGCGCGGCCGAAGCCCTGTCCCGGCGGCTCACGCCCGGGCGGGCGGCGACCTGCATCGCCGTCGCCCAGTCGCCCGCCGTGGCCGGCCCGATCCGCGCCCTGGGCCTGGCCGAGGTCCGCATCGCCGCGCACCCGACCGAAAACAGCCTGCTGGAGGCGCTTGGCAAGGCGCCGCGTCCCGTATAAAGAGCGCACCTCGCGACGGACGCCTTGGCTCCGCTCGCCCGAGGCCGCTTTAGCTCAGCTGGTAGAGCATCGCATTCGTAATGCGGGGGTCAGGTGTTCGAGTCACCTAAGCGGCACCACCTTTCCTGAGCAGAACATTCGATCCCGGCGCCCTCGGCGGCTCGTCGTCAGTTGAGCGGGATGCGGCCTGGCTTGCGGTGCGTGTTCTTCAGATAGCCGCGTTTTTCGACCCCCTCATGAACGAACAACGCGCCGACCCCGAGGACGGCGACGACGACGAGGACGGAAAAGGCGATCAACATGGGCAATGTCCGAAGCGGCTCGGCGCGGGACAGGCGCCGCTGAATAAGGCTCAGTTTGCAAAGGTCGGGCCACCCGAACCCGCAGCGGTAAAATCGGGCGTGATCGTCCTGCGCCTCGCTTGAAGCGGCGGCGGTCCGGCGACGTCATTTCAATGGGGGCGCACTCCCCGCGCCGGCCCTCCAGCGGCGATCCGGCGCAGGATTCCCGCCGTCGGACCGGCCTCCGGACGCCGCCGCATCCCACTTTTAAGATGCACGCGCGCCACAGACTTGAAACGGCGCGTTTTCTGCTGGATGAACCCCGTTCAGATGGTGGACGGCCATGGGGCAAACGCTCTAGTTGAGGCGATCCGTTGGAGTCGCCGATGCATCCCCGTTTGAGCGCGCGTCAGGAGCAATGTCTGCGCCTGACCGCCTTCCGCACCGACAAGGAGATTGCGGCCCACCTCGGCATTTCAGAAGCCACGGTGAAAAAGCACGTCCACGAGGCGTGCCAGAGGCTTGGGGTGAACCGGCGCAAGGCCGCCCTGGCGCTCCTGGACCCGATCGTACCAGACCCCCCGGCGGGAGCGGCGCCCGACGGAGCGCCGGACGATCCGAAACATCCGGTGGCCGTGTCCGGCCTGGAGACCCCGGGTCTTGCCCACGCCGGGGCCGACGATGTCGCGCGCGCGCAGCCCGTCGCCGAAGCCGCGCCCGACAACGCCCGCCTCGGCTATCGGGCTCCGCCGCGAAACCCGGTCCTGCGGATCGTGCTGATCGTCGTCCTGACCATCCTGCTGGCCGCCTTCACGGCCACGACGGTGGTGATGCTCGGCGAGATGCACGAGGCGGTCGGCAAGATCGACGCCAAGGTCTATCCCGGCGTGGCCAAGAAGAAGTCGTAGCCGACCGTGCCGCCGACCCAGTTCTTCTTCCTGATCTCGACCATCGTGATCCTGCCGTTCGCCTGGCTGAAGGGCGGCCATCCCGAGCGGATGGTCGTGGTCGTGCTGCTGATCAACTATCTGTCGGGACTGTTCCTTCAGGTCGCCCGGGTGGGAGAATTCATGTTCGGTCTCGCCGCCGCCGACCTGGTGCTTCTGGGCGTGCTGGGCTGGCTGACGCTCAAATACGACCGTTGGTGGCTGGTTGGGGCGACGGCGGCCCAGGTTTTGGTCATTCTCGCCTATCTGGCGGTCCTGACCCGGCCGGAGATCACCGCGCGCGAGAATATCGTGGCCCAGTGGCTGTTCGGGATCATGACTCTCTATGCCTTGCTGGGCGGCGTGTTCGAGCGATGGCTGGCCGGAGAGGAGGCGGCGGCTCCGCCGCTCTCGGCGCAACCGGTTCGCGCGCGCCCTTGAACATATAAGCATATCTTTATATGTCTGATCCCAATCGCGCCCACAGGCGTCATCGGAGCCAGGCCCTTGTCCCGTTCTACCTTCTTGTTCACCTCGGAAAGCGTGTCCGAAGGCCATCCCGACAAGGTCGCGGACCGGATTTCGGATACCGTCGTCGATCTGTTCCTGTCGAAGGACCCCTATGCGCGGGTCGCCTGCGAGACCCTGACCACGACCAATCTGGTGGTCCTGGCCGGCGAGATCCGTGGCGAAGGCGTCATGGACACCGCCGGTAACTGGGCTCCGGGCGTCGAGGCTGAAATCGAGGCCGCCGTGCGCGCTGCGGTCAAGGACATCGGCTATGAGCAGGCCGGCTTCCACTGGGAGAAGTTCGAGTTCATCAACCGCCTGCACGGCCAGTCGGCCGACATCGCCGTGGGCGTCGACGCCGCCGGCAACAAGGACGAAGGCGCGGGCGACCAGGGCATCATGTTCGGCTATGCCTCGAACGAGACGCCCGAGCTGATGCCGGCGACCCTGCAGTACAGCCACAACATTTTGAAAAAGCTGGCCGAGGTCCGCCACGCCGGCGACACGCGCCTCGAGCCCGACGCCAAGTCGCAGGTGACCATCGAATACGTCGACGGCAAGCCGGTCCGCGCCACCTCGATCGTGCTCTCGACCCAGCATGCGCCGGGCCTGTCCTCGGCCGACGTCGCCGACATCGTGAAGCCCTACATCCTCGAAGTCCTGCCCAAGGGCTTCACGGACGAGAACACCGTCTGGCACATCAATCCGACCGGCATCTTCGAGATCGGCGGACCGGACGGCGACGCCGGCGTGACCGGCCGCAAGATCATCGTCGACACCTACGGCGGCGCGGCGCCCCACG
>Ga0209023_10005698_pt1 | contig 13473 bp, 11 predicted proteins | sample LakOneMetagenome_FD_187468 | JGI IMG/M metagenome (GOLD analysis project Ga0209023, IMG submission 187468) | Freshwater and sediment microbial communities from Lake Erie, Canada (SPAdes) (version 2) | ecosystem: Environmental > Aquatic > Freshwater > Lentic | place: Lake Erie, Canada...
GTGCCAGCGTCCCGCAGCCGCAGTTACACCGCACCCAACGCAGCGCGCAGGCACAAGATGCCAATGCCGGCAGCGGCGATATCCGCAAGGAAATCTTGCAGGAATTGGGGAGTGACGGCCCGCAGCCGGTGATCCGGCGCGGCAATGGTGGCGTCATCAATCAAAAAGTCGCCAGTGCACCACCGCCCTCGCTGGCCAGCAGCGGGCAGGCCAGTTTCAATTTCGAAGGCGAATCCTTGCAGGCGGTGGTCAAAGCCATTCTCGGCGACATGCTCGGCCAGAGTTACAGCATTGCCCCCGGCGTGCAGGGGACGGTGACCGTGGCTACCCAGAAGCCGGTGGGTGCCGCCGGTGCGCTGAGTCTGCTGGATCAGGTGCTGGCGCAAAACAACGCGCGCATGGTGTACAGCGATGGCCGCTACAACATCGTGACTGCCGACCAAGCCTTGCAGAACGGTGCCGCATTGCGCACCGGTTCACCGGCAACCGCGCGCGGTTTTGAATCACGTGTGGTGCCACTGCATTTTGTCTCGGCCACCGAGATGGAGAAAATTCTCAAGCCGTACGCGCGCCAAGGCTCCATCGTGACGGTGGATGGCGCACGCAATCTGATCACCATTGCCGGCACCCGTGCCGAGTTGGAAAACTACCTGCGCACCATTCAGGTGTTCGACGTGGATTGGATGTCCAGCATGTCGGTGGGCGTATTTCCCCTGCAGTCGGGCAAAGCCACCGATGTGGTGCAAGACCTCGAGCGCGTGTTCGGTGAACAGGGCAAGACCCCGGTCGCGGGCATGTTCCGCTTCATGCCGCTGGAAGCCACCAATTCGGTGATGGTGATCACCGCGCAGCCCAGTTATCTGGATGAAATCCACCAGTGGATCGACCGCATCGAAGGCGGCAGCGGCGATGGCCGGTTGTTTTCCTACGAGTTGAAATACATCAAGGCCCGCGATCTGGCCGATCGCTTGTCGGAAGTGTTTGGCGGCAAAGGCGGTTCGCAAAACGAGGACGCCAACGCCTCGCTGATGCCGGGCGTGCAGGGCAGCGAGTTGCGCGATGGCAACAACGATGACCGTTCTGGGTTGTCATCCACTGGCGCGGGCGGGACTGGGCTGGGCCAAGGTGGCAGTCTGCCGCAGTCGCGTGGCGGCAATGGCCGGGTGACACTGAAAGTGGGCGGTGCCGAAGTCGGTGTGTCGGCGGTGGAAGACACCAATTCGCTGCTGGTGCGCGCCAGCGCGGCGCAATGGAAGTCGATCCGCGAAGTCATTGATCGCCTCGATGTCATGCCGATGCAAGTGCAGATCGAGGCGCAAGTCATCAGCGTGGCGTTGAAGGGCGACCTGCAATATGGCGTGAGCTGGTTCTTCGATCATGCGGTGAACTCCAACGCCGCTGGCAATCTGCCGTATCCGACCGGGCGCAACAGCTGGGGCAGCTATTCCGGTGGCGTCAGTCCGCTGAGCAATGGCAGCGGCAACTTGCTCAGCTGGACCTTCCTTGGGAAAAATGCGGCGGCGATTGTGAGTGCGTTGGATTCGGTGACCGATGTGCGCACTTTGTCCTCGCCGTCGGTGTTGGCGCAGAACAATCGCGAAGCCACGCTCAACGTTGGGCAGCGCATTCCAATCGCCTCGGTCAGCTTCAACCCGAACGGTGGCAACAGCAATGGCACCTACAGTCAGGTGCAATATTTGGACACCGGCATCATCCTCAAGGTGCGCCCGCGGATCACCCGCGATGGCATGGTGTTCCTCGATATCGTGCAGGAAGTCAGCAAGCCTGCCGGCGTCGCGGATATTCAGGGCAATGTGCGCATCGATACCAGCAAGGTCACCACCAGTGCAGTGGCCCCCAGCGGGGACACCATCATGCTGGCCGGTCTGATCACCGATGGCAGCCAGAAGGGCTCGACAGGTGTGCCGGGGTTGAGCCGGATTCCGATCATCGGTGGCCTGTTCGGCCAGCAGAGCAACGGCAAATCACGCGATGAACTGGTGGTGCTGATTACACCCACTGTGGTGCGAAATCCGCTGGAAGCACGCAGTTTGACCGACGAATACGGGCGTCGCTTCCGCGCGCTTGATCCGATCTACAACCCGAAGAAAAAGTGAGCCAAACCGGCGCGTCCTGGCCAGTGATCCTGGTGCCGGTAGGCACCAATGAGGACGCGTTGGATGGGTGTTTGGCGGCCCTGGATGCAGGCACACCGCACGGTACCCGGGTGTGGCTGGCGGATGATGCGCAAGCCGGCCCACGCGGGCTTGCATTGATCCGGCATTGGCTGGGCACAACGCGCCTGCAAGCCGCGCATACCCGGCGCAGTCAGCCCTTGGGCGAAGCGGCGCATCTGGAGCAAGCCTTGCAGGCCTGCGGCAATGCCGACGTGGTGGTGCTGGCCAGCGATGCGCGCCCGGTACCCGGCTGGCTGACGCAATTGACCGCGTGTTTGGCCAGCGATGCCGCCATCGCCACGGCAACGCCCTGGTGCAATGCCGGCGAAGTCGCGGCGTGGCCACGGATTGGCGAAATCGTAGTGCTGCCCGATGCCCTTGGTCGTTTGGCCGACGCCTGCGCCCATCTGCCTGCCGACTACCCGCCGCTGCCCTCGGCGGTGGCGCATGCGGTATTGCTGCGTGGATTGGCGCGCGTTGCCGCCGGCGGTGTGGATGGCGCCAGCTATCAGTCCTGGTATGCGGCGTTGATTGATTTATCGCTGCGTATGGCGGGGCTGGGTGGGCGCAATGTCTTGTGCGATAACGCATTCGTGTTGCGTGATGCCGAGAGTGCGCCGCAGGCTGGTGACCTCGACGCATTAGCTGTGCGCTGGCCGGCATGGCATGCACGGCTGGCCGACTGTCTGATGCACGACCCCTTGCTGCCACAGCGGCAGCGGCTGCAACAAGCATTGCAAGCCGCCGAACGCGTGCCACCGCAACCGGATTTGTTCGTGACGCCATGACCCTGGCTAGCCGCGCCGACATTGCCGTCATCGTGGTGGCCTACAACAGCGAAGCCACGATCGAACCCTGCCTGCAGCAGTTGCGGGCTGCAGAAGGGGTTGCCGAGGTGCGCGTGATCGACAATAACTCCAGTGACAGCACGCTCGACATCGTGCAGCGGCACGCATTGGCCGACCCGCGTCTGCGCTTCATCGCCAATCCCGACAATCCCGGGTTTGCCGTGGCCTGCAACCAAGGTGCCGCCACCAGCCATGCGCCGTGGCTGGCGTTCGTCAACCCCGATTGCTTTGTGGAAGCCGACACCTTGGTGCATTTGCGTGCCGTCGCCAGTGCAGTGGGGGGCGGCTTGGTGGGGGCTGCGTTGTGTGACGAAGACGGCGCGTGGGATGCCGCCGCACGCCGACGCGATCCGCAATTTGCGCCGATGTTGCGTTCATCGCGCGCACGCAATCTCAGCCTGCCGCGTGATGCAGCACAAGCGTTGCAACCGGTGGATGCCGTGTCCGGCGCATTGATGGTGTTGCCGCGTGTCGTGTTCGAACGGGTGGGTGGGTTTGATGCCGGCTACCGCCTGCACGCAGAAGATCTGGATTTATGCCGGCGTGTGCGCGCAGCCGGCGCGCAAGTGGTTTGCGCCAATGCGGTGCGCGTGGTGCATGTCCGCGGCGTGTCTTCGCGTGCGCGCCCAGTCTTTGTTGAATGGCACAAGCACCGTGGACTGTGGCGCTATTTTTGCAAGTTCGAGGCCGGCCAATGCGGAATGGTGACCCGCATGGCGGTGTTTGCGATGATTTGGGGCCGATTCCCGTACGCGGTGTTGCGCGCGGCGCTACACCGGTAGGGGCAGCCCATGGCTGCGACTGTCATGCCAAGGACGGTCGCGCGCAGGGCGCGCTCCGTCAGGTTGTGAGAGTACGATCAACGCCAACGATTGATGGTATCGCGCAGCTCGCGCGCGGCGTCAGCGGCTGCTTCGGCATAGCCTTCGCCTTGCGAGGCGTACAGGATGCCGCGTGAGGAATTGATCATCAGCCCGGTACCGTCGGCGGTCTTGCCATTCCTCACCACCGCTTCGACGTCACCGCCCTGCGCACCGATGCCCGGAATCAGCAGCGGCATGTCACCGACGAGGTTGCGAATGACCTTCAGTTCTTCCGGGAAGGTGGCCCCCACCACCAGCGCGCAATTGCCATCGCTGTTCCAGTCTGCGGCAATCGTGCGTGCGATGTGCTGGTACAGCGGTTGGCCATCGATCAGCAGTTCCTGGAAGTCGCGCGCACCGGGGTTGGATGTGTGGCACAGGAACACGCAGCCACGGTCGTTGTAATCCAGAAACGGCTGCGCGGAATCCTTGCCCATGTAGGGATTCAGCGTCACCGCATCGGCGCCGAAGCGCTCGAACGCCTCGCAGGCGTATTGCTGCGCGGTACTGCCGATGTCGCCGCGCTTGGCGTCCAGAATCACCGGCACGTCCGGGTGTTCGGCATTGATATGCGCAATCAAGCGCTGCAATGCAGCTTCGCCATGGTTGTGCGCGGCGAAATACGCAATTTGCGGTTTGAACGCACAGGCGTACTGCGCGGTGGCATCGGCAATGTCGCGACAAAACGCGAATAGCGCGTCGTCGTCGCCCACAAACCGATCCGGGAATTTGGCCGGATCCGGGTCAAGGCCCACGCAGACCAGGGTGTCGGCCTGCTGCCAACGGTTGCGCAGTTTCTGGATAAAGGTCATGGCGTGTTGCTCCTGCATGCAAAGACGCCCACGTTGGCGTGGGCGTCCGGTCATTACTTCAGCGCCTTGAACCGCAAGCGCTTCGGGCCGGCGTCGTCGCCCATGCGGCGGCGTTTGTCTTCCTCGTATTCGCGGTAATTGCCCTGGAAGAACTCCACATGCGAGTCGCCTTCGAAGGCGAGGATGTGGGTGGCGATGCGGTCGAGGAACCAGCGGTCGTGGGAGATCACGAAGGTGTTGCCGGGGAACTCCAGCAGCGCATCTTCCAGCGCACGCAGGGTTTCGATGTCGAGATCGTTCGAGGGTTCGTCGAGCAGCAGCACATTGCCCCCCTGCAACAGGGTCTTGGCCATGTGCAGGCGACCACGCTCGCCACCGGACAGCGTGCCGACCAATTTCTGCTGGTCCTGGCCCTTGAAGTTGAAACGGCCGATGTAGGCGCGGGACTGGATTTCCACGCCATTGATATTGAGGATATCGCGCCCGCCCGACACTTCCTGGAACACGGTGTGGTCGCCTTCCAGTGCGCCACGGCTCTGGTCCACATACGCAAGATTGACGGTGGGGCCGATGTTGATCGAACCCGAATCCGGCTTTTCTTGTCCGGTGATCATCTTGAACAGGGTGGATTTGCCGGCACCGTTGGGGCCGATGATGCCAACGATGGCGCCCGGCGGCACGATCATCGACAAGTCATCAATCAACAGGCGGTCACCGAACGTCTTCGACACGCCCTTGAACTCAATCACCGAGTTGCCCAAACGCTCGCCCGGCGGGATGAAGATTTCATTGGTTTCGTTGCGGCGCTGGTAGTCCACGGCTTGCAGCTCGTCCAGGCGCGCCAAACGCGCCTTGCCCTTGCTGCGGCCGCCCTTGGCGTTTTGCCGCGCCCATTCCAGCTCTTTTTGAATGGCTTTTTGGCGCGATTTTTCCTGATTGTCTTCCTGCTTCAGGCGCTCGTCTTTCTGGGTCAGCCAGTCGGTGTAATTGCCCTTCCACGGAATGCCGCGGCCGCGATCGAGTTCCAGAATCCATTCGGCGGCATTGTCGAGGAAGTAGCGATCATGGGTGACCGCCACCACGGTGCCGGTGTAGCGGTGCAGGAACTGTTCCAGCCATTCGACGGATTCGGCATCGAGGTGGTTGGTGGGTTCGTCGAGCAGCAGCATGTCGGGTTTTTGCAGCAGCAGGCGGCACAGCGCCACGCGGCGCTTTTCACCACCGGACAGCTTGCCGACGATGGCATCCCACGGCGGCAGCCGCAGCGCGTCGGCGGCCACTTCCAGCTGGTTTTCCAAGGTGTGCGCATCACCTGCGGCGAGGATGGCTTCCAGGCGTTCCTGCTCTTTTGCCAAGGCGTCAAAGTCGGCGCCTTCTTCGGCGTAGGCGGCGTAGACCTCGTCCAGCCGGGCTTGCGCCTGCAGCACTTCGCCCACGCCTTCTTCCACCGCTTGCCGCACCGTGTGCTCGGGGTTGAGTTCCGGTTCCTGCGCCAGATAGCCCACCTTGATGCCGGCTTGCGGGCGCGCCTCGCCTTCGAAATCCTTGTCCACCCCGGCCATGATTTTCAGCACGGTGGATTTGCCGGAGCCGTTGAGGCCCAGCAGGCCGATCTTGGCACCCGGGAAAAACGAGAGCGAGATGTCCTTGATGATCTGCCGCTTGGGCGGAACCATCTTGGATACGCGGTTCATGGTGTAGATGTATTGCGAGGACATGCAGGAAGCTCCGTGAGCGCAAACGCGCCCGCACCATGAGGTGCGAATGGCAGAAGGGGGGGTGGCAACCGGCAAATTATACCGGCAGTGGCACGGGTTGAGTTCCTTGAATACTGGCTGAGGGTGGTGACAAGGTGCCGGCTGCAGCAATGCTTTATTCAGTCTGTCGGGTAGATAGTTGAGTCACGAATTACTCGTGACGGGAGTCAGCCATGAAAACCTTATTCTCACTTGTTGCCGCTGCAGCCGTGATGCTTGGGATGGTGTCGGCACCGGCACTGGCCGGCGATCGCCATGGCAACGATGGGCACCGGAATGGTCAGCGCGACTGGGACCATCAGGGCAACAACAGTGGATGGCGCAACTACGCGCACGACAATGGCAATCACGGGAGGTATCGCGGCAGCTACGGCAACTCGCGTGGCGATTACTATCGCAACGATGGCCGCCACCATGGCGATGGCGGGTATCGTGGAGACAATCGCGCCGACTATCGTGGTGATTATCGCGACTACTACCGCCCGAATTACTACCGGCCTGCGCCGCACGTGGTGTATCGCCCGGTGCCTGCCCCTTACTGGCGTCGCGGCGGGTATTACTACGGCAGGGGCTATGCGCCAACCTATGTGGTCAACGACTGGGGCAATTACGGCCTGTACGCCCCACCGTCCGGCTATTACTGGCGGCGTAGCGATGCCGGTGATTTTTTGTTGGTGGCGATTACCACCGGAATCATCACCAATCTCATCTTGCACCACTGATCACACGGTGAGGCGTGGACACCAACCGGTTGGCCTGGTGGTCGGCCGGGTTCAGGTCCAGAGTCGAACATTGTCTGGGGGATCAGTGTGGAAGGACGGTTTGCATCGCCAAGCTTGCGAGCGCCACTGCCAGCCACACGCCGAGGCCGAGCAGCACCGGGCGCGGCCCGGTGGCGCGCATTTGTTGCAGGTTTGCGCTCAGCCCGATGGCGGCAAGGGCCAATACCATCGCCATGCTGGCAGCCAGGTGCAGCCCGCCAAGTGCCGCTGCGGGCACCCACCCCGCACTGCGCAGCAGCGATGCGGCGATAAACCACAAGATGAACCACGGCACGATGCTGCCGCTGCGCAGGGACGGCTGGGCACTGCCGGCGGCTTGCCCGCGTGCCCGCCATGCCAATGCGCCCGCCAGCAGCAGGCATACCGGCACGATCATGCTCGCCCGCGCCAGTTTGACGATCACCGCATAGTCGCCGGCAGCGTGGCCATAGGCATAGCCTGCGGCGACGACGGATGAGGTGTCATTGATTGCGGTGCCGGCCCATAATCCAAATTGGGTGGCATCCATCCCCAGCAGATGCCCCAGCCACGGGAACAGCAGTACCGCCACCACGTTGAACAGGAAAATGGTGGACAGCGCGAACGCGGTGTCATGCTCCTCGGCTTGCAGAATCGGTGCCACTGCCGCAATGGCCGAGCCGCCACAGATGGCCGTGCCCACACCCACCAGCACCGCCAATTTCCCCGGGATTCGCAGCAGCCGGCGCAGCAGCCAAGTGGCGATGAAGGCAAGCGTCAGCGTGGCCAGGGTGACGCGCAGCGAGGCGCGGCCAACATGCGCCACTTCGCCCAGATCCAGCCCCAGCCCCAGCAGCACGATGGACGCTTGCAGCACGTATTTCCCGACAAATTCGATCCCCGGTGCGCACTGCGCCGGCGGCGTCCACGCGGCGCGCAGCGCGACGCCCAGCAAGATCGCCAAGACCGCGCCACCCAGCAGCGGCCATGCCAGCCCGCCCAGCCATGCCAATGCAGCTGGAACACAGGCCAGCAGCAGGCCGGGGAAGAGGCCTGACAGGGATCGCGAACGAGGCATGGGGGGGATTCAATCGTTGCTCCGGGTGATTTTCGCAGATTTCGGGCTTGGCAAATGCTGGTTTGGCATGCGGGTATTCCATCGGCGCGGCAAAACCCTCGAAACGCCCCCTGCGGGCTACAATCACAATCCCCCCAATCCCGGAGTCCCCCATGTTCTCCCGTGCCGACACGCTTGCCGCTTTTGATCCCGAACTGGCCAAGGCCATTGCCGCAGAAGACCGTCGCCAGGAGGATCACGTTGAGCTGATCGCCAGCGAGAACTACGCCAGCCCGCGGGTGATGCAAGCGCAGGGCAGCCAGCTCACCAACAAATATGCGGAAGGCTATCCGGGCAAGCGTTATTACGGCGGTTGCGAATACGTGGACGTGGCCGAGCAGCTGGCCATCGACCGCGTGAAGCAATTGTTCAACGCCGACTATGCCAACGTGCAGCCGCACAGCGGTTCGCAGGCCAACCAGGCGGTGTACTTCGCGCTGCTGCAACCGGGTGACACCATCCTTGGAATGTCGCTGGCGCACGGTGGGCACCTGACCCACGGCGCCAAGGTCAACGCCTCGGGCAAGCTGTTCAACGCGGTGCAGTACGGCGTCAACGACCAAGGCCTGATCGACTACGACGAAGTCGAGCGGCTGGCGTTGGAGCACAAGCCGAAGATGGTGGTGGCCGGTTTCTCCGCCTATTCGCAGGTGGTGGACTGGGCGCGCTTCCGCGCCATCGCCGACAAGGTCGGCGCCTACCTGTTCGTGGACATGGCCCACGTGGCCGGCCTGGTCGCCGCCGGCGTGTACCCCAGCCCGGTGCCGCACGCGCACGTGGTCACGTCCACCACCCACAAGACCCTGCGCGGCCCGCGTGGCGGCATCATCATTGCCAGCCGCGCCGCGATGGGCGAGCAGGCCGAAGAGATCGAAAAGAAACTGCAATCCATCGTCTTTCCCGGCATCCAGGGCGGCCCGTTGATGCATGTGATCGCGGCCAAGGCGGTGGCCTTCAAGGAAGCACTGGAGCCGGCATTCAAGGACTACCAGCAGCAGGTGGTGAAGAACGCGCAAGCCATGGCTGACGTGATCATGCGGCGCGGCTACAGGATCGTTTCCGGCGGCACCAAAAATCATTTGATGCTGGTGGACATGATCGGCAAGGACGTGTCCGGCAAGCAGGCGGAAGAGGCGCTGGGCAAGGCACATATCACGGTCAACAAGAACTCGGTGCCGAACGACCCGCGCAAGCCCTTCGTCACCTCCGGCCTGCGCATCGGCACACCGGCGGTCACCACCCGCGGCTACAAGGAAGCCGATTGCGTGGCGCTGGCCGAGTGGATTTGCGACGTGCTGGACAATCCCGGCGACGACAACGTGATTGCCGGCGTGCGCGGCAATGTTGAACTGCAGTGCAAGCAGTTCCCGGTGTACGGCTAAGCCTTGCACTGCCCGTTCTGCCAGCACAGCGATACCCGCGTGATTGATTCGCGGGTGTCCGAAGACGGCGCGACGATTCGCCGCAGGCGCGGTTGCGAGGCCTGTGGCGAGCGTTTTTCCACTTTGGAAATGATCGAGTTGAAATTGCCGGCCATCATCAAATCCGATGGTCGGCGCGAAGCCTTCGATGCGCGCAAACTGCGGGTGGGGTTTGACCGTGCGCTGCAAAAGCGGGCGGTATCGGAAGAGAAAATCGAAGCGGCGGTGCGCGCAGTGGTGCATCAACTGCGCATGACCGCCGAGCGCGAAATCGAATCGCGCCGGGTCGGCGGCTTTGTGATGGATGAACTGCGCAAGCTCGATCACGTGGGCTATGTGCGGTTTGCCTCGGTATACCGCAGTTTCGAAGACGTGGCCGATTTCCGCGAAGAGCTCGACCGGCTGGAGCGCGAATTGCCGGGTGAGGGGCAATTGCCCTTGCTGGGTGGGGTCGCCGACGGCGGGAAAGGAAAAAAACGATGAGTGCTTTTTCCGCCACCGATCACGCGCTGATGGCGCGTGCGCTGCGCTTGGCCGAACGTGGCCTCTACACCACGCGGCCCAACCCGATGGTGGGCTGCGTGCTTGCGCAGGGTGACGAGGTGGTTGGCGAAGGCTGGCACCAGCGCAAAGGCGGGCCGCATGCCGAGGTGTTCGCGCTGCAAGCTGCCGGTGCGCGCGCCAAAGGCGCAACCGCGTATGTGACGTTGGAGCCCTGCGCGCATCACGGCAGCACGCCGCCGTGCGCGAACGCGCTGATTGCCGCCGGTGTTGGCCGCGTGGTGGCTGCCATGCGTGACCCATTTCCGCAGGTGGATGGTGCCGGCTTTGATGCGCTGCGTGCGGCCGGGGCCGGCATCACGGTGGAATCCGGGCTGATGGAGGCGCAGGCGCGCGAGCTCAATCGCGGCTTCCTTGCCCGTATCGAACGTGGCCGGCCGTGGCTGCGGGTGAAGTTGGCCACCAGTTTGGATGGCCGTACCGCGATGGCGTCCGGTGATTCGAAATGGATCAGCGGTGAAGCTTCGCGCCACGATGTGCAGCACTGGCGTGCGCGCAGTGGTGCACTGCTGACGGGGGCCGGCACGGTATTGGCTGACGACCCGCATTTGACCGTGCGCTTGGACGATGGCATCGACGTCGTGCCGCCCCTGCGCGTGGTGCTGGATCCGGGGCTGGCCACCGTGGCGCGCGGGCATGTGCGCGAAGGGGCTGCACCCACGCTGTATATCCACGCACCCGATGCCAAGCTGCCGCGTGGCGTGACGTTTGAGCACGCGGCCGTGCCGGCACAAGGCACGCGTTTCGATCTGGATGCGGTGCTGCGCCTGCTGGCCGCACGTGGCATCAATGAAGTGCAGTTGGAGGCCGGTGCCACTTTGGCCGGTGCGTTTTTATCCGCCGGTTTGGTCGATGAAGTGCTGCTCTATGTTGCTCCGGTGCTGCTGGGCGAACGGGCACGCCCACTGTTTGATGGTCTGCATATCGATGCAATGACGCAGCGCCTGAAACTGCAACGCATCGACAGCGCGGTGGTGGGCGATGATTTTCGGCTGTTGCTGCGGCCGCTGCCGGCGCCGGTGGAGGCTGCTTAGTTCGGCTCAGGGAATCGCATTCCCCAGCGGCCCCGGATGTTTGCGCACCAAGGCCCACGGCACGATCGACCAATCATCGCTGGCCTCGCAGGCGCGTGCCGCGCGCGGGAAGGACGGCCCGAAAAACACACCGGCAGGGGTCAGATGCCAATTGCCGTACTGCCAGAACTCGACATCGTTGTAATTGCATTCGTCTTCGCTGTCCGTCGGCTGCATCAATGTTGGATACAAGCGATTGAATTGCGCCAACAGCCACGGGGCCAGGGTTTTTTCCTGATACGCCGCTAGCGCATCGTTGGCCTGGGCATTGGGCGTTTGTGCAGGGTCATCCGCCAGCCCGATCACGTGCAGCGGCTTGCCCTTGCCCAACCACAGCAAATCTTCCAGCGCGATGGGCTGGCCTGTATGGGCATCCAGGTTGATGCCGGCAGTGCCAAAATCCGGATGCGCGCCGCCGCAGTAATAGTCGGTATGCACCGTCACGCTGATCAGGTGCGGTGTGAACAATTCCGGGGTGACGGTTTGTTCGAAGTCGGCAAGGTCTGCGCTGCGCGCTGACCCCATGCATTCAAAGTAAGCGTCGGTTTCCTGCCACAGACGATTCCGCAGGATGGCATTGATGCGCTGACGTTCGGCCTCGGGGTAGCCATCCGTGATCTCGAACATCGACAGCTTGGCTGCAGGTTGCTGCCACCACTGCAAGTGGTACCCCATGACGGTTTGCTTGCGGCCTGCTTGCAACTTCAAGTCGGCCAGCCGCAGGTAGCCATAGGGGTCATCGTGATAGAGCTTGTGCAGGTATGGCACGGCATCGCTTGCCGGTGGCGTTGGTGTTGCCGGATGCAACGACAGCGGCAACGTCTTGCCATCCGTGCCGCGCCAGATGCCCTGCCAGCGGCCATCGGCCTTGCGATCCAGGGTCAGTGTTGGGCGCGGTGTTGATGCATCTTCACCCTCGAACAAGTCGAGATGCGTCTTGCTCCGCCTGCCTGCGGATAACTTGATATCCAGGTGATGGCGTGTGTAGAAATAGCGCGCCGGAGTGATCTCGTCATCCAGCCGCAACCCCATCACGATGGCCTGTTTGCCCAAGGTGCCGGTATAGACCTGTTCCCCATCGGTGGCATGCGTGTTGCCCAAGGCGACAAGCAACAGGCCGCCGAGCAGTGCGGCGCAAGGGCGTGGTTGCAGGCATGTGGACATGAGCTTTCCTGAATCGCGGCTGCGCGCAGCCGGGCATGTGGATGGCTGCATGATAAAATGCAGCGGCTGGTTTTGAACAAACCGGCAACAGGTCTTCAGGGCGGGGCGCAACTCCCCACCGGCGGTAGGTATCGGCAATGACGATACAAGCCCGCGAGCGCTTGCGGCGTTGTCGCAAGGTCAGCAGACCCGGTCAAATGCCGGGGCCGACGGTCATAGTCCGGATGCAAGAAGACGGCAGCGCACGCCCGCGATGGGGCGTGTGTGGTTCCGTTCGTCCCGAAGTGATGGATTTAGCGGGAGAACGATGGCGTGTTTACCGGTTTGATCGAAGGCGTTGGCCGCTTGGCCGCGCGCGAGCTGCGTGGCGGTGATGCACGCCTGACCATTGCCGTTGGGAGCCTGCCGTTTGCCGATGCGCAACTGGGCGAAAGCATTGCGGTCAATGGCTGTTGCCTCACGGTGATCGAATTCGATGCCGTTTCGTTTGCGGTCGATGCCTCGAATGAAACCCTGGCGCTGACCACGCTGGGCCAAATGACGATCGGTACACCGGTGAATCTGGAACGCGCCATGCGGCCTACCGACCGCTTGGGTGGGCATTTGGTCAGCGGTCACGTGGACGGGTTGGCCACCGCCGTGCAGCGCTGGGACGATGCGCGTGCGGTGCGTTGGCGCTTCGCGTTGGCTAGGCCGCTGCTGCGCTATATCGCGCACAAGGGCTCGGTGTGCGTGGATGGCGTGAGCTTGACGGTGAATGTGGTGGATGACACCGGGTTTGATGTCGCGTTGATCCCGCACACCGTGGCACACACGGCATTTCATGCGCTGCAAGTGGGCACGCAGGTGAATATCGAAGTGGATTTGTTGGCGCGTTATGTGGAGCGCCTAAACGCGACAAAGGATTGGACATGAGCTTTGCAAGCATCCCGGAATTGCT
>Ga0209023_10005699_pt1 | contig 13471 bp, 9 predicted proteins | sample LakOneMetagenome_FD_187468 | JGI IMG/M metagenome (GOLD analysis project Ga0209023, IMG submission 187468) | Freshwater and sediment microbial communities from Lake Erie, Canada (SPAdes) (version 2) | ecosystem: Environmental > Aquatic > Freshwater > Lentic | place: Lake Erie, Canada | collected...
CGGCCGCTTCATCCTGATGGGCCACTCGGCGGGCGCGCACCTGGTGTCGCTGATCAACGCGCAGCCCGCGTTCGCGCAGCGCCAGGGCGCCTGGCCGTGGCTCGGCGCGGTGTCGCTGGACAGCGCGGTGCTGAACGTGCCGCGCCTCATGGCCGCGCCGCATGCCCGCCTGTACGACGAGGCCTTCGGCACGAACCCGACCACCTGGACGCTGCTGTCGCCCTTCCACCAGCTCGTGGCTGGCGCGCCGCCCTACCAGCTCGTGTGCTCCACCGAGCGCCCCGACCAGCCCTGCCTGCAGGCCGAGGCCATGGCGCGCCAGGCCGCCACCCTGGGCGTGCGCTCCGAGGTGCTGCCCGAGCCGCTCGAGCACGGCGAGATCAATGGCGAGCTGGGCCTGGACAGCGGCTACACCCGCGCGGTGGAGGCCTTCATGGCCTCGCTGGACCCGCTGGTGGCGCGCTTGCTGGGGCGATGATGCGGGCAGGCGATTGCTATTGATTCGATAGCTGCTTGCGCCCGCTGGTCGAGCGCCGCCGGCACAAATCCGTCACGACGCCCTGGACGCGGACTTCGCAGATTTCGCGGACTTCAGGTACGGCGCCAGGTACTGCCCCGTGTGACTGGCCGGGTTGGCCGCCAGGTCCTCGGGCGTGCCCACGCCCACCACGGTGCCGCCGCCCGCACCGCCCTCGGGGCCCATGTCGATGAGCCAGTCGGCGGTCTTGATGACGTCGAGGTTGTGCTCGATGATGACGATGGTGTTGCCCGCGTCGCGCAGCTGGTGCAGCACCTTGAGCAGCAGGTCGATGTCCGCAAAATGCAGGCCGGTGGTGGGCTCGTCCAGGATGTAAAGCGTGCGGCCCGTGTCGCGCTTGGAAAGCTCCTGCGCCAGCTTCACCCGCTGCGCCTCGCCGCCCGACAGCGTGGTGGCCGCCTGGCCCAGCCGGATGTACGACAGGCCCACATCCAGCAGCGTCTGCAGCTTGCGCGCGATGGTCGGCACGTCCTTGAAGAAGGCGGCGGCGTCTTCCACCGTCAGCTCCAGGATCTGCGCGATGTTCTTGCCCTTCCACAGCACTTCCAGCGTCTCGCGGTTGTAGCGCTGGCCGTGGCAGATATCGCAGGGCACGTACACGTCGGGCAGAAAGTGCATCTCCACCTTCACCACGCCATCGCCCTGGCAGGCCTCGCAGCGGCCCCCGGCCACATTGAAGCTGAAGCGCCCGGGGCCGTAGCCACGCTCCTTGGCGGTGTTGACCTCGGCCATCAGCTCGCGGATGGGGGTGAACAGGCCGGTGTAGGTGGCCGGGTTGCTGCGCGGCGTGCGGCCGATGGGGCTCTGGTCGACGTTGATGACCTTGTCGAAATACTCGATGCCCACGATCTCGTCGTGCGCGGCCGGCTCTTCGTGCGCGCGGTACAGCTGGCGGGCCACCGCGGCGTACAGCGTGTCGTTGACCAGCGTGCTCTTGCCGGAGCCCGACACGCCCGTCACGCAGGTGAGCAGCCCCACCGGAAAATCCACCGTCACGTTCTTCAGGTTGTTGCCCGTCGCGCCTGCCACCCGCAGCGCCTGCAGGGCGCCCTGGCGCGCGTGGTGCTCGGCCATGCGTTCGGCGCGGCGTTTGCTGGCTTCGGTTTGCGGAAAGCGCGACTTGGCCTTGGCCTCCACCACCGGTGCGGCCTGCTCAAGCACCGGCAGCCAGGGCGTGCGGCGCGGGGGCACGGCAATCGAGCGCACGCCCGACAGGTACTGGCCGGTGAGCGACTGCGTGTTGCCGCGCACTTCGTCGTAGGTGCCCTGCGCCATCACGCGCCCGCCATGCACGCCCGCGCCGGGGCCCATGTCGATCACGTGGTCGGCGGCGCGCATCATGTCTTCGTCGTGCTCGACCACGATCACGCTGTTGCCGATGTCGCGCAGGTGTTTGAGCGTGGCGATCAGGCGGTCGTTGTCGCGCTGGTGCAGGCCGATGCTGGGCTCGTCCAGCACGTACATCACGCCCGTGAGGCCCGAGCCGATCTGGGACGCGAGGCGGATGCGCTGCGCCTCGCCGCCCGAGAGGGTCTCGGCGCTGCGGTCCAGGCTCAGGTAGCTCAGGCCCACGTCGTTCAGGAACTGCAGGCGCGTGGCGATCTCGCGCACCACCTTGTCGGCGATCTCGGCCTTGGCGCCGGTGAGCCTCAAGTCGTTGAACCAGGCATGGGCGGTGTTCAGCGTGGCGTGGCTTACTTCAAAGATGGCGCGGGCCTGCTCGCCCTCGCCCAGCCGCACGTGGCGGGCTTCGCGGCGCAGGCGGGTGCCGTGGCATTCGGGGCAGGGCTGGGTGCTGCGAAAGCGCGCCAGGTCCTCGCGCACCACCACCGAATCGGTCTCGCGGTAGCGCCGCGCCATGTTGGGGATGATGCCTTCGAACGGGTGCTTCTTGGCATACACCTTGCCCTTGGAGGCACCACTGTCCATGATGTAGCTGAAGGCGATCTCTTCGTTGCCCGAACCGTGCAGGATGGCGTGCTGCACCGGCGCGGGCAGCGACTCGAACGGTGCCTCGATGCTGAACGCGTAGTGCTTGGCCAGGCTCTCGAGCATCGCAAAGTAGTAACCGTTGCGCCGGTCCCAGCCCTTGATGGCGCCGCTGGCCAGGCTCAGCGTGGGGAAGGCCACCACACGCGCGGGGTCGAACACATCGCGCTGGCCGATGCCGTCGCACGCGGGGCACGCGCCCATGGGCGAGTTGAACGAGAACAGGCGCGGCTCCAGCTCCGGCAGCGAGTAGCTGCACACGGGGCAGGCGAACTTGCTGCTGAACAGGTGCTCTTGCCCCGTGTCCATCTCCAGCGCCAGCACGCGGCCGTTGCCCTCGTGCCCGCCCACGCGCAGCACCGACTCGATGCTCTCGGCCAGGCGCTGCTGCAGGTCGGCCCGCACCTTGATGCGGTCGATCACCACGTCGATGTTGTGCTTCTCGGTTTTCTTGAGCGCGGGCAGGTTCTCGTGCTCGTAGATCTGGCCATCCACCCGAAAGCGCACGTAGCCCAGCGCCTGCATCTGCGCGAACAGCTCGGTGAACTCGCCTTTCTTCTCGCGCGCCACGGGTGCGAGCAGCATGAGCTTGGTGTCTTCCGGCAGGGCCAGCACGGCGTCCACCATCTGGCTCACGGTCTGCGCGGCCAGCGGCAGGCCGTGGTCGGGGCAGTAGGGCGTGCCGGCGCGGGCGTACAGCAGCCGCAGGTAGTCGTGGATCTCGGTCACCGTGCCCACGGTGGAGCGCGGGTTGTGGCTGGTGGCCTTCTGCTCGATGCTGATGGCGGGCGAAAGGCCCTCGATCAGGTCCACATCGGGCTTGTCCAGCCGCCCCAGGAACTGCCGGGCATAGGCCGACAAACTTTCCACATAGCGGCGCTGCCCCTCGGCGTACAGCGTGTCGAACGCCAGGCTCGACTTGCCCGACCCCGACAACCCCGTGATCACCACCAGCTGGTTGCGGGGGATGTCGAGGTCGATGTTCTTGAGGTTGTGCGTGCGCGCGCCGCGGATGCTGATGCGCTGCTCGCGCAGGGCGCGGGCAAGGTAGATGCCGTCATCAGGTGTGGCGGGTGACGGGGCGGTGTGGTCGGTCACGGGTGGGGCCTGGTGCAGGAAAACCGACCATGATAGGTCACGGCCCAGCACCGTGCTGCGTGGGGCCAGATGAGGGGGCTCCCAGCAGCACTTCATGCCGACTGCGCAGCAGCCGGTCGATGCATATCCTGCACAAAAGAACACCTGTCATTTTTTTCTTGTGCACCTGCGCGGATTCACTGACATTCGTGCTCAAACGCCGTTGTACCCTTGCAAGGCGCGCCTTGCCTATCCAGTTTTCATGCCACCTCAACATCGCAACCCTTCGCACGCAGTCACCGCTCAGCCATTCACCGTCAGCCGCGAAGACCGGGAGCAGGGCGCCGGGCACCGTGGGCGCGTGATCTGGTTCACGGGGCTGTCCGGAGCCGGCAAATCCACCTTGGCCAATGCGCTGGAGGTGGAGCTGCACCGAACCGGGAAGCGCACTTACGTGCTCGACGGCGACAACATCCGGCGCGGCCTGTGCAAGGACCTGGGGTTTTCAGATGCGGACCGCGTGGAAAACATGCGCAGGGTGGCAGAGGTGGCGCGCCTCTTTGTAGACGCTGGCGTGGTGGTGCTGGTGGCTTTCATATCCCCGTTCCGCGCCGAGCGCCAGGCTGCACGCGAGCTGTTTGCCGACGGCGACTTTTTTGAAATCTTTGTGGAAGTGCCTCTGGCGGTGGCCGAGCAGCGTGACACCAAAGGCCTGTATCAAAAGGCGCGCAGCGGCGCCTTATCCCACCTGACGGGCGTCGATTCACCCTACGAGGCCCCTACCGTCCCAGACTTGGTGCTGCGCACCGACCTGTTGTCGATTGACGCCTGCGTGGCCCGGCTGCTGGCGCTTGTGGAGGCGCAGCCGCCCCACCGGTTGCCGGCGCACAGCCAGGGCGAGCCTTCGCCGCTGAAAGCGGATCGGGCACCTCTGCCATGAGCCTGCACTGCAGCGTCCAGAGCGCGCCCGCCGATGTCCGCACCGTGCGCGGGCCATTGTTTTCGCGCCTGGACATTCCCGTGCCGATCGCAGCGCTGCAGGCCGAGGTCTCCCAGCTGATGGCTGGCGATTGGCTGCCGCATGTGAACCGCGGCGGCTACGACGGCGGGTGGGATGTGATGCCGTTGCGTTGCCAGGCGCAGCATGTTGCCGCACACCCCGTCCTGCAAGGTTTTGCCTTGGCTTCGCCGACCGACGACTGGGCCGATCTGCCGGTGCTGCAGCCATGCCCATCCATTCGCCGGCTGCTGGCGCGCCTCGAGTGCCCGCTCAAATCCGTCCGGCTGATGCGTCTGCACGCGGGCGCCAGCATCCGCCCCCACCGGGACCACGGCCTTCACCTGGGCTGCGGCGAGGCCCGCCTGCACGTCCCCGTGTGGACGAACCCTGACGTGCACTTTCTCGTCGCTGGCCACGAACTGCCCATGCGCGAGGGCGAGCTCTGGTACTTCAATGCTGACGAAGAGCACGAGGTCATCAATCACAGCCAGACAACGCGTACCCATCTGGTGATGGACTGCGTGGCCAGCCCCTGGCTCGTGCAGCGCATTCAGGAGGGCGCGTCCCATGCTTGAACTGCGGAACGCCTATCACGCATTGCTCCGCTCGCGTTCGCAGCTGGCGCTGTGCCGGCAAGCGCCATCGGTGGCGGACTTGCTGGCCGCGCTGCGCTCTTTGTGGGGGGTGGCCGAAGCCAGCGACGCCTCGCTGCTGCAGGCCATCGATGCGCTGAACCGCGAACCGCTTCCCGATGACGTGGCTGCCGACATGGCAGGCATCTGGCTGCCCCGGCACTATCGGGTACGCACCCAGCGTTTTCAGTGGTGCCTGCCCGATGGCCCTGCCACGGAGCCCTTTCATGACGACTACCTCATGCGCTGCTGGCAAAGCACGACGCTGAACCAGCTGATCACGCCAACAACGTCTGCGCGCTCTTTGACCTCCAGCGCCGGACGGGTGCCCCGGGCGCAACCCGCAGGTTTCATTCTTCACCTGTCGCGGTGTGGCTCCACGTTGCTGTCGGGCTGCCTGTCGGAGCTGGATGATGCGGTGGTGTTTTCAGAGTCTCCCGTGCTCACCGAGGTGCTGGTGGACCCCGCGCTCAGTCCGCAAGGCAAACAGGCATATGTCCAGTGCCTGATCGACCTGAAAGCAAGTCTGTTCCCTGGCCGCCGCGTGGTCGTCAAATGGAATGCGTGGGACACCTTTCAGTGGGACCTGCTGCGTGGCCTGTACCCCGCCGTGCCGGTGGTGGCGCTGGTGCGCGACCCGGTGGAAATTCTGGCGTCGCACCACGCGCTGGCGGGCCGGCACATGTCGGGAGATCCTTCTCTGGCCTGCATCGCGCCGGTGTTCTCGGGGTTTTCGGCGGCCTCGGTGCTGGAGCACCGTATTGGCGTACTCGAAGGTTTGATGCAGGCCATGCTTTCCATAGAGGCCTCACCCCGCATGGCGCGTGTTGACTACGCACAATTGAACGCTGACACCATCGAGCGGACGGCCTGCATGTTCGGTCTGCATTGCGATGCGGCAGGCAGACTGCGCATGGAGCAGCGCATGCGGAGCAATGCCAAGTTGCCAGGCACCCGCTTCGAGCCGGACAGCGCCCGCAAGGCTGCGGTGTTCGATGCGGCCGAGTCCCAGCTCATCCGGCAGCGGTTGTCCTGGCTGCACCAGTCTCTGGTCTCGCGGACGCAGCAACCCACACCAGAGCCCGAGGTGGTCCATGCCTGATACAGAGAGCCTGACGACCCTGCGCACCCGCTTCAGCAGGCCGGAGGATGCTGCCTTCCTGCGTGCGCTTTTTGCCGCGAACTGCACGCACCTTCACGCACTGGGCCTGCCTCCGGCAGCGCTGGACGCCTTGATCGCGCAGCAGTACGCCTGCCGGCAGGCAGACTACCAACGCCGCTTTCCCCTGGCCCCCACGCTCATTGCGCTGGTCGACGATGTCCCGGCGGGCCAGATGCTCGTCCACGACGACGGGACCACCCTGCACATCGTGGACATCGCGGTGGCGCAACCCTGGCGCGGCTGCGGCCATGGCAGTGCCCTGGTCCGGCAAGTTCAGTCCCAGGCGCGCGCAGCGCGTCGTCAAGCAGTCACGCTGTCCGTCGACCCCATGAACCATGCGGCTTTGCGGCTGTACCTGGCGCTGGGGTTCGAGACCGTGGAGACGCACCCGGTGCAGTGGCGAATGACTTGGCGCCCAAACACCCCCGCCGCGGACGAAGAAACAGGCGCGGACACCCTGTCAATCCTTACCACCACGAAAGGCTGAAACCATGTCGACCCCTTACCTTGGAGAGATTCGCCTGCTGCCGTTTAACTGGCCCCCGAAGGGCTGGATGCTGTGCCAAGGGCAGACGCTGGCCATCAACTCCAACCAGGCCTTGTTTTCGCTGATCGGTATTACCTACGGCGGCAACGGCAGCACCACCTTCCAGTTGCCGGATCTGCGCGGCCGCTCGATCCAGCATGCGGTGCAGGGCAAACCGCTGGGCACGCCGGGTGGACAGGAGACGGTGTCGCTGACCTTGAATGAGATGCCTGCGCACAACCATGCCGCCTTGGCCAGCACGGGCAATGGCAACAGCGCCGGTTTCACCGACGCTGTGGTCGCCGGGGCCGTGGCTGGAGGCAATCCTGTGAACCTGTATGCAGAGGCGACGAGCCAGGCGCAGGCCCTGGTGCCTGCCTCAGTGAGCATGCAGGGCGCAGGCCAGCCCCACGACAACTGTCAGCCCTCGCTGGTGTTGAACTACTGCATCGCAGTGAGCGGCATTTTTCCTTCTCGCAACTGACACACAGAGTGACCGATCATGGATAACTATATCGGAGAGATCCGTCTTTTTGCCGGCAACTTTGCACCCAAAGACTGGTTGTTGTGCAACGGAGCCGTGCTCAATATCAGCGAGTACGACACGCTGTACATGCTCATCGGCTCGGCCTATGGGGGCGACGGGCAGAACACGTTCGCGGTCCCTGACCTGCGCGGCCGTCTGCCGGTGGGCCAGGGGAACGGCCAGGGCTTGAGCCCGCGCTTGTTGGCGCAAGTCTACGGGACCGAGAGCGTCACCCTCGTCACCGCACAGCTGCCGCCGCACAACCATGCCTTCAATGCCACCGCCGCGACTGCAACCAGCCCGAGGCCGGACGGAATGCTGTTTGCGCAGACCGGTGCGGACAACCTCTACGGACCAGCGCCCGGCAGTGATCCCCAGCCGCAAACCATGACCGCCAGTACCGTGGTGGCTGCTGGTGGAAACCAGCCACACGCCAACATCATGCCCAGCATGGGGCTGAACTACATCATTGCCGTCACCGGCATTTTCCCAAGCCGCAACTGAACACCGGAGAATCGTATGGACCCGTTCGTCGGAGAAATCCGGGCATTTCCCTTCGCTTTCGCGCCCAAGGATTGGGCTTTGTGCAATGGGCAGTTGATGGCCATTACCAGCAATACCGCCTTGTTTTCGATTCTGGGAATCGCCTACGGGGGAGACGGCAAGAGCACGTTCGGCCTTCCCAATTTGCAAAGCCGCGTGGTGGTAGGCGCCGGACAGGGCGGGCCGCTGACCCCCTGGGGCCTGGGTCAGGTCGCGGGGTCAGACAGCGTCACGATTCTGGCGACGGAAATGCCCATGCACAACCACCAGATCACCGGCATGAACAATCCAGGCACTGCACTCGTGCCGGACGACAGCAGCTACCTGAGCCGCGACGTGCGCGGAGGCAGCGGCGTCATCCAGTACATGCAAACGAGTGCCACGCCTTCCACGCTCATGGCGCCCAACACCCTGGGCGTCAGTGGTGGGACGCAGGCCCATGAAAACCGACAGCCCTTTCTGGTGATGAACTACTGCATTGCGCTCAGAGGCGTTTTCCCTCCCCGCAACTGACGACAAGGCCCAGTTGTAGCGTGCGCCCTGCGCGACCCCAAGGTCTGCAGGGCGCGTCCACGACCCTTCACTTCACATGCCCCAATCACTGCATTTCATTTCTGGTCTGCCGCGCTCGGGCTCCACATTGCTCGCGGGCATCCTGCGCCAGAACCCGCGCTTTCACGCGGCCATGAGCAGCCCCGTGGCAGGCCTTGTCAACGGCGTGCTGGAGCAGATGGGGGCAGGCAGCGAGTCCTACGCTTTCTTCGACGCGGCCAAGCGAAAGGCCATCTGCCGCGCATTGATCGATGCCTACTACGCTGACAAGACCGAGCCCGTCATCTTTGACACCAACCGCCACTGGACGGCACGCATGCACCAACTGGCCGAGCTGGTGGGCGGCTTCAAGATGGTCTGCTGCGTGCGTAACCCCGCCTGGGTGATGGACAGCTTCGAAGTCATCCACCGCAAGAACCCGTTCGACTACAGCCGCATGTACAACGCGGGGAGCCGGCACACCGTCTACTCGCGCTGCGAGGTCATGATGTCTGCGGGCGGCTCCGTGGGCAGCGCCTGGACCGCGCTCAAGGAAGCCTATTACGGCGAGTTTTCCGACCGGCTTTTGCTGGTGGACTACGACCTCCTCACGCAGCACCCCCAGCGCACCCTGGAGCTGATCTATCGCTTCCTCGGCGAGGAGTCGTTCCAGCACGACTTCGACAACGTCGAATATTCGGAGAACGAGTTCGACCAGCACCTCGGCGTCAAGGGCCTGCACGACGTGAAAAAGAAGGTCGCGTTCAAATCCCGCCGCAGCATTCTGCCGCCGGACCTGTTCGCCAAGTACCAGGACATGGACTTCTGGCAAGACCAGACCGGTACCTCGGCCAGCATCGTCGCCCCCCGCAGGGCCAACGCTCCCAACAAGCAAATCACTAAGGACACCCCATGAACCGTGCCCTGCTCAGCGGCCTTTCGACGCTGCTGTTTCCCTTTGCAGCCCACGCCGCGGCCACTTCGGCCGGGGGATACCTGATGCGGGGTGGCTACCAGCCGCGCAGCCATGCGCGCCTGCAGATAGACGCCTTGAGCCCCGCCGTCACAGCGCCCCAGAAGGCCAAGCCGCCGGCCCGGCATGCCGCTGCACCGACCGACATCGCCACCCTGGATATCCTGCAGCAGCCGGTGGCCACCGAACTGGTGGTCATCGACGGCTCCGTCGCCGACAAGGCCACGCTGTACCGGGGACTGAAGCCCGGCGTGGTGGCCGTGGAGATCGACCCGTCGCGGCCCGGCCTGCCCCAGCTGGCCGATGCGCTGCGCGGACATCGCAACCTGGCGGCCATCCACGTGGTGTCGCACGCCAGCGCCGGTGTGCTGCTGCTGGGCAGCAGCCGCATCACGCCCGACAACGCCCACGAGGAACTGGCCGCGCTGTCCGCGCTGCGCGAGGCGGTGCGGCCCGGTGCCGATCTGCTCTTCTATGGCTGCGACCTGGCAGCCAGTTCGGAGGGCAGCGCCTTGCTGGACATCGTTCGGCAGGACACAGGCCTGGACGTGGCGGCCTCCAGCAACCTCACGGGCAGCCCCGCGCTGGGCGGCGACTGGGACCTGGAGGTGGTGCGCGGAAGCATCGAAACCACCGTGGCGTTCTCGGACAAGGCCCTGAAGGATTTCTCGCATGTGCTGGTGGCATCGAGCGGCACCAAGACCTTCTCTTCGGGCTGGACGGACAACAACACCAGCCTGAACTCCACGGACTTCATCGTCACCGGCAAGGACAGCGGCGGAAGCCTCATCACCAACATCAGCATCTACGTTGGGCCCCCCAATCCTGCCTACCTGCAGACCGGGTACAACACAACCACCACAGGCACTTACTTCCAGGTCGCAGCGGACGGCGTGAACACCGGGGCTTTCGAACTCACGGGGCTGGTGGCAGGGGAGTACGGCACAGGTCCTACCGCAGGGCAATTCACCAATGTGCACATCGTCGGCATCAAACCCGATAACACGACGGTGACTTCGACCACGATCAATGGGACAGCAACTCCGCAGGAAACGTTTTCGTTCGGGGCAGGCCAACTGGCGAACTTCGCTGGCGTCAAGCTCAAGGCTTTCAAGCTGGTGTTCGATACCAGCGGCGCTTCCACTACCAAGCCCTATTTCGAATTCCGCAACTTCACCATCCAGGGGGCCATCGGGCCCGTCCCCTTCGTGTCCGACGGCCGCATCAGCATCTCCGGTGCCTCGGGCACGGGCGGCGCCTTCAAGATCGGCGACATCGTCACCGCGACCTGGAACAACACCGCCGGTGGCGACAACAACAGCGGCATCACGGGCGTGACCGTCGACTTCAGCCAGTTCGGCGGCGGCAGTGCGGTAGCGGCCACCAACAGCAGCGGTACCTGGACCGCCACCTACGCCATCACGGCAGGCTCCATCGACCTCAACAACCGCAACATCAGCGTTACCGCCACCAACGCTGGCGGAAGCACCACCACGGCGGACAGCAGCAATGCCACTGTGGACAACATCGCCCCCATAGTCACCGACGGCAACATCAGCATCAGCGGCGCCACCGGCGCGGGCGGCGCCTACAAGATCGGAGACACGGTCACCGCCATCTGGAACAACACGGCCGGCGGCGACAACAACACCGACATCATCAGCAACGTGACGGTGAACTTCACCCAGTTCGGCGGCGGTGCTGCGGTGGCGGCGACCAACAGCAGTGGCACCTGGACGGCCACGTACACCATCACGGCCGGCATCATCGCAATGACCAACCGTAACGTGAGCGTCGCCGCGACAGACAACGCCGGCAACACCACCGTGACCAGCGACAGTGCCAACGCCACGGTGGACAACATCGCACCGTCCGTCAGCAGCATCGTCGTGAGCGGCTCGCCTGCCAGCGGCGATACCAGCATGGCCTTCACAGTGAATTTCAGCGAAACCGTCGGCAACGTATCCACCGATGACTTCACGCTCGTGGGCACGGGTTCGGCCTCCGGCAGCATCGTCAGCGTATCCGCCAGCACCGGGTCTGCCATCAACGTGAACGTCAGCGCTATCAGCGGCACCGGCACGCTCAAGGTCAACCTGAATGGCGGCACGAATATCGTCGATGGAGTCGGCAATTCCGCGCCTGCGTACAGCAGTGGCAGCACGCACACGGTGAACGTCCTGACTGCGCCCGGCGCCCCGACCATCGGCACGGCCACAGCCGGCGATGCGCAGGCCAGCGTGACCTTCACCGCACCGGGCAGCAACGGCGGCTCCGCCATCACGACCTACACCGCCACGGCCTCCCCAGGAGGGTCCACTGGCACCTGCGCGGGGCCGGCTGCCTGTACCGCGACAGTCACCGGGCTCAACAACGGCACGGCCTATACCTTCACCGTCACGGCCACCAACGCCGTGGGCACCAGCACGGCGTCTGGCGCATCCAACTCCGTGACGCCCAAGGGCAACCAGACGATCACCTTCGCGAACCCAGGCCCGCAGAGCTTCGGCACCTCGCCCACATTGACGGCGACCGCCTCGTCCAGCCTGGCACCGACGTTCACCTCGTCCACCACAGGCGTTTGCACCGTCACCAGTGGCGGTACGCTGACCTTCGTGACGGCAGGCTCGTGCACCATCAACGCCGACCAGGCTGGCAATGGCACCTGGAACGCCGCCACCACGGTGCCACGTACGTTCGCCGTCAATGCCGTCGTGCCCGGCGCACCCACCATCGGCACCGCCACGGCGGGCGACACCCAGGCCTCGGTAACCTTCAGCGCACCGGCCAGCAACGGCGGGGCTACCATTACAGGGTATACGGTCACCTCCAACCCGATGGGGGTGACGGGCACGGGCGCAGGCTCACCCGTCACCGTGACCAGCCTGACCAACGGCGTGGCCTACACCTTCACCGTCACCGCGACCAACAGCGCGGGCACGGGGCCAGCCTCAGCGGCTTCCAATTCGGTCACACCGGCATCGCCACAGACCATCACCTTCGCCAACCCCGGAGCACAAAACTACGGCACCAGCCCGAACCTGTCCATCCTGGGCGGGGGCGCCTCCTCCACCTCGGGGCTGCCGGTGACCTTCACCTCGTCCACGACGGGTGTGTGCACCATCACCTCCGCAGGGGTGTTGACCTTCGTCACGGCGGGCACCTGCACCATCAACGCCAACCAGGCGGGCAACAGCAGCTTCCTGCCTGCCCCCCAGGTCTCGCGCTCCTTCACGGTCAGCCCCGTCGTGCCGGCCGCACCCACGTCCGTGGTCGCCACGGCAGGCGACACCCAGGTATCGGTGACGTTCGCAGCGCCCACCAACACCGGGGGCTCTGCCATCACCGGCTACACCGTGACCGCCAACCCGCCAGACGTGGCACCGGTCAACGGTGCGTCGTCGCCCATCCTGGTCCTGGGCCTGACCAACGGCCAGGCCTATACCTTCACCGTGACGGCGGACAACGTCGCAGGCACGGGCGCGGCTTCCGCGGCATCCAACTCCGTCACGCCCAAAGCCGTCCAGACCATCACCTTCACCAACCCGGGCACGCAAAACTTCGGGACCACGCCCACGCTGACAGCCACCTCCGACTCTGGCCTGCCACCGACATTCACCTCCGGCTCGCCGGGCTCCTGCACCATCACTTCAGGCGGTGCGCTGACCTTCGTGACGGCGGGCAACTGCACCATCAACGCCGACCAGGCGGGCAACGGCAGCTATCTGGCAGCGGCACAGGTCACCCGCACCTTTGCCGTGAATGCGCAGTTGGTGGTGTCAGGGACAGTCCCGGGCATGGCAGGCCTGGCCACGGCCACGCTGTCGGGCGGCGGAGCCGCTTGCACGCTCAACAGCGGCACGGGGTTCATCACGCCTGGCAGCACACCGGGAGGCTATACGCTTCCCCATGGCGGCTTCGAATTCCTCGCCACGGGTTGCACGAGCAACGTCACCCTCACGCTGAACTATCCG
>Ga0209023_10005701_pt1 | contig 13469 bp, 14 predicted proteins | sample LakOneMetagenome_FD_187468 | JGI IMG/M metagenome (GOLD analysis project Ga0209023, IMG submission 187468) | Freshwater and sediment microbial communities from Lake Erie, Canada (SPAdes) (version 2) | ecosystem: Environmental > Aquatic > Freshwater > Lentic | place: Lake Erie, Canada...
GGCTCCGGCCGCTTCGGCAGCCATCGCAGCCTTCTTGGCGGCGGCTTTCGCCTTCGCCTCTTCGGCTCGCTTGCGGAGGTGTTCTGGGACTTCAGTCATGGGACAGCTCGATCTCTAGAGCGGACCGGAGATGCCACCGTCCTTGCGAACCCGCCAGAAGTGGATCGCAAGGAAGATGACGGTGACGAACGGGACGAACAACACGTGCAGCACGTACCACCGCAAGAGGGTGTCGGTGCCTATCTCTTTCCCGCCGAGCAGGACGAACCGGACCTGGTCACCGAAGACCGGGGTGTAGCCCATCATGTTCGTACCCACGGTCACGGCCCACAGCGCCAGCTGGTCCCACGGGAGCAGGTACCCGGTGAAGGACAGGAGCAGGGTGAGCGTGAGCAGGATCACGCCGATGACCCAGTTGAACTCCCGCGGCGGCTTGTAGGCCCCGTGGTAGAAGACGCGGGCCATGTGCAGGAAGACGGAGAGCACCATGAGGTGCGCCGCCCATCGATGCATGTTGCGCACCAGGAGACCGAAGGTCACCGAGGTCTCGAGGGCGTAGATGTCGTTCCAGGCCTGCGCCGCCGTGGGGCGGTAGAAGAACATCAGGAAGATGCCGGTGATGGTCAGCAGGATGAACAGGAAGAAGCTCAGGCCACCGAGGCAGAGCGTGTAGCTGACCTTGACCGCGTGGCGCTTCACCTTCACCGGGTGGAGGTGGTAGAGCACGCTGTTCATGATCACGTAGGAGCGGTTGCGGGGGCTGTCGGTGTAGCCCTTCCGGAAGACCGAGCCCGGGCGGAAGATCGAGCTCCAGGCCTGCGAGCCCTGCACCGAGTCGGTGAGCTCGCTGACCTTCTGCGAGGCCTTCGACTTCCCTTCCATCGTCTTCGCCAAGGGTCTTCTCCCTGTCTCCTGCTGCGCTTGCTCGTGTGCGTCTGTTCAGATCGTCTGTGCAGATCATGGATGCGGTGGCGCCGGGCGCCCCGCGGGTGGGAATCGAGCTGGGATCAGCCCAGCCGCATCCCGTAGCCGTAGCCGTGGGTGTTCGTTCGTTGGTGGGCGTCGCCGGAGGAGGGCGCCGCGCCGATCTTGCCGAGGATGATCACGCCGGTGGGGCAACGATCGACGCACAGGGCACACCGCGTGCACACGTCATCGTCGATCAGGAAGACGGACTGGTCGCCGGGATCGAGGCCCGGCAGCTCGGTGCCCACCGCCTCATCGATGGAGTCGGTCTTGACGAGGTGGATGCACTTCCACGGGCAGATGTCGACGCAGCCTTCGCACGTGATGCACTCGGACTGGTCGATGTGGATGAACTGCTTCGGCTTGACCGCCTTCGACAGCCACGCCGCGTCGACCTCCTGGAGGACGTAGTCGTCCAGGAACTCGGGCATCGGCGGGTTGGCGTCGGTCTTGCCCATGTCAGGCCTTCCCGGCCGAGGCGCCGGCGGTGGCGGGCTGCTTCTTGACGAGCGGGCGGCCGTAGTCACTGGTGACGATCTCGGTCGTCGCGGTCTTCGTGCCCCGCTTCTGCCACCAGGCGAACAGGTACATGTTGACGCCGAGGAACACGACGTAGATGCCCACCGCGATGATGTCGCGCAGTGTCTGCATCGTGATGGTCATAGGGAAGTTGCCGTCCGGCAGGGACTGCGGGGTCATGAACCCGAAGCCGCGGATGTAGTCGGCGACCAGGGTGTCCGGGCGCCACTTGAGCTCGTTGTCGGCCCAGGTCAGCCACAGGTGGGGGACCACGCCGTAGACCCAGAACATGATCATGAAGACGTACGTGCCGGCGACGGTGGACTCGCCCCAGGTGATGGGGGCTCCGACCGGGCGCCGCTTGCCGACCGCGAAGATGACGGCGACCAGGAGGAACGTGATGAGGAGTGACGTGAGAAACGCAACCACCTTGGCGGGGACCTCCCTCGAACCTCGTGAAATCTCTCACAAGCATGCTACCGGTGGCGGGTTCCGGAGCGGTGGCGGACAGAACGCAGACGCAAGGACGCTGCACGATCGGGGTTCAGGACCGGGTCCGATCCCTGGCTGCACAGCGAACGTGGTTTAGCACGCGTCTCCCGTGCGAGGCACATCGGGGAGCAAGCCCTGCGCCGGCCGTCGAGGAGATCGCCGGGGAGCCCGTGTCGGGTGCCGCGAAGGCTCCTCCGGGCCCGCGCGCGACCAGACGTGACATCCGCCGCGCGATTGTCGCGAGCGGAACCGTCGTAGCTAAGGTTCAGCGCGATTCCGGAGCGGGCTTCCCGCATCGCTCCGAGGTCGCTTTCCCGTTCCCGCTGCCGTTCCCGTTCCCCGCAGGATCCTTGTTACGGAGGATGCGTTGACCGAAGTTCCCGAGCACCTGCTGAAGCGCTCCCAGGCCCGACGTGCCGCCCTGGGACTCGGCGGCGGAGACGACAGCGCGCCGGCAGCCGCCGACGCCGCTGCCCCCTCTTCCTCCACCGAGGTCGCCCCCGCGTCGGCCGCCCCGGTCGCGGCTGCCGCCGCCATCGAACGTCCGGCCCCGGAGCCCGAGTTCGTCCCCGCCTACGTCGAGGCATCCCTGAGCCGCAAGCGCATCCCCGTGTGGGCCATGCCGGTGCTCGCGTTCTTGCCGGTGTGGGCCGTGGTCTACGCCCAGTCGCTCTCCCCCGCACCGACCACCGAGGTCACCCAGCTCGCCGCCGGCGCGGCGGTCTACTCGCCCTGCTCGGCGTGCCACGGCGCGGACGGCGGCGGCGGGACGGGACGCAAGTTCAAGGACGGCGAGCTGCTCAAGACCTTCCCGAACATCGCCGGTCAGCTGCAGTACGTGCACCTCGGCGACGTCGGCATGGAGAACAAGCCCTACGGCAACCCGAAGCGCGAAGGCGGGCAGCACGTGGGCCCGTACAACGGTGCGGTGATGCCGACCTTCAAGACGCTGTCGGACAAGGAGCTGCTCGAGGTCGTGCGCCACGAGCGCGAGACCCTCGGCGGCGAGAAGGACGTCAAGGTCGACGCGGCGGGCAACCGGCTGTGGCCGAACGGCAAGCCGATGCTGAACGCGGCGGGCAAGCTCGTCTGGGACGACGGCACGCCGATGTTCGACGACAAGTACCAGTTCACCAAGCCCGTCGACCAGACCACGGCTCCCACGGCCTGATCCGTCCGAGCACACGCCCCCGCCATCCGGGAGCGGGCAGCGCGGCGACGACGGCGTGACCGCTGACCGGGCCGTCGACTGGCGGCAGCACCGCCCGCCGGCCGTAGGCTGAACGAACCGGATCCGTGGCCGCGGGCCACGGGATCCCGCTACATCCGTCGAGGTCGCACCATCGGTGCGCACCGCTGGGACAGGAGCTCGAGTGGCCGCAGTCGACCGGCATGACGTACTGGTCATCGGGGGCGGCCCGTCGGGCGCAGCGACCTCGTACTGGTTGGCCGAGGCCGGCCACGACGTGGTGTTCGTCGAGAAGAAGCTGTTCCCGCGCGAGAAGACCTGCGGCGACGGGTTGACCCCGCGGGCGGTCAAGGCGCTCGACGACATGGGCCTGACCTCCCGCCTCGAGGACTTCCACCGCTACGACGGCCTGCGAGCCGTGGCCCACGGCATCGAGCTCGAGCTCCAGTGGCCCCAGCACCCGATCTACCCGTCGCACGGGTTCGTGGTGCGGCGCTGCGACCTCGACACGATGGTCGCCGAGAACGCCGTGAAGTCCGGCGCCGTGCTGCGTCAGGGCACCGAGGCCGTGCGCCCGCTGCTGCGCGACGGCTTCGTCACCGGCGCGGTCGTCAAGGACAAGGAGACGGGCACCGAGGAAGAGGTGCACGCCAAGTACGTCGTCATCGCCGATGGCGCGAACTCACGCTTCGGCCGGGCGCTCGGCACGTGGCGCAACCGGGCGATGCCCCAGGGCATGGCCATCCGCGGCTACTTCGAGAGCCCCATCTCCGACACGCCGTGGATCGAGAGCGCGCTCGACGTGCGGGACCGCCACGGCAACTCACTGCCGGGCTACGGCTGGATCTTCCCCCTCGGCGACGGCCAGATCAACGTCGGCATCGGCCTGCTCTCGACGTTCCGGGACTTCAAGTCCGTCAACACCACGCACATCATGAACGAGTTCGCGATGACGGCGCCCGAGCGCTGGGGCATCTCGCCCGAGACGGCGACCTCGGTGCCGACCGGCGGGCGCCTGCCGATGGGCGGCTCGGTCGGACCCAAGGTCGGGCCCACGTGGATCGTGGTCGGCGACGCCGCCGGCTCGATCAACCCGTTCAACGGCGAGGGCATCGACTACGCCTACGAGACCGGACGCATGGCTGCGAACCTGCTCGACGAGGCGCTCCGCACCGGCGACGGCATGGCGCTGCAGCGCTACCCCGCGCTGCTGCAGGCCGAGTACGGCCTCTACTTCAAGGTGGCTCGCCTCTTCGCGCAGATCATCGGCCGGCCCGTGCTCATGCGCGAGCTCACCCGCGTCGGCATGCAGTCGCGCACCCTCATGGACTGGGTGCTGCGCATCATGGCCAACCTGCTGCGGGAGGACGAGCTCGGTCCCGCCGAGGCGGTCTACAAGGTGGCGGCGCAACTCGCGAGGGTGATCCCCGAACCGAGCTGATCCTCGGGCCGCGGGATCCACGGTGGCGCCTTCAGCGCATCTTGGCCTTGCAGTACGGGCAGTGGTCAAGGTCGCGGTCGACGCTGAGGCCGCACTCGGGGCACTTCGGACGGTTCATGCGCTGGAAGCCGACGACGAGGACGACGACGGCCAGGGCCATGAAGATCAGGAGACCACCGAAGAACATCTGCGTTCCCTCTGCCGGGGCGTGCGGGCAACGGTGCCGACACGCAGGAGCGGCCATCCTAAGCCCACTTCCGGCCGCCTCCTGGCCCACTGCGGCTCACTCCCAGGCTCACCACCCGCGCCCGCACGCGGCTCGCTCCCGGCCCACCGCCTGCTCACTCGGGGTTGTGCCAACCGCCGTAGGGCGACGCGAGCTGCTGGGCCTCGTGCGGACCCCACGTGTCGCCGTCGTAGAGACGCACCGGTGACGGGTGGTCCAGCACGTGCTGCACGATGCGCCACTGCTCGTCGACGAGATCGGCGCGACCGAAGCGGCGCCGGTCACCGTCCATCGCGTCCTCGATGAGCCGCTCGTACGGCTCGTGGGTCCGTCCGAAGAGCTCTTCCCCGGTCACGTCGAGGTTCACCGAGCGGCTGGTCAGCTTGTCGCCGGGCGTCTTGGCCTGCAGCTGCAGGTTGATGCCGTTCTCGTTGCCCAGGCGGAACCGCAGGTGGTTCGGGTGCGGCGCCCCGAGGTTCTCGCCGGCGAAGAGCATCCGCGGCGGGGCGTGGAACTCGACGACGGCCTCGGTGGCGTTGACGGGCATCTTCTTACCGGCCCGGATCAGCCACGGCACGCCGGCCCACCGCCACGACTCGATCTCGAACTCGAGCGCCACGAACGTCTCGGTGTCGGAGCCGACGCCCACACCGGGCTCGTCGATGTACCCGCGGTACTGCCCGCGCACGACCTGGTTGGGGTCGAACGTGCGCGTCGCCCGGAAGACCTTGAGCTTCTCGTCGTTCAACGCGTCGGCCTCGGGTGAGACCGGTGGCTCCATCGCCAGCAGCGCCACGATCTGCAGGAGGTGGTTCTGGACGACGTCGCGGAACGCGCCGGCGGTGTCGTAGAACTTGGCGCGCCCCGCGGTGCCGAAGTCCTCCGCCATCGTGATCTGGATGTTCGAGATGTAGCGCCGGTTCCAGACCGGTTCGAGCATCGTGTTGGCGAAGCGGAACACGAGCAGGTTCTCGATGCCGTCCTTGCCCAGGAAGTGATCGATGCGGAACACCGCGGTCTCGGGGAAGGCGCTGTGCAGCACCTCGTTGAGCTCGCGCGCCGAGGGCCGGTCGCGGCCGAAGGGCTTCTCGACGACGACCTTGGCTCCCTCGTTGAGTCCGCGCTTGGCGATGCCCGCCACGACGTCGTCGAAGAGCGTCGGCGGGATCGCGAGGAAGAACAGCGGGTGGCCACGCCCCTCGAGCTGGTCGGCGAGGGCGTCGAACGTCGCGTTGTCGCGGTAGTCGCCGCTGACGTAGCTGATGCGTTCGGCCAGATCGGCCCAGACCTGCTCGTCGACCCGGTCGCCGGTGGCGGCGAGGCGCGCCTCGATCCCCTCCCGCGCCGACGCCCGCAGCTCGTCGTCGGTGATGGACCGCGACGCCACGCCGACGACCGGCATGGTCCCGAGGTGACCGTTCACCGCCAAGCGGTAGATGGCCGGGAAGATCTTCTTGTGGGCCAGATCACCGGTCGCCCCGAAGAGGACCAGCGCGTCCGTGTCGTTGTTCTCGTCGAACGCCATGGGTTGTTCCTTCCACTGTTGGAGGTCCTCAGAAGCATCAGCGCGCCGCACGGGCGGCGTCGCCGGCGACGGTCAGTGCCTCGTCGATGATCGCGTCGTCGTGGGCGAGGCCCGGGAACATCACCTCGTAGGCGCCCGGCGCGATCGCGACCCCGCGGTCGAGCAGCTCGTGGAAGAACCGGGCGTAGAACGCCTCGTCGGTCTCCTTCGCCGACACGTAGTCGACCGCCGGGCTCGCCCCCAGGTACAAGCCGACGAGCGTGCCGACGCGCGGGACCTGCGCCGTGACCCCCACGTCGGCCAGCGCCTGCGCCAGACCGGTCGCCCACCGTTGCGCCGTGGCTTCGATCCGGTCGTAAGCAGCCGAGTCGAGCAGGTCGAGGGCCGCGAGGCCGGCCGCGGTCGCCAGCGGGTTCCCCGACAAGGTGCCGGCCTGGTAGACGGGCCCGATCGGGGCGAGCACGTCCATCACCTCGGCACGACCGCCCACGGCACCGATCGGCAGGCCGCCGCCGATGACCTTGCCGAAGGTCGTGAGATCCGGCTGCACGCCGTAGGCGCCCTGCGCGCCGGCGGCACCGAGCCGCAGACCGGTGATCACCTCGTCGAAGATGAGCAGCGCGCCCACACGGTCGCACTCGGCGCGCAGGCCCTCGAGGAACCCGGCGACCGGGGGGACCAGCCCCATGTTCGCGGCGACGGGTTCGACGATCACGCACGCGACGTCGTTGCCCCCCGCCTCCCCCAGGTCCGGCACCGCGTTGTAGGGAGCGATGATCGTGTCTTCGATCTGGTGCGCGGTGACGCCGGCGGAGCCGGGCAGGCCGAGCGCCGCCAGCGCCGAGCCGCCCTCGACGAGCAACGCGTCGGAGTGCCCGTGGTAGCAGCCCGCGAACTTCAGCATCTTGTCCCGCCCGGTGAAGCCCCGCGCGATGCGGATGGCGGTCATCGTGGCCTCGGTGCCGCTGCTGACGAGCCGGACCTCGTCGATGCTGGCGACGCGGTCGACGATCGTCTCGGCCAGCAGCACCTCGCGCTCGGTCGGTGCGCCGTACGAGGTCCCGTCAGCGGCCGCTCGCTGCACCGCGTCGACGATCGCCGGGTGTGCGTGGCCCAGGATGATGGCGCCGTAGGACTGCACGAAGTCGATCAAACGGTGACCTTCGACGTCCCACACGTACGGTCCCTCGGCGCGCTGCACGAAGTACGGCGAGCCGCCGACAGATCCGAACGCCCGCACCGGCGAGTTGACGCCGCCGGGGATGACCCGCTGCGCGCGGGCGAAGAGCTCGTCGTTGGTGGTCATCGCGTGCCTCCCGAGCCCCGTGTGGCCTGCAGTGCCTCGGCCACCTCGCGAGCGAGGTAGGTGAGGATCACATCGGCGCCGGCGCGCTTGATGGCGGTGAGCTGCTCGAGCGCCACCGCGTCACCATCGATCCACCCGCGCTCGGCAGCCGCCTTGATCATCGAGTACTCGCCCGACACGTGGTACGCCGCGATGGGCAGGTCGAGCTCGGCCCGAGCCCGCGTGATCACGTCGAGGTAGGTGACCGCCGGCTTGACCATGATCATGTCCGCGCCCTCGAGCACGTCGAGGCGGATCTCCTCCATCGCTTCGCGGGCGTTGCGGTAGTCCTGCTGGTAGCCCTTGCGATCACCGCCGCCGGCGATCGTGACGTCCACGGCGTCGCGGAACGGTCCGTACAGGGCGCTCGCGTACTTGGCGGCGTACGCCAGGATGGCCGTGCTCTCGAAGCCCGCCTCGTCGAGGCCCTCGCGGATGGCCAGGACCTGCCCGTCCATCATCCCGCTCGGCGCCACGATGTCGGCGCCGGCCGTCGCCTGGGCGACGCCGGCACGGGCGTAGAGCTCGATCGTCAGGTCGTTGTCGACCTCGCCCCGAGCATCGAGGACGCCGCAGTGGCCGTGGTCCGTGTACTCGTCGAGGCACAGGTCGCTCATGAGGACGATCGAATCGCCGAGGTCGTCGCGCAGCTCGCGCAGGGCGACCTGCACGATGCCGTCGGGGTCCCACGCCTGCGAGCCTTCCGCGTCCTTGTGCGCCGGGACGCCGAACAGGATCACGCCCGGTACGCCGAGACCCGCCAGCTCGTGCACCTCCTTGCGCAACGACTCGACCGTGTGCTGCACGACGCCGGGCAGGCTGGCGATGGGCTGGGGTTCGGTGATCCCCTGGCGGACGAACAGCGGGGCGATCAGATCGTCGGTGGTGAGGTCGGTCTCGGCCACGAGGCGCCGTAGGGCCGGCGTGCGCCGCAGGCGGCGGAGACGTCGTTGGGGAAAGGTCACCCGGCGAGCCTAATGAGCCACACCTCGAACGCGATCCAGGTCGATCTCGGCCAGGGAGCCGACCACGAGATCGGCGTGGCTGAAGTCCTGGCCGATGGTCATGGCGTTGGGGACGACGATGCAGCGCATCCCCGCGGCCTTGGCGGCGAGGGACCCGTTGTGGGAGTCCTCGAGCGCGACGCAGCGGTCAGGGCGCGCGGCGAGCGCTGCGCACGCTGCGAGGTACACGTCAGGCCAGGGCTTGCCGCGCTCGACGTGATCCCGGGTGCGCACGACCTCGAAGCGGTCCAGGAGCCCGATGCGGTCGAGGTGCCCCTCGACCCAGGACGACGGGGAGCTCGACGCGACACCACAGCGGATGCCGGCGGCGACGGCGGCGTCCAGCAGGCCGGTCACCCCGGGCAGGGTCTCGGTGGCGGCGATCAGGGCGTGGTGACTCGCCAGGCGGCGGGCGCGGATGGCATCGCGATCCTCGAGCGGGCGACCCACCTCGTCCTCGAGCCAGTCGAGCCAGTGGGGGTGATCGACGGATCCGATGATCGCCTGCCACTCCTCGAAGGGCAGCTCGATGCCCTGCAGCTCGAACTCGTCGCGGACGGTCTGGTAGTCCGACGACTCGGTGTCGAGGATGAGGCCGTCGAAGTCGAAGAGCAGCGCCTCGATCGGCGGACGCACTCCGGACTCGGCGCCGTTGCCTGAGGTCCCTGAGATCATCGCTGGACCCTACGAAGGATCACCGTCGGCCCCGACGGACTTTGCGGGCCTCGGCCCGGCCTCGGACGCGGTGCGGGCCCCAAGGTGATCGACCAGCGCGGCGACGAGGCCGTCGACGGTGTGCTCGGACGCCTCGACGGTCACGGGCAGGCCGTGATCCCGTGCGGCGGCGGCGGTGACGGGACCGATGCAGGCCACGCGAGGGGGCACGGCGTCGACCCCGACCGACTCGACCAGGTGCGTCACCGTGGACGCCGACGTGAACGTGACCCAGTCGGCGCCGGCGACGGCCGCCCGGTCCTCGTCGGTGAGGGGGACGGCGCGGGTCTGGTACGCGTCGACGACGGTGACCTCCCAGCCCTTGGCCCGCAACCCGTCGGGGACCACGGGACGGGCGCCGGCGGCGCACGCGATGAGCACGGCGCGCGAGCCCGACGGGCCGGTCGGCACCGACGCCGGCGACGCACCGGGGGGGCCCGGGGCTTCGGGGAACGCGGCGACGAGCGCCTCGCCCACCGAACGGTCGGGCACGAGGTCGGCGACCACCCCGCGGGCCCGCAGGGCGTCCGCGGTACCGGGACCGATCGCGGCGACGCGCACGCCACCGAGGTCCCGGGCGTCGCGCAGGCGGTCCATGAAGCGGTTCGCGCCGTTCACCGAGGTGACCACCAGCCAGGCCCGCTGCCCGACCGTGGCGGCGGCGGCGCGGAGACCGGCGCCGCCGTCGGCCGGGTCCGTGATCTCGATCATCGGCTGCTCGATGGTCTCGGCCCCGTGGGCCCGCAGCTGCTCGACGAGGGCGGACGCCTGCGCCCGCGCGCGGGTGACGAGGATGCGCTGACCGAACAGCGGTCGGCGCTCGTACCACGAGAGATCCAGCGCGGCGACCTTCCCGATCACGATCACCGACGGCGACGCCAGCTCGTCCAGGTGCTCGAGCACACCGCCGACGGTGGTGCGCAAGGTGCGCTGCTCGGGCCGGGTCCCCCACCGAACGGCGGCCAACGGCGTCGAGGGATCGAGGCCCCCGCGCAGCAGACGATCGACGATCTTGGGCAGGCGCGCGACCCCCATGAGGACAACGATCGTCCCCCCGAGCTGGGCGACCGCCGCCCAGTCGAGCTCGCCGCCCTTGTCGGGGTCCTCGTGCCCCGTGATCACGGTGAAGAGCTCGGACGAGTGACGCATCGTCACCGGGATGCCGGCGTACGCCGGGACGGCGACCGACGAGGAGATGCCCGGGACGACCTCGAACGGCACGCCGGCGCCCATGAGCGCGATCACCTCCTCGCCGCCGCGCGCGAACACGAACGGGTCCCCGCCCTTGAGCCGCACGACGTGGTGCCCCGACCGGCCTCGCTCGACGAGCAGCGCGTTGATGTCCTCCTGGGGCACCGTCGGGTGCCCGGGGTGCTTCCCGACGTTGATGCGCTCCGCGTGCGACGGCGCGAGCTCGAGGAGCGACGCGACCGAGAGTCGGTCGTAGACCACGACGTCCGCCTGCTGCAGCAGCTCCTGGCCGCGCACGGTCAGCAGGCCGGGATCGCCGGGGCCGGCCCCGACCAGGTAGACGGTCATCGCGCACGATCCTACGGGGGCCACAGACGGCGTCGGTCCTGAGGTGAGGCGCACCCCGGACGACCGGCGGCGGCCCCGGCCAGGGCCGCCGCGGCGACAGGGCCTGTGCCAGACTTCCGGCGTGCCGTCCGGACGACCCGTTGCTGCGCCCGCGCCTCCGACCGATGGCCGCACCGCCCGGGCCCAGCGCACCCGCGCCTCCATCGTCGACGCGCTGCTGAGCCTGCTCGAAGAGGGTGACCTGAACCCCCCGGCCAGCCGGATCGCGGAGCGAGCCGGCATCTCGCTGCGGCTCATCTACCACCACTTCGGTGATCTCGAGTCCCTGTTCCGTGCGGTCTCGGCGCGGGAGGCCGAGCGCCTGAGCGTCTTCGCCGAACCCATCGACGCGGACCTGCCGTTGCCGGAGCGCATCGACCTCCTCGTCGCGCAGCGCGTCGCGCTGCTCGAGACGGTCACACCCGTGCGCCGGGCGGCGTTGCTGCAGGAGCCGTTCTCCGAGGAGCTGCGCGCCGCACGCGATGCGTTCCACGAGATCGGATGCGACCAGGTGCGCTACCTCTTCGCGGGCGAGCTCGCGGCGCTCCCCGGCGAGCGACGGGCACCCGTCACCGACGCCATCGCCACTGCGCTCCTGTGGGGGTTCTGGAACGACCTGCGCACGATGGGCCGCTCCCCGACCGAGGGCGGCGCCGCGCTGCGCGAGCTCGTGCGGGCCCTCCTCGCCGCATCATGAGGGGGCCCGGGCCGGCCGCGACCTGGCGACGGGCGGACTCGGGCTGAGCCCCACACGCCGGGAGCCGCCCCGGTACGGTGCCTGGCCATGCCACCGTCGACGTCGATCTCGCTGTCGGAGGCGGCCGAACGTCTCGGCGTCCACTACATGACCGCCTACCGCTACGTGCGGACAGGACGCCTCGAGGCGGTGAAGTCGGGCGCCGAGTGGCAGGTCGACGCGGAGGAGGTCGAGCGCGTCCGCGCCGAAGGGGCCAAGCACCGCGCGCCGACCCGCACCCGGAACACGCGGGTCAACGAGTACCCGCGGCGTCTCGTCGAGCGGCTGATCGCCGGCGATGAAGCGGGGTCGTGGGCGGTGATCGAAGCCGCGATGACCGCGGGCATGGAGCCGGACCTGGTGTACCTGGACCTGTTGCGCCCGGCGCTGCAGATCATCGGAGACCGTTGGTCGGACGACACCGTCACCGTGGCCCAGGAGCACCAGGCGTCGGCCATCGTCCTGCGGCTGATCGGGCGGATGGGGCCCCGCTTCTCCCGCCGGGGCCGCAAGCGCGGCTCGGTGCTCCTCGGCGCGCCTCCCTTGGACGCCCATGGGCTGCCGTCGGCGCTGCTGACCGACCTGCTGCGCGGCCACGGCTTCGCCGTGGTCGACCTGGGCGGCGATGTACCGGCGGACTCGTGGGCGGCTGCGGCGCAGGCCGTGCCCCACCTGTCGGCGATCGGGCTCTGCGCCACCACGCCCGACAACGAGGACAACGTGCGGGCCACCATCGCGGCCCTGCGCGAGGTCACCGCCGTCCCCGTCGTCCTCGGCGGCAACGCCGTCGCATCCGAGGAAGCGGCCCGGGACCTCGGCGCCGACGTGTTCAGCGCCTCGTTCCGCCACGCCGTCGAGCTGCTGGAGGGCGTCGCGGGCTCCCCCGTGGATCCCTGAACACGCGGCGTAGGGTTCTCCCTGCACCGCGATGCGAAGCGTGGGCCCGGCGTCGGCCCGAGGCCAGCCGGGGAAGATTTCGCAGGAAGCGGCAAGAAAGGCGCGGGAATGGGAACGAACAGGGGGTGGTGATCGTTGTCCCCGACGTAATTAGTGCTAAATTGACCGACGATCGGGCAAGAGGTCGGAAGCGACCTCATCCGGATCCGGCGCCGGCGTCGTATTGCATCGACTGCCGCCGCTCTCGACACATCCCCTGGAGCCTTGCGATGACCGCACTCGATGCCCGCCACGCAACTGCCGACCCGCTTCCGGCCGCGCTCACCGTCCGGCAACCGTGGATGGCCGAAGCCGCCTGCCAGGGGCGGACGCCGCTGTTCTTCGGGATCGCCGGCGAGCGACCCGAGCGGCGGGCCCGTCGCGAAGCCCGGGCCCGCAAGGTGTGTGAGGACTGCCCGGTGATGACCCCGTGCCGGGAGATGGCGCGGACCAACGGCGAGAACGGCTTCTGGGGCGGCGAGTCCGAGGAAGAGCGCGCCGCCGCAGGCTGGGCCCCGATCTCGATCAGCCGCCGCAGCGTGCAGGACGCGGCCGCCGGTCGGCTCCGCGCCGGCTGACGGCTCAGGGCTGAGCGCTGACGGCTGAGGCTCAGTCGCCCCGGGCGGAGCGACCCCAGTCGATCGCCGGCTTGGGAGCCGGGTCCGGGATCTCGGACGGGACGGGCTCGAGATCGAGCTCGGTCTGCTCGCCGTCGGATGCCACCGCCGCTGGTGCTGCGGCCTCCACCGCGGCGGTCCCATCCTCGGCCCCGGTCGCTGCGGCTTCCCCGTCCGCTCC
>Ga0209023_10005702_pt1 | contig 13468 bp, 17 predicted proteins | sample LakOneMetagenome_FD_187468 | JGI IMG/M metagenome (GOLD analysis project Ga0209023, IMG submission 187468) | Freshwater and sediment microbial communities from Lake Erie, Canada (SPAdes) (version 2) | ecosystem: Environmental > Aquatic > Freshwater > Lentic | place: Lake Erie, Canada...
GGCTTGAAGGTCTGCTTCGGCGACGACGAGCAGGCCTGCCTGCAGCGCGCGTACGACACATGGCCGAACGAAGGCATCCCCGGTGAGCTCGCACAGGAGCTGCCGTCGCCGGCGCACTTCGAGCAGGCGAGCGAGCTCGTCACCAAGGAGAAGGTCGCGGAGGCGGTGCCGTGCGGCAACGACCCCGAGCGGTTCATCGAAGCGATCAAGCCGTTCGAGGCGGCGGGCTACGACCACCTCTTCATCCAGCAGATCGGTCCCGATCAAGCCGGTTTCCTCGAGTTCTTCGACCGCGAGGTGCGTCACCGGCTCTGAGCAGCCGCGGCGGGGGAGAAGGGTTGGGAGGGCCGCAGACGCAGCGGCTAAGGTGCTCGCCTCTACCCGGGCGATTAGCTCAGTCGGCTAGAGCACTGCCTTCACACGGCAGGGGTCGCTGGTTCGAGTCCAGTATCGCCCACCCTTGTAAGCGCAGGTCAGGGGCTACTTCGGTGGCCCCTGCTTCGCGCCCGCCCCGGCCTCATCGCGCGTTTATCGCGCGTACGAAATCTCTGGTGTGTCCGACCCCGGTAGATGCTGGACACCGTGGCTCCGGTAGGTGGGTGACACTTTCGGGACGCGGCCCCGGTACCTGGGCGACACTGGCCCCGGTACCTGCCTGACACATCTCGGGGTTCGCGGGTCCACCACTTGATCGGTGCTTCCTTCTTCGCTGTTGGTGTTGTCGCCCGCAGATCCGGAGGAGGCCGTGTCGATGCTGGTGGAGTTGGGACTGGTGGAACAGCGGTATCAGGCGGTGTTGGCGGTGCTTCGTGACGGGGTGCCGGTGGCGGAGGTGGCTCGCCGCAACGGCGTGGCGCGCCAGACGGTGCACGCCTGGTTGCGGCGGTACGCGGCGAAGGGTCTGGCGGGGCTCGCGGATCAATCGAGTCGGCCGTTGTCGTGTCCGCATCAGATGGCGCCGGCGACCGAGGCGAGGGTTGTGGCGTTGCGCCGCGAGCATCCGTCGTGGGGATCCCGGACCTTGCTGTTCCACCTCGAGCGCGAGGGCGTGGACCCGTTGCCGGGGCGGACCTCGATCGAACGGTGCCTGATCCGGCACGGCTTGATCGTCCGGAGGCGAGGAAACGCAAGCGCTCGGACTACAAGCGATGGGAACGATCAACGGCGATGGAGTTGTGGCAGATGGACATCGTCGGGGGCGTGAAGCTCACCGATGGCAGCGAAGCGAAGATCGTGTCGGGGATCGATGACCACTCGCGGTTCATCATCTCCGCGTACGTGGTCGAGCGAGCAACGGCGAGGCCGACGTGTGACGCGTTGGCGCTGGCGATGCGCACGTTCGGGGTGCCCGAGGAGATCCTGACCGACAACGGGAAGGTGTTCACCAACCGGTTCGGGAAGGGCCCGGGCGAGGTGCTCTTCGATCGGATCTGTCGGGAGAACGGCATCAAACACCGGTTGACCGCACCGCGGTCACCGACGACGACCGGCAAGATCGAGCGGTGGCACAAGACGCTGCGAGCGGAGTTCTTGACCGGGAAGGTGTTCGACTCGATCGCGCACGCGCAGACCGAGCTCGATGTTTGGGTGCGGCACTACAACCACGAGCGGCCCCATCAATCGTTGGGGATGGTGCCGCCGTGGGAGCGGTTCAAGCTCGCGGGTGAACGACCGGAGCTCATCGAGCACGATGACTCGGTGTTGGTGCCGTCGGGGCCGGTGACCACACGGCGGGTCAGTTCGGGGGGCTCGATCTCGTTCGCGACGGTGCGCTACAAGGCGGGCGGCTGGTTGGCCGGGCAGAACGTTGAGGTGGTGTGCGAGGACGGGCTGGTGAAGCTGTTCCACCGGGGCGAGTTGATCGAGACGCACGTCCGCCGGCACCCGATCGAGAAGGAGACTGCCGGTCAGCACCGCAACCGCAAGCCGCGACCGTCGCGGCCCACGGCGACCGCGGCGTCGGTGACCCGCAAGGTCGACGCGTCCGGGAACGTGTGCTTCGCCGGCACCAGCTACCGGGTCGGCAGCAAGTACCGGCGCCGCCAGGTCCAAGTCGCCGTCGTCGGCGACACCGTCGAGATCTCCGTCGGCGAGGAGCTCATCCGCTCGCATGCCGTCAAGCACGACCGCACCCGCGAACACGGTGCCCTCGCCAACCCCGGGCGGCCGGGCCAACCGCATCAACGCCGCATGACCCCGCGGGTTCGAGGTGTCAGGTAGCTACCGGGGCCAGAGTGTCAGGCGGGTACCGGGGCTTGACACGAAATCTCTGGTGGGACGCAGGGACCCTCGCCAGACGTCGCCTGCTGTTCCATCCGCCCAGCCTGCGGAGCACTTGGAGTCGGGCCGGCCGGACCGGTGAAGCATCGGCGCAGGTACTGATCCATCATCGCCACACCCTGTGACAAGGGGTGGGTCTAAGCCGGCAGCAGCACCAGTTCGATGGAGTGCGCTTGAGCGTTAAGGGCACCACAACCGGGTCGCTCGCCGCCACAGCTTCCTCACGCTCGGCTTCAAGCCACGGTGACGCCGCTCACCCCGGCGCGGCGCGGCGGAGAAGACAGCCGACCCCAGACAGAGTCACACGCTGTCAGCGGGGGACGGCTCCAAGGGGATCCAGCCGGCCGCAGCGCACTGTTCGGCGAGCTCGGCGATGGCGGCGCGCTCGCGTTCGTTGATCGGACCGTCCACCGTGGCGACGCGTGTGGCGAGATCGAGGAGGTGGGCGGTGTTCCCGGTGTCGGCTTCGAGGCGGCGCCAAACGTCGTTGGGGTCGAGTTCGATGGTGCGGGCGAGGTCATCATCCTCAACGTCGTGTGAGTCGCGGAGTATCCGCGTCATGTGTCGCATCAGCAGCGTCTCGTTGTCTGTGGTCTTGCCGTCGGCGCGTACGACGAACCACGACACCCAGAGCATGAGCGCTGGATGCTCGGCCCGTGCCACGAGCTTCTCGGCGGTCTCGATGACCTTTGCGTCGTTTCGGAACACGGTCCGGGCGTGGTTGCCGACCACGATCGTCGACCAGCGGTTGATGCCGAAGGCGGTCGGCACGCTGACGACCGGGATGGCGACCTTGACGACGTTGCGCTGCAGCAGGTACTTGCCGACGACTGGAAGTCCCTTTGCGGCGCTGAGCACCGGGCCGGCGTAGTACTTCTTGATGAGTGGCCGCATGATCTTCGGGACGAGCTTCAGACTGCCGTCCCGGACGAGGGCGCCGCTGCGGATGGTCAGGGCCACGCGGATGAGTTTCCACAGGTCTTCGGGGTCGGCCAAGTCGAGCGGGACGTGGTAGAGGACAGCGATGTCGTAGGCAAGGCGCAGCTGAAGTGTCGTGACGGACGCGAGGTCGGCCAGAACGGCGATGCTGACCGCCGCCGCTGTCTTCTCCTTCGAAGCTCCGCTGCGTGGGCCGAACTTGGACACCATGTAGGCCGAGTACACAGCCGAGGAGACGCCGCCTTCGAGTCCCGCGTAGTTGGCTGCGAGCTTGATCCGCTTCTCGACGATGGCGTCCGGGGGAAGGCCCTTGTACTTCTCTTGGAAGTAGCGGTAGTCGACCTTGTCCGTGTACGTGGCAAAGGCGTGGGCGAGCAGCTTGGGAAACCAAGCGCCCGAGTTGATGTCGTCTTCGGTTAGCCCGGCAAAGAACTTCCGCTTGTCAGCGAGGTCGCGCTCGACCAGCGCCTTCGTCGCTTCGTCACCGGACTCTTGGCTGGCCTCTCCGTCGATGGCGTCATCGGACTCATCGTTGTCGCCGTCCCCGCTGGCGGTAACTGGAAGGTCTGGCACCGTGCCTCCTCGCCTTGTCGTGACCGCACAGGTTGCCAGGTTTCGGAATCGACCAAGGCGGTGCTCGCGCCGACCGCCCCCGGCCGTGGTGGTGCTCGAGGAGTTGGGGCTCGGCACCAAACGAGCGCTGGCAGCACAGGACCTGGACGGTGCCGACAGGCTGATCGTTCGCTTGGCCGGTCCTCCGACGCGGCGCGTACCTCGGCATCGAAGTCGAGGCGCGCCTCGGTGAGCACGTCGCCAGCCTCGAACTGCACCGCGAGGTGCTGGCCGCCGGGGTTGGCTGCGGAAACAGCGGGCCGGCGCCAGGAAGGCGTTCGCGAGCCGGTCCTCGCCTGCCTCATGGACCCCAGACGATCGGTGGAGGCCGGCAGGCTCGGGCTGGATCCCGCAAAGGTCGCCCACGCCCTCCGGGATCTGCGCGGTGTTGTGACCGTCGTCGAGGTCGCTGCGGGCCAGCGACCGGCGGACACGGACCTACATCGCGTCCGGGACCGAACGAGCGGAGGCGTATTGGTCGAGCTGAGAGCGATGGCGGGATCGACGCGCGGGGCGTGACGTCGATCTCTGGCCGCGCATTCGTGCTCGCTGTCATTCAATCCTGAGGCGGTTCATGGTTTCGGCATGGGTGTTGTTGAACGCTGTCTCTGCCACGGCCGCAGACTCGGCAAGCAGGCGGTTGACCTCGGCTCCGAAGTCGCCCGCACGCCAATCGTCAAGGTCGATCAGCCTCGAACAGGATCCGGGCGTCGTAGGCAACCCAAAGGTTGGCCTCAGGCACGACGCTTTCGTCGCGGAGCCAGTCCACGAGCGCGTCCCGGATGCGAGCGTCCGTTGCCGCACCGCTTGAACGGTAGGCGCCCGTCCGGGACTCAAGGTTCGCTCCCTGTCCGACGTCGAGCAGGTGCGCGCCGCCGCCGACGATGTCCTTCTCGATCAGCGTGACCTCGGCCCCGAATCGCGCGGCGTGCGTGGCGGCCTGGTTGCCGCCAGGCCCTCCACGGATGATCACGAAGCGCTTCCCCATGAGGGCTAGTCTTCCGGCCGGCCACCAGGCGGAAAACGTTCGGCGATGCTGACGGTTGTGGGGGGCGGTGGTGACGTGCCAAACCTCGTGAGCCGATGCTCGTTCGTTCCAGCGGGAGGTACGTGCATGCGCAAGGGCATGGTGGTGGGTGTTGTGGCGATCCTGGTGATCGTGGCCGCGGGGTGTCGCAAGGACTTTGACTTCGACGCCGACGGGCGCGCCGACAAGATCTACGTCAGCGCCATCAGCGGCGACTGGTACCGACTGAACCCTGCGCCTCAGCCGCCGACCTTCCTCGCCGCCGGAAACAGCGCGCCCGCTCCGGGCGACTACGACGGTGACGGCACGTGGGAGCCGGCCGGAGACCGAGGTTCTTCCTGGTGGTCCCTGACCGCTGGCACGCTGGCGTACACCCGGGTTCCGGGAACCCAGATGGAAGTTACGATGACCCAGGCCGACTACGACGGAGACGGCAAGACCGACCCTGCGTACTATCGCCAGACAGACGCCATGTGGTTCATCATGGGCCGGGCGCCCGCCCAGTTCGGGACGACTGCGACGCACCGCTCGAACAGCGGGAACTGGGGCGACGAGGACTACGCCGTCCCGGCGGACTACGACGGTGACGGCAAGGCCGACCTCGCCACATACAACCCGCGCACTGCGATCTGGCGGACGCGGTCGAGCAGGACGGGGCTCGACTCCAGCGCGGTCGTCGGGCGCATCGGTGCATGGCCCGTGCCCGCTGACTACGACGGCGACGGGAAGGTCGAACGGGCCTCGGCCGGTTGGGACGGGACCTGGGTGATCGAAGGTCAACCGTCGATCACGTTCACCGTGCCCGCTGGCGACTGGTGGCCCGCCGTTGCGGATTACGACGGGGACAAGCGCGCAGACATCTCCTGGGTCGATTTCGATGTCTCCGGGACGAACGGGCCGGCGGACTGGCACATCCGCTCATCGCAGTCCGGGACGACGACCCTCGACGTGATCCCGGCGTCGCCAGGGTCAGCGTGGCTCATGCCTGCGGAGACGGACTATGACTTCCCGGTTCAGACCGCGCGCTTCAAGGCCGCGGTCAACTGCTACTACGACCCGACGACCTGCCACTCGGTCTGACCCCAGCATCAGCTCGCCGACCGCTCCAGGCGGATGGGTCGGTGGTCCGATGTGAACAGGCGTCGCGTCAGGCCGAGGCTGATCACCGTCACGCTCGTCGCCATCGAGCCGAGCAGCAGGAACATCACTGCGAGCTGCACCTTCACCTCCCTGCGAGCGTCAAGGACCATCTTGGCGACAGCCTCGACGAGCTCCTTCGCGGCGCCGATCGTCAGCTCAATGTCGCCTCGGGCCCGTGCATCCGTCATGCGTACGTACAGCTGAGACACCGCCGCCCACTGCGGGTCACCCAACGACGAGGGCCGCTCCAACTCCCGGACACATAGCGCCAGCGTACGGACGGGCACCTCACGATGTCAGGCCTACAAAGTTGTCAGGGACTGCAAAGTGCCCCGTCAGTAGCCGCAAAATCCCTGACATCCCCGTAGGCAGAAACGGGGTGTCAGCACGTGCAAAATCACACGACGCGAGTGACAGACGGGCGTCTGATGCGCAGGACAGATACATCGCTCGGGCGCGTGGAAGCCTCCAGCGGCAGCGCCGGAGGTCGGCTCCGAGGATGGTGACGCTAGGAAGTGCCGCCGGCGCGCCTGGAGCGATCGCGACGAGCTGCTTCGTGCAGCTCGTCAAGCGCATCGTTCACCCGCTCCTCAGTGCCCGGCAGCAGGTGTCCATAGCGGTCGAGGACCGTGACGACGGATCGGTGCCCGGCTCGGTCGGCGACCTCTTTGGGCGAGGCTCCAGCGGCGATCCAGAGTGCGACAGCCGTATGGCGCAGATCATGGACACGAAGAGGGGCAACGCCAGCAGCGGCGATGGCCGGTGTCCAGAAGCGCTGGCGCCAGAGCCTGAGACGCACGGCCTGTCCGTTGGGTGAGGGGAACACAAAGTCATCTGGCCCGGTGCCGCTGGCTTTCATGTGGTCGCTGAGGATCGTCGCGACCACCTTGGGGATTGGCACGGACCGACGGCTTCGGTCGGTCTTCGGGGGGCCGATGTGGAGCTGGCCGTGGACCTCGACGACTGCTTCTCGAATCTCGACACGCTTGCGCAGGGGATCAACCGCGGCGCCGCGTAGGCCGAATAGTTCACCCGCTCGCAGGCCCCCGAAGCTGAACAGATGCACGGCCGCCCGGTAGCGCGGGTCCATCGCTGCGGCGAGGTCCTCGATCTCGTCGAGCCCGAGGAAGCGCATCTCCTTCTGCTCGATCCTTGGCGTCTTCACGCCGGTGGCAGGGTTCGAGGCGAGCAGTCCGTCGCTGACAGCGGTAGCGAGGATCTTTCGGAGGATCTGCAATGCCTTCTGGACCGTGGCGGGTGCCTTGGATGCGTTCAGCTCAGCGACCCACGCGCGCACCATCATCGGGGTGATGTCACCCAGGGCGAACGCACCGAAGTGTGGCTGGATATGGGTGCGTAGGTACGAAGCATCCCGAGCACGGCTCGACGGTCGGAGGTCAACCTGCGTCGGCCACCACTGGTTCACGTACGAGTCGAAAGACTGCTGCCCGCGTCGCTCGTCGTACCAAGTCCCGCGGTGTCGGTCGGTGCGCTCGGCGGCGTCGAAGGCCAGCGCCTCCTTCTTGGTACGGAAGGTGCGGTTGTAGACCTTCCCTTGTGGGTCGCGCAGCCGCACGTCGTACCGAAGACCCGACTTGGTCGCTCGTTGCCTGATCATGATGATCCTCCCCGCCGAGTATCAGCAGGACCTGTGACATCGGGGGCTCATGTCAGCGAGTCGACCCAGGCTTCGAGATCACGTACCCGGATGCGCCGGCTCCTGCCGATGCGCACCGACGGAAACGCGCCCCGGTCCATCAGCTCGTAGATCGTGCTCTCGCCGACGGCGACAACTCGCGCCGCGTCCCGAGGGCGCAGCAGGAGTGGTGGAACGCCGTCTCCTGCGTCGGTTGCCGCGCGGACGGCCACGGACGGGTCATCGCCTTCTTGGTGTTCATTGGTCAGCACAGGTGCCTCCGAGGAGGAGCCCGCTCGGTCAACGGGGGTTGCTCACGCGCCTCTAGCCCTTGCGGGATCGTGGATGCCGTGATGCGGCCCAGCTGTGGTCGCTGGGGTACCGAAGGTGTGGTCGGTGAAGGGTCAGATGAAACGGGAGCGGGTCGCAGCGGGATCGTCGTGAGGTCGAAGGAGGAGCGACTCCAAGGGGCGGCTGTGGCCTCGCAGGCAACGCATGGTCGTGAAGATCGTGGACGCAGCTCTGAGGGCGCTGACGGCACTGGGAGCGATGGACGTTGTACCGATGAGCCGGAAGCGTTGGTACGGCCCATCAGGCTCCTTGGCGCCGATGATCGTGGCGCCGTGGATGGACAGCAGGGACCCCAGCACCTCACCGCATCGCTCGCACCGCAAGGTGGTGACGAGGTGGCGCCGGCGTCGCGCCGGGTCGTTGGCGATGTCGGCCCAGAGCCTCCATGCTTGACCTTCGGGGGTGTCGGCGCCGGTGTTGCGGTGCTCGGGTGGTGTGACGTGCTGGCTCTGCTTCTCGGTCGCTGGCCGGCCCCGTCGGAACGTGATCGCGTCGGCTCCCGCTATGTCGGGGCCACGCCGTGCTTTGGCGCTCAGGAGGGCGGCTGTCGCCCAGGTGGACTTGGCCGGCGCCCCGCTATCCGCCGAAGTCGTCCGCCGTGAGTGGCTCATGAGCTGACCTCTGCGATCTCGATCGGCGGGCGCACAGCGCCGGCCACTTCATCAACGGCCGGACACTGGCCTGATGCAGGCTGGTCCTGCTCGCTACCAGGAGCGGAGGACATTCCGAGATCTTCCAGCTCGATCCGAGCGGTTGGGACGGGAGCGCAGTCATTGGCCGCGGCGTGCTTCTCGAAGGCTCTGGACGCGCCCTCCAGGAACTTCGACGCGTACGCCGCCGAGGCCACGACGGCGTTCGTCGAGCTAGCGGCGTCGGCGCTCAGGGGGCCGACGGCCGTGTCCAGGTGATGGCCACCGAAGAGCCGCAGTGAGTACACGGCCTCGTCCGTGACGAACATGACTTCCCGCGTCGGCTGCGCAGCGATGGCAGCGTCGTGAAGCCATCGCTGTCCCTGCTCCTCACCGGCGATGCTGTCGCGTATCCGATTGGCAAGGTGCTTGAGGTGCTGCCGCGCTTCCTCGCGCGGGCGGGGCTTCTTTGATGTCGAGTGGGGATCAGTCGTCATCGACATCGGCCCCCCGAGTGCCTCGGTCTCCGTCGCTCCTGTCCTTGGGGGGCTCGGCGTCGGTATCCGCCGGCGGAAGGAGGCCTGCGAGCACCGACTCGGCGCCTCGTCGGAGGCCTTGTGCGAAAGCGTTCCGCTCGAACCACAGTTCGTGTCGTCGGGAGAGGGTGAGCAGGCGAAGGTTCAGCCAGTGCAGAAGGCTCGGCAACGACCAGCTATCGACCACGATCCTGGTTGTGTCTGGCGCGCAGAGCAGGTTCAGTTCCTTGGCATCGGCAAAGTTGGCGGCCCACGCGATGCCGCTTTCGACGCCTTCGTTGTAGTCGAGCTTGGCGTGTTCGTTGCGCCACTTGAGCGGGGAAGCCAGGCGGTGCTTGATGGACTCGTAGTCCTCGGTGGTGAGATCGGTGCTCATGATCATCGGTACTCCTCGGTTGCGGTTGGTTTGGTGGATGAGGATGGAGGTGGCGCGCTCGTCACCGGCTGTCAGGTCGAGGGCGAGAACATTCGTGTCCTCATGCATCGAACATGTTGGGGTCGAAGGCGGGGTCGTCGGCATCCAACTCGTGGAGCAAGAAGATGTCGACGGCTTGGCCGAGGCCGAAGGGCTCGGACAGAGCGACTTCGAGCAGCCGCGTGAGCACTGGGTCGTCCTCCGCCGCGCCGGCGACGACGCTGGCGAGTCCGAGCACGCGGCGGGCGTCATCCAGTTGGACCTCGCACGGTGTGGGTTGTTCGAGCGCGCCGAGGCAACAGGCAAGTGCTTCGTGTGTGAGCCTGCTTACGACGAGGCGCTTCGCATCGCTGACGGCGTGGTGCTCGCTGAGAGGGTGTGGATCGGTCACGAGTCCTCCAGGAGTATGGGGGCCTGGAGGCTGAAGCTGAGCATCGCCATCGTGCGGTCGACCCACGCGAGGACACCAGGGTTCGCGTTTCGGATCACCGGCATTGTGATCCCGAACCCGCTTTCCACGATCGCTTGCAGGATCTCGTGGCCCTCGATGGGGGCGCCGTCCTCGTCCAGGACGATCGGCGGCACGAGGTAGGTGCCGTTTGTTGACGACTCCACGAGGACAGCGAAGGGCTGGCCATTGACTTCAATTGCTCGTGTCATCACTTCTCCTTGTTCGTTGTGGATTGTGTGGGTGCCTCTGGTCGGTTCTGGCCGCGAGGAGATGTGTGGATCGAACGTCGGCCGATGGGGTCCCAGGTCAGTCCCAGTCCGAACCCGGCAACGCCCACCAGGACGGGCCTCGACCGCGTCTGCCGGTGATCGGGATCTGGCGGTCTTCGAGGCTGAGGTCGGCCTTCGCGGACTCCAGAGTTCGTTCACCGATGCCGTGTGTTTGGTCGATCTCGTGGACGAGGTCGTGGCGGAGCCGAGGTCCGCTAGTGAGGCTTTCGATGAGGAAGGTCCGTGCGACATCGCGTTTCGAGGGGCCGGGAGAACGAATGGCCCGCAAGTCTTCTGCGGTCCATTTCGATGGCCCCAGGAACTCGATGGTTGGGCCGGCGCTTGAGTCGTTGATGTGAAAGCTAAGAGCTACCGGGCCGCGTGCGACGTTGAGCTTGACGGAGGAGAGGACTCGTCGGTCTGAGTCATCGGGGTCAGGGTCGATGCGCGCGATGGCTCGCGCAGCGCCGCCGGTCCCGAGGTGGCCTGCGCCGTGAAGGATGGCGGGGCCGGAGGAGTCCTTGCGGAGGTGGCGGATCGCGATGATCGTCACGAGCAGGGACTCGGCCATAGCGCGGTAGGCCGCCATGAGCTTGGCGACGGCGGGCGCGCTGGCTGCCCGGTCTCCCAGCCCCGTGGTGAGCGCGTCGATGAGCATCAGTCCGACGCTGTGTTCCTCCACCACGTCGGCGATGAGCGGCTGGTCCCGTTCGAGATCCAGGGGCCGCGTGCCTCGCCCGTGTTGCCCTGGCAGTTCGGCCATCAGCATCACCTTGTCCAGGTCCGCGCCGGCGGCCTTGAAGCGGGCCTGGACGACGCTCCGGCTGTCCTCGTTTGTGAGGACGAGGACGCCGTGTCGCTTCGGCGTGTAGCCGTCTGGGGGTACCGAGCCCTGTGAGTGACCGGCGCCGATGGCGTAGGCCAACATGGTCTTGGCCATGCCGGGCAGGCCCTCGATCAGGTTGAGGGAGTCGACCACGAGGTGGCCACCCACGAAGAGTTCGGTGGTCGTCGGAGCCACGTCGGCGAGCTTGATGACGCGCGGTGCCGAGCTAGGCGATGACATCGTCGATCACTTCGCGGCCGGAGAGAAGGTCGAGCCGATGCCGTGACGTGCTGGCGGTCATCGTGAGCGGGTGGCCGATGGCTTCGGTCGCGTGGTCGACCTTGGCCTGGAGGTGCCGGCTGAGGGGCTGGGCGAGGCCGTCATGAAGACGGTGCGCCCAACCGACCAGTTCGTTGCGGTCCTGCTCCTTGAGGTGATGCCCGTCAGCGCGATGGCTGAGGTGCTCCACGCCCATGGTGAAGGCGTCAGTGCCGAGGACAGGCGTCCCCCACTGGCTCTCGATGAACGACGCCGCGAGGAGCCTGACCAGACGCGCTTCGGTGATGTCGCCCACGAGGTCGATGTCACCCCAGCGCTGTGTCCGGCCGTTGTCGAGCTGGTTCTCAAGGCGCCAGTCGTCGGCGTGCGCAGTCTCATGAGTGTTGCGCATGGCGTAGAGCCGGTGCAGAGGCGCGTACTTGGCCTTGTGCTTGTTGTTTCGCTTCTCCGAGTAGAGGGTCTCGATCTCCAGGGTCGAGCCGTTTCGCCACGTCCGCGTCTTACGACCCTTCGGTTGGGGGATGCGCTCCAGTCCCGACAGGAGAAGGCCGGGGTGGTCGAGCCTGAAGTCGCGGGCGACATCGAGTCTCTTGATCTTCGCCGCAGCGATGTCGCCCGCAGGTAGCGCCAGCCTCTCGACGAGCGTGAACATCTGCTCGATGACCGCGAGGAGGCGAGAGAAGGGGCAAGGACTGTGGCCGAAGGGGTCGATCCAGCGCGAGGGAATCGTGGAGACCGAGAGATAGTGCTGTTGCTGGCGCCCCACCCATGTCACTGAGGCTTGAACCGATGCCCGGCCTTTGAGGCCGGGGACTGGGACTGAGGACGAGTAGGACGACCATCTCCCTTTGCCCGAGCGCTTGAAGAAGTCCCAAGCCCTCGGATCGGTGTTGAAGGCGTCAGTGGGGCACGACGACGTGACCCAGTCCACTCCGACTCCATCTGCTCTCGCGAGGGCTTGAGTGAGAGGGCTGAGGATGATGTGGAGGATGTAAGAAATCAGCAGGGAGAAGTAACCGTAGGTAGCGAGATCACTCGCTGGCCGTTGGTCGTCGGGGGTATCGTGCGGCATGGCTTCGCTCCTTGAACCGGGGTTGGGGCTGTGTTGAAGCACTGAGGCCACCGGGGCTGGCCCCCCGGTGGACCTCGATGGGGACGGTTACGCGGCGGACTCCTGCTTCGGTGACAAGGCGGCGCGGTACGTGGCGGCGGCGCCGTCGCTGAGTCCTTGACCGAACGGTGCGTCCAAGTCGAGGGAGTGCTCGCTCAACTCGGTGTCGAAGTGGTCGTTGATCCACGTCAACAGGGTCGGGCTGTTCTCGTCGTCGAGGGTCACCACGCTGCGGTTGTGGTCGTAGAGCATCTCGATCTCGGAGTTCTCTGCGGCCTTCTTCGTCCACTGCACGCCGAAGTTCCAGCCGTCCTCGTACTCCTTGGCCTGCTCTTGCCGGCAGGTCCGCTCGAGTCGCTCCTTGATCTCTATGCACTCGTCGTCGGTGAGGGTGATTTCGTTCTGCATGTCGTTGCCTTTCGGGTTGGTGTCATTGCTTCCCGGCGCTCGTCGCACCAGTTCTTGGGAATCAAGGCTGTGGATCGAGCGCGACAAGGTGCGCTGTTGAGCTGGTCTGTCGGGGATGGCCGGTCAGGGATGGCCGGTCGATGTAGGTGGCCGATCACTCCCATGGGACTTCGTCAAACGCCACGGCGGGTGGTGATCCTGCCCGTTGGTCTTAGGTGTGCTCGTCGGGGAGTGGACGGCCTACCGCTGCACCGATGATTGCGGTCTCGTCGAGCGGCCCGACGTGCGTTGTTGGCAGAGCGCTCACGAAGCCGAGGATTGCTTCCCGAGGAACCCGAGTCGTCCCGTCGACAACGACAGCGCGTAGCCGTCCTTGTCGGATCAGTTCGCGTGTCTTGGTCTCGCCAAGCCCAAGTTGACGCCCGGCGTCCCGGACCGAGTACAACAGTTGCTCCATGTCAGCGGCCTCCTACCAGCATCGGCGAGCCCGTACGGGGTTCGTGTGGGCTCGCTCGAAGGTGTACAACGCCCAATCGGGAAGGCGCCGCCCACGCGCGAC
>Ga0209023_10005703_pt1 | contig 13466 bp, 12 predicted proteins | sample LakOneMetagenome_FD_187468 | JGI IMG/M metagenome (GOLD analysis project Ga0209023, IMG submission 187468) | Freshwater and sediment microbial communities from Lake Erie, Canada (SPAdes) (version 2) | ecosystem: Environmental > Aquatic > Freshwater > Lentic | place: Lake Erie, Canada...
CGGCTCGTTGTCGATGATGACTCACTGGAGGCGATCCGCTTCAGCGACGGAACCGAAGTCGACTACGACTCGGTGATGGTGCCGGTCACGATGCGGCACCGGTCCGATCTCGTGGCCCAGCTCGGTGCCGAGACCAACGAGGGCAATCCGATGATCATCGATGCCCTCAAGGTCGACTTCCTTCAGCACACCAGTGTGCCGGGACTCTCGGCCGCCGGCGACGTCTCCACCCAGGGAGCCCCGTCAGTCGCGGCGGCGATCGTCGAAGGTCACCGGGCGGCGGCCGGCATCGTCCACGACCTGGCCCTCAAGGACTGAGCCTCGGCGCCCTTGCAGGGGTTGCCGACCGGCTGGCCCCTGAGGAATTTCCGGATTCCAAGGTCGGCGCAGGAGCCGCGAAGGGCGACCGAGTGACCTGCCTTCGGCACCACGATCAGGCTGCCCCGCTTCGCCCGCTTCAACTCCCGTTTTGCGTAGGCGAGCGGAGTTGAAAGGTCGTACTGCCCGGCGAGGATCAGCTCCGGCACATTGATCGGACCGGGCTTCGGTGGCGCCTTGACCTTCGTCGCGGGCCAGTCGAGACAGACCTGGGTGACCCCGTTGCCGCGCGCGGTTGCCTTGTCGAAGGGATAGAAGCTCTTGCCCGGCAATCTGGCCAGGCCGCGATTTACCGCGGCGAGCCGGCTCGCCCTCGAAGGTGAAGCGATCGAGTACGGCAGTTCGAGATCCGAGCAGAGAGTCGCCGCGTGAAGGCCCCAAGAAAGCTGGCTGGCTTTCGCGTATCCGGCGAAACTGCGGGCCGAGTAGCCGAGCGTAAATACGCCCTTGTAATTGCCTCGAGCTGCCTGGTGGATCGCCAACGCGGCTCCCGGCATGCTCTGAGGCAAAAAGCTGGAGAAGGTGGTCAGCCAGTCGATCAGGGTTGCTCCCTTGACCGTCAGTTTGAGGTCTTCCTTCCCCGGTACGGGAACCGTCCCGCGGCGCGGAGGCTTGGCGACGAGGCGGGCCAGGTCCTTGGCCGGGTCGGTGTTGAATCCGCATGCCCCGTTGGCGCAGATCTTCCGGAGTACGTAGCCGGTGCGCTTCATGTGCACGCGGAGAAGCGGGTCAATGTTCTCCTGCGGGACGACCGAATCGAGGATCAGACGGCTCACATGGGTCGGGAATCTCCGGGCGTAGTGCTCGGCCACGTAAGTCCCGTAGGACGTACCCATGATGGCCATCTTCTTCACTCCGAGAGCCTTCCGGACCGCGTCGAGATCAAGCACCGTTGAAGCGGTGGAATAGAACGCCCGCCGCTTACCGAGCTGGTTCCCGCAGGAACGCACGACTTTCCTCGGCCGGACGGTCAGATCGGTGAGGTTGAGCGACTGAAGAGGACGGCAGTCAATTGCCGTGGCCCCGGTTCCACGCTGATCGAGAACCGCTACGCGGTAGTTGACCTTCAGGTAGTTGCTGAAGGCGCTCTGTATCGACGGGCCGTAATCGATGAAACCCTGGCCGGGACCACCGGCGAGAAAGAGCAGCACCGGTGCGTCACCCTTGCCCACCCGGACAGGAAGCTGCAGGGTGCCCTTCTGCTTGCCGGTCCAGTCGAGCGGAACCTTGACTGTCTTGCAGACCATGCTGTCCGGGCAAGGCGACGCAGCCGAAGCGTTACCGGCCCACAAGCCGGCAGCAGCCAGCACCAACAAGAGAACTCCCACCCGCCTGATCATGTTGGACAGCCTAGTGCCTGGCTATCGACGCGCCGGAACAGGTCGCGAAGGGTCGCTGCTGCGGGTGTCACCGGTCGGGCTGGCGAGCTGTCGCTCAAGACCGTTGAAAGCTTCGATCAAGTCCGGAGCTTCGAAAGCCCTGTTGCGTCGGCCGACCGTCGTCTGTTTCAGGATCCCGGCATCGACCAGTCTGGGTATCGCCTGGTTGACTGCCTGACCCGTCCGTCCGATCAGCTCCGCACCCGTCTTGACGGTGATGACGGGGGCCGCGGGCAGCGCTCCGATCAGCAGATCGAGAGCGGAATCCCCCCGAACTCTGCCCAGTTGGTCCCGCCACTCAGTCTGAATCTCCCTCACCCTTGAGTCGTAGCTGCGGGCATCTTCAACCGAGCGGATCGTCGCCGCAGCAAAGGTGCCGAGCCAGGTTTCCTCACCGTCTCTCGCCTCTCGACTATCGGCCTGCCCCAGGTATCTGGTGGCAGTGAGACCACGGATGTAATCCCTGGACCGGGTAGCGAGAACGAGCGAAATCGGTGGGACGAATCTCCGGGCGAGCCCTCGCCTTCTGAGAACCGCGTGAACGATTGCCCGGCCGATGCGGCCGTTGCCATCAAAGAATGGATGAATCGTTTCGAATCGCGCATGGGCAATCGCTGCCTGCGCCATCGCTGGCAGATCGTCCCGGGTGCAGAACTCGCAAAGATCCTCGACCAGGTCTTCAACCGGACCAGGTGGGGGTGGAACGAACTCGGCAGAGCATGGATTGAAGGAGCTTCCACCGATCCAGTTCTGCGAGGTACGGAATTTGCCTGCGTGTTCCTCCATGTTAGTACCACGCATCAGCAGCTCATGGGACTCGAGCAACAGGTCCGGAGTCAAATAGTTGGAGGTGGCGATCTCGACCAGCTTCTTCATGACTTCGATGTTGTTGAGAACCTCGATGGCTCCACGATCTGCCGGATCTATCTCGAGCTCCCGCGCAAGCTGCGCTTTGAGCAGGCGCCTTCCGCCAATTTCGAGGCCTTCGATCTTCGATGAGGCGACAGATTCAGCTCTAAGAAGAAGCCGGGCCAGAGCCTCGGTGTCGACCAGTCCATCGGCCTCTGCGTTCAGGTCTTGAACAGCGCGCTCGGCGTCGCTCAAGTCCGCCGCGATCGATGCCGTGAAAACGAACTCATGATCGGCGATCGGGTCCGGCAGGTACGCCTCGTATTCGCAAGGCAATCGGTCCCTGCGGGCCATCCCGTAGGTCTGCGCCGGGAACCAGGTTTCCTTGATTAGTCTTGCCACATAATCAAGTTTATCAGCTAACCTTGATTATGGATGAATCCAATCAAAGGTTAGGGATTGGAGCCCGGACGCCGGAACGAAGGCTCGCGGCGTTCGGCGAAGGCGGCCATTCCCTCCTTGGCCTGATCGTCGAGAAAGACCTCGTGACCGAGCTCGGATTCGAGTTCGTAGGCCTCGTTTAGCGGCAGGTCCATCTGACGCCAGGCGGACTCCTTGATCTTGCGGACCGCCAGGGTTCCGTTGCCGGCGATCTCGTCGGCGATCTCCTGAACCCGGGCTTCCAGCTTGTCGGGCTCAACTACCTCATTGATCAGCCCGATCTCCCACGCCTCTGCGGCACTGACCATTCGGCCGGTAAGCAGGATGTCCATCGCACGGGCGTAGCCGAGCTGGCGCACGAACCTGGTGGTGCCTCCCCCTCCCGGGAACACGGCCCAACGGGCCTCGGGCAGACCGAATCGGGCATGGGGAACCGCGACCCGGATGTCGGTGCAGGTGAGCAGCTCGGTGCCGCCGCCGAGACAGTCGCCGTTGACCGCAGCGAGCACTGGCTTGAAGACCGGACCGAGGCTGCCCTTCATGTAGGCCTCCTGGTTGTCGCGGGGATCCATCTCCCCCGACTGGAGCCGCGGGATGAACGTCTTCAGGTTCGATCCGACCGTGAATGATCTCTCGCCGGAACCGGTGACCACCGCGACCAGCAGGTCATCGTCGTCCCGGTAGCGGACCCAGGCTTCGGCCAGAGCGGCCATCGACTCCGGATCCATCGCGTTCAGCGCATCCGGCTGATCGATGGTGATCCAGAAGAAAACCCCGTCCCTGACCTCGGTCCGGATCACGGGGCGGCCCGGCTCAGCCCTTGGCTGGCAGAACGATCGGAATCAGCTCCAGATAGGAATCGAGCAGGTAGGTCGGATTCTCCGCAGCGACCAGTTCCGGATGAAAACCGAAGTTGACCCCGGCGGTCTTCGCCCCCGCATCCCGGCCGGCGATCACGTCGTTGGAACCGTCACCGATGAAAAGCATCCGTTCCGGTTCGATCCCGAAGTACTCGATCCCCGCGATGATCTGGTCCGGAGCCGGCTTCGCATTCGCGACGTCGTCACCGGTGAAGGTCACGTCGAAGTACTCCCCGATCCCGGTCCGCTTCATGTCCTCTTCGAACCGAGACCTGGCCTTCGATGTCGCGATGCCGAGCTTGATCCCCTCCTTCTTCAGGGTGCCGAGCATCACCTCGACATCGGGAAAGAGCGGGATCCGTTCCTGGTGCTTGAGATAGGCCTGACCGAAGAGTTCCTTGATCTCGGCGGCCTTCTTTTCGTCACCGCCGGCGATCAGCGGGAATGACTCCTGGCCGCGCATCTGGATGATCTTCTCGACGTCTTCCTTCTCGACCGGAAAGGGCTCACCGAGCACGGAGATGGTGGCGTCGTGGTACGAGGCGAGGATCGCCTCCTGGGAGTTGACCAGGGTGCCGTCCATGTCGAACATGACGGCATCGAAGGGTCGGTCAGCGGAGAGTTCATCGGAAACAGTCATCGGGATCAGTTTCCCGCCCGGGCGCCGACTGTGGGTGAGAGATCCAGTGAACGGCTGGAGCAATCCACAAGTTGACGGACCCTCCCCGGCGGGGCCGACCTGCAGATCAGGGACTATGAGGTTGTGGCTAAGACCTGGCTGATCACTGGAGCGTCGCGGGGCATCGGCGCCGCGATCGCCCGACGGGCCGTCAATCGTGGAGACCGGGTTGTCCTGGTCGCCCGGGGCGAGGCTGTCGAGGCGTTCGCGAATGACCTGAAGGAAGGCGGCGGCGAAGCTGTCGCCATCAGGGCCGACCTGACCGCTGACGGTGCGGCAACCCGGATCGCCCGGGACGCATCGACCGCATTCGGCGGTGGAATCGACGTACTGGTCAATAACGCCGCCCTTCACATCGGGGCGCGGATCGGCAAGCTCGACCCGGCCGATTACGAGGCCGTGATCGAAGCCGGTCTGATCGGTCCCTTCCGGCTTTGCCAGGCGGCCCTCCCCCACATGGGTGAAGGCGGAGCGATCGTCAACATCGGTGCCGTGGTCGGTCGCCGCGGCTTCCCCGGCGACACCCCCTACGGCTCGGCCAAGGCGGGACTCGAGGGCCTGACCAAATCGCTCGCGATCGAGCTGGCCCGGGATCAGATCACCGCCAATGTGGTCGTCCCCGGATTCACCGAAACCGAGATGACCGGCGAGCTTGATGAAGGGGCCAGGGAAAAGATCATTTCCGGCATCCCCCTGAGGCGATCAGCCGAGGCCGACGAGATCGCCCAGGTCGTCGAATGGGTTTCTGACAGCAGATACATGACGGGTTCGATCGTCCACGTGGACGGCGGCCTGGGAGCGAGGTTGTGATGAGAGTTGCCGAATACAGGGAACCCCGTGTGATCGAGATGGTCGACCGGCCCGAACCGGAAGCCGGCCCGGGCCAGATCACGATCGAAGTCTCGACCTGCGGGGTCTGCGGATCCGACCTCCACAGCTTCGAACGAGGTTTCGCCGCACAACCCGGCCAGGTGCTCGGCCACGAGTTCTCCGGCAAGGTGATCGATCCCTCCGACGTCGAGGGAATCAGCGAAGGCCAGCGGGTCACCGTTCGCCCGCTGATCCCCTGCCTCGCCTGCCCGCGCTGCCTCGCCGGCGACTGGCATCTCTGCGGGGCCGGGGCCGAACTGAACATCGGTTACGGAACCCAGGGCGCATTCGCGGAACAGGTGCTGGTGCCGAAGGCGCTGCCCGGCATGACCGTCTTCCCGCTGCCCGATTCGGTCGATGACACCACCGCGGCGATGGTCGAGCCGCTGGCCGTATCGCTGCGCGCGGTGACCCTCGCCAGGCCGCAGGTCGGTGAGGTCGCGGTCGTCTTCGGTCTAGGGATGATCGGGCTCGGTGTGGTCAGGTGGCTGGTTCTCTCCGGCGCCCGCGTTCTGGCCGTTGATCTTTCGGGGGTGCGGCGCGAGGCGGCACTGAAGCTCGGGGCCGAGGTGGTGATCAACCCGCTCGAGGAGGACACGGTCGAGCGGGTGGTCGAGGTGACCGGCCCGGGCGGTTACGGGATGGGCGCCGCCGCCGACATCGTCGTCGAGTGTTCCGGCGCGGCCCCGGCCTTCGGTGACGCACTGAAGGTGATCCGCCACGGTGGCCGCATGTCGGTCGCCGCGATGTACCCGGAACGGGTGACCCTCCGGCCCGACCGCTTCGTCGAAAAGGAACTCGAGATCCACGGCTCGTTTGCCTACAAGGACGAGTTCGGCCGGGTGATCGACCTGATGGAGCAGGGCGCGATCGACAAGGACCTGTTCGTCAGTCACACCTTCACCCTCGAGGAAACCCTCCAGGCATTCCACGCCCAACTCGATAAGGACTCTTCGCTGAAGGTCATGGTCGAACCGGAAAGGAACTGAGATGGACGTCGGGGTCTACGTCGACGCGAATCTCGAGATCGGCGAGAAGGCGAAGCTCCTCGAGGACAGCGGTTTCACTCACCTCTGGGTTTATGAGAGCCCGCTGGTTTTCGGCGAGGTCTACATGGCGATGCTGGAAGCCGCGAAGGCAACCGAGACGATCAAGATCGGTCCGGGTGTGACGCAGCCGCTCTCCCGACCCGCATTCAATTCCGCCCAGGGCATGGCGACTCTCGCCAAGGCCGCGCCGGGCCGGACCTTCTTCGGGATCGGGATCGGCAACTCGGCCCGCTGGTCGATCGGGATGAAGCCCGCCACACAGGACGTGATGTTCGAACACGTGAAGAACGTTCGCGAGCTGCTGGCCGGCGAGGAAACCATCTACCGCGAGAACGGCCGCGAGAAGCCGATTCGCTTCCTCCACCCCGACGGTCGCTGGATCAATCTCGACAACGATGTCGACATCTGGGTTTCCGCCTTCGGACCGAAAGGCCAGAAGCGTTCAGGGGCCGAGGCCGACGGGGTGCTGGTCCGCTGGGAAGGTGCCGAGGGGATCGAAAAGGTCAGGGCAAACCTGGCCGAAGGAGCCGCGACCGTCGATCGTGATCCAGCTGAGATCCAGATCGGAACCGTCTTCGCCGTCTACCCGATCGAAGACGAGGCCGAGCTCGAAACCCAGGAAGCCCGTGACGCACTCGGACCGCTGGTGGTCAGCCGACTCAGGTACCTGACCGCCAACCACGAGCATTCATCCGAGGTTCCGGAACCATTCCGACCCGGATTCGACGCCTACATGGAATACCGCGCCGGCCTCGACGACGAGACCCGCCACACCGACAATTACGAGGGCTACCTCGTCTTCGTCCCGGACCACCTCCAGGATTTCGTCAACCCGGAGACCATGCGAACCATCGCCACGATCGGCTCACCGGAAGAAGTCACCGCCGAGCTCCTCAAGATGAAAGACGCTGGCGTCGATCAGGTAACCCTCCAGATGGCGGGCCCACCGGAATCCTGGTGCCGCCGGATGTCGGAGCAGGTTCTGCCGCGCTTGCTTTAGCTGACGAGCTGTTTCGCCTTCCGCGCCTCATCATGTTCAAAAGCAGGCGCCATAAGAGAAATCTCGTTGCCGAGCCCAACAGATCTGGCGGTGGATTCCCATCGCTCCGTAGCGAGAACAACAGATCGCAGGATTTCCAGGGCTTCGCTCTCACGCAACCGAAAATCAACTGCGACGCTCAAAGCTAGGTCGATGCTCGCATCGAAACTGGACATGTCTATTGATGTCTGAAGTTGGCGTCCGCTCGGTCGCGGGTCGGGATTGAGATCAAATGCCGGGGACAAGTTCCACCCTGCACTCGATTTCCGAAGGAAGCCGTGGTTTCTCAGGTGGTCATCCACGTTTGAGATCAGAACCGAGAAGACAATCCTCGTCCAAAGCTCCTTGAGATCCTCCTTCGGCTTTGACGATTCGCTTGTGATGATGTCGGCGATCTCGATGTAACTGGACTGGTCGCCGTCCTTGAGGTCTAGCATCGTCATGGCGCTGACGTATCCAATTCGAACGTCGTCGTTTCGATCAAACCGATCGATAACCAAGACAGCTTGGCCATCCACATCATGAAGTTCGCTGGTGGGCACCTCTATTCCCGCTCTCGAGGCCAGTTCAAGTGCGACCCATTCCCACTTCATTACGTTCCAATCGTCTGTGCCCGGACTGGGAAATTTGGCGATCGCGATCTTTCCATCGTTCATCTTGATGTGGGCTTTGGGCCTGGCACCTCCCAATGAGCTACCGCCACGGAGCAAGATCGATAGGTCTTCATCATCTTCTTCTCCGAGTTCCAGACTTGCGGCCGCATTGAGAAGTTTCGGCAGATCAACCAGTGGCGGAACTCCTTCATCTTCTGAAGCCAGAAACTGGCCCGTATTGATATCCGCGAATCTCAGAGCGCCTTGGCGAACGTCGTCCCTGACTCCGAGCATGTAGTCAAACTCTCCGAAATGTCGCTGAGCTCCACCCTCTTTCTCGACGCGTTTGGACTCGCTTCGTGCGATCAGCTTCCGACCCCATCGGTCCGGTGCTGAATCTGAGAAGGCTCCGAAGATCGAGCGTCCAGCTGCGGTTTGAAGCGATGAGGATACGAGTGGCAGTTCAGGATCAAGTTGGTAGGCAAGACCGAGTCCCAGGTAACTCTCGTCATACCTGAACGTCATGGATTCAACGCCCCGTCGGTGGGACCAGAGTCTCCCTACGGATACATCCGTTTCGCCCAGACAAACAAGGACTTGGACTTCCTGGCTAGGCATCGCTCCTGCTCAGGTCGCGAGGTCTCACTCTGATTGGAAGATTCTCGTCGGACCGCGCTCTACCCAAATCGGTTGAGTACGGGTCAAGAGCCCTGGAAACCTGATCCAGAACCCCGAGTGCCCCTAGAACCCTGAGGGTGTTCTCCAGGCTCACTGCGCCTTCGTTCCTTTCGAGACGAATCACGGTCACGCGTGCGACCCCAGCCCTTTCGGCTAGTTGAGCTTGCGTCAACCCGCGCAGCTTGCGCCAAGCTTGGACGTTCTCACCAAACTCTCTCAGGCCCCGTGCTACAGCGATTGGATTTCTTGATTGCTCTTTCCGCATAAAGTCACCTATAAGCGACACTATAGCACTTAAAGTCGCTCATAAGTAACATTATTGGGTCAATCGGAAGCTCGGACCCGTGTTCAGTCGAGTACGTCGATCTCTTCCGGGCTGAGACCAGCCTCAGAGAGGATTTCGACCGTGTGTTCTCCGAGCCCCGGTGAAGCGGTGCGGATCTGGGCGGGGTGTTCCTTGAGCTTGATCGGGGAGCCGATCTGTTTGAAGGTTCCGTGGCCGGGACGTTCGAGGTCGACGATCATCTCGCGGTGAGTGAGCTGCGGGTCGCTGGCGGCCTCGGCGAAGTCATTGACGGGGCCGACGCAGGCGTCGTGGCCCTTGAAGAGGTCCAGCCATTCGTCGCGGGGCTTCCCGAGGAAGATCTCGCGCCACAGATCGATCTTGTCTGACTCGAACTGGGTCGACTTGAGTTCGGGCTGGCCGACCACCTCGCAGACCACCTCGAAGAACTGCTCCTCGACCGCGGCGACGGTCAGGTACTTGCCGTCCGAGCACTCGTACACCTGGTAACAGGGGCTGGCGCCGTTCAGCATCATCTCCCCCGCCTTCGGGACCTCGCCGGTCGCGAAGTGATCACCCATCCAGATCGAGGTCCAGGCGAAGGCGCCGTCGGTCATCGCCACGTCCACGTAGTCGCCTTCACCGGTGGTGGCGGCCCGGTAGAGCGCGGCGAGGATCCCGGCGATCGAGATCAGGGCGCCACCGCCGAGGTCGGCGATCTGGACTCCGATCAGGGTCGGCACCCCGTCCTTCGGTCCGGTGATGCCGGTAATCCCGGCCCGGGCTGCGTAGTTCAGGTCGTGACCCGGTTCCTTGACCAGCGGTCCGGTCTGGCCGTAGCCAGTCAGCGAGCAGTAGACGATCTTCGGGTTGATGGCCTTGATGTCTTCGTAGCCAACTCCGAGCCGGTCGACCACTCCGGGCCGGAAGCCCTCGAAGACCACGTCGGCGGTCTCTGCCAGCTTCTTCAGCGCGGCGACCGCGTTCGGATCCTTCAGGTTGAGGGCGATCGACTTCTTGTTCCGGTCATTGGTCCAGTTGTGGGCGGATTCGTCACCGATCTTCGGATCGTCCCAGCGCATGTAATCGCCCTGGCCGGGCTGCTCGACCTTGATCACTTCGGCGCCGAGATCGGCCAGCATCGCGGTCGCGAAGCCGCCCGGAAGCAGCCGGGTCAGATCGAGAACCCGGACCCCCGCGAGCGGGCCGGTCACCTCAGTCGAATCGCTCATGGCTGCATCGCTCCTCCGTCGATGTTTATCCCCTGGCCGGTGATCGGTGCCCCGGCATCGGATGCCATGTAGACGGCGAGGGCACCGACCTCTTCGGTGGTGACCATCCGGCCGAGCGGCTGGATCCGGAGAAACTTCTTGATCACCTCGTCGATCGAAAGTCCCCGGGCCTCGGCTGCCGCAGCGGCTTCCGACTGGACCATCTCCGTGTCGACGAATCCGGGCAGGATCGCGTTGGCGGTGATGCCCTTGCCGATCAGCTCGGCTGAAAGCACCCGGATCAACCCGAGCAGGGCGTGCTTGGAAGAGGTGTAGGCAGCGGTGTGGGAAACACCCATCCGCGAGTAGAGCGAACCGATCGCGATGAACCTGCCCCAGCCCGCTTCCTTCATCGCCGGGATCGCCTTGCCGGCGATCTGCATTGCCGAGGTGACATTGACCTGGAAGGCGCGGTTCCAGTCTTCGAGGTTCATGCGGTCGACCGTGGTGTTCTCGGTGATCCCGGCACAGTGGACGACGACCAGCGGCGAGGATCCGACCGACTCGACCGAGCGCTCGATCAGGCGGTCGCAGTCATCCGGGTTGCTGAGATCAGCCGAAACTGCCGCCACTGCGGCGGCGCCCCGCCCGAGCGCCGCCGTGGCGGTTTCTTCGAGCCCGGAAGCTGTCCGGGCCGAAAGCACGACCGTGTCGCCCTGCTCGGCGAAGGCGAGCGCGATGCCCCGGCCGATGCCGCGGCTTGCTCCGGTGACCAGCACGGTTCTTTCACTCATCTGAAGCTCCCAGGTCGAGGCCGAACATTTCTTCGAGCACGGGAATCGTGTCGGCCGAATGAAGATGGACGATGCCCTGCATGCCGATCCGCTCGGCTCCGCTGATGTTCTGGGCGAGGTCGTCAACCATCACGCAGTCGGCAGGCGCGACCCCGGCCGCCTCCGCCCCCATCTCGTACATCCGCCGCGAGGGCTTCCTCACCCCGACGTGACCGGAGAGGATCACGTGATCGAGCAGGGACTCGAGGTCGTAGCCGTCGTAGGCCTCGTACCCGAGCGAGTTGGAGACCAGCACGGTCGGGAAGCCCGCCTCGCCGATCTTCCGGGTCGCCTCGATCATCGCCTCGTCCGGCTTGAGGTTCTCGGTCATCTGCGCGACCAGACCCTCGGGCTGAACCTGCGCCCCGTGATGGTTGAGGCGCTCGGCGAAGATGATCTCGAACTCCTCGATCGGCACCTTGCCGGTTTCGTGGGCGACCAGTGCATCCTGCGAAAGCCCGTCCTCGCGGAAGAGCTGTTCGACCAGCAGCGGGTCCGGCCCCACCCCGCCCGCGTATTCACGAAAGGAGTCGAAGACCGACGAGGTCAGGACACCGCCGAAGTCGATCAGCAGGGCCTTCGCGGGCCGCACCCCGGCCATCAGACGCTGGTCGTCTCGAGCCGTTCGATCACCGGGCCCCACTTCTCCATCGCCGCGGCCTTGCGGCTCGGGATGTGGTCGGTCGGCTTGTCCTTCGGCTCGTAGTTCCTGAGGATCCGCTTGGCAACCGATGCCTTGTGGACCTCGTCCGGCCCGTCGTAGAGCCGGGCGGCGCGGGACCAACGGTAGGCCTCTTCGAGCGGCATGTCGGTCGAGTAGCCGAGCGCGCCGTGGATCTGGATCGCCCGGTCGAGCACGTCATGCATGACTTTGGCCCCGTGGTACTTGATCATCGCGATCTCCTGGCGGGCACCCGAGGCACCGACCTTGTCGATCTTCCAGGCAGCCTGGAGGGTGAGCAGCCGGGCCGCTTCGATCTCCGCGGCACTGGTCGCGATCCAGTCCTGGACCATTCCCTTGTCGGCGAGCGACCCGCCGTGGACGGACTTCGAGACCGCCCGTTCGCAGAGCGAGTCGAGCGCGCGGCGGGAGACTCCCATCCAGCGCATGCAGTGATGGATGCGACCGGGACCGAGCCGCTTCTGGGCGAGCACGAAAGCCTCGCCACGACCACCGAGCAGGTGGTCGGCCGGAACCCGCACGTTGTCGTAGGTGACTTCGCAGTGGGTGTGGACGAGACCTTCGGAGTTCGGGTCATGCATCAGCCCGATCTGCCTGTTCATGAGCCCTTCGGAATCGGTCGGGACGATGATCATCGAGTGCCGCTTGTGTTTCGCGGTGCCTTCGTCGTCTTCGGTCCGGCAGAGCACGATGTGGAAGTCGGAGCGGTTGGCGTTGCCGACACAGAACTTGACTCCGTTGACGACCCATTCGTCGCCGTCGAGCACGGCCGAGGTCTGAAGCATGGTCGGGTCGGAGCCACGGCCTTCCTCGGTCATCGAGTAGGCACTCCAGAGCTCACCATTCAGTACGGGCTTGCCCCATCTCTCGATCTGCTCTTCATTTCCTGCGACATGGATCAGTTCCGAGTTGCCGGTGTCGGGGGCATGGACGCCGAAGACCGGCGGGGCGAGCTCGGAGGCACCGAGGATCTCGTGCATCAGCCCGAGCTTGACCTGGCCGTAGCCGGCTCCGCCCTGTTCGGGACTGAGGTGGACCCCGTAGAGGCCACGGTCCTTGACCTGCTGCTGCAGCGGCTTGATCAGCTCGCGGAACTGCAGGTAGTCGATGTCGAGAGTTTCGAGCGGGTAAACCTCTTCCCGCACGAACTCGCGCATCCAGTCGAGTTTTTCTTGGAATTCAGGTTCGGTCTCAAAGTCCCAGCTCATGGGATTCAACCTATGTGATGCCCACCAACCCGACCCGCATTCCGCGCCGCCTGTTTGGGGGGTTCTCCAAAGCCAGCGGCGATTCCGGCCCGGCCGGGCTTCTCGGACCGGCATGATCAGGTCATGAGCACGCTGACGATCTCCGACCAGCTGGGCGAATGGCTGGCCGGGAAAATCCCCGGCCGCGGACCTTTCGAGCTTTCCCCCCTGAGCGGTGGCAACTCGAACGAAACCCTGCTCCTGACCGACAGCGAGGGCAGCTTCGTCCTGCGCCGCCCGCCGGCCGATGCGATCGACCCGAGCGCCCACAGCATGGAACGCGAATACCGAATCCTCGAAGCGCTGACCGACGCCGACGTTCCCTCTCCGAGCGCGATCGGCCTCGGCACCGATGAGAACGGCGGCCAGTTCCTGGTCATGGAAGCGGTCGACGG
>Ga0209023_10005704_pt1 | contig 13466 bp, 9 predicted proteins | sample LakOneMetagenome_FD_187468 | JGI IMG/M metagenome (GOLD analysis project Ga0209023, IMG submission 187468) | Freshwater and sediment microbial communities from Lake Erie, Canada (SPAdes) (version 2) | ecosystem: Environmental > Aquatic > Freshwater > Lentic | place: Lake Erie, Canada | collected...
CCGCCCGCCTCGGGCGTGCCGCCGGGAACGCCGCAGCCGGCGGTCGCCCCGCCGGGCAGCCCGGCACCGTTCGCCAACGTCATCAAGGACGCGAAGAAGATCGACGGCGTGTTCACGCTGTACCAGAAGGATGAAAAGGTCTGGCTCGAGCTGAAGCCCGAGGATTTCAACAAGCCGTATTTCCTCAGCCCGAAACTCGCGACCGGCATCGGCGAGGCGTCGGTCTTCGGCGGCCTGATGGACGAGGAGCACGTGATCGAGTTTCGTCGCGTGCACAACCAGGTCCAGATGATCGCGTTGAACACCGGCTTCACCGCCAAGGCCGGCACGCCCGAAGGTCGCGCGGTCGCGGCGGCGTTCTCGCCCAGCCTGCTGGCGAGCACGCCGGTGGCCAGCGCCGCCCATCCCGAGCGCAAGACGGTGCTGGTCGACGCCAGCGCGCTGTTCGTCAACGACATGCTCGGTGTTGGCATGCAGCTGCAGCGCACCTACCGCCAGGGCTATGCGTTCGACGGCCGCAACTCCGCGATCACGACGATCCACGCATCGACCGACGCCGTCTCGTTGCAGGTGATGGCGCACTTTGCGACCGGCACGATCGCGATCCCGCAGCCGGGTTCGCCGCCGGGTGCGCCGGTGCCGAGCACGCCGCGCTCGCTGCCCGATCCGCGCAGCATGTTCGTGACGATGCACTACACGCTGACGCCGCTGCCCGACAAGGTGATGGCCGGGCGCCCGGCCGACGCGCGCATCGGCTACTTCACCGCCACGCGCTACGACTTCAGCGACGACCTCGCGCGCACGCCCGCGGTGCGCTACGTGAACCGCTGGCGGCTCGAGAAGAAGGACCCGTCCGCGGCCCTCTCGGAGCCGATCAAGCCGATCGTGTTCGTGCTCGACAGGACGATCCCGCTGAAGTACCGACCGACGATCACGGCCGGCATTCTGGAGTGGAACAAGGCGTTCGAGAAGATCGGCTTCAAGGACGCGGTGCAGGTCAAGATCCAGCCCGACGACGACCACGCGATCGACACGCTCGACGGTGGCGCCTCGGTGCGCTGGATGACCAACAGCTCGCCGACCTTCGGCGCGATCGGCCCGAGCCACGTCGATCCGCGAAGCGGCGAGATCCTCGCGGCGAACATCGGCATCGAGAGCCTGTCCTCGCGCAACCTGCGCTCGGCCCGTTCGCAGATCCTGAGCACCAGCGCAACCGACTGGAGCCGCATGATGCAGCTCGGCGGCGCGGAGGCGTCGATCGCCTCGGGCACGCTGCGCGGCTTCGATCCGCGCGCCTGCGAGGTGGCCGAGATCGGCGCCGAGCAGCTCGGCTACGCACTCGACGTGCTCGCGGCGCGCGGCGAGATCGACCCGAACGGCCCGGAGGCCGAGGCGTTCGTGCTCGCGTACTTGAAAGACGTGACGATGCACGAGGTCGGGCACACGCTCGGCCTGCGGCACAACTTCCGCGCCTCGCGCGTGTTCAACGACCAGCAGCTCAGCAACCCCGAGTTCACGCAGACCCACGCGCTGACCGGTTCGGTGATGGAGTACGCGCCGATCAATCTCGCCACCCCCGGCAGCAAGCTGGTCGCGCCGTTCCAGACCACGCTGGGTTCGTACGACTACTGGGCGATCGAGTACGCCTACAAGCCGATCGCGGCCGCGGACGAAAGGGCCACGCTGGCCAAGATCGCCGCGCGCAGCAACGAGCCGGAATTGGCCTACGGCACCGACGAAGACAACTTCCTCGGCATCGATCCGGAGTCGCTCGTGTTCGACCTCGGCAGCGACGAGCTCGCGTTCGCGCGCAAGCGCTTCGTGATCGCGCGCGACCTGTTCAAGCGCCAGGAGTCGCGCGACCTGCCGCCCGATCAGGACTATGCGGTGCTGCGCCGCTCGCTGAACTTCGCGATCAACGACGTCGCGCGGTCGACCGGCGTGCTCGCGCGCCAGATCGGTGGCGTGCGCACGCTGCGCGACTACCCCGGCAGCGGACGCGATCCGCTGCAGCCGGTCGCCGCCGTGGCGCAGCGCGAGGCGCTCGACGTGATTTCGCGCGGCCTGTTCGCCGCCGACAGCTTCGCCGTCAGCCCCGGGCTGCAGCGCCGGCTCGCGCCCGACTTCCAGGAGCGCGGCGAGTCGATCCAGTTCGGCACGACCTCGGTCACGACCGAGTTCTCGCCGACCCAGCGCGTGCTCGGTATGCAACGCGCGCTGCTGGCGCACCTGATGGGCGACAGCGTGGCGGCACGCATCCTCGACAACCAGGGCGCGGTGTCCGGCGGAAAGGGCGGCGACACGTTCCAGCTCTCCGAGCTCTACACCCGCATCGATCGCGACATCTGGAGCGAGTTGCGCAGCGGCGGCGACATTCCGGCGACGCGGCGCGAGCTGCAGCGCGAGCACGTCAACCGCATCAATGCGCAGTTGCTGCGTCCGGCGTCGTCCGGGCGGGCGGACGCGCGGGGCCTGATGCGCGCCGAAGCGAGCGATCTGCTCGCCCGCATCAAGGCGGCCTCAGGCCGCGGTGGGCTGAGCGCCGATGCGCGTGCGCACCTGAAGGACTGCGAGGACAGCTTGACGCAGGCGTTGTCCGCGCGGGTGCTGCGTCCGGCCGGCGACTGACCCGCGACGAACCGTGCTCACTGGGCGCGGCGGGTCGCCGGCTCGGTGCGTTCGGTGACGGCGACCGACGTCGGCACGACGCGCTTGCCGGTGACCACGACCGGATCGAGTCGCACCACGTGCAGGCCCGCGGCGTGGACCTGCGCCTGATCGCGTGCGAGGTCCGCGCCGATCGCGAACGCGCCGCCGAACGTGAGGCAGACCATCAGCACGGCGTAGAGGAATCGGTCGGTCATGATGGGCTCCTGGGTTCGGGTTGAGTGAACTCTAGGAGCTGCGGCGGCGCGGCGACACCGCCGTGCGATGAGCTGCGCCGCGAACCGGATGAAACGCGAATACCGCGGACGAATGCCGTCAGGGGCCGGGCCGATTCAGCGCTCGCGCCACAGCCACGCGGCGCCGCGCACGCCGGAGGAGTCGCCATGCACGCTGCGCGCGAGCACGGTGCGCACCGGATCGTGCAGCCCGCCGCTGAACACATGCGCGCCCCAAAGGCGCGGCACGCGGTCGAACAGGCGGTCGATCTGCGACAGGCCGCCGCCGAGCACGATCACGTCCGGATCGAGCAGGTTGATCACGTGCGCGAGGCTGCGCGCGAGCCGCGACTCGTAGCGTTCAATCGTCGCTTCGCAGGCGGCGTCGCCGAGCGTCGCGCGCTCGGCGACCTGTTGCGCCGTCAGCACGTCGCCGGTCTGCGCGAGGTGATCGGCGGCCAGGGCCGGCCCGCTGAGCCAGGTTTCGATGCAGCCGTGCTGGCCGCAGTAGCAGCGGTGACCCTTGTGTTCGGCCGGCGTGGCCCACGGCAGCGGGTTGTGGCCCCATTCGCCCGCGAGACCGTTGGGGCCGCCGAGCACGCGACCATCGACGACGATGCCCGCGCCGACACCGGTCCCCAGGATCACCGCGAACACCACCGGCGCGCCGGCGCCCGCGCCGTCGGTCGCCTCGGACAGCGCGAGGCAGTTCGCATCGTTGGCCAGGCGCACCGGGCAGCCCAGGCGCGCGGCCAGGTCGGCCTGCAGCGGGCGCCCGTTCAGGCAGGTCGAGTTGGCGTTCTTGATCAGGCCCGCGTGCGTGGCCGTGCCGGGCGTGCCGACGCCGACGCGCGGTGCGCGCCAGCCGAGATCGGCTTCGGCGCGCGCGACCAGCGCGGCGACGGCGTCCAGCGTCGCGTCGTAGTCGCCGGCGGGCGTGGCGATGCGCACGCGCCAGCAGGTGTGGCCGTGCGCGTCGAGCACGATCGCTTCGATCTTCGTGCCGCCGAGGTCGACGCCGAGCGCGGCGGGCGGGTGCATCGGGATGTTGGGCGTGCTGGCCATCGTCGGCTGCAAGCATAGCCGCCCACAAAAAAGCGCCTGACGCCCGGAGTCCGGGTGGGCGTCAGGCGCATGACGAAAGGGGTGAGGTCCGAGCGGTCGCGGGCTCGACGCGGTCAGCGCGTCGGCGCCGCCGGCAGGCGCTTGCCGGTCACGACGACGGTGTCGAGGACGATCGTGCGCACCGGCTTCGCGCCAGCCGCGGGCGCCTGGTGCGCGCTGGCGGTGAAGGCGAACGATGCGCTCGCGACGATGGCGAGCGAGGCGGCGAATGCGGTGAGGCGGCTGAACATGATGGCGGGCTCCTGAAGGTGTCGTTCCGTGTGCGTTGGAACGAACTCTAGGAGTTCGCACGCCGCGTCGCCAGCGGCGTGCGATGAACGGCGGTCACTGCCGGACGAGGCGCGCCTCAGCCCGACGAACGGCGCCGCGCTGCGCGCTCAGATCGGCTCGGTGCGCCGCATCAGCCAGGCCCGCGCGTCGCCCTCGACCAGCGGGGCCAGGCGCGCACGCACCGTGGCGTGGTAGCCGTTGAGCCAGTCGATCTCATCGGCGCGCAGCAGGCTGCGCTCGATGCAGCCGGTGTCGATCGGGCACAGCGTCAGCGTCTCGAATTCGAGGAACTCGCCGAACTCGGTCGTCACCGAGGGCACGTTGAGCACCAGGTTCTCGATCCGGATGCCCCAGCGCCCCGGCCGGTACAGCCCGGGCTCGATGCTGGTGATCATGCCGGGCTCCATCGCCATCGTCGGGTCGGGGATCGCCTTGGAGATGCTCTGCGGCCCTTCGTGCACGTTCAGGAAGTAGCCGACGCCGTGGCCCGTGCCGTGGCCGAACTCCAGGCCGTGCTCCCACAGCGGCACACGCGCGATCGCGTCGATCATCGGCGACAGCGTGCCGCGCGGGAAGCGGATGCGCGACAGCGCCATCGTGCCCTTGAGCACCAGCGTGTAGTCGCGCTTGTGTTCGTCGCTGACCGTGCCGATCGGCCAGACGCGGGTGATGTCGGTCGTGCCGCCGAGGTACTGCGCGCCGGAGTCGATCAGCAGCAGGCCATCGCCTTCGATCACCGCATGCGATTCGCGCGTGGCGCGGTAGTGCGGCATCGCGCCGTTCGGGTTGTACGCGGCGATCGTGTTGAAGCTCAGGCCCTTGAAGCCGGGGCGCTTGGCGCGCTCGGCGCTGAGCTTCTCGTCGATCGTCAGTTCGGTGATGCGTTCCTTGCCCAATGCCTGCTCGAACCACGCATAGAACGCGCACATCGCCGCGCCATCCTGCGCCATCGCGTCGCGCACGTGCGCGGCCTCGGCGGCGGACTTGCGGCTCTTCGCGAGCGTGCTCGGGTTGATCGCCTCGACGACGCGCACGCTCACCTGCTCGCGCAAGCCGAGCGTGACGCGCTTCGGGTCGATCAGCAGCGCGCCGTCGACCGGCAGCGTCGCGAGCGCGCGCGCGGCGTCGGAGTAGGGCGCCAGGCGCACGCCATCGTGGGACAGCACCGAGCGCAGGGGCGGCGGGATCTTGCCGTCGGCGACGAACAGGGTCGCCCCTTGCCGATCGATCAGCGCGTGCGCGAGGAACACCGGATTGAAATTGACGTCCGCACCGCGCAGGTTGAACAGCCAGGCGATGTCGTCGACGGTCGAGATGAAGTGGTGCGTCGCGCCGAGGGCCGTCATCGCGGCGCGCACGTCGGCGAGCTTGTCGGCGCGCGCGCGCGGGGCTTCGGGGGCGCGGTGTTCGTAGACCGGCTCGGCCGGCAGCCCGGGGCGTTCGGGCCAGACCTCGGCGAGCACGTCGAAGTCGGTGCGCAGCGCCACGCCGGCGCGATCGAGCGCGGCGCGCAGCATCTGCGCCGCAGCCAGCCCGAGTACGCTGCCGTCGACGCCGACGGCCGCGCCCGCCGGCACGTGCGCTGCGAGCCAGTCGACATGGGCGGTCGAATTGCCGGTCGGGATCTTCGCCAGCTCGGTGCCAGTGCCGGCGAGTTCGGCCTCGGCCTGCACCCAGTAGCGGCTGTCGGCGAACACGACGGCGGTGTCCAGCGTGACGACGAGCGTGCCCATCGAGCCGGTGAATCCCGACAGCCACTGCCGACCTTGCCAGCGCTCGGGCAGGTACTCGCTCAGGTGCGGATCGCTCGACGGCACCAGCACCGCGGCGAGGCCGTGCCGCTTCAGCGCGTCGCGGGCCTTGTCGATGCGCAGGCGGTGGGTCGAGGTGCGGGTGTCCATGGCGTGTCCTGCCCCTGTGGCGAGCGAATCCGGGATTCTAGGAGCGTGGCGCCGGCGGCGTCGCGCCGCTCGGCGGCTCGGCCACGACGCGCGCCGAGCGCTCGTACGTCCAGTAGGCCCAGGCCCAGTCCGTCATCACGATCATCCGGTTGCGAAAGCCGATCAGGAAGTAGATGTGCGCGAACAGCCAGAACAGCCACGCGGGGAAGCCCCAGAAGCGCAAGGCGCCGAAGACCGGCACGGTGAGGTCGACGACGGCCGCCTTGCGGCCCACGGTGGCGAGGTTGCCGTAGTCGACGTAGCGGAACGGCTGCGTCGGCTCGCCGCGCAGTCGGCGCACGAGGTTGGCGGCGGCCGCACGGCCCATCTGCTTCGCGCCGGGGCTGACGCCGGGGACAGGCGTCGGTTCGCCCCGCCGGCCATGGCTCTTCGCGGCGGCGAGATCGCCGATCACGGTGATCTCCGGGTGGCCGGCCACCGTGAGATCGGGCTCGACGACGACGCGGCCGGCGCGGTCCAGCGTGGCGCCGGTGCCGCGTGCGATCGCCTTGCCCAGAGGCGAGCCGGCCACGCCCGCGGCCCAGATCACGGTCTTGCTCGGCAGGCGTTGCATGCTCGTCGTGCCGTCGGCGTTGCGCGATTCGTAGTCGACGCCATCGGCATCGATGCCGGTCACCTTGCAACCCGTGCGCACGTCGACGCCGAGGCGAACGAGCTGCTCGCGCGCGCGCTCCGAGAGCTTCGGCACGAACGCGCCGAGCACGCGGTCCGAGCCTTCGAGCAGGACGACGCGCGTGTGCGTCGAGTCGATGCGACGGAACTCGTCCGGCAGCGTGTGCTGCGCGATCTCGGTCATCGTGCCGGCCATCTCGACGCCGGTCGGTCCCGCGCCGATCACGACGAACGTCATCCACGGCACGCGCGCCGCGGTGTCGGTCAGGCACTCGGCGCGCTCGAACGCGCCGATCACGCGCGCGCGGATCGCGAAGCCATCGGTGAGCGTCTTCAAGCCCGGCGCGAACTCGGCCCACTCGTCATGGCCGAAGTAGCTGTGCGTCGCGCCCGCGGCGACGATCAAATGATCGTAGTGCAGCGCATCGCCCTGATCGAGCAGCACGCGCCGGCCGGCGACGTCGATGTCGGTGACGAGCGCCTTCAGCACCGTCAGGTTGCCGCGCTTCATCTCGCGCCGCAGCGTGTGGCGGATCGGCGCGCTGACCGCGGGGGCGGACAACCCCGCCGTCGCCACCTGGTACAGCAGCGGCTGGAACAGGTGGTGGTTGGTGCGATCGACGATCGTGATCTCGACGTCCGCCGTCGACAGGTCGCGTACCGCCTCGATGCCGCCGAAGCCGCAACCGATGATCACCACGCGCGGCTTGCTGCCGCCCATGCCGCCGCCGATCTCGCTGCTCATGCCGCCGCTCCCGACATCGCCCGCAGGCGGTTCTCGACCATCTGGATGTGGCTGCGCAGCGAGTACAACTCGTCCGCGTAGCTCAGCGGCACGGTGATGTTCTCGACCCGCGCGTCGATCTCGCCGAGCGCCTTCAGCAGGTCTTCGGCGGGCTTCTGGCCGATCGCGTTCTCGACCTCGCGCAGTTGTGCATACCAGCGGAAGATGCGCGATCGGATGCGGAACTGGTACAACGGCGGCAGCGTGCGCGACAGCGGGATCAGGATCGCGATGATCGAGACCAGCACCGGCCACATCCGCTCGATCAGGTTCGCGAGCCAGAACGGCAGGTAGCGTTGCAACACCGGGACGCCGCCCGCGTAGAAGCGCTGCGCTTCCTTCGCCAGCGGTTGTTCGGTGCCACCGGCCTTCGGAAAGTCGCCCTTGTGCTGGAACCAGCCCGCGCCGCCATGGACCTGCTGCGCGGCCTGCATGAACAGCTGCAGCAGCGCCGGGTGCGTGTCGGCGCGCGCGAGCAGCGTGGCGGTCGGCGCGAGCAGGCGCACGTCGCGCGGCGGCACGTCGCCGGCGAGATCGACGACGCCGCGCGGCAGCGTCACCGGCGACAGGAACGGGAAGCGGCGCGAATAGGCATCGGCCTGCGCGAAGTCGTAGAGCGCGATGCCGGGCGTCTGCAGCAGCATCTGCACCATCAGCGCCTCGGGCGCGGAGGCGAACACGAGCGCATCGGAGTCGCCGTTGATCAGGTCCATCGTCGCGGGCGTCTGGGCCTTGCGCTCGACCGTCAGCGTGGCGATGTCGATGTGATTCGCATCGATCAGCTTGCGCATCAGGTTCGGTGAGCCGCTGCCGCGCGCGCCGATGTTGACGCGCCAGCCGGCGAGTTGCGACAGGCTGGTCAACGTCGGCGTCTTCAGCAGCTTCTGCGCCGAATCCGTGCGGTAGAACAGCCACAGCGGCTCGTAGAACAGGCTGCCGAGCGAAACCAGGCCGGCCTCGTCGTCGTCGTCGGCCTGTGCGATCGCGTTCGCCTCGCGCCGCAGCCGTTCGCCGGAGCCGCCCTGCACGAACGCGATGTCCACGCCGGACTTCGGGTCGCGCAGCATCCGCAGGTTTTCGCCTGAACCTTGGGTGCTGCGCAACTCGACCGCGATGCCGTAGCCCTTGAGGATCTGCGCGTAGCGCTGGCCGAACTCGGCGTACGCGCCTTGCTCGGTGCCGGTGGCGAGCACGACCGTCTTCGGCGGGTTCGGATTCAGCACCCAGTAGGCCAGGCCCAGCAGCACCAGCGCGAGGATGATGAACGGGCCGAACGTGATCAGCAGGTCGCGGAACGACAGCAGGGTGTTGCGCAGCGTGGCGGTCATGCCGAGACGATACCGCGTTCGTGCAACGGGGCGAGCGCCGCGCAAGGTATGCTTTTCGGATGCGACTGCTGCTGGTGGAGGACGACCGGATGATCGGCGAGAGCCTGCGCGGCGCGCTGCGGCTCGAAGGTCATGCGGTCGACTGGGTGCGCGACGTGGGGTCCGCGCAGGCGACGCTCGCGAGCGAGCGATTCGACCTCGTGCTGCTCGACCTCGGGCTGCCGGCCACGGCGGCGCCCGGGGCCGAGACGCGCTCCGATGGCGGCCTGGACGTGCTGCGCGCATTGCGCGCGCGGCGCGACGCGACGCCGGTGATCGTGCTGACCGCCCGCGACGGCCCCGGCGACAAGGTCGGCGGGCTGGATGCCGGTGCCGACGACTACCTTGTCAAGCCCTTCGACCTCGACGAGCTCGGAGCGCGCATCCGCGCGGTGATGCGGCGCCACAGCGGCCGGGCCGAACCGGCGCTCGTGGTCGGCGGTGTGACGCTCGATCCGGCGGCGCGCCAGGTGACGCTGGACGGCACGCCGGTGCTGCTCTCCGCGCGCGAGTTCGCGGTGCTCGAGGCGCTGATGCAGCGCCCGGGCGCGCTGCTGTCGCGTGCGCAGCTCGAGGATCGTCTCTACGGCTGGGGCGAGGAGATCGAGAGCAACGCGGTCTCGGTCTACATCCACCAGTTGCGACGCAAGCTCGGCGCGGAGTTCATCCAGAACGTGCGCGGCGTGGGCTATTCGGTCGGTTCGAAATCATGACTGCCCCTCGGTCGACGAGGTCGTCGCCCGATCCCTCGAGGGGATGCGGGCCGGCTTGGGAGCGGCCCGGCGCTCGGCTCGCGAAATGAACTCGATCCGCGTCCGGGTACTGCTCACCCTGTTGGGCATGCTCGCCGTCGTCGCGCTGGTGATGGGCGCGCTGACCTATCGCAACGTGCTCGCCGAGACCGAGTCGCTGTTCGACTATCAGTTGCGCCAGATGGCGCTGTCGCTGCGCGACCAGGGCGAGATCGCGCCGGAGCAGGCCAGCACGCTGAACGATGAGCAGCTCGACGTGGTCGTGCAGATCTGGACGGTCGACGGCCGCATCATCTATCCGCCGCGCCTGCGCAGCGATCTGCCGAGCCGTGCGCGGCTCGGCTTCGCCGATGTCGCGGTCGGCGCCAAGACCTGGCGCACCTTCAGCGTCGCGACCGGCGACCGCGTGATCCAGGTCGCGCAGCCGCTGCAGATCCGCACGCAGCTCGCCGCCGATGCGGCGCTGCGCAGCGTGGTGCCGTTGTTCCTGATCGCGCCGGCGCTCGCGCTGGTGCTGTGGTGGCTCGCCGCGCGCGCGCTGGCGCCGCTGCAGCGCGTGACCGACGGGGTGAAGCAGCGCGACGAGCAGTCGCTGCAGCCGCTGCCCACGGCGGGCCTGCCGGTCGAGGTCGCGCCGCTCGTCGGCGCGCTGAACGGCTTGCTGCAGCGGCTCGGCGATACGCTCGGCGCGCAGCGCGCCTTCGTCGCCGACGCGGCACACGAACTGCGCTCGCCGTTGACCGCGCTGAAGCTGCAGCTGCAGCTGCTGCAGCGCGCGCCGGACGATGCCGCGCGCGGCGAGGCGACGCTCGCGCTCGCCGCCGGCATCGAGCGGGCCGCACGGCTCGTCGAGCAACTGCTGTCGCTGGCGCGCGCCGAGCCCGGTGCCGCGGCGACGGCACCGCACACGATGATCGGCCTGGTCGACGTGGCGCGCGCGGCCGTCGCCGAGACGCAGGCTTTCGCGGCCGCGCGCGGGACAGGCATCGCGATCGACGGCGATGCGCCGGTGATCGTGCAGGGCGACGCGGCTGCGCTCACCGTGATGGTGCGCAACCTGGTCGACAACGCGGTGCGCTATGCACCGCCCGGCTCGCATGTGGACGTCAAGGTCTGGAGCGACGGCGGCGTGCCGACGCTGCAGGTCGACGATGCCGGCCCGGGCATCGCGGCCGCCGATCGCGAACGCGTGTTCGATCGCTTCTATCGCCATGCCGCCGGCGGGGAATCGGGTTCGGGATTGGGGCTGGCGATCGTGCGCGGCATTGCAGCGCAGCATGGCGCGGGCGTCACGCTGGATGTTTCGCCGTTAGGGGGATTGCGTGTTGTCGTGCGCTTCGCGGAGTGACACACTCGCGCTCCATGTCGCTACGAACTCGAACGCTCTCGGTGGGTCTGGCCGCGCTGCTGTGCGCCGCCGGTGCGCATGCCGCGGACGAGAGCCGCATCGCCGCATTCTCGACCGCCGCCCCCGGCGAGCCGCCCGCGGTGTGGCACTTCGCGACGCTGCCGCGCAAGCAGCCGACGAAGTTCTCGATCGTCGAACTCGGTGGCGCGAAGGTGTTGAAGGTCGAGGCCAACGATTCGTACGGCAATCTCGTGCACGACCTGCGCCTGCAGCCGAGCGAGCGCAGCGTGTTGAGCTGGCGCTGGCGCGTCGACGAGCTCGTCGCCGACGCCGACCTGAAGGTCAAGAGCGGCGAGGATTCGCCGGCGAAACTGTGCGTGTTCTTCGCGTTCGACACCGCGAAGTTGCCGCTCGGCGAGCGCACGCGCCTGTCGATCGCGCAATCGGTGTCGGGGCAGGACGTGCCGGGCGAGACGCTGTGCTACGTCTGGGACAACAAGCTGCCGGTCGACACCGCGGTCGTCAGCCCGTTCACGAAGCGCATCCGCATGATCGTGCTCGACAGCGGCAGCGCCAAGCTCGGCCAGTGGGTCAGCGTGAAGCGCAACCTCGTCGGCGACTACCAGCGCATGTTCGGCGACGAGTCGGAGGGCAAGGTGCCCGAGGTGGTCGGCGTGGCGGTGTCGGCGGATGCGGACAACACGCACGGCCACGCGCTCTCGTACTTCGGCGACGTGACGTTGACGCCCTAGCGGCCCGCGCACCGCGCCGCTTAACGTTCGCTTAATGCAGCGCTAATCGACCCCTAACAGGGCGCTCCTATCTTTCCGTTCATGCGCAGATCGCGCTGAACCGGAATCAACAGGAGTCGCCCGAAATGATCAAACTCAAACCTCTCAGCGCTGCGCTGATCGCCGCCGGTGTGTTGGTGGTCGGGTCCGCGAGCGCGATCGACCTGCCGAGCTGGCTCAAGAGCAAGCCGACACCGACGCAGTCGCAGCAGTCGTCGAGCCCCGCGCCATCGAGCAACACGACCACGCTGGCCGCCGCGAATGCAGCGCCCGCACCGGTGCCGATGCTCGCGCCGCAGGGCGTGCCGAACTTCCGTGCCATCGTGCGCCAGAGCGGGCCGGCCGTGGTCGGCGTGACCGTCGCCGGCACCCACAAGGCGTCGATGGAAGAGCAGGGCCTGCCGCCCGGGATGGAAGACGATCCGTTCTTCAAGTTCTTCAAGGGCATGCCGGGCTTTCAACAACGCGGTCCGCGGGGCGGTCAGGTTCCGTTCAAGGGCCTCGGCTCGGGCTTCATCATCAGCTCGGACGGCCTGATCCTGACCAACGCGCACGTCGTGCGTGATGCGAAGGATGTGACCGTCAAGCTCAGCGACCGTCGCGAGTTCACCGCGAAGGTGCTCGGCTCGGACACGACCACCGACATCGCGGTGCTGAAGATCGCCGCCACCGGGCTGCCGGTCGTGCGGCTCGGCGACGCGCGCCAGCTCGAGGTCGGCGACCCGGTGCTGGCGATCGGCGCGCCTTACGGCCTGGAGCAGACGGCCACGCAGGGCATCGTCAGTGCCAAGGGCCGCTCGCTGCCGGGCGACGCCGTCGTGCCCTTCATCCAGACCGACGCGGCGGTCAACCCGGGCAACTCGGGCGGTCCGCTGTTCGACGGCAGCGGCGGCGTGATCGGCATCAACGCGCAGATCTACTCGCAAAGTGGCGGCTTCCAGGGCCTGAGCTTCGCGATCCCGATCAACGTCGCGCTGAAGGTCAAGGACCAGATCGTCGCGACCGGCAAGGCGTCGCACGCACGCCTGGGCGTGACGGTGCAGGACCTGAATCAATCGCTGGCCGAATCGTTCGGGCTGAAGCGGCCGGACGGCGCGCTGATCGCCAACGTCGCGCCGGGCAGCGCGGCTGCGGCGGCGGGCCTGATGTCGGGCGATGTGATCACCGAGGTCAACGGCGAGGCGATCGTCCGCTCGGGCGAGTTGTCGAGCATGATCGGGCTGGCCGCCCCGGGTGAGAAGGTCAAGCTCAAGGTCTGGCGCGATCGCAGCCCGCGCGACGTCGAGGCCAAGCTCGCCAGCGCCGACGCGGACAAGGCCGAAGTGGCCGACGCGAGCGGCGACGTTCAGCCGGGCCAGCTCGGCCTGGCCCTGCGCGCGCTGACGCGCGACGAACGCAAGGCGTCGGGCCTCGACCAGGGCCTGGTGGTCGAGAACGTCGCCGGCCCCGCGGCGCGCGCCGGCATCGAGAGCGGCGACGTGCTGCTGGCGATCAACGGCAAGTCGGTCACGTCGGTCGATCAGGTCAAGAGCGTGCTCGCGGGCAAGCCCAAGAGCGTCGCGCTGCTGGTGCAA
>Ga0209023_10005705_pt1 | contig 13466 bp, 14 predicted proteins | sample LakOneMetagenome_FD_187468 | JGI IMG/M metagenome (GOLD analysis project Ga0209023, IMG submission 187468) | Freshwater and sediment microbial communities from Lake Erie, Canada (SPAdes) (version 2) | ecosystem: Environmental > Aquatic > Freshwater > Lentic | place: Lake Erie, Canada...
GGCCAGAAGGAGGTGCAGCAGCTCGAACTCCTTCAACGGGAGCGAGACCTCCTCGCCGCGTACACGCACCCGGTGCTCGTCGGGGTCGAGAGCGACGTCGCCGACCTCGAGCGCGCCTTCGGCGATCTCGTCGGGCACCGAGGCATCGGGGATCCGGCGCAGCACAGCGCGCATGCGGGCCACGAGCTCACGCATCCGGTACGGCTTGGTCACGTAGTCGTCGGCGCCCACCTCGAGCCCGACGACGGTGTCGATCTCGGCGCCCTTGGCCGTGACCATGATGATCGGCACGGTGCTGCGCTTGCGGAGCTGACGGCAGACGTCGATGCCCGAGATGCGCGGCAGCATCACGTCGAGCAGGACGAGGTCGGGGCGCACGATGTCGAACATCTCGAGCGCCTGGGCGCCGTCTCGGGCGACCTCGACGCGGAAGCCTTCGCGCTTGAGCCCGATCTGCAGCGCGTCGATGAACGACTCCTCGTCCTCGACGAGCAGAACGGTGGGAACAGAACTCATGACGCTCGGATCTCCTGGGGATCGACGTGGGAAGCGGCCGCGGGGATGGAGAGCCGGAAGACCGAGCCCTCACCCTCGACCGACTCGACGGTGACGGTGCCGCCGTGGTTGGTGGCGACGTGACGGACGATGGACAGCCCGAGCCCGGTGCCGCCGGTCTCGCGGGAGCGGGCCCGATCGACGCGGTAGAAGCGTTCGAAGACCCGGTCGATGTCGCGGCCGGGGATCCCGATGCCGTGGTCCTCGACGACGAGGTCGACCCAGTCGCCATGGTGCTCGGCGCGCACCTCGACCTCACCGCCGGGCTCCGAGTACTTGACCGCGTTCTCCACGAGGTTGCCGAGCGCCGAGACGAGCTGGCGACGGTCGCCGAGCACCCGCAGGCCGGGCTCGGTCGCCGCGGTGCGTACGCAGATGCCGTGGCGCTCGGCGAGCTGCCGGATCCGTTCGACGGCGCCGTCGAGCACCGGTTCGATGGCGACGGGATCGCGCACCGCCTGCCCGCCGAGCTCGATGCGCGACAGCTCGAGCAGATCGTCGATCGTGCGCGACAACCGATCGGCTTCGTGCACGACCTTGCCCGAGAGCCGTTCGACGTCGACCGGGTCGTCGGCGCCGACGAGGGCTTCGGCCAGGACCGTGAGCGCGCCCACCGGGGTCTTGAGCTCGTGGCTGATGTTGGCCACGAAGTCGGTGCGCACCGCGTCGGTACGGGCCCGCTCCGACACGTCCTCGATCACCACCAGTGCGCCGCCCGCCCCGCCGTCGATCGGCAGGCCCCGAACGACCACGGTGCGCCGGGGCGGTCCGTACAGGTCGAGGGTCCGCTGGGCGCCGAAGCCGGCGACGGCCTCGGCGAGCAGGGTGTGGGCGGCTTCGTCGACGAGCACGTCGCCCTGCCACGAGCCGACCGCGTGCTCGGCGACGCCGTTGCGCACGATGACCTCGCCGCTCGGGTCGGCGACGATCACGCCGAGGGGCAGGGCATCGAGCGCGACCCGTAGCCGCAGGATCTCGAAGCGCAACGCCGTCTGGGCGCGGGCCTCGCCGGCCGAGGCGAGCCGGGCGCCTTCCTGCTCGCGGGCGCGCCACGACCGGGCAACCCACGACGTTGCAAGAAGTGCGCCGGCGACGAATCCGAGGACCGCGGCCAGCCAGGTCATGTCAGCCCGCCGGATCCTCGGGACGCGGCGTCCCGTCGGCCGGTGTGCCCTCGGCGCGCGATCGGAACCGGGCGGCGCCCGAATGCTCCGGCAGCCACCCGGTGACGAGGTAGCGGACCCGCTCGCCGATGTTCACCGCGTGATCGCCGATCCGTTCGTAGAACCGGGCGACGACGGCGAGCTGCACCGCGACCTGGAGGTCGATCGTCCCGGCCGAGTGGCTCTCGAAGATCGCCTGGATGAACTGCTTCTGCAGGTCGTCGAGGTACGAGTCCATGTCGTCGATCGCGGCCGCCAACGCGGCGTCGCTCTCGACGTAGGAGTCCATGGCCGCCGAGAACAACTGCTGGGCCTGGCCGCCCATCTTCACGATGAGACCGCGCAGCTTGGGGTTGAGCTCGTGGCCGTAGATCCGGCGGGCCGCCTTGCAGATGTTGGCGGCGAGGTCGGCCGAACGCTCGATCTCGCCGACCATCTTCAGCGCGGCGATGATCGCCCGGAGGTCACCGGCGACCGGGGCCTGCAACGCGAGGAGCTGGTAGCACTTCTCCTCGAGATCGATGCACCGGGCGTCGACCTCGTCGTCGGACGAGATCAGGTAGTCGGCGCCCTCGAGATCCTGGTCGAGCAGGATCTGGGTCGCACGCGGGATGGCCTCGATGACCGAGGCGGACACCCGGACGAGCTCGCTGCGGATCTCCTCCAGGCCGACGTGGAATGACTTGCGCAACTCGACCATCACCCGAACTTCCCGGTCACATACGCCTCCGTGCGTTCGTCGGAAGGGTTGGAGAACATCTTCTCGGTGTGGTCGTACTCGACGAGCCGGCCGGTACGACGGTCGCTGTCGGGGTTGAGCTCGGTGGAGAAGAAGGCCGTGCGATCGCTGACGCGCGCCGCCTGCTGCATGTTGTGGGTGACGATCACGATCGTGTACTTCGACTTGATCTCCTGCATCAGGTCCTCGATGCGGGCCGTCGCGATCGGGTCGAGCGCCGAGCAGGGCTCGTCCATCAGGATCACCTCGGGCTCCACCGCGATGGCGCGAGCGATGCAGAGCCGCTGCTGCTGGCCGCCGGAGAGACCGAGACCCGACGCCTTCAGTCGATCCTTCACCTCGTCCCAGAGCGCTGCGCCGCGCAGCGATTGCTCCACGAGACCGTCGAGCTCGGACTTGTTCCTGACCCCGTTCACCCGCGGGCCGAACGCCACGTTGTCGTAGATCGACTTCGGGAACGGGTTCGGCTTCTGGAAGACCATGCCGATCCGCCGGCGCACCTCGGTGGCCGACACCTCCTTGGCATACAGGTCGGCGCCGTGGTAGCGGATCGAGCCTTCGACCCGGGCCGAGGCCACGAGATCGTTCATCCGGTTGAAGCACCGCAGCACCGTGCTCTTGCCACAACCCGAGGGTCCGATGAACGCCGTGATCTCGTGCTGCTTGATGTGCAGCGTGACGTCGCGCACGGCGCGGAACGAGCCATACAGCACGCTCAGGTCCTTGACGTCGAACACCACGGCCGCGTTCGGCCCCTCCGGAGCCACGGAAGCCTCGGTTGACCGCTCGACGTTCTGGTTGATGTGCGACACCACTGCCTTCTCCACCTCGATCTCCGTCATCTTCACACCTCAGCGCTTCAGGGCGAAACGGGCCGAAATGACCCGAGCGACCACGGTGAACAGGAACGTGATACCCACGAGGACCAGGGCGGCGCCCCAGGCTCGGCCCACCGCGCCGTCGAACGGCTGGACCGCGTTGCGGAAGATCTGCACCGACAACGAGGTGTTGGCTCCGCTGAACAGGTTCTTGTTCGTGGCGGTGACGAAACCGATGGTGAAGATGAGCGGAGCGGTCTCGCCGGCGGCCCTCGCCACGGCGAGCAGACAGCCGCTCACGACGCCGGGCAGCGCCGCCGGGAGCACGACGGTCAGGATCGTCCGGCTCTTGCGGGTGCCGAGGGCGTAGCTGGCCTCGCGCAGGTGGTTCGGCACGAGCTTGAGCATCTCCTCGACGCTGCGGATGACGATCGGGAGCATGAGGCACGACAGGGCGAGCGCCCCACCGAACGCCGACACCCCGAACGCCAGGGTGTACACGACGTAGATGAACATGCCCATCACGATCGAGGGCACGCCCGCCATCACGTACGACAAGAAGCGCAGGACCTTGGCGGGGCGGCTCGTCTGGCCGTATTCGTTGAGGTAGACGGCGCCGAGGATGCCGAGCGGCACGGCGATGACGGTCGCCGCGAAGGTGATCAGCAGGGTGCCGATGATCGCCGGGCCCATGCCCGGGCCCTTCACCCGAGATCGCGGGATCTCGTCGGTGAAGAAGTGCGGGAACTGGTCGACCACGGCGTGACCGCCCCGGCTGATGAGCGTGCCGATCACGAGCAGGAGGGGGAGCATCACGATGATGACCGAGAACCCCATGAGCGACGACATCACCGCGTTGCGGAACGACCGGGTGGTGCGCCTCGCGGTCAGATCCGGGGCGGTGACGCGCTGGGTGTCGAGGGCAATGGTCACGGGGTCACGCCGCCATCCGGGTGCTACGGCTGACCACCGCGTTGGCGATCAGGTTGACGAGGAGGGTGAGCAGGAACACGGTCATCGCCAGGGCGATGAGTGCGGAACGGAAGGTTCCGCTCGCCTCGCCCCACTGGTTGGCGATCACGGCGGGCAGCGAGTCACCCGAGGCGAACAGGTTGGCAGTGATCTGCGGCGACGAACCGATCACCAGGGCGGCCGCGATGGTCTCGCCCATCGCTCGGCCGAGACCGAGCATGACGGCGCCGATCAGCCCGTTGCGGGCGTGCGGCAGCACGGTGCCCCGGATCATCTCCCACCGAGTCGCGCCGAGGGCGAGTGCCCCCTCGCGGTCGGTCTGCGGGCAGGTCTCGATGACCTCCCGGGCCAGCGACGTGACGATCGGGATGATCATGATCGCCAGGATCAGCCCGGCGGTGAAGAACGACCGGCCGTTGGCCTGCCCGAACAGGCTCCGCAGCAGCGGCACGTCCTTCACGAGGCGGTGCAGGCTGTCGTAGAAACCGGCGAGCTGCTTCGAGAACACGAGCACCCCCCAGAGTCCGAACACGACCGACGGCACCACGGCGAGCAGGTCGATCACGTACACCACGGGCTTCTTGAGCCACGCGGGGGCGACCTGGGTGACGAACAGGGCGATGCCGACGCTCAGCGGAACCGCGAGGAACAGGGCGATGATCGACGACACCACGGTGCCGTAGATGAACGCCAGGGCGCCGAACGCCTGATCGGGCGGCGACCACTTCGAACTGGTGAAGAACTTGAGCCCCATCACCCGCAGGGCGTCGCTCGCCCGGCTCGACATCGTGATCGCGATGAGGGCGAGCACGGCCAGCACGAGGCCGGCGCAGGCGAGGGCCAGACCCCGGAATGCGGCGTCGGCCCGTCCCTTGCGGCCGGTCAGGTTGAGCGGGCTCATCGCCATCGCAGAGGTCCTCGGGATCGAGCGGTGGGGGCGGGATCGGACATGGACGTCACGGTAGCCAAGCCGGGAGGCGGGGGCGGAAGGCCCCCGCCTCCGGGGCTCGGGGGGCCGTGGTCAGGAAGGGATCTCGAGGGTGTCGAGAGCGGCGAGCGCCTTGGTGGCGAGGTCCTTCGGCAGCGGTGCGAAGTCGATCGACGGAGCCAGGTCCTGGCCGTCGGTCAGCACGTACTGGAGGAACGCCTTGGTGGCGAGCGCCTTGTCCTTGTCGGTCTGCTTCTTGTAGACGAGGACCCAGGTCTGGGCGGCGATCGGGTACGACGTGTCGCCGTCGGCCCAGCCGGTGAAGAACGTCAGGTCGTCCTTGACTTTGACGTTCGCGGCGGCCGCCGAGGTGGCCTCGAGTGTCGGCTCGACGAACTTGCCGGCCTTGTTCTCGATCTTGGCGAACGTGAGGCCGGAAGCCTTGGCGTCGGAGAGGTCGACGTAGCCGATGGCGCCCTTGGTGTCCTTCACGATCTGGGCGACGCCCGAGTTGCCCTGGCCGGCCTGGGTGTCGGCGGGCCATTCGACCGTGGAGCCGCTCTTCAGCGTCCACACGCCCGATCCGCCGGCGCCCACGGCGGCGTCGAGGAACTTGGTGAAGTTGCCGGTGGTGCCCGAGCCGTCGGCTCGGTGGACCACGACGATGTCGGTGTCGGGCAGCGTGGCGCCGGTGTTCTCGGCGGCGATGGCCGGGTCGTTCCACTTCGTGATCGTGCGCTGGAAGATGCCGGCGAGCGTGGTCGGGCTCAGCTGGAGGCCGGCGACGTCGAGGTTGTACGACACGGTGATCGGGGCGAGCACGGTCGGGATGTACAGGAAGTCGCCGCCCTTGAACTTGGGCAGGTCCTCGGCCGCGGCGGTGCCGTCGGAGCCGGCGAAGTCGACGAGCTGGTCGGCGAGGTCCTGCCGGCCCTTGCCCGATCCGCCGCCGCCGTAGTTGATGGTGACGTTCGGGGCGGACTTCTGGAACTCGGCGATGGCCTCTTCGTAGAAGGCCTGCGGAAAGGTGGCACCCGACGCGTTGAGCGTCGCGGTGATCTTCGACGCATCGACCATCTCGCCGCCGGCGGCGGGAGCGGTGGTGGTCTCAGCAGCGGCGGCGGTGGTCTCCGCGGCCGCGGCCGTGGTCTCGGCCGCGGCGGCTGCCGTGGTCTCGGCGGCGGCGGCGGTGGTCGCGGTGCTGTCGCTGGAGCTCGAGCTGCTGCCGCAAGCGGCAGCAGTGAGCGACAGGACGACGGCGCCGGCGACGAGCGACAGGCGACGGCTCTTGGTGTTCACGCGGTGTTCTCCTCGTTGTTGGTGGCGGAGCGCCAACGACGAGACGACCGTACGAATCGAAGGTGTCGCGGGTCCCCTGCTCGTCTGAACGCAAGGTGAACGAGCCTCGAACGTTGGACGACACCGTGACCGAGGCGACACCCGCCCGCCCGGAGGGTGGGCGGCATCGCGCGCAGGTCAGTGGGCGGCGAGCCTCGCTTGAGCGTCGGCGAGATCGTCGCCCTCCTGCTGACGCCAGACCGCGTCGGACCCGAGCACCCAGCTCCGGATGTCGTCGGCGAGGACGCCGTCGAGGATCTGGTCGAGCCGGGCCTGGTGGACCGGGTTCTCGATCGGCACGAGGGTCTCGACGCGCATGTCGAGATTGCGCTGCATCATGTCGGCCGAACCGAACAGGTACAGCGGCTCGCCCGGACCCGAGCCGTTGGCGAACCGGTAGATGCGTGAGTGTTCGAGGTATCGGCCGAGCACCGACCGGACCCGGATGGTCGACGACATCCCCTCCACGCCCGGGCGCAGGCAGCAGATCCCGCGCACCGACAGGTCGATCGGCACCCCGGCCTGCGAGGCCCGGTACAGCGAGTTGATCATGCCGACGTCGGCGAGCGCGTTCATCTTGGCGGTGATGCCGCCGTCAGCCCCGTGGCCCGCCTCCTGCTCGATCAGCGCGGTCAGCCGCGACCGCAGCTGGTGGGGTGCCACGACGAGCTTGCGGTACTCGACCTCCCGGCTGTAGCCGGTGAGGTGGTTGAAGAGGTTCCCGATGTCGGTCGTGATGTCGGGATCGGAGGTCAGCAACCCGACGTCCTCGTAGAGCCGGGCCGTGCGCGAGTTGTAGTTGCCGGTGCCGAGGTGTCCGTAACGACGCAGGCCGTCCTCGTCCTCGCGCACCACGAGGATGCACTTGGCGTGGGTCTTGAGGCCGACGAAGCCGTAGACGACGTGCACCCCGGAGCGCTCCATCGCCTTGGCCCAGCCGATGTTGCGCTGTTCGTCGAACCGGGCCTGCAGCTCGACGACCACCGCGACCTGCACCCCGCGCTCGGCGGCCCGGATGAGGCTCGTGGCGAACGGGCTGTCGCCCGACGTGCGGTACATCGTCATCTTGATCGACTGCACCTTGGGGTCGTCGGCCGCCCGCTCGACGAATGCCTCGACGGAGTCGGCGAACGACTCGTAGGGGTGGTGCACGAACACGTCGCGCTCACGCAGGATGCCGAAGATCTCGCCGAGGTCGGTGCCGTCGGCGATGGCCAGGGCGGGTGGGGTGACGGCCGGCCACGGCTCGTCCTTCAGCTCCGGTCGGGCGATCGCATGGAGCACGAACAACCCGCTGAGGTCGAGGAGCGCCTGGTGGCTCGTCACCTCGTCGGGCTCGAGGTCGAGCTCGTCGAGCAGGAGGTGCAGCATCTCGGCCGACATCCGGTGGCCGATCTCGAGCCGCACCGCCTTGCCGAACCGCCGGCGCCGCAGCTCGACCTCGACCGCAGCCAGCAGATCCTCGGCGTCCTCGTCCTCCAGCGTGAGGTCGGCGTTGCGCGTGACCCGGAACGCCGAGCGCTCGGCGATGCGCATCCCCGGGAACAGCTGCCCCAGATGGGCCCCGATGACCTCCTCGACCGGCACGAACCGGCGGCCGTCGGGGAGCTGGAACAGGCGGGGCAGGAACGACGGCACCTTGACCCGGGCGAAGCGCCGCTCGCGGGTGTCGGGGTCGGCGACCATCACGCCCAGGTTCAGCGACAGGTTGGAGATGTAGGGGAACGGGTGCCCCGGGTCGAAGGCGAGCGGCGTGAGCACCGGGTGGATCCGGCGCTCGTAGATGTCCGAGAGATGCTTCTGGTCGTCGACGTCGAGCTCGCTCCACGGGAGCACGTGGAGGTCGGCGGCGGCCAGCAACGGCATCAGCTCGCCGAGGAACACGTCCTCCTGGCGGCGCACGAGTTGGCGGACGCGGTCCAGCACGCGGGCGAGCTGGCGGGCCGGGGTGAGGCCGTCGAGCGAGAGCTGGCCGACGCCCGCGGCGATCTGGTCCTTCAGCGCGGCGACGCGGACCTGGAAGAACTCGTCGAGGTTGTTGGAGCAGATCGCGACGAACTTGACCCGCTCGAGGAGGGGCACGTCGGCTTCCCGGGCCTGGGCGAGCACCCGCTCGTTGAAGTCGAGCCACGAGAGCTCACGGTTGAGAAGTGGCTGGTCGATGGGGGTCGATGGTACCCACATCGACGTGGCTCAGTACTCGTTGGCCTCGGGCAACCCGAGGTCCCACTCGACCGAGATCCGCTCACGCTCGGCGTCGCGCATGACGCGCTCGCGGTTGCGGCGGAACTGCGGGTCGTCGCGGGGCAAGAGCACCAGGCGGGCGAGCACGCGAGCGCGGAACTCGTCGATGATCGTGCGGTCGCCGTAGTCGCTGTACAGCTCCCAGTGCGGCGAAACGGGGCCGAGATAGACGATGCGGGCGTGAGCCCGGGCCGGTTCGTTGGTCGCGATGTCGGTCATGCAACGCCTCCTGAGCGCGAGGCCCGGGAGTCTATCGGGAGGCGATGAGAGGACGACAGTCTCGATCGCGCCCAGAGTGGTCGGTCGGTGATCCGCAAGAATCACCACACGCTGTGGTGGGAAGCACACGATAGGTCGCAGGTCCCATTGAAGCTCTCGGAACCCTCTGTTTCACTGGCGTCATGACGGGAACCGAAACGACTCGCCAGACGTCACTACCGGTCGGTGAGTCGATCTGGTTTCCGGTGTCGGGCGGAACCGGCGTGGACGAAAAGGAGCTACCCATGCTTGACGACACCGAGACCGGTTGGATGGCGCTCGGCAATTGCCGTAGCTACCCCCCGGCGATGTTCTTCCCCAGCGACGGCGTCGGTGTCGACCGTGCCCGCCGCATCTGTGCCACGTGCCCAGTGGGAGAACAGTGCCTGGAGTACGCGCTGGAGAACCGCATCGACCACGGGGTCTGGGGTGGCACCTCCGAGCGCGAACGTCGCCGGATCCTGAAGCGCCGCCGCCTCACCCTCATCGCGAACTGAGCGGATCGACTCGATCCGGCGGTCCCCCCGCCGCCGGGTCGTCGTCCCGCAGCACGACCCCAACACGTCAGCGACCCGGCACCCTCCCCCGAGTGCCGGGTCGCTGTCGCGTCTGAACCCTGGTTGTCGTGAACGTTCGGAGCCCGGGTCGAGAACGACCGGGGGAAGCGGCTCAGCTCGAGGCGGCCGGCTTCTCTTCGTCGCTCTTGCCCTCTTCGAGGCCCTTCTTGAACTCCTTCTGGGCCTGGCCGAGGTTGCGGGCCAGCTTCGGGATCTGCGTTCCACCGAAGAGCACCAGGACGACCAGCACGATGACGATCATCTCGGGGGGGTCGAGAAATGCGAGCATGAACCTCACGGTACCACCGACCCCCGCCAACCGATACCCGCGCGATCAGACTCGGGCGGGTGACGACGGGTCGTGAGGACGGCCGCTCAGGCCGAGACGGTGCGGCGAGCGGCCTGGGCCCGCTGGCGGCGCAGGCGACGGCGCTCGCGCTCCGACAGACCACCCCAGATCCCGAACTTCTCCCCGTTCACGAGGGCGTACTCGAGGCAATCCATGCGCACGACACAGCCGCGGCACACCTCCTTGGCCTCCCGGGTCGAGGCCCCGCGCTCGGGGAAGAAGAGGTCGGGATCGACCCCGAGGCAGTTGGCCTGGTCCTGCCAGGTGCGATCGTCGACGTCATTGCCGCCGTAGTGCTGGATCATGTGATTCGGCCTCCCTGCGTTCAGCCATCTGCGGCTGTTCGGCCTCGTGGTGGTGTTGGCGCGTCCGCTCCCTGCGGAACCCGGCACGTCCCGGGTGAAGCGCATCCCTGTAATTACAACAGTGCAATTGTCCCTTATCACATCCCCTTTACGCAAGGGCGGATTCGAAACGCGTGAGACTGCCACCACTGATGGTGCGTTCGGCCCATCTGCCGCCCTGGTGACGACGCGTGACGCGCCGGATCGGTTCCCTCAGCGACCGGTGTGCCCGAACCCGCCCCCGCGGTGCTCGCCCTCGAACGAGGCGAGCTCGACCCACTCGATCGCCGGCACCGGCAGGATCATCAGCTGGGCGATCCGGTCGCCGCGGCACACCTCGTAGTCGTGCTCCGGATCGGTGTTGAGCAGCGCGACCTTCAGCTCGTCGCGATACCCGGCATCGATCAGGCCCGGTGAGTTGGCGAGCGTGAGCCCGTGGCGCAGGGCCAGGCCCGAACGCGGGAGGAGCAGCCCGGCGTGGCCGTCGGGGACCGCGATGGCGATCCCGGTCGGCATCAGGACCCGACCCCCGGCCGCCGGCACGAGCGCGCCGTGGCGAGCCACGAGGTCGATCCCGGCATCGCCCGCACGGGCGTACGCCGGCAGGGCCAACTCCGGGTCGAGACGAACGACCGACACCTGGATCACGGGCGAATCACGGCTGACGAACCTAGACCGTAACCTGTCGCCGTGCTGGTGTGGATGGACCTCGAGATGACCGGACTCGACCCGGCCCGTGACGTGATCGTCGAGATCGCGACGTTGGTGACCGACGACGAACTGCAGATCGTCGCCGAGGGCCCCGACCTCGTCGTGCACCAGTCCGATGCCGTGCTCGCCGGCATGGATCCGTACGTGGTCGACATGCACACCCGATCTGGCCTGCTCACGGCGATCCGGTCCTCGACCGTCTCGTTGGAGGAGGCGGGCTCGGCCACGCTCGAGTTCATCAAGACCCACGTGCCGGCGCAACGGTCGGTGCCGCTGTGCGGCAACTCGATCGGCACCGACCGACGGTTCCTCGCCGCCTACCTGCCCGACATCGAGAACTGGCTGCACTACCGCTCCGTCGATGTCTCGTCGGTGAAGGAACTGGTGCGCCGCTGGTACCCGCAGGTCACCGCGGGACGGCAGCACAAGGCCGGATCGCACCGTGCCCTCGACGACATCCGCGAGAGCGTCGCCGAGCTCCGCTTCTACCGCGAGCGGGTGTTCGTGCCCAAAGCCGACGCCGTCGCGGCACCCACCCCGCGCGGCTGACACGCCGTCGGAGCCGCGGGGCTAGCGCGAGTCGCCGGGCCGGACTCGCCGGCCCTTCCACGCCACGTCACGACCCGTGGCCCGGAGCACCGCCGAGCGGGCGAAGACCACGACGAACACCGCCACCTCGAACGGGACGGCGAGCACGACGAGTGGACCGAACCGGCCGGCCCGCCGGGCGAAGACCCCCAGCTGGGCGACCGTCGCCAGGTACCACCACGGCGACGCCAGCCACCCACCCGCCACCGACCACATCCACGCCGCGGTCAGGGCGACGACCCACCACCGGCTCGAACCGGCGCCGGTCGAGATCGTCCGCGTCCAGCCGCCGACCAGCTGGGCGAATCCCTCGGGGTACATGCGCAGGGTGATGTCGGGCCGTCCGGTGTACAGCTCGACCTGCCCGAAGCAGCGGCCGAGGGCGATGTCCTCGGCCACGCTCGCCCGCACGTCCGGGTGGGCGTGGCCGCCGACGGCCAGGTACGCGTCGCGCCGGCAGGCGAGCACGGGGCCGAAGGCGAGCGGTCGCCCGCCGTGCCCGGCCCGCCCGGCGACGGTGAACCCGGCCGACCCCATCAGCGAGACGACGTTGAACAACATGCTCGGCGTCTCGGCCGGCCGACCCGGCACGTGCCACGGCTGCACCGAGACGAGCGAACCGGGGTGGGCCGCGACCGCACTCGAGAGCCGATCGAGCAGGTCGGCCGACGGCGTCGTGTCGGCGTCGAGGAAGACGAGGATCGCAGCGGTGGTCGCCCGTACCCCGGCGAGGCATGCCGAGGTCTTGCCCACCCAGCCATCGGGGAGCGGCGGCGCCTCGACGACCCGGGCGCCGCCCGCCTCGGCTCGCGCCGCGGTGGCGTCCTCCGAGTGGTCGTCGACCACCACGAGCTCGTCCCCCGCCCGCGTGACCAGGCGGCCGACGAGCCCGCCGATCATGGCTTCCTCGTTACGGGCGGGGATCACGACCGCGACCGACGGCCGGCCGGGATCGCCCGGAACTCGGGGCAACGGCCTCGCCCGCCAGAACAGGAACCACCCTGCGCACCAGCCCAGGGCGAACAGGGTCGCACCCGCCGGCGACGGTGTCGGGTCGAACCAGGCGAGCACGTCGAGATGGTGGCACGCACCGGGCCGCCTCGCCGGAGCTTGCAGCACCCAAGTACCGTTCTGGCGATGACCGACCCCGTTCCTGCCGCCGCTCGGACCTACACCAAGCAGGAACAGGAACCGGCGACCGACGAGATCGTCGAGGTCGCGCCCGGCGTGGTTCGGACCCAGCTCCCGATCCAGATGCCCGGCCTCGGCCATGTGAACTGCTACATCCTGGAAGACGCCCGGGGCGTCGCCCTGGTCGATCCCGGACTGCCCGGCCCGAAGCCGTGGAAGGCCCTCACCGCCCGGCTGCAGCAGGCCGGTGTGCCGCTGAAGCGGGTGCACACGGTCATCGTGACCCACAGCCATCCCGACCACTTCGGCGGCGCGGCCCGGCTGCACCGCGAGACCGGCGCCCGCATCGTCACCCATCGCGCGTTCGGTTCCCGATGGCACCCGACCCCGAGCGACGACGCCGATCTCGAGGACGAGCGCCCCCGCCGGCCCCGGTGGGACCCGACCACGCCCTGGGGCGGCGCCGCGCCCCGGCCGCCCAAGCGCAAGCAGCTCGCGTACCGGTGGGCCGCCCGGCGGAACCGCTTCTTCCCCCGCCCGACCCTCCGCCTCGCCGACGCCGACACGATCGAGCTCGCCGGCCGCACGTGGGTCGCGGTGCACACACCCGGGCACACCGCCGATCATCTGTGCCTGCTCGATCCCGAGCGGGGCGGGTTCCTCTCCGGCGACCACGTGCTCCCGACCATCACCCCCCACATCGGTGCGCTCCCCGACTACGAGGACTCGCTCGCCACGTTCTTCGCGTCCCTCGACAAGGTGGCCGCACTC
>Ga0209023_10005706_pt1 | contig 13465 bp, 7 predicted proteins | sample LakOneMetagenome_FD_187468 | JGI IMG/M metagenome (GOLD analysis project Ga0209023, IMG submission 187468) | Freshwater and sediment microbial communities from Lake Erie, Canada (SPAdes) (version 2) | ecosystem: Environmental > Aquatic > Freshwater > Lentic | place: Lake Erie, Canada | collected...
CCAGCGAAAGAGCGCGCTGCCCCAGGTGAATCCGCCGCCCACGCCGACCGTCTGCACGACGTCGCCTGACTTGATGCGACCGTCGCGCGCGGCAGTGTCGAGTGCCAGCGGAATCGACGCGGCGGAGGTATTGCCTTGCCCCTGCACGGTGACGACGGTCTTCTCGGGCGCGACGCCGAGCTTCTTGCCGGTCGCGTCGATGATGCGCACGTTGGCCTGATGCGGCACCAGCCAGTCGATATCGGCCGATGTCATGTTCGCCATCGCCAGTGTTTCGTTACAGACGTCCGCCATGACGTTCACCGCCATTTTGAAGACCGCTGGTCCGTCCATGTGCACGTAGGGATCGCCGTAAACGACCCCGTTTCGCACATGACCGGGCACATTGAGGATGCTGCGGCGGCTGCCGTCGGAATGCAGCTTCGTAGCGAGGATGCCCGGTGTTTCCGAGCGTGTGAGCACCACCGCGCCAGCTCCATCACCGAACAGCACGCAGGTGGTGCGGTCTTTCCAGTTCAGGATGCGCGAATAGATTTCGGCGCCGATGATCAGCGCGTTTTTGTACTGGCCGCTGGCGACCATCTTGTCGACAATCGACAATGCGTAAACAAAGCCGGAGCACACCGCCTGAATGTCGAATGCCACGGCGTTCTTCGCGCCGAGCTTGTCCTGCACGATGCATGCGGTGCTCGGGAAAATCACGTCGGGTGTGGTCGTCGCGACGACAATCAGATCGATATCGGTCGCTGCCAGACCGGCGGCATTCAGTGCGCGCGTTGCCGCCATGACAGAAAGATCGCTGGTCTCTTCGCCTTCGGCCGCGATATGGCGTGAACGGATCCCGGAGCGCGTGCGAATCCATTCATCTGACGTGTCGACAAACTTCGACAGCTCGTCATTGGTGAGAATTTTCTCCGGAAGGTAGCTTCCGGTAGCGATGATCTTGGTGAACACGGGCGCTTTGCTGTTTACTACGCTGTGAGACTTGATGATTTAACCAGCAATGCGTCCGATGCAGAAACGCACGACAAGAACCACCCAACAGGGCCTAACTGTCGCTAACAGCAACCGCCGGTGAAGCCGGGCTCGCGGCACTCAGCACGGCGACTCGCTCCGTCAGTTCGGCAATGAGATCGTGTCGGGCTTCTTCGTAAGCGCGCTCAATCGCATTGGCAAAGCCCATCACGTCCGTGCCGCCGTGACTCTTGACCACGATGCCGCGCAAGCCGAGCAGCGTGGCACCATTGTGCTGTGACGGATCGACGCGCGCCTTGAAGCGCTTGAGAATCGGGTAGGCAAACGCCGCGACAAGCTTGGTAAATACGTTGCGCGAGAACTCTTCGCGCAGCATCTGTCCCATGAGTTTGGCAATGCCCTCGGAGGCCTTGAGCGCGACATTGCCGACGAAACCGTCACATACGACGACATCGGCAGTGCCACGAAACACGTCCGTGCCCTCAACGTTGCCGATGAAGTTAAGATCAGTCGCGCGGATCAGCTCGGCGGCCTCTTTGACGATGTCGTTGCCCTTGATTTCCTCTTCGCCGATGTTCAGCAGCGCCACCGTCGGGCGCTCCTTGTCGGTAAGCGCAGAGGACAGCGCGGCGCCCATGATGGCGAACTGCCGCAGATGCTCTGCCGTGCAGTCCACGTTGGCGCCGAGATCCAGCATCAACACGCCGCCGTCGCCGTCCTTGCCGTGGCCTTTGTGCGTGGGCAGCAGCGAGGCAATCGCCGGGCGATCAATGCCGGGTAAGGTTTTCAGGACGAATCGCGCAGTGGCCATCAGCGCACCGGTGTTGCCTGCGCTTACGCAGGCGTCCGCCTGATCATCTTTCACGGCATTGAGCGCGAGACGAAGGCTGGAATTTTTCTTGTTTTTGAGCGACAGTGCCGGCGAGTCGTCCATGCCCACGACTTCGGACGCAACGACCTGTGTTACCCGGTCCGAAACGGACGCAGGAATGGACTTGCCAGCTAGCGCCAGAGATGACTCAAGGCCGACGAGCAGCAGATGCGCGTCGGGGCGTTTCGAGAGAAACAGTGCGGCGGCGGGCAGCGTGACTGCCGCGCCATGATCGCCGCCATCGACGTCAATCGCGATGCGCACCATTTGCGCACTCATAGCCGTTGACGCCAGAGAGCGATCTACTCGTCAGCTTTGGTCTGAACGACCTTTTGTCCGCGGTAGAAACCGTTCGGGCTGATGTGGTGACGACGATGCACTTCACCCGTCGTTGGCTCGAGGCCAAGATGCGGCGCGGTGAGGAAATCGTGGGCGCGATGCATGCCGCGCTTCGAAGGGGATTTTTTATTCTGCTGAACAGCCATGATGGACTCCTAACGTACTTTTCGTAACTTCACTAATTAAATTCATGAATGCGAGGCGCGTTCTCCGCTTCGCACTTCATGCATCTCGGCACGTAAGGCACCGAGAGCAGCAATTCGTCTTCTACCAGCTCAAGCGCCGAGGTCTTTTCACTGGCCTCAATGCACTCAAACGCTTCGTCTTCCCAATCCGCAAGCTCCGCAGCGCCTCGCGCCACGTGAATGACAGACTGCGAATCTACCGCCTGATCAAACTCAACACCACAGGACTGACAGGTCAAACCCACCGATCCCGCCGCCGACACCAGAAAGCCGGATCGACCACCGGCGCCAGCATCCAGGCTCTGCACCGACCCCGACATCGTGCCGACATTCACTTCACCTTCCGCGCACCGCCGAAGCAATGAAGCCGAAAGCGGTCCCTGAATCGAATATCCTTGTCGGGCAAATTGTGACGCGTTCTGGCGAAAATTCCAGTCCGAGTCAGTCACTTGCTTGTTATCTTTGAGCGCCAACTTTTTCTACGGGCTGCTATCTGGAAACTTCGGAAAGGAATTTCCGAAATTCCGGGGCCGTTCTCAACAAAAAGCCTTGGAAGTCAGAGAGTTAGCCGGAAAGACAATAGCCCACGATTATAACTATTTTCGGCGGGCAACGCCAGAGCCCATGCCCCGCCCCATCATTCTTGCCTCCACCTCCCGATACCGCCGCGAACTGCTCGAACGGCTCGGCCTGCCCTTTTCCGTTGAAAAACCGGGCGTCGACGAAACCCAAAACGCCGGTGAATCGCCACTCGCCAACTGCCGGAGACTGGCGCTGGAAAAGGCTTCCGCCGTTGCCGCAGGGCATCCGGATGCCATTGTGATCGGGTCCGACCAGGTGCTCGACCTCGACGGCGAAGCGCTGTCCAAGCCGGGAGATTTTGCAAACGCCCTGACCCAGTTGCGGCGCTGCCAGGGACGGACGATTCATTGCTACACGGCGCTTTGCGTGCTTTCTCCGGGGTCACAGCCTTTGATTGACGTGGTTGCGACCGGGATCACCTATCGGTCACTTCCGGATTCGATGTTGATCGCTTATCTGGACCGCGAAAAGCCGTTCGACGCGGCGGGCGCCGTCAAAGTCGAGACTGCGGGTATTACGCTATTGAAAGCCGTGCGCAGTGACGACCCCACGGCCATCATTGGCCTGCCCCTGATCCGCCTGACCGACTTCCTGCAGCAACTGGGCGTTGTACTGTGAGCGGCACCCTTTTTCTGGTTCCCAACCTGCTCGGCGTCGCAGCGCCGGACGACGTACTGCCCTCACGCACGATCGCTATCGCCCAACGTCTGTCACACTTTGTCGTTGAAACACCAAAGGTCGCCCGTGCCTATCTGAAGACGCTTTCCCCTGGCCGTGTCATCGCGGACATTGCGATGGTGCCGTGCGATCCGCAGGAGGCCGCCACCCAACAGTGTTCTGCGTGGCTGCGGGCAGACATCGACGTAGGCGTCATCTCGGACGCCGGCTGCCCCGGCATGGCCGATCCCGGTGCCGTCTTCGCCTCTTTGGCGCACCGGATTGGCGCGCCGGTGGTCCCGCTGGTCGGGCCATCGTCCGTGCTGCTCGGCCTGATGGCGAGCGGTTTTGACGGCCAGCACTTCAGCTTTCACGGTTACCTGCCAAGCAAACCGGCGGAGCGCGACGCCGCGCTGCAGGCGCTCGATCGGCAGGTGCGGACAACCGGCGCGACGCAAATTTTCATCGAAACGCCTTACCGCAACGTCGGCATGCTCGCCGCGATCCGTGCGGTTTCGGGCGGCAAGACGCACTTGTGTGCGGCGCAGAACCTCACTGCGAATAATGAGACGATCTGTTCAAAGGCCGTTGCTGACTGGACAAACGACGACGCCACCCGTTTTTCGGGCAAGGCGCCTACGCTTTTTCTCGTGGGCGTACCGCAACGATAACGGCTCGAAGTGGTCCCCGCCGCGCGTGACACCTTTTTGTCACCTGCTCCAGCTTGTGCCGGACCAGTGCGAAGCGCAGAATAAGTGACGTTCCGATTGGGGCCGGGGTTTCGCAATGACAACACTGTTTTCGCCGGGTCGGCTTGCCCGCCCCGGCATCTGGCTGGCTGCCATCTGCTTCGGTTGGCTTACAGGCGCGGCATGCGCCGACCCTGCTGACCCGTCTGACCCTCGAGTGCAAACGCTTGCCGCAAGCCTCGGCAACAATCCGACCACCATTTTTCAGTACGTTCGCGACAACGTCGGCATCGAGATTTACGTTGGCAGTCTGCGCGGCGCGCGTGGCACGCTGGCCAGCAAGGCAGGTAACGCGCTGGATCGTGCAAGCCTGACCATTGCCCTGCTGCGCGCAGCGAATCCAAACATCGAAGCGCGTTACGTTCAGGGCACGCTCAGTAACACGGACGCAGCGACAGTGGTGGCCCGAATGTTCACGGACCCGTCGCGCATTCTTGGGTGCGATAACCCGGCACCACAGCTGAACCCGTTCAACCTGATACCGGACACGCAGAACCACACCTGGGTTGAATACCGAGTGGGTTCGAGTGGTGCTTACACAGCCCTCGACACCGCCTTCGCAGGCGCGGCTGTGAATCAGACCTTTGCGACGGCAGGCCAGACGTTCACCAGTATTCCGGCCAATCAACGGCACACCACACGCGTCCGTCTGGAAGTTGAAACGTTCACTCAAGCTGCCGCCGCGTTTGGACTGGGCTTGGGCGCAACAACCGTCCTCGATCAATCATTTGACAGCGCTGACCTCGTCGACAAACCTGTCACCGTCAGCCAGTTCGTGAACGCCTTCTCACCGCCGGCGCTCGCGATCGGCGCGACCCAGAACACTTATTCGCCCTATCTGACAGTCGGCGACAGCCGATCCAGTGTCGCGAACTATGACGTAATCCGCGGCAGCGATTACAGCGAAATCATTACCAATTTTCCGCTGGGCAACATTCTCGTCACTGGCGTCTTTGTCAACATCGACATTGTCGATCCATCAGGTCAAACGCAGACCTACCGACGTCCTATGTTTGATCGGATAGGCTTCGCGGCACGAGCGCTGGGCGGTTCAATCAGCGTAGATCCCGCAAGCTTCTCGCAACCAGTCCTCAGCGTGCTGGACTCGATGACGATCTCGATTTCTCCGTCACGTCAGTCCCTTGACGATTTCCCGGCTCGCAAGACACGTCTGCAGGCGTTGCAGGCACAACTGGCCATACTACTGCCGCAGGTGCAGGCGCTGCCTCCCCCCGCGTTGCGCGACCCTTCACAGCAGGCGATCGCGAGCAACGCAATCATCACCAATCGCTATGCGATGATCGCGGCACAGGAGATGGCGCTGGCCACCTTTCTAGGTGCCGCTGATCGTCAAATCGACGATCATTCGGTACGCACTCTGGTGAAGGCGTATCTGGCGTCTCCGCGAGTGACCATTGCGCAATCTAAGCTCAAGTCGGGTGCATTTGTGCTCTCGCTCGACATTCGCAAAAACGACTTGCGCGTGCTGCCGCTGCCGGGCATCTCTCTTGCCAACGGCAAAAATTTTGAGCGCATACGCGGACTCGGCGAATCGGTGCTCGAAGGCGACGTCCTGTCGAAGCTGACCGGCGATCCTGATCGATCCATAGCGAGCGTCTTCACCGGCCTTACTGACAGCTCGCGCTATTTACCTATTGCCGGCGGCAACCTCGACGCCGCCAACGATTTGAATCTGTCCACTGAAGCGCGCCTGCGCATTCAGGAGGCCGTACGAGCCGGTCGCGTCGTGTTGGCGCCGATGGACGTGGTGAGTGTGCAGGGCACGCCAGTAACCGCGTGGCTTGAGACCGATCCGGTAACTGGCTACACCATCAGCACCATGGAAGACGGCTCGCACGGTGCCTTTGTTGAATATGCGTTCAATTTGCTCGGCGTTCTCAATTCTTCATTTGAGGACATACCGGCGCAGTTCATTGGTCGTGTCAACGCTATTGGAGTGTTTGGCGTCGCGTTAATGTCTGCGGTTATTGACTCAATCAGCAACGCAAATGCGTTTGGCGATTTTGGGGCGCGAGTAGGCGACATTATCAGGCCAATCCTGAAAGGCATTCTCGGTCAGATCAAAGCCGAGATCACCGGTCTCGGTCTCCTCAATATCAACGTTTCCGGTAACGCAAGTCTCGTGGTGGGTCTGATCAGCGGACTGCTCGATGGGTTGGAGCAAATGAGCAAGGCGTTCGCGGGCGAAGGTGGCGATCCACCGCTGCCGCCGCTGCTATTTTCGTCGGCCGTTCCACCTTTACCGGCGCCAGTTACACCGGGCGCCACAGCCGGACTGACAATTTCCGCGAGCCTTGATCCGCGTTTCACGGTACCATTTCTTGGTTCAGAATTTCCCTCCGTCTATCTGGTTCGGGCAGTCAACACCGGGCCTGCCGCAGACTACTTTCGCTTCGACTCTACCGGAAGTGGCCCAAACCTGTACGTAACAGACGTTCGATATGTGTGGCCAGTGGTGCGGATTGCGCCGGGCGCCACCTTCGAGTTCCATGTCTGCATCGCACCTGATCGTGTTGTTCCTGCTGTGGGGGCTACTTCCTACCTTCAAATCTCGGGCACCAGCATAACCGCGCCTGCCGTCACGACGACATTTTCAGGCAGCTTCGTAACGCCCGCAACGACCGCGCTGTCGATGCGCGTCCTTCCCAATCCGCAAGTCGCTTTGCCGGGCACCGTTCTTCCGCTAACGTTAACGGTGGAATCTCGCGGCAACCAGGCGACCAACGTCTCGCTGACCACCCAATCATCAGCCGGCCTCTCGGTCGCTGGTGTGCCGGCCGGCGTGAGCTTGGCGGCAGGCGAGAGTCGCTCTTTCCCGCTTACTGCAACCGTAGGGCCGGGAGTGGCACCGGGCAGTGATCTCAGCGCCCTGGTCACCGCAAACTTTGGCGCAGCCTTTCCGGTGCGAACAGCGATGAAGGTGTCTGTGACCTCAGCGGTTACCCAGTGCCTCGCCCCGGCATCCATCGCCGCTGCGCGCATTGAGCGCACCAATCTGGCGAGCGTTTTGGGCGCCATGACCAACGATGTTGATCAACTTGCCGCACAACCAGGCTCAGTCTCGTTGCGGCAGCAGGTCCTCGCCGAACTCGACAACACTATCGGCCAGTTGACCGCGCCCTTCATGACGACACTGGTGCCAGGATTTGCGGCGGCGCGGGCTGCGCTCGCCGCTGCGAGCACGGCGACCGTCGGCGCAGCGCTGAGCAATCTGGACACGCAATTTTGCGCGCTTCGCGACGCGCTCAACGCTGCGTACACCAACGCCTTCCGCGTCTACCTGTCACCCGCAGTCGCAACGTCGTTGCCGAATCTCAGTACTCGCGTCAATGTGAACGTTTACAACGACACGCCAAATCCGCGTGCTATGAACGTGTCGATCACCGGCGTGCCGTCTGGCGTAACGGCAACGTTCAACACCACTCGCGTCGTCGTGCCTGCGAATTACCGCACTAACTTCAGTCTTCCAGAGCTTTACGTGACCTTCGACAGCGGCGCGGCGGCTCAGGCATTCGAATATCAAATTGTTGTGACGCCAGAGGATGATCCGGCGAGCGTGAAGACGACCATCGGCCAATTCAGCGTACGGGCTGAAATCGTACGTGTTGTTGATGTGATCATGAACCCGACGTATGGCAACTCGGGCACCAGTTTTGCGCCAACAGTAAGGCTTCTGAGTGCGGTCAACGATTCGCGCGTGGTCTACATGCGCTACGTGGTCAGGAATCGGAATGGACAAGCCGTAACCTTCCCCTCCCCCATCTCCACGATCACATTTGCTCCCGGCGACAACGTGCAGTCGATCGCCATGAATGCGTTCTCGACGACTGGTTTCCCTGATGGCCCATATACCGTTGTGGTAACCGCCACCGACCCGTCGGAAGACCCCATTCCCGGCGCTACGGGCACGGGAACGATATTTGTCGGCCAGCCGTTCGCGGCCGGACTCACGGTCACGCCGTCGCTGCTGGCACCGGGCACCAGCACGGTTAACGTTGCCCTCAATCTGGATCGAAGTCTGGTCGCGCAACAAAGCCTGAAGCTGCGCAGTACGCTCGGCCTGGCCGCCGGCCCGCTGTCTTTCGCACAAAACGGCAACTATCTTTACGTCTGCCAGAACACCGCCGTCACCATCGTCAACGTCAGCAATCCGGATGCGCCGGTGAACGCAGGCACCTTTGCCAGCGCGGTGCTCACCAACGGCGCGCCGAGCGGCTTTGAGAGCGTGGATTGCAGCGTTTACAACGGTCGGCTGATCGTGGGTTTTGACAAAAAAATTCCCGAGCGCTCAGGCTCGCGAACCTTGGCCATCTTTGACATCAGTGGTGCCAATGCAACCAGCCCGGTGCTCGTTACACCGACGCCCATCGACACCGGCAAGAAGTATGGCAACGGTCTGCGCTTTGTCGGTTCTGACGGATACATGACCACGTCTTTGTTCGTCTACAACCCATTCTCGAACTTCATCTTTGAGCAACACGGCAATCTGCTGAAGTTTGATTTCTCCTCACCCAACGCACCGACGTTCACTGGCAATCTCTATCCCGCCGGCGCGGGCAACCCACCGGAAAATCAGACCGAGACGGGCGGTCCCCATTATGTTCAAGGCGTCGCGCCGCACACCGGCAACCGCGCACTCGTCGCGACCACATCAGGCACGGGGGATTTTTTTAACGGCGTTGGGCGACTGTTGACCATCGACACGTCACAACTCTCTACCAACTGCCCCGGACTGAGCAATCCCTGCATCGTCTCAACACTCGATATTCCGCAAGCTCGCCTGCTAATCGGCGTCGCCTCGCAAGGCGCAGCAGCAGTGGCAACGGGCGACACACAGGGCTTTTACGATCTGAACAGTGGCTACACCGGCAACCTCACGCTATCCGCGGTGAATCTCACCAACCCATCCGCGCCCACGCTCAGCAGCACGCTGGTCACCCCGCTCGTGCACAACGAGACGTACGCCTGCAATCAGGCGGAGCGCAAGGGCTTTTCGTCGATGCAGGCGTTGACCAACAACTACTACGCTATCGGCGCTTACAACCCGACCTCATGCACCTGGGTGCTGGTGCTGATTGACGCCAACGATCCGGCGAACATGCGCTTCATTCCGTATGATGTTCCCGACAGCATTCGTGGTTTTGTGCTGAACGGCAACCTGCTCTATGCCGTCACTGCGAGCTCGGTGCTGGTGTTTGACTATACCGGTATCGTTGGACCTTCAGTCACCGCGAATGTCGTTGTGCCGAAAGGTACGGGGGTCGCGCTGGTGCCGGGCTCGTTCAATCTCGCGCCGTCGTCCATTGCCAGCACTGCCGCCGCGGACACTTACACATGGCAGCAGCCGACCGTCGCGCCGATCACGTGGCAAGCCACAGTAAGCAATATGCAGCCGGGAAGCGGTCGCCCGGTCGCCAATGGCGGGTCAGTTGCCTTCACGTTGCCCACGCTGGGCTCAGGCACGCTGCCGCTTGCCCCGGCAGTTGTTACCGCCAACCACATCATCGCGGTGTCAACCTCAGTACCCTTCCCCATTGCCGTGGGCGCGCCCGGCACCTATGTCGTCACACTAACCAACCCGAGCACGACCTCAAGTGTGACCTACGCCTTGAGCACCGAGGGCATCCCGGCAAGCTGGGTCAAGACGCTGGCACCCAACGTCACCGTGCCCGCCAATTCCTCTGCGACCACTCCGCTCGTCGTGCAAAGCAACATCGGCCAAAGCGGCGGCAATATTGACTTCCGTGTAGTGGCAACTGCCGGAACCGCGAGCGACGCCGCCGTCGCGACCCTCGCCAACTATTACAACCCTGATCTCGGCCCCGACCCGTCGGCCACCATCGTCGATTCCATTTATTCTGTAACGCCGAACCCATCCATCGGAACGAAAGGCAGCACAACCACGATCACTGTCCGCGTCACTAACACTGGCACTCTCACCCAGGATTTCGGACTCAGCAGCGACAACCTGCCGAACGGCTGGGCGACCACGATTCAACCGGCGGTGGTCACCATTCCGCCCGGTGAGTTTTATGACTACAAGGTCGCGGTAGCCATCGCTCCGCCGCCCAATGCCGTGGTCGGCACGAACACCTTCACCCTGTATCTCGATGCATCTAATCAAGGCCGACGCGTGCTCTCGGCATCGGTCAACGTGCTCGACGCCGGCGTTGGCGTGAGCGTGTCACCCAACAGCGGTACCGCCAGCACGCCCTACGTCGCCACGATCACCAACTTCGCGAGCACGAGCGACACCTTTGATCTCTCCCTCACCGGTCCGCTTGGCCCTACGGTGACGCCAGGCACCAGTGCCGTGACGCTGGCCGGAGGCGCATCCACCGCAGTCAGCATGAACGTGGGCAACGCTGCCACGTTCGCACGTCCCGGTAACAGCAGCTTCACGGTAAACGCCACCTCGCAGACCAACGCCAACGCGTTTGGTCGGGGCAGCGCCACGGTGGTCATTCCCTCGTCCTCGTCGGTGAGCGTTCTCGGTCAGCCTGCCAGCTCCACCGTTTCGTCCACGCCAACCACGCGAACCGTCAACGTGATCGTAAAGAACCTCGGCAATGTCGAAGACCACTTCAGTCTGGCGATTGTCGGCAGCACCGGGCCGGTCACGGCCGTGTTGATCGACGCATCCGGTGTCGGTGTCAACAGCGTCGGCAGCATCACCATTCCCGCGTTCTCGACGGCAGCGGTTCGCGCAACCGCAACCATCACAGGCAGCGGGCCGGCGACCGTCACCGTGCGTGCGACCTCACTCACTACGGGCAGCACACAGGCTAGCACCACAATTGCTTTCAATCCGGCACCCGTTTGCAGCTTCGACATTGACGGTGATGGCGTCGTGAACGCGATGACCGACGGATTGCTCGTTGTGCGTTATTTGCTCGGCGTCGGCGGCAATCCACTCATCCAGGGCGCGTACAACCCGGCGGGCACGTATGGCAATCTGGTGAGTATCACGTCACGTCTCGATACGCTCAACAACAATAACTGGCTCGACATTGATGGCAACAATGAGCGCACCGCCGCGACCGACGGCGTCCTGTTGTTGCGCGCCATGTTCGGCCTGACGGGCACTGCCGTGACCACCAACGCGCTCGGCACGCCACCGCAGGCGCGAGCGGACTGGGCGGCAATCCGCAGCTACCTCAACACCACTTGCGGCATGGGACTGCCATAACCGCACGCTGTCAGCAAACACGTTTTGATACGTCGCAGGGCGAATAAACCGCTGCCGCTAGAATTCCTTCACGTCTCTTCATTGCCCGAGTGGTGGAATTGGTAGACACAGCGGACTTAAAATCCGCCGCTTTCCTGCATAAGGGGCGTACCGGTTCGATTCCGGTCTCGGGCACCAATCGCGACCATAGGAGCGATTGGGTCAAGAATGCGCCAGCCAGCGATGCAACCCAGTGCCGTTTCCCAAGCGCGGCCAGCGTCGACACATCGCGGCGATCGGAATCGCGGTGGGCTCAAGCTAACCGGCCAACGCAGAAACCGATCACACCTCAAACCAAGCATGTCATTAGCTTTTTGGTGAAACGACCATTGCATAGGGGTTGCATGCGTTTTTCTTCATAACTCGACTTTTGCATAAATCTGCGTTTAGCCCATAGCGGACAAGCGTTTCCACGAAAAGCCATGAAGGCACCGAACTCGGGTGAAGTGCAAAAACTAGGCGGGCCTGCTCACATCATCCGCAAGATTGGTGATGATCAAAAGCAAAACGCGCCGCGCCGTCGCAACGTCTGCATCCGGTAATCCCTTCACGCTCAGCGAATTGACCTCCTCCGCGAGCGGCACCAGCTTCGCCTTCAGGCAGCGTCCGGCTTCGGTCAGGTAAACGTGCATGTTCTTGCGGTTTTCGGCCATTTGCCGACGCTCGATCCAGCCGCGCGCCTCCATTGCCTTGACTGCGGCGAACGTTGTCGGCTCCATGACCCCGACCTCGTCGCTCAACTGCTTTTGCGTCAGGCCATCGCGCTCCCACAACGCGCGCAGAAACGTCCAGTGACCAAACGGCACATCGTGCTCGGCGAGTCGCATCTGCAGCGAGCGCTGAAATGATCGCGTCGCGTCTTTCACCAGATGCGCGAAACGGTCATTGGGTACGGCCTCCCGCCAATGTTGCAGGATGGTCTGGGCTTCGGCGCTGGAGCGGAGTTTTCGGCGTATCGGCATTTCCCGATTATCGCTTCCACGGTATTTGATGCTTTAGTGTGATCTCTCGACCTTCGCGGGCCGAGGCTAGGATGGCGAGACTCGCCTCCGTGGTCGCGCGCGCCCATTCGCCACTGTGCCTTGCTGCAGCGCCCTCGCGAACGACCGACCACAATTCATCGATCACTTCTCGACGCGGAACGTCTGGCGCAGGTACCGCCTCGAATTGGCGGACCGAGTCGCCATAGACCCAGACACCGTTGGCTGCGACGCGCAGATCACCACGTTCGCAGCTCACCACGATAGGGCCGAAGTGCTGGTGCGCGACGGCTGATGCCGCCAGCTGAAATGCTGCGCCGCCATAGTTACGTGCAGCTTTAAGCGCCATCTCGTCCGCCGCTGATTGCAATGCGCTCAGCCGCCGTCGCGCAGCGCCATAGTCGTCGGGATTTTTCGCAACGCCTAGTTCGCCGATCCAGTCCATCTGCTCATCGGAATCGTAGTGACCATAGCCGCTGTAGGTCAGGCTGGCGAATGCGCCTGATTCAAAGTCGATCAGCGCGCTGAACGCGCCCTCGGTCGGCCGCGCTGGGTCCCAGCGCCCGACGTGCGCGCGAACCGAGCGCGCGAGCCCGCCAGCAAGCAGGCGCACGATGTCCATTTGATGGGCCGCCTGGCTGTGCACCACGCCACCGCCCTCTTCAGTACGCAGTTCTTCCGGTCGTCGCGCGCGATACAGGAAATCGGTGTAGTTCATGGCGTGAATCATGCGGACCGCGCCAACCTCACCGCTATCGATGATTTCGCGAGCCTTGAGCACCGGCGCATCGAAGCTGTGACTGTGACCGACGATCAACGCACGCCCGGCAGCTTCCGTGCGCACTATCATGTCGGCGCATTCGTCGATGGTGAGTGCC
>Ga0209023_10005707_pt1 | contig 13462 bp, 14 predicted proteins | sample LakOneMetagenome_FD_187468 | JGI IMG/M metagenome (GOLD analysis project Ga0209023, IMG submission 187468) | Freshwater and sediment microbial communities from Lake Erie, Canada (SPAdes) (version 2) | ecosystem: Environmental > Aquatic > Freshwater > Lentic | place: Lake Erie, Canada...
GCCGGGATGCCGGCGATGATGGTGGTGTCGAGCGCCATCGCCCAACCCGGCTCGTCGGCCACGCGCCGGGCGAGCTCGTTGACGGCGAACGGGACGCCCTGCCCGATGTCGGCGATCTGGTCGAGCAGCTCCAACGACGGTGACGGCACGTGCCGGCGGACCAGCGTCGCCACGTCGTCGAACGACAGCGGACCGAGGGTGACCTCGTGGGCACCGTGTCGCTCGAGCAGGCTGCGTCGCGTCTCGTCGAGCGTCTCCGAGATCGGCTCGGGCCGGTGGGTGAGCACGATGCACACGCGGTCGTCCTTCGTCGACCGGGCGAGGAAGTGGATCAGCCGCATGCTCGCGTCGTCGGCGTCGTGGACGTCGTCGATCGCGAGGAGCAGCCCGTTCGTGGCAGCCGCGATGCGCACGAGCTCGGCCGCGGCGACGAACAGCCGCTGATGCGAGCTGGCGCCGTTCCACTCGATCTCGACGCCGGACAACGCGCGGTCGATCTCCTCGCGATGGTGATCCGCGAGACCGTCGAGGAGCGTCGGATGACGTCGGCACAGATCGGCGAGCGCCTCGACGACCGGCGCGTACGGCCACGCGCCCTCGACGGGAGCAGAGGTGCCGTGGCCGATGCGCACACCCATCTCGCGGGCCCGCTCGGTCAGGGCCACGATCAACGACGACTTGCCGATCCCCGCGGGGCCGCACACGAGCACGGTCCTGCCGCGGCCGCGCGTCGATTCGACCAGGGCACGATCGAGCAGCGCGAGCTCCCGTCCCCGACCGACGAGCGAGTCGTCATGCCGGCGCGGGACCTCCCGGTCCGCCAGCAGTCGGTCGCGCAGCGCCAGTGCGTCGCGTCCTGGTGCGACACCCAGCTCCCGGCGCAGATGCCGGTCGAGACGCTCGAACTGCCGGATCGCCGCGTGCCGGTCGCCGTCGGCCGCGTACCGTCGCATCAGGTTGATGTTGGCGACCTCGTCGCCGGGGTCGAGCTCGACCACCTCGTCCCATCTCGCATCGAGCCGCAGCATCTCCAGGCGACGGAGTCGGAGCTGCGCGCGTCGTTGCTCGACCCATTCCTCGTACCGGTCCTGCGGGAGGAGGTCGCCCCGATACCACTGCAACGCCTCGCGGGCGAGACCCGCGTCGGCGGCGGCAATGGCCTGTCTGGCCACGTCGTCGAACCTGGTGACGTCGACCCCGACTTCGTGCTCCGGGCACAGGTGGACCTGTTCGTCGCGCAGCACGATCGCATCGGCCAATCCGATCGCCTTGCGGGCGAAGTGCGCCGCCTTGTGGAGCTTGGGCACCGCCTCATCGAGGACGTCTTCCGGCCACAGCAGATCGATCAGTTGCTCGCGGTGCAGCCGGCGACCGGGTGACAGCGCCAACACCTTCACGATCCCGGCGGCATGACGACGCGCCCAGTGGCGCGCATCGATCAGCCGGCCGTCGACGGCCACGGCGAACTCACCGAACAGCGTCACCTCGACCTGCGCCACCGGCACCCCTCTCGATCTCCGCTCATCGCATGTTGCTCTCGACGAGGACCGGCGCAGCAGCGTACAACCCGCTCCCGACGTGGTGGATCAGATCCCCGGCGCACACCTGGGAACGCTCCCCCGCCGGCCTTCCCCGAACCTTCCCTGCCCTCAGGTGCGGAAGGGAAGCGGCCGGGAAGGTGGTGTTCGTACGTTCACCCCGACCCACCGACGTCCGGTGGGCGCGAACACACAGGAAGTCACACCCATGTCCACAGCAACCGACAACCCCATCCGCAACGGGGTCGACACCGCCAGCCTCTTCGCCACGCTCGACGCCGTGAAGGGCAACCACGAGATCGCGAAGTTCCAGTTCCGCGCCACCAACCGCTGGATCAGCGGGACCCACAACCAGTCCACGATCAGCGGCTTCTACGGTGCCATGCAGGAGATGCAGCACACCGATGTGCACGTGTTCGACGCCGACCACCCGGCGGTCCTGGTCGGGGGCGATGCCGCACCGAGCCCTGTCGAGTTCCTCCTCCACGCGCTCGCCGCGTGCCTCACGGCCGGCATCGCCAACATCGCGGCGGCACGAGGTGTCCACCTCGAGTCCGTGGAATCGACCGTCCAGGGCGACATCGACCTGCTCGGCCTGCTCGGGCTCAGCGGGGGGACGGTCCGCAACGGCTTCCAGGGCATCAACGTCGCGTTCCGGCTCACCGGCGACGACCCCGAGCAACTGCGCAAGGTGGTCGAGCAGTCGACCGCCCGCTCGGCGGTCTACGACTCCATCACCAACGGCGTGCCCGTGACGATCACGGTGGACGCGGGCTGATCCGGACCCGGATTCGGCCCACCGACACCGGACGGGGTGACGACGTGAGGCAGCACCTGCCGACGTCGCACCCCGTCCGTTCCCCGGAGGAGCGATCGTGCACTCGACCGACACACTCATCATCGGAGGCGGCCAGGCCGGCCTCGCGCTGAGCCGCTGCCTCGACGACCGCGGCCACGACCACGTCGTGCTGGAGCGCGGGCGCATCGCCGAACGCTGGCACAGCGAGCGCTGGGACTCCTTGCGGCTCCTGACGCCGAATTGGATGACCCGGCTCCCCGGCCACGCATATGCGGGCGGCGACCCCGACGGGTTCATGACTGCACCCGGCGTGGCCCGGCTCCTCACCCAGTACGCCACGTCCTTCCGGGCGCCGGTCCTCGAGCACACCGTCGTCGATCGGGTCCGCGCCGACGATCGCGGCTTCGTGGTCGACACCGACGGAGGCACCTTCCGGAGCCGCAACGTCGTCGTGGCCACGGGCTGGTGCGACCGCCCCGCCGTGCCGCCGGCTGCACGTCTGTTCGCGCCACGGCTGCACCAGATCACCCCCGACGCATATCGATCACCCGCGGGCCTCCCCGACGGCGGCGTGCTCGTGGTCGGCGCGTCGGCGACCGGCGTCCAGCTGGCACACGAGCTCCACCAGAGCGGACGACCGGTCACGCTCGCGGTCGGGTCCCATCGCCGTCTCCCCCGCCGATACCGGGGCATGGACAGCTGCTGGTGGCTCGACCAGATGGGCGCCTTCGACCGCACGATCGACGAGGTCGCGGATCTCGCAGCGGCTCGTGCCGAGCCGTCGCTGCAGCTCGTCGGACGGGTGGATCACGCATCCCTCGACCTCTCCACGCTGCAGGCCGCCGGGGTTCGACTCGTCGGGCGCGTCACCGGCATCGAGGCGGACACCGTCGAGCTGGCGGACGATCTCGAGGTGACCATCGGCCGCGCCGATGCGCAGCTGGCCCGGCTGCTCGACCGCATCGACCGCCACATCGCGTGGGCACGCCTCGGCTCCGAGATGCTCCCGCGCGAGCCGATCGCCACTGCCGACCCGCGTGGTGCGCCGGCCTCGATCGACCTCCGCCACGAGCGGATCGGGAGCGTGCTGTGGGCCACCGGACACCGACGCGACTACCACTGGCTGGATCTCCCCGTCCTCGACGCGCGAGGTGAGATCCGTCAGCGCCGCGGTGTCACCCCGGTTGCCGGGGCCTACGTGCTCGGCCAGCGGTTCCAGCACCACCGCAACTCGAGCTTCATCGACGGCGTCGGCCGCGACGCGCAGTACGTCGCCGAGCACATCTGTGCCCGCACGGCGTCTCCCGACGCACGACCGTCCTCCACCTCACGAGAGAACTGATCGAACCATGCTGCCCACACCACTCACCGGCACCGACGACCACGACGTCGTGATCGTCGGCGGCCGCCCCGCCGGCGCCGCCACGGCGCTCCTCCTCGCCCGACACGGACTCCGCGTCCTCGTCCTCGATCGCAGCGCTGCCGGCGCCGACCCCCTGTCGACGCACGCGCTGATGCGCGGCGGGGTGATGCAACTCCACCGCTGGGGACTGCTCGACGCGATCATCGAAGCCGGCACGCCGGCCGTTCGACGAACCACCTTCACCTACGCCGACGAACGGATCGACGTCACCATCAAGCCGTCACACGGCGTCGACGCTCTCTACGCTCCGCGCCGCACGCTGCTCGATCCGACGATCGTCGCTGCGGCCACCGACGCCGGCGCCGTGTTCCGTCATCGCACCACGGTCACGGAACTGCTCGCCCGCAACGGTCGCGTGGTCGGCGTCCGCGCCCGATCCGACGACGGGGCGATCGAGGACATCACCGCGACGTTCGTCATCGGAGCAGATGGGGTCAACTCGATCGTCGCGGCACTCACCGGCGCAGAGGTCCGCCGGCGCGGCGCCCACGCCGCCGCCGTCACCTACGGCTACTGGGCCGACCTCGAGGCGACGGGATACGAGTGGACCTTCCGGCAGAACGCCTGCTCCGGTGTGATCCCGACCAACGGCGGCGTGGCCTGCGTCTTCGCGAGCGCGACGCCGGAGCGCATCGGACGCGGCGGTCTCGGCGTGATCCGCGAGCTCGTCGCCGAGGGCAACCCTGCGGCAGCCGAGCGGCTCGCCCGCGCCGCGGCCCCGGTGCGCACCCGCACCTGGAACGGACACCGCGGGTACATGCGGCGATCTCACGGCCCCGGCTGGGCCATCGTCGGCGACGCTGCCTACTTCAAGGACCCCATCAGCGCGCACGGCCTCACCGATGCGCTGCGCGACGCCGAGCTCCTCGCCCGCGCCGTGCTCGCCGGTCTCGGCAGTGATGCGACACTCGCCGCCTCATTGGCGGAGTACGAGCACATGCGGGACCGGATGAGCATCCCGCTGTTCGACACGGCGGATCGCATCGCGAGCAACGAGTGGAGCGACGCCGAGATCGGCGAGCTGCTTCGACAGCTCAGCTCGTCGATGGCGGACGAGGTCGACACGATCGCCGCGCTTCCCGCCCCCGAGCCGGGAGCGGTCCGGTGACCGGGCGGACGTTGCTGGGGGTGTGGGCGCACCCGGACGACGAGGCCTACCTGTCCGCTGGGCTCATGCTCGAGCACGTGGCCCGCGGCGATCGCGTCGTGGTGGTCACCGCGACGCTCGGCGAGCACGGCACGTCCGAGCCGCAACGATGGCCACCCGCCCGGCTCGCCGCCCGTCGACGTCGCGAGCTCCGCCGCAGCCTGGCGACGCTCGGCGTCCACGAGGTGCGCCTGCTCGGGCTCGAGGACGGCACGTGCGAGCGTCACGATGCGACGGACACGATCGCGCAGCACATCGACGACATCCGTCCCGATGTCGTCGTGACCTTCGGGCCCGACGGCATGACCGGGCACCCCGACCATCGCGCGGTGTCCAGGTGGACCACCGACGCGTGGACGTCGACGGACTGGGGCGGCGAGCTGTGGTACGCCACGGTGACGCCGGGGTTCCACCGACGCTGGCAACCGGTCAACGACCGGATCGGCCTGTGGGCGGATCAACCTCGTCCGCCGTGCACCGCGCGCCAGGACGTGCGCCACCGCGTCGCGATGACCGAGGAGCAGCTCGACGTGAAGGTCGCCGCACTCTCGGCGCACCAGTCGCAGACGGCGCCGCTCAGCGCGCTGTTGGGCCCGGAGGTGTACCGCCGCTGGTGGGCGACCGAGTGGTTCCGAACAGCCGTCAGACCGCGATCGTGATCGACGCGGCGAGTCGGCGGAGCACGACCCCGACCTCCACGCGGGCCTGCGCCGGGTCGGCGGCCCGGGCGACGTAGAGCGCTGCTTCGTCGACCGCCCCGACGAGCACGTGGGTGAGCGGTTCCACGGGTTGCACGGGAATCGTGCCGCGCTGCATCCCGTCCGCGAGCAGCGCGGCGACGAGACCGACGCTGTGGCGAAGGCAGATCTCCCGCCACCGTTCCCACCCGAGCACCGACGGGCCGTCGATCAGCACGATGCGCTGGATGTCGGCCTCGGCGCACGCGTCGAGGAACGCATCGGCGCCGGCGAGCAGCAGCGACGCGGTGTCCGCGGGGTCCGGACCACCGGCGGCGACGAGCATCCGTTGCGCGATCTCGGCCTCCACCTCGTCCAACACGGCGGCGAACAGCTCCGCCTTGTCGACGAACTGGTGGTACAGCGCGCCACGGGTCACGGCGGCCTCACGGGCGACGCGCTCCGTCCCGACGTCCGCGTAGCCCTCGCCCCCGAACAGTCGCCGCGCCGCGCCCACGAGCGCGGCGCGCGTCGTCTCGGTCCGCTCACGTTGGGTTCGCCGCACCTGCGCCACCGTTGACACCACCTCCGTTTCCATGCAGACTGTACGCAACTTCCGTGCAGTCTGTTCGGAACTGTGAACGTACCAGGAGCCGTCATGCCGACCGTCGACCTCCCACTCGGCCCCATCGACCATCGCGTGTTCGGTCCCGATGCACCCGGCACGCCCACGGTCGTGTTCGTGCACGGCTTCCTCGTGAACGGCTCGCTCTGGGACCCGGTCGCCGAACGGCTCGCCGCACTCGGGGTGCGCAGCATCGTGGCCGACTGGCCGCTCGGAGCGCATCACACTGCCGTGCCGGAGGGGTCGGAGCTCTCCCCCACCAGCGTCGCGCAGGCGGTGCTCGATCTCCTCGACGCGCTCGACCTCGTCGACGTCGTGCTGGTCGGTAGCGACACCGGCGGCGCCATCTGCCAGCTCGCGCTCGCAGGCGACCGCCACCGGATCGGTGCCCTCGTGCTGACCAATTGCGACGCGTTCGAGACGTTCCCCCCGAAGTTCTTCATCCCGCTGTTCGTCATCGCCCGCTTCCGGCCGGCCGTCTGGGCGGTGCTCCAGACCACCCGACCACGCCTGCTGCGTCACTCCGCACTCGCGTTCGGTCAGCTGCTCCGTCGACCCCGCTCGGGCGCTCTCACCCGCGGTTGGGTGCAGCCCGCGCTCGACGATGCGGCCATCCGGCGGGACATCACCCGCTTCGCACGGGGCGTGCGCCGCGACGAGCTCGTCGGCGCAGCGTCGTGGCTGCGCACGTTCGATCGGCCCACGCGACTCGTGTGGGGCGCGCGCGACCGCCACTTCACCCTTCGGCTCGCGCAGCGCCTCGCGGACGCGCTGCCGCGGGCACAGCTGACCGAAGTCGAGGACGCCACGACGTTCGTGTCGATCGACCGTCCGGACGCAGTCGTGGATGCCATCGTCGGCGTCATCGCCGAGCTGCCGGGGGCGCAGGCCACGGGCCCGTTCGCGCACGAGGCCGGCTGAACGCTCCGCCGGCCGTCACACCGCGGCGACGCGGCGCGCCGGACGACCGAGCACGGCCCCGGCGCACACGAGTGCAGCGGCCCCGCCCAAGGCGAACGGCACGCGTGGCGACGAGACCTGGATGACCCAGCCCATCAGCAGTGCTCCGATCGGCGTGCTGCCGAACCACGCCATCTGGTGGAGGGCCATCACTCGTCCCTGCATCGACGGCTCCGTCGCCTGCTGCAGCACCACGGTGTCGACCGCCTGGAACGATGCCGACGCGAACCCGAGCACGACGCTCATCGACATGAACGGCCAGAACCCCGGTGTGAGCGACAGCGCCACGAACGACACGGCGAAGCCGAACAGCACGATCGCCAGGGTGCGGCGCGGATGCGGCGTGACGCCGGCGATGTAGATGCCCCCGAGAATGGAGCCGATCGCGCTGACGCTCAGGACGATGCCGACCGAGCCGGCGCCGCGATGGAACCCGAAGCGGATCATCGACGGGAACGTGGTCTGGAAGTTGTAGGCCACGGTGCCCATCACCGCCATGACGAGCAGGGGCCGGGCCACGTCCGGGTGGGCGCGCACGTAGGCGAACCCTTCGCGGAGCCTGCCCCTCGCCCGCCCGAGCATCGGTCGATCGACGAGCTCGCTCGCCCGCAGGGTCAGGAGCGCGCCGATCACCACGAGGTACGACGCAGCGTTGATGTAGAAGCACATCTCCACGCCCACGGTCGCGATCAACGCGCCGGCGATCGCCGGACCGATGAGACGTGACACCGAGTTGATCGTGCCGTTCGCCGCCACGCCGCTGGGCAGCAGCTCGGGCCCGACGAGCTGGAACAGGATCGCCTGCATCGCCGGCCGCTCGACGGCGAGCACGAGGCCGAACATCATCGTCAGCGCGTAGATCCACCAGATGGTGGTGTGCCCCGAATCCGCGACGACGCCGAACGTGAGCGCGATGAGACCCGACACGGTGGACGTGGCGAGCAGGAGGTGGCGATTGTCGATCTTGTCGGCAAGGACCCCGGCGGGCGCACCGAGCACGAGCATGGGCAGGAACTGGAGCGCCACCGCGACGCCCAGCCGATCGCTGCGATTGGTGATCTCCAGCACCAGCCAGGTGACCGCGAGCGACTGCGTCCACGACCCGATGCTGGACACGGTCTGGCCGATGAAGTACCGCCGGAAGTTCCGGTTGCCGAACGCCGCGAACCGGCGCGTGGTGCTCTCCGGCCGGTGTGGGCGATCGCTCATGCACCCCGAGTCTGACAGCGCCGACGTGGGCGCCGGGGATGGCCCGGCGCCCACGGTCGCCCGCCGGCTGTGGCGCCCAGGTTCGGACGCTCAGAATCGGACGCTCAGAATCGAATGCGGGGTGCGGCAGCGACGACGGCGATCACCGCCGGTGCGATCACGACGGCGAGCGTCGTGCTCGACGTCCGGATGGTGTGGAACAGGTGCTTCATCTGGTTCACCTCCCCTCCTGGTGGAAGCGGGGCCCGAGCGGCTGCTCGCGGAGGAGGTGGGCGCGACCGATGACGACCAGCACGACGCACCAGAGCACGCCGACCCCGAGGAACAGGTCGGCCAGGTTGACGAGGGTGTCGCCCGGTCCGGCGAGGAAGTCGCGCACCGAGCCCAGCAGGACGCGGTCGGCGAGGTTCGACACGATCCCGGCGATGACGAGGCCGAGCGGCCAGGCGGACAGCTCCGCCCATCGCCTGACGAGACGCACCCACAGTGCGAACACCACGAGCCCCATCACGCTCGCGGCGATGGCGGCGCCGACCGATCCGGCCGGCACGCCGAGCATCAGCGCACCGTTGCGCTGCGGACACACGAAGGTGCCGCACCGCATCGAGGCGCTCACGGCCTTCGTCGTCTGGTCCACCGCGACGCCGGCGGCCACCACGAGCACGCCCGGCAGGAACCTCGGTGGAGCAACGATCACGTCGACACCATGGCGGGGCGGCCTCAAGATCCGCTGAAGCTGGACCAAAGCTCCGCGATGCGGTCCTCGACGCCGAGCGCGTAGTGTCCGCCGGATGCTCGTGCGCGTGCTCGGTCCGGTGGAGGCGTGGACCGAGCATGGCCCGCTCCAGGTGCCGATCGGGAAGCCGTTGGCGGCACTCGCGATCTTGGCCCTCGCCGGAGGACGTGCCGTGCCTGCCGACCAGATGGTCGAAGGTCTGTGGGGTGCCGATGCACCGCCGACGGCGCTCAAGACCCTGCAGGTGCACATGTCGACGCTGCGTGCTCGCCTCCGCGACGGCGAGGTCGGGATCTCGTTGACGCCCGCCGGGTACCGCCTCGAGGTGGACGCCGAGGTCGTGGACGTGGTCCGGTTCGAGCGGCTCGCCACGGCCGGGATGGCTGCGGCGACGGACGGTCATCCCGAGGCGGCGGCCCAGGTGCTGCGGGACGCCCTCGGGCAGTGGTCCGGCGATCCGCTGTCCAACGTCCTCGACGCGCCGTTCGCGGAGCGCCACGTGCAACGCCTCCGTCGACGGCGGTCGTCGGTCCTCCAGGCCCGCGTCGCGGCGGATCTCGCGCTGGGTCTCGGCGCGACGATCGTCGACGAGCTGCGCCAGATCGCCGACGAGCACCCGTACGACGAACGGGCGTGCGGCCATCTGATGGTGGCGCTGTACCGGGCGGGGCGGCCGGCCGAAGCGCTCGACACGTTCCGATCGTTCCGCCGCCAGCTCGGCGACGATCTCGGCCTGGAGCCCGGGCCCGCACTGCTGGAGGTGGAACGGCAGGTGCTGATGCACGACGGGCGGCTCAGGTCGGTGGAGGCCGCCGCCCGCGGGCCGGGTGCCTCCGCCACGAATGCCACCCCAGCCGACCCAGCCGACCCGGCCGGGGCCCACGCGCGGCCCGGCGACCTCGACGCCCAGATCGAGGCCTCGATCAGGTCCTCCGAGCTGCTTCGACGCGTCGGCGCCCTGGACGATGCGCTGCGCGTGATCGATCGGTCCATCCTCGTGGCCCGGGCCGACGCCCCGCACCGGCTTGCGGTGCTGCTCGTCCATCGCTCGATGCTCCTCGCGCTCTCCGAACGTGCCGAGGACGGCGAGGCAGACCTGGCGGCGGCCACGCATCTCGCGCGGCGGTTCCTCGACGGACCGGCGCTGGCGCAGGTCGCGCTCGCACGGTTCGGGCTCGATGCGGGGTCGGATGACGACGACGGGCTCCTGGTGCAGCTGCTCGAGCCGATCGACCTGCTCGAGCCGCGGGCGCCGCAGCGGGTCGATCTGCTCTGCGCAGCGATGCAGCAGATCGTCTACTCGGCGGACAGTGCGACCGCGGAGAAGCTGCTGGCGCTGGCGGAGTCGACTGCCGCCGGCATGGGAGATGCCCGCTCGCAGGCCGTGGCGGCGGCCACCCGCACCTCGTTGGCGGGCGTCCGCTTCCAGCAGCTCGATGCGCAGCTCGGACAGGCCTCGGCGTCGCTCGCCGAGGCCCGCGCGATCGGGGATCCGCTCCTGCTGATCGCGGCGTGGTTCGCCGACGTGCGAGCGCGGTTCGACGCCGGCGACGTCGACACGTGTGCTGCGAACCTCACCGAGTTCCGCGCCGCAGCGCACGCCACCATGCTGCCGTTCGCGTGGGTCCGACCGGACCTCATCGATGCGGCGGTTCGACTTGCCAGGGGCCAGACGGACGGGCTCGAGGATCGCATCCTGCGGATTCGCGAACGCGGCGCTCGGATGCACGCTCGCTCGGTCCGCGGCAGCGCGAACAGCCTGCTCTTCGGGACCTGGCTGGAGCTCGATCGCTTCGACGTGCTCGATGCGATGCTGGTCGACCGCGACGGTTCCTCCGAGCTGGTGTGGCAGGCGCTCGGCTCGATGATCGCCGCCACGCTCGGGCGTCCGGACGCTCGCGAGCAGTTGGACCGCGTGCTGGCATCGATGGCGAGTGCCGATCCGGGTGGGTGGCGGGAACCGTTCGTCGCCGCCTTCGGCATCGAGGCGGCCCGTCGCTGCGATCACACCGCGGCCGCAGCCCTGCTCGGTCCTCGGCTCGACCCGTTGGCGGGCCGGTTCCTCGTCCTCGGTCCGGCGACCATCACGCTCGGCCCCGTCGATCGATATCGCGGCCTGGCCGCGCTCGTCACCCGAGATGCCGACGCGGCCGTCGCCGCCCTCCGCGAGGCGGTCGAGCAGACCGATCGGGGCGGTGCACGCGTGTGGGCCTTGCGCAGTCGCGTCGATCTCGCCGTCGCGCTGAGCGAGCGGCAGCACGACGGTGACGACCTCGAAGCCGCCGCGCTGCTCGCCGTCGTGGGGCAGGACCCACTGCTGCGCCAGTGCCCGCGCCTCGCTCGCGAGGTCGGCGAAGCGCTCGGTCGCTGAACCGGCGGCGACCGTCGCGGCCCGCGTTCGGGGTGTGCGAAACTTGCCGCCCGACGACCGAAGGGGGACGGATCCGTGAGCGACTACGTGCAGGATCTCGAGGATGTGCGGGCAGTCATCCAGCTGTACATCGACGGGGCGAACGGCGATGCGGACAAGCTGCGCCAGGCGTTCCACGTCGACGCTCGGATGGCGGGCCACATCGGCCCGATGGACACGTACGTGCCGATCAGTGACTTCATCGGGATGGTCGAGGCACAGCCGGGCATGGCCGGGCCCGCATACCGGGCGGTCGTGCGCTCGATCGACGTCACCGGCGACGCCGGCGTCGCGGTGCTGGCAGAGTCCGACTACTTCGGGTGCGATTTCGTCGACTACTTCACGGTCGCCCGGATCGACGGCAGGTGGCAGATCACCAACAAGACGTACGCACACACGGGCGGCGAGCCACCCGCACACTGAGCGCGCCCGTCACGTCGACGATGCCGACGCGGCGGTGATGAGCGCGGGCAGGTGGGACGACCAACCGGCCGCGTGGAGCACCGCGAAGCCGTTCGGGATGCCCGTGTGGCGCAGCGTCATGACCGTGTCACCGGCCTCCTCCACGAACGTCACCTCGACCCGGGTGGCGCCGGGCGCGATCGGCGGAGCCTGCTCGGTCGGCTCGTAGCCGAACGTGAACACGAGACGGTCGAACGGGTCGAGCTCGACGTACTCACCGCGCATGATCGGGCCGCCGGCCATCTCGATGCGACAGACGCCACCCGGCCGGGGATCGAGCTCGGCGGCAACGCCCCACCACTCGCGCATCCGGGCGGGCTCGGTCCAGTACTTCCAGACGGTCTCGCGTCGAGCGCTGATCCGCACCGTCCGCTCGACCAGGTTGCCGCCGGCGTCGGTGTGCTCGGTGTTGGTGTCGGTCACGTCGGAAGGTCCTCTCGCTGTTGTCGTCGTGCTGCCCGGTCGGCCCGCGTGCGTTCCGGCCACTCCTCGCGCTCGGCGGCTGCCTTCAGCCGGGCCAGGCCCTCGGACCACATCTCGTCGAGGTAGGACACCGCGTCGCGCAGGCCCTCTCGACGCCATCGGTAGATCCGTCGATTCCCGTCGGCGCGCACCTCGACCAGCCCAGCCTCCGCGAGCACGCGGAGGTGCTGCGAGACCGCCGGACGGCTCATCGACGGGAAGTGCTCGGCGATCTGGCCGGCCGCGAGGTCGTCCTCGCGCACCAACCGGAGGATCGCGCGCCGCGTGGGATCCGCGACTGCCCGCAGTGCCTCGTCCATGGCCTCGATTCCTCTCTGCCGTCTCGCCTCCGCCCTCGTGCGGAATTCGCGCTTGTATCTTGGCACATCATCCGCCACTGTGTAAGCACTTACTTACACAGATCGGATCAGATATGGACCTCCTCGACGCACTCGCCCAGACCTTCGACCACACCCACCGCGTGATCGGCAACGTTCGCGCCGACCAGTGGGAGAACCCCACCCCGTGCCCCGAGTGGACCGTGCGCGATCTCCTCGCACACACCATCGGCGTCGTCGCCACGCTCGGCGCAGCCGCGTCCGGCACGGCACCCACCTCGTTCGTGCTCGGCGTGGATCCGGCCGCCCAATTCCACGAGGCGGCCACTGCGACGCTGGCGGCATGGAGGGTGCCGGGTGTGCTCGACACGGTGGTGCCGATCGCGGCGGGCCCGATGCCCGGGAGAGCCGTCGCCGGCATCAACCTGCTCGACACGGCGACGCATGCCTGGGACATCGCGGTCGCAAGTGGACAACCCGCGCAGCTCCCTCACGATGTCGCCCAGGCAGCGCTGGCGGAGAGCCGCGCCATCATCGCTCCCGAGACCCGGGTGGGCCGCTTCGCCGGCGAGGTGGCCGCGCCACCCGGCGCCGGACCCACCGAGCGACTGGTCGCGTTCCTGGGACGCCGGGCGTGAACGACCGACGGATCGACGACTGGTCCACTCAGATCGGA
>Ga0209023_10005708_pt1 | contig 13458 bp, 12 predicted proteins | sample LakOneMetagenome_FD_187468 | JGI IMG/M metagenome (GOLD analysis project Ga0209023, IMG submission 187468) | Freshwater and sediment microbial communities from Lake Erie, Canada (SPAdes) (version 2) | ecosystem: Environmental > Aquatic > Freshwater > Lentic | place: Lake Erie, Canada...
TTCGCCGATCCAACGCATCGAGCACATGGAGGTGCCGATCCTGATCGCCCACGGCGAGCTGGACGAGCGGGTCAGCGTGCGCCAGTCCCACGAACTGGTCGCCGCGCTGCGCCGCGAGGGCAAGCAGTACGAGTTCGTGACCTACCCGACCGAGGGCCACGGCCTGCTGCGGCCGGAGCCGTTCCTGCACTTCCACCGGCGGCTGGAGCGCTTCCTGGACTGGTACCTGCTGCCGTGACCGACGGCCTGCCGGCGAGCAGTCCGTCAGGCCATGGTGACCTCCCGGCGAAGATGTCCCGCCGACTGTGCCAACATTGACTGAACGACGGCGCAGCATTGCGCCCGACTCGTGGGGAGCACCGACATGACGCGACGGCTGTGGGGAATTGCACTGGCAACGGCGGCGCTCGGCGCCATGGTGGTGGCGCCCGGCCCGGGTGCTGCGGCCGATGAAACGGTCACGTTGACCGTCGGCCTGCTCCAGGACATCGACAGCCCGAACGTCACCGCGGGCTACCTCGTGTCCAGCTACGAGGTCTGGAACCTGCAGTACGCAACGCTGACCGACAAGGCCGCAGACGACTTCGCGATCACGCCCGGCCTGGCCGAGTCGTGGGACGCCAGCGCCGATGGCCTGACCTACACGTACCACCTGCGTGACGGCCTGCAATGGAGCGACGGCCAGCCGCTGACCGCCGACGACGTGGCGTGGACGATCAACACGTCGCGTGAGCAGGAGTGGGTGAACCACTTCTCGACCACGCAGAACCTGACCGCGACGGCGGTCGACGACCGCACCGTCGAGGTCGTCAGCGCCGTACCGGACCCGAAGCTGCCGATGCTCGACGTGTACATCCTGCCGCGCCACATCTGGGAGGAACCGTCGAAGGACGACATCACCACCTACGAAGCGCTGGACGGCGTCGGCTCCGGCCCGTTCACGCTGGACGAGTGGAAGCCCGGCCAGGAATGGATCATGAAGGCGAACCCCAGCTACTGGCAGGGCGCGCCGGCGATCGATCAGATCGTGTTCCGCCTGTACACCGAGGGTGCGGCAATGGTGGCCGCGTTGGAGAGCGGCGAGATCGATGCCGCCCATGACGTGCCCGCCGAGCTGTTCGGCGGCATGCAGGGCCGCGACGACATCACCGCCGTCGTGGGATCGCAGGGCGGCATGACCGAACTGGGCATCAACGCGGGTGACGGCCTCGGTGACGGCCACCCCGCGCTGAAGGACGTCGTCGTCCGCCAGGCGATCGCCCACGCGATCGACCGTTCGGCGCTGTTCGACCGGGTGCTGCTCGGCCAGGGCGAAGCCATCGACACGCTCGGTGTGTCGTCCGACCCGGTGTGGAACCCGGAGATCCCCGCCGATCAGCAGCTGAACTACGACCCCGAGAAGGCCAAGCAGATGCTGGACGACGCGGGTTACAAGGACACCGACGGTGACGGCATTCGCGAGATGCCCGGCGGTGGCCAGCCGTTGAAGTTCCGCTATGCCGAACGATCGGAGAGCTCGCAGGCGGCACCGATTCGCGAGTTCATCACCGCCTGGCTGAAGGAGATCGGCATCGACACCGAGGTGTCGGTGTTCGACGACACGCAGCTGACCGACGAGGTCGCGAACGGCACCTACGACCTGTTCGTGTGGGGCTGGACGCCGTTCGTCGACCCGGACCCGATGCTGAGCTACTTCAAGTGCGATCAGGTGACGACCGACGCGAACAACCCGCTCTACAACGACGCCAGCTGGTGCAACGCGGAGTACGACGCGCTGTACGCGCAGCAGAACCAGGAGCTGGATCGCAGCAAGCGAGTCGACCTGGTGCACCAGATGGTGACGCTGTTCTACGTGCAGGCGCCGTACGTGGTGCTGTACCACGATGCGGACACGCAGGCCTACCGCACGGACCGCTTCGAGGGCTGGGTGCAGCAGCCGAAGGGCACCGGTCCGGTGCTGTTCAGCAACACCTCGCCGTCGTACTTCCACCTCCGTCCGATCGGCTCTACGCCGGAGACGACACCTGCCACCGGCGAGACGACGGCACCGGGTGAGACGACTGCCCCTGGTGACACGACAGCGCCAGTGGCCACATCGCCGGCAGCGAGCGGCTCGTCGGACGACGGGGGGTCCTCGACCGGCCTGATCATCGGGATCATCGCCGGGGTGCTGGTGATCGGGGGCGGCATCGCCTTTGCCATGCGCTCTCGGTCCAGTCGTGACGATCGTGAGTGACCTCGCGTCGTGAGACCCTGGTTCGTCGTTCGCAAGCTGCTGGGTGCCGTCAGCACCCTCGCGTTCGTGGTCGTGGTCAACTTCTTCCTGTTCCGGATCGTCAACAAGGACCCGGTCTCGAAGATGTTCCGCGGTCGCAACCTCACGCAGGAGCAGTTGCAGCAGCAGCGGGTGAAGTTCAACCTGGATGGCAGCAAGTGGGATCAGTTCGTCGCGTACGTGCGGCAGATGCTGCACGGCGACCTCGGCCTGTCGATGAAGAGCCAGCGGCCGGTGACCACGGTCATTGGCGAAGCGCTGTGGCCCACGATCCTGCTGGTCGGTGTCTCGACGCTGCTGTCGATGATCGGGATCACGATCGGCTACCGGGCCGGTTGGCGGCGCGGCAGCCGGTACGACACGACGGCCACGTCGCTGTCGATGCTGACGTACGCGATGCCCGAGTTCTGGATCGGCATGGTGCTGCTCGGCGTGTTCGCCGCCTGGCTGGGGTGGTTCCCCGTCGGCGGTCTGGAGGACCCGGGCAGTCACGCGACCGGTCTCGCGAAGCTGCTCGACCAGTTCCACCACATGGCGCTGCCGGCGATCGTGCTCGCCGTCGCGTACATCGGCGAGTACATGATCGTGGCCCGCTCGGCGATGATCGAGACGCTGCGTGAGGACTATCTGCAACTCGCGCGAGCGAAGGGCATGCGCGATGCAGAGGTCCGCCGCCGGCATGCCGTCCCGAACGCGCGGCTGCCAGTGGTCAGCCTGTCTGCGATCAACCTCGGGTTCGTGCTCGGCGGCGCCATCGCGGTGGAGTCCATCTTCTCGTGGCCGGGCGTGGGCAACCTCACCCAGTTGGCCATCCGCGGGCCGGACTTCCCGGTGCTGCAAGGCCTGTTCCTGCTGCTCAGCGCCGCGGTGATCTTCGCCAACCTGATCGCCGACCTGCTGTACGGCAAGCTCGACCCGCGGGTGGCCGGGCGATGAGCGTGGATGCTGCCGTGCTCGCGTCGCCCCGCGCCATCCGTTGGTCGCGTCGTCGCGCCTCGCTGCTCGCGGTCTGGAAGCGCCTGCGCCGCGACCGTCTTGCGATGCTGGCGCTGGTCGTGCTGGTCGGGTTCATCGTGTTGGCCGTGATCACGCCGTGGATCAGCAACCGCTCCGACTTCGCGATCATCAACACGGGGGCGAACCCGAAGTCGTCTCACCCGACCGGCCACTTCCTGCTGGGGACCGACAACTACGGCCGCAGCGTCGCCTTGCAGGTGCTGTGGGGTGCGCGGGTGAGCCTGTACGTCGGTCTCGTGGCCACCGTGATCACGGTGCTGATCGGCACGCTCGTCGGTGTCACCGCCGGCTTCTTCGGTCGTTGGCTCGACGCGCTGTTGATGCGGGTGACCGACTGGTTCCTGGTCATCCCGTTCCTGCCGCTGGCGATCGTGCTCGCGTCGGTGCTGGAGCGCGGCCTGTTGACGATCGCGTTCGTGATCGGCATCACGTCGTGGCCCTCGACGGCCCGTCTGGTCCGCTCGCAGGTGTTGTCGGTGCGCGAGCGGTTGTACGTGGACCGAGCCCGTTCGCTGGGTGCCGGTCGCCTGCACATCGTGCGCCGGCACATCCTGCCGAACGTCACACCGCTGATCGTCGCCAGCGCGACGCTGGCGGTCCCGATCTCGATCCTCACCGAGACCACGCTCTCCTTCCTCGGTCTCGGCGACCCGACCGAGGTCTCGTGGGGCGGCATTCTCTCGCAGGCGCGAACCGCCTCGGCGGTGACGAAGGGCGAGTGGTGGTACTACATGCCGCCCGGTGTCGCGATCATGATGGTGGTGCTCGCGTTCGCCATCTTCGGGCGTGCGTTGGAGGAGATCCTCGACCCCCGGCTGCGTGAACGATGAGCGTGCTGGAACTGCAGGACCTGCACATCACCTACCGGTCCGAGGGTGGTCCGGTGCCGGCGGTGCGCGGCGTGAACCTGACGATCAACGCCGGCGAGACGGTCGGCCTGGCGGGGGAGAGCGGGTGCGGGAAGAGCACGATCGCTGCGTCCGTCCTGCGCTTGTTGCCGAAGGGCACGAAGGTCGACGGCAAGGTGCTGCTCGACGGCGACGACGTGTACCAGATGAAACCGGGCGCGCTGCGGGCGGCGCGCTGGACGAGCGCGGCCATCGTCTTCCAGGGAGCGTTGCATTCGCTGAACCCTGTACGACGCGTGGGCCAGCAGATCGAGGAAGCGATCCTGCTGCACTCGAAGCTGTCCGAGCGGGCGGCGCGAACCCAGGCGGGCGCGCTGCTGGAGCGGGTCGGACTGCCGGCCACGCGGGCCGAGCGCTACCCGCACCAGCTGTCCGGCGGGCAGCGGCAGCGTGTGTTGATCGCGCTGGCGCTGGCGTGTGGGCCCAAGCTGTTGATCGCCGACGAGCCGACGACGGCGCTGGACGTGATGGTGCAGGCGCAGGTCTTGGCGCTGCTGGAGGAGCTGCAGCGAGAGCACGGTCTCGCGCTGCTGTTCATCACTCACGACCTGTCCGTGCTGACGACCACGTGCGAACGCCTGGCCGTGATGTACGCCGGCCGGATCGTGGAGGAGGGGCCCAGCGGGCAGGTGTTCACGGACCCGCAGCACCCGTACTCGCGGGCGTTGGCGGCCGCGTTCCCCACGATCGGTGACCCGTCCTCGCGGATGAACCCGCAGGGGCTTGCAGGTGACCCGCCGGACCCGTCGGCGCTGCCGACCGGCTGTCCGTTCCACGTGCGCTGCTCGGTGGCGACGGAGGAGTGCTCGTCGGTCGACGTGGCGTTGCGGTCGGCCGGACCGTCGCGGCAGGCGGCGTGTGTGCACGTGGGGGCCGGTCATGAGTGAGGCATCGGTGACGCAGCCGGCCGGGGTGCCGCCCGCTGACGATCTGCCGGTCGTCTCGATCACGAACGTGAAGGTGCAGTTCGGTGGCGGCCGAGTCCAAGCGGTGGACACGGTGTCGCTGGACGTCGGACGCGGCGAGGTGGTCGCGCTCGTCGGTGAGAGCGGCTGCGGCAAGACCACGCTGATCCGCTCGATCATCGGGCTGGAGCCGCTGGCGCACGGGTCGATCACGGTGGAAGGGCGGTCCGTCGGCCGCGGTCGTTCGCTGCGCGAGTTGCGCAGGCGGGTGCAGATGATCTTCCAGGACCCCTCGGGTGCGCTGAACCCGCGGCACTCGATCTACGAGGCGGTGGCGGAGGGTCTGCGCATCCACAAGATCAAGGGCCACGAGCCGACGTTGGTCGCGGAGGCGCTGGCCGCTGCCGGCCTGCGCCCGCCCGAGCGGTACCTGCGCCGCTTCCCGCACGAGCTGTCGGGCGGCCAGCGGCAGCGTGTGCTGATCGCCGCAGCGATGGCGCTGCAGCCGGCACTGCTCCTGGCCGACGAGCCGGTGGCCAGCCTGGATGCGTCGATCCGTGGCGAGATCCTTGCGTTGATGCGCTCGTACGTGGACACGCAGGGCGTCTCGATCATCGCCGTGACCCACGACCTCGGGCTGGCGTGGAACATCGCCGACCGCGTGGCCGTGATGTACCTCGGCCGCATCGTGGAGGTCGGCCCGGCGGAGGACGTGCTGCGGGCGCCGAAGCACCCGTACACGCAGGCATTGCTGAGCGTGGTGCCCGAGATCGAGGGCTTGGAGCAGCAGATCCTGACGGGTGAGACACCCGACCCGACCCGCATTCCGAGCGGCTGTCGCTTCCACCCGCGCTGCCCGCTGGTGGCCAGCGGTGAGGCCGACCGGCTGGGCTTCGGTGACCGCTGCCGCGGGGTGGACCTGGAGCTGGAGCCCGAGGTCGGGGTGCACCGGGTCGCCTGCCACGCGGTCTCGCCGTAGCGGCCGTCGGTTCGTTCTCCGGGTCGCGATGGGCCGCCGATCCGGATGTGGGGCGGGCCACCGATGCGGCCGACCGCGGTGGGGTGCTGTCGTGGTCCGGCGGTCACGTCTGTTCGATTTCGATTCGGAATCCGCCGCCGTGGCACGCAAGCGGAAGCGCGTCGGCGCGACAGTCGCGCCGTGGTGCTTCCACTCGGATGTCGACGTTCATCGAGCCGTGACCCCATCGGGTGGCAGCGGGTTGGGCCCAGCGTTCAGCGCTGGCATCCTGCTCGGGTGCCCGAGCGCAGACGCCGTCCGGTTCCGCGCAGTGTGTACGCCGTCGCGGTCGTGCTCCTCGCACTTGTGGTCGGCTCCTGCGCCAAGGGTCGTGTGAGTTCGGCGGTCGATAGCCGAGCGGCCCTTGCTGCGGAACTGGATCGGCTGGGTCTCTGGCGCGGGCTGTCCGATGCTGACCGTCAGGTGAACATCGCGGCGGTTGCGGCTGGCACGCACCCGTGGGCCACCTCGATGTCGTCGGACGTGTCCTTTCCGGCAGACGGTGAGGCGCTCGCTGAGGGTGGCGTCGAGCAGTTCGTTGCGTCGCTCGCGCCGGCATTGCAGGTGCTCGGGGTAACGGTGTCGGCGACGACCTTGAGCAGCGGCGACAACGGTACGTACGTGGTGGCGATCGATGGCGTCGTGGTCCGCCTGTACGACGCGTCATCGTGGGAGAGCAAGGTGGAGAGCGAGCTGCCCTGGTACGCATCCACGATGAAGCCGTTGGCGGTGGTGAACGGCCTCTTGAAGGCTGCCGGAGCGAAGGAACGTTGCTTCGTGCTGTACCCGGGCGGCAACGAGGGCGTCGTGCTGCTCATCGACCCGCGGATCGTCGCCGCTGTCCAGGCGGCCGGGCTCGCCGAGGGGAACGAACTGCCGGTCGAGGCGGTGTAGGCGAGCGCAAGTACGTAAACCGGTGGAAGCGCGTCGGCGCGACTGTCGCGCCGTGATGCTTCCACTCGAATGACCGACCGCGGAACTCCGAATCGAAATCGAACAGACGTGAACGCGGTGACTACCGGTGGCTCGGAGCCTGGCGGTCGGCCTGGCGGTCGGCCTCGCGATCGGCCTCGCGGCCGGCTCCTCGCTCCGCTGCGTCCTCGGTCGGCGCAGGCTTGCGTGCGAGGACCACGGTCATCACCACGGTGATCACGATCGCTGATCGACCTGCAGATCGCAGGTCGGCTCCGACGTGCACGGCGTCGTCGAAGAGCAGGTCCCAGATGATGTCCACGGCGAACCCCGCAGCGAGCCCGATGACGAACACCAGAGCGATCTGAGTCGGGTGCTTTCGCACATACCGCACCGTCTCCGGCATCAGCCGGCATTCACGGTCGGCAGGTCGCGGTAGTGCTCCGTGGCACCCCAGTCGGGCTCGGTCGACAGGCCGTGGAAGTTCAACTCGATCGTCAGGTCGTTGGGGTCCTTGACGAAGATCTGGCACAGACCGAACTCGGCGAAGAACCGCTTGCGGCACGGCAGGCCCAACTGGGTGAACCGCGCGTAGAACCCCTCCGGATCGGTCGCCACGAAGGCGATGTGGTCGACCACGCCCGAGTCCGCAGTGGACGACTGCGGCGTCGTGCCCAGGTAGTAGACGTCGGAGTGCGGGATGCCATGCGGGCCCATGTGCACCTGGATGGAACCGCCGACGCCGAGCCAGTAGCCGGGGAACGGGAAGTCGGGTCGCGGCATGACCTCGAACCCGAGCACGTCGCAGTAGAACGCGCGGGTGACCTCCAGGTCGTTTGTACGGACGAAGTAGTGGTCGAGGCGGCTCACCGGCATGAGCGAACCCTACGCCGCTCGAACGAGCCGCATTGCGCGAAACCGTCAGCGCGCGAAGCGCTCGCTCCACGTCCGCTCGCCGAACGGCGCGCCGTCCCGTGCGGCCGTCAGCGTGATGTCGACGTGGAACCACTCGCGGTCACTGCGCACGTGCAGCCTCGCCTCGGTGGAGCACTCGGTGGTGCCACCGTCGGGCAGTGCGAACGTCATGTCGTAGCGAGCGCGGCCGCGCGCCCAGGCGTTCGACAGATCGACCGTGCTCACGCCGAGGTCGCCCTCGTACAGGTCGACCACCGTGGTGCCGTGCGTGCCCTCGTAAGGGCCGCCGTACTTGCTGTGCACGCGGGTTTCGCGCTGCAGCACGTCGTACTGGTAGCTCCACTCCACGCCCTCGGCATCGTCGTGCGTGGGCGACGGGCCCGGCCCGGGCGCGAACACGTCCCGCAACGGGGGCAACGTGGCAGTCGTCGGCAATGTCAGGCACACCGATGCGCGGCGGACGCCCAACGAGAACGGCTGCGCGGGCGGCCAGCAGTTCGGCCAGTCCGTACCGGCGATGGCCAGGCGCAGCTGATGGCCGGGTTGCAGCGTCCACGTCGTCGCCTCGAACTGCAGGCGGAGGTCGATCCACTCGCCGGGCACGACCGGCTGTGGCGTCGCGCCGAGCTGACCGAACGGGTCGCTGGGCCAGACGCCGCGCTGGGCGAGATCGAGGAAGGTGCGGGTGATCAACGTGCTGGTGCCGTCGGGGGCCACGTCGCACAGCTTCAGCGACAGATGGCCGACCGGTGCGGACGACCGGACCTGCAGCGCGACATCGGCCTGACCGAGCACGAGCAGCTCCTCGGTGGGTGCCCAGTCGTACGTGATGCTGCGAGCGTTGTCGAGGCGTTGATCGAGCGACTGGCCCCACGGCAGCCCACCTGCGCAGCTGTTCCATGCGGTCACCCCGACATCGCCGCGCACGTCGGTCGTGTCGATCGCAGCGTCGTCCGGCTCGTTGGTGAAGACGGTGGTCGTCACGGCCGGCAGTAGCCAACTGTCCACCTCGACCCATCGACCGTCGTGCAACGCAAGGTCAGGTTCGGGTGCCGTCGCGCGACGAACGAACACCCGGCCGCGGCTGGCTGGCTGAGCACCTCCGCCGCGCAGCGTGCGGTCGAAGAAGCGGATCAGCTCCAGGTCGCAGTCGATGCTCGGGCCGGGGCGGGCAACGGACGGGTCCTTGTGACTCCACGGCCCTGCGATCAGCTCCCAGTTCGGCAGGTGTTCGATGGCACGGAACGTGTTGTTGCGGTAGCCGTCGGCCCAGCCGGCGATCAGCAGCACCGGGCACGCCGCTCGCTCGTAACCCTCGCCGTGCGGACCGAGGCGTACCGAACCGCGCCGCCAGGTGTCGTCGGGCTTCGGGTGGCGCAGCCACTCGAGCAGCCATGGCTCGTGCAGCTCGACCCGTCGCTGCCATTCGTCGACCCAGCCGTCGCCGAAGGTGGCCGGTGTCGGCGGCAGCGCGTTCATCGCGATCATGTACAGCGGGTAGTCGATCAGGTCGAGGGCGCGCAGCGTGCCACCCATGTAGTGCACGTCGTCCGTGTAGCGATCGTCGGTGGCGTACATCGCCGCGACAGCCCCCAACTGCGGGATGCCCTCCATCGCCATGTGCAGCGAGTTGAAGCCCGAGTAGGACGTGCCGAGCATGCCGACCTTGCCGGTACTCCACGGCTGGGCAGCGACCCACTCGATGGCGGTGCGCAGGTCGCGGCGTTCGACGTCGGGGTACTCGTCCTCTGCGATGCCGGTGGAGTTGCCGGTACCGCGCACGTCGACGCGCAGCACGGCAAACCCGCCCTCCGCGCAGAACCGGTGATAGCTGTCCGCGTACGACGACGTGATGTCGTGCATGCGGTACGGCAGCGCTTCCAGCAGGGTGGCGAACGGGCCTTCCGTCGACGGCAGGTAGAGCGTGGCGGCCAAGGTGGACTCACCCTCGACAGCAATGGCGACGAGTTGCTCTGAAACCTGCATGGTCGTTCAGAGTAGCGTTGGGTCATGGCAGAGGTGGCGAAGAGCGCAGACGTGGCCGTCGTCGGCCTGGGTGGCCTCGGGTCCGCGGCGGCGTACTGGCTGGCGCGGCGAGGCAAGCAGGTCGTCGGCTTCGAACAGTTCGAGCTCGGTCACGTGCGCGGTGCATCACACGATCACTCGCGCATCATCCGCTACTCGTACCACACGCCCGAGTACGTGCGGCTGGCCGCCCAGGCCTACGACGCGTGGCGGGCGGTGGAGGCGGAGAGCCGCCAGCGGATGATCACGATCACCGGTGGCGTCGACCTGTTCCCCCCGAACGCCGCGATCGACCACCGCACCTACACCGCCAGCCTGCTGGCCGAAGGCATCCCGTACGAGTTCATCGACGGCCCGGAGATCCGCCGTCGCTGGCCCGCATTCGCCGGTGGCGACATGGTGGCCGACAGCGTGATGGGCGTGTACTCGCCGCAGACCGGCATCGTGCCCGCCGGCCCGGGCACGAAGGTGATGCAGGAGCTCGCGGTCGCCCGCGGCGCGGAGCTGCGGGCGAACACGCCGGTGCGCGAGATCCGTCCCGTCGGCGGTGAGGTCGACATCGTCACCGACGAGGGCGTCACCCGCGTCGGCAGCGTGGTGGTCACCACCGACGGGTGGGTGAACAAGCTGCTCGGCTCGCTCGACCTGCGCATCCCGTTGGCGGTCACGAAGGAACAGGTCTGCTACTTCCCGCGTGCGGACCTGTCGCCGTTCGAGGTGGGTCGTTTCCCGGTGTGGATCTGGATGGACGACCCCAGCTTCTACGGCTTCCCGGTGTTCGGCGACCTGACCGCCGTGAAGGGCGCGGAGGACTGTGGCGGCCGCGAGGTGGACCCCGACACCCGCACGTTCGACCCCGACCTGGACAGCCAGGCGCGGCTGACGCAGTTCATGTCGCGACTCGTCGGTGGCGGCTTCGGTGACCCACGCGTGACGACCTGCCTGTACACGCTCACGTCGGACCGCGACTTCGTACTGGACACGCTGCCGGGCTATCCGCAGGTGTCGGTCGCACTCGGCGCCGCGCACGGGTTCAAGTTCGCGTCGTGGTTCGGTCGCACCCTGGCCGGGCTGGCGTGCGGCGAGCCTGCCGGGCCGGAGCTGGCCCCGTTCGCGTTCACGCGCCCGTCGCTGCACCAGCCCATCGACCGCGCCGCCTGGATGGTGTGACGACGCGTCGTTGTCGGCGCGGCTACAGCGCGGTGCGAATGCTCCAGAGTTCGGGGAACAGCTCGGTCGCGAGCATCGACTGCAGGTAGCCGACACCGGAGGTGCCGCCGGTGCCCTGCTTGAAGCCGATCACGCGCTGCACGGTGGTGAGGTGACGGAAGCGCCACAGGCGGAACGCGTCCTCGAGGTCGACCAGTTCCTCGCCCAGTTGGTAGAGCTCCCAGTTCGCCTCTGCGTTGCGGTACACCTGCAGCCACGCGGCCTCGACACCAGGGTCGGCGGTGTACGGCTGGGTCACGTCGCGTTCCAGCACGTGCTGTGGCACGTCGATGCCGCGGCGGGCCAGCAGCCGCAGCGTCTCGTCGTAGAGCGAGGGCACGTGCAGCGCGGCCTCGACCTCCTCGTACCGGTTGGGGCGGTGCCGGTGCGGTTGGAGCATCGCGGCCTTCTTGTTGCCGCAGGCGAACTCGATGCAGCGGTACTGCCAACTCTGGAAGCCGCTGCTGTGACCGAGGTACGGCCGGATCGCGGTGTACTCGGGCGGCGTCATCGTGGCGAGCACGTCCCACGCGTGGACCAGCTGTTCCATGATCTTGCTGACCCGGCTGAGCATCTTGAACGCGGGCTGCAACTCGTCGGCAGCGACGTTGGCCACGGCAGCACGCAGCTCGTGCAGCATCAGCTTCATCCACAGCTCGCTGGTCTGGTGCTGCACGATGAACAGCAGCTCGTTGTGGTCGGGCGAGAGCGGGTACTGGGCGCCGAGCACCTCGTCGAGGTGCAGGTAGTCGCCGTAGTCCATGCCGGGTTCCTTGGTCGTCGGCCCAGTGTTGCTCGTCGGCCCAGTGTCGTTCGTCGGCCCAGTGTCGTTCGTCGACGCGGTGTTCATCGGCTCAGTGTCGCGCCGAGCGCGGCCGCGGCCAACGCATTCGCCGCGCGACCGTCGTCGACGAAGTCGCCCAGTGAGAAGAACGCGTGGAACATGCCACCGAAGCGCACATGGCTGGTGGGCACACCGAGCGCGGCCAGCCGCGTCGCGTAGACATCGCCCTCGTCGCGCAGCGGGTCGAACTCGGCGGTGATCACCAGTGCCGGGGGAGTGGCGGCCAGCACATGGTCGGCAGCGAACAGGGGCGAGATCCGCGGGTCCTTCGCGTCGGCGCCGCCGATGTAATGGTCGATGAACCACCGCATCGCGGCCTTGGTGAGGAAGTAGCCGGTCGCGTTCTCCTCGTACGACGGCTGCGCGCAGGTGAGGTCGGTGACCGGGTAGACGAGCAGCTGGTAGACGAGCGGGACGGGTGCCAGCTGGGCGACGACTGCGGCCAGGTTGCCGCCGGCGGAGTCGCCGCCGACGGCGATGCGGTCGGCGCGGCAGCCGAGTTCCGCTGCATGAGCATGGGCCCAGCGGGTGGCGGTGACGGCGTCCTCCAGCGGCGCGGGGAACGGGTGCTCGGGTGCCAGCCGGTAGTCCACGCTGAGGACTGCGTGGCCGCTGCCGTTGGCCAGCGCGCGGCACACCGCGTCGTGACTGTCCAGATCACCGATCACCCAACCGCCGCCGTGGAAGTACACCAGCAGGCCCAGGTCGGTGCGATCGTTCGGCCGGTACAGCCGCGTGGGGATGCCGTTGGCGTCGATGTCGCGGACCTCGTGGATCGGCGCGGTCGACGGCAGTTGGCGCGCCTTGCGCGACGCCCGCGCCTCGGCAGCGCTCATCTCCTCCATCGGCGGGTCGCCGATCGCGGCCACCAGGTCCAGGAGGGCAAGTGCTTGTGGGTGCAGCGGCATCGTCGGATTGTGGCACGCCGTTCGCTGGCCGCACGAGGACGGCGGACGTCGGACGGGCCGACGCCAGGTTGCGCAGCGGTGTGCCTCGTTCCGGCCGGTGACAGGATTCCCTGCGCGCCCGTCATCGACGCGCAGGGAAACCTGTCATCGCACTGGAGACACACATGCGCCGGGGTGGGCCGCCCGTAGCGCGACAGCGTCGAGGCTTGCGCCCGAGCGATGTCGGCGCAGGCGCTCTCGTGACCCGATCAGTGCGCAGCAGGCGCGGCGCCGTCGACCTTCTTCTTCGGCGGCGGCACGCCGACCAGCGGCGCCTTGTCGGCCCACTCCGGCCAGCGGCGGCGACTGACGATCGAGAGCGTGCGCAGCAGCTTCATCGCCACCTCGTCCTCCTGCGCCGGCCGGGCGATGATCGTGCCGTCCTTGATCATGCGGTTGATCACTTCCTCACCGAGTTCGGTGCGCACGATCGTCAGCGTCCAGTCGTTGTCCTTGCCGATGCCGCCGGTGCTGATGTCGGCG
>Ga0209023_10005709_pt1 | contig 13456 bp, 13 predicted proteins | sample LakOneMetagenome_FD_187468 | JGI IMG/M metagenome (GOLD analysis project Ga0209023, IMG submission 187468) | Freshwater and sediment microbial communities from Lake Erie, Canada (SPAdes) (version 2) | ecosystem: Environmental > Aquatic > Freshwater > Lentic | place: Lake Erie, Canada...
AAGCCCGCCAAGGTCGAAGTCGGACTCAGCGATGTTCCTTCCGGAGTCGACGCGATTCAGCACATCCGCCGATGGATGGACGATCGATTCGCGGCGGCGACAGGCTGGAGCGTCAGTGTGGTCGAGCTCCCGGCTGTTGATGGCGTTGATGTGGCGTTCGACGAGGAGACCGCTCAGCAGGTTCTCCAGAAGCACTTCGCCGAAGACTCTGCTGCTGTTGCCGCTGTCAGGGTCGCGTTTGAGGCCGGCGCGGGCGGGAAGGCTGCGGATCTCTGGCAGATGTTTGTTCGGCGCGGGGAGGGGATGTTGCCCAACGAGTTCCTGCCTTCCCTCGACATCGAGGAGAACTTTCTCGACGGGCTGGCTGACTCCTCATACTTCTCCGCGGCCCAGACATCCGTCGGTCTCCTCGCCGCCAAGAAGCTCGTCACACCGTTCGCAGGTGCGCTCACCCGACGTCTGGTCCATCTCGGGTATGAGATCACCGTCGGCGAGGCCGACTGTGGGAACACGGCTACTGAGCGCTCCCCGTTGAATTGCCTCGACTCCGACCCATGCCAACTGTGCTATGGACCGGACCTCCGCACCGGTGAGCATGCGCCGATCGGCACTCGCGTGGGTGTCCTTGCGGGCATGCTCATCGGTGAGCAGTCCACGCAGCTCGCGATGAAGTCGATCCACCAGCGCGGCAAGGGAGCATCGCTCAACAACCGGATAGAGCAGCTGGAAGGCGTATTCGGTCGCCGGAACGTCACTCTCGCGGATGGGAGCTCAACCAACATCGCGCGGCTGCTCAATGACGCGTGCCGCGATGGCGCCACTGTCGCAGACGCGTTGGCCCCGCTGGTCGAGGTCTTCTCGTCCCTGTTGGGGGCAGTGGACCGCCGCCACGCGCAGGTGCTGTTGCGGTCGCTGGCGAACGGTCACGCCAGACTCGTGGACCTTCGGCTTGGTGTGGACTCGCAGGACGTCGAGATCCTGCGTTCGAAGGTGGTGCGAGAAGCGCAGCCTAGGTCTGCGCTCGAAGAACTCGCCTATACGGGGCGACTTGGAGCAGCCTTGGACTCCACGAGAGCGCATACGAGCGACGGAACTGCTGGCACGACCTATCTGACTCGACTCCTCGTGGGGGCGTATAGCGATGCATAGGAACAGCACCCGGCGCGATCGCCGAAGGAAGGTTCGCAAGGACCGCAATCGCATGGTGACTCGGGTCGTCAATCGATCGGTTGCAGTTGCGACAGAGGTCGCCGAGGAACACCAGGACTGGGCGGACCTGAGCCTGGGCGATCCGCGTTTTGACCTAGACGATGCTCCTGACGACGACGACTTCCCATCGCTTCCATTGGACGACGATGACCTGGGTGGGGACGACGGCGAGCCAATGTGGACTTCGCGTCGGTCGGCAACGCCGATCTTGCTCCTGGGGGTGGACTCATTCGGAGCGGCCGAAGTCGCAGTCGCCGGCCCGGACCCCGCGCGACTCGACGTTGATCCAGAGGTCCGAGTGCGCCTCGTCAATCGGCACCGTCGACTGCGCTTGGTCGGCGAAGCGTTGGCCAGTGAGCTGGATGGCTCAGCGCTCAGCGCGCCAGACATGACCTTCCTCTTCTGCGCGCTCCCAGAGCTGACGGCGCGCGATCTCGCGGAGAAGGCAGGCGTGGGACAGCCAGCACTCTCAAGGGACGGTGCCCTGCTGGTGGGCGTGGGGCCAGTCGTTGTGCCTCTTGAGTTCTTCTTCTGGAAGTCTGGTACCGACGACGTCGTCCATCGCCTGTCGAAGTGGGACCTTCTCCAGAAGGACCTGGGGACCAAGACCGTCAGGTCGGCGAGCGAGTACCTCGGCGGCGTGACCAACGACGACACCGTGCGAAACCTCCTGACCTGGCTCGGGCCGTTCGCGGCCGAGCCTTGGCTCGCCCCGTCGTACCACGCCGCCTTCCGCAACTCGCCCTACGCGGCGGATCGACTGCTTGGCGAGCTTGCTGTCGCGGTGACACAGGTGGCCGACCGTAAGCGCCTGCCAACGCCGAAGGCGAACCGAGGCGCGGCGGTTCTGAGACGCGCGCTTGTGGGAGGGTTGCCGCTGTGGCATTGATATGGGCAATCGTTGACGAGGGTGTAGGGGACCTTCAGGAGGAAGGCGTTGAGGTCCAGTCCTTTGAGACTCTCACGGCCCTCGCCGACGCCATCGCAGATGCCGGCGCCGATCTTCCTGACGCAGTAGTCGTCGATGCCCGACTGTTCCCCGCTGGGCGTGACGAGGTCTATGCGTTGGTCGAGCAGTGCGCCGATGTTGAGACCTCGATCAGCGTCTTTTTCGAGACGTTCTCCGACTCCGACATCGACAGGGTCGTCTACGGACCTAGTGCGGTCGACCAAGCGATTGAGATCCGCACGAAGGACGACACCAGCGACGCCGCACGAGCTATTCGGGACCACGTGGTTAACCGGGCTCGGCCCCCACAGGACGACGACGTCGCGATCGGTGAACTCTTCAAGATCGATCCCGGCGGATATGACGGGGCTCGCAGACGTTCGCTGGTCTCCAGCAAGATGGGTGGCTTCAGCGCGGAGATGCGACGGGCGCTGACCAAGTTGGCCGAGTTTCCCCTCCAGGCGCCGGCCTGGGATCCCAGCGACAAGGTGAAGTCGGTTGCTGTGTGGGACAAACAGACTGACGGACGTCGGTTCGCTCCGAAGGCGAACGCCGTGGCCCCGCTTCGCGAGCTGATTGAGTTCTACGACGACGAATCCGCGCGTTCGCGCCTCTACTCGTCTGGCAGTCACTGGGACGGAAATCCGCCACCACTGCTGTTGACCGGCGACAGCGGGACCGGCAAGTCCTTGGTTGCAGACGTTCTTGGCCGGCAGCTCCTGAGCAAAGTTGTGACCAAGAACGGGCAAGGTCACGGGACCATCGTGCGCGTCAACTGCGCCTCATTCCGCGGAGAATCGTTCGAGCACCTAGCGATGGGTGCGGCACCGCGGTTCTGGTCCGATGTTCCCCGGGGAGCTGTTGGCCAGTTCGCCAAGGCCGCCCACGGCGTGCTGTTCCTTGATGAGTTGGGCGACCTAAGTCTTGAGGCGCAGTCAGCGCTGCTGACCTACCTCGATGACAGACTGATCCGCCCAGGAGGCATGGAGCCGTTTGCGGCCGAACAACACATCATCGCGGCGACGAACCGAGATCTTGAGCACGGGGTCAACCTTGGCTGGTTCCGCAACGACCTGTTGGCGCGTTTCCCTCTGCGTTTGCGCATCCCGAGCCTCGCCGAGCGGGGTCCGGATGAGATCCGCGTTCTCATTGACTTCGTTGCGCAGGACCCGCACGCGAACCCAGTCCGGAACGATCGACGGGCGGTCACTGCGATATCGAGGGAAGCCTTCGACTACCTCGCGGGTGGCCTCACGTACGCAGACGGCAACTTCCGTGAGCTCACGGAAGTTGTCCACGACGGCCTCGGGAAGGCTATCGCTCGCCAGTCACGAGTGCTTGAACTGGACGATGTGAGACGCACAGCGCCTGCGGGCCGCTTCCGTGCCGACCTGCACAGCAACGTCGTGAAGACGAGGGCGATCCCGGACGTCTACAAGCCATTAATTGAGATCGTCGACCAACGGGATCTCCAGGTGTTCGCGCAGCGGGAAAGCCGAGCAATCCTCGAAGATGTAGATGAGAACTACTGGGTCATCGCCCCTGAGGCGGCGTACGTCTCGCGCAAGGTCAAGCCGGAGCTGGACGAGAGCTGAGAGCCGAGTCGCTCACGCTCGCTTGATTGGAGTCGTGCGCCCAAGGTGCGTTCATGTTCAGCCGACGGAACCGCATGTCTGACCACTCCGACGGACCCCGGGCGACGAAGTGGTCGCTGTCGATGACGAAAGAGTGCCCCGTTCTCGGCCGCTCGCCGGCGCGTGCGGCCATCCAGCAACCCACTCGATGTTCGCGCTTCGCTTGTGTGCGTCGATGAATCGCCCGGTGAAGGTGATGCTCCCGTGCGGGACGCAGGGGTCACCGGTCACCTTGGTTCCGACGACCCGCTCGCCGTTGTGGATGATGGTGACAACCTCCGTGTTCTTGTTCGCAAAGGCAGTCGTAGTCGTCAGACACTCAGGTGCCGGTGAGGTTGATGCCAGACACTCTGGATCACGCGATCCTAACGACGGTGACCCGAGACTCATTGCCCCATGCGTCCGCGAGCGTCCCGACCAGGGCACCGTCGTCCTCGCGCTTCAGCTGTGCGATGGAGCCGCGAGAGGAGAGGATCAGGACATCGCCGGCCAACTCCCAGGTGCCGTGTCGAGTCGATCCGGCCTCGTCGAACTCGCGGTGCCACTCGAAGCGCCCGCCGGACTCCAGCCTGAGGCGCGCGACGTTGCCGTCCGATGCCGCGATGAGCCAGGTGCCCTCAAGGTCGCTCGGGCGCTCGATCTGATCGAGTCCCTGCCGCAGGGCGAGGCGCTGGACCAGGCGGCGCTCGTCCGCCGGTGTGGAAACGAGCAGCGGAACCCGTCCGACGTCCACGGCCCCACGTACCTCCGCGGGATCTTCGCCGGGCGGGCAGAGGTAGAGCAGTTGATACGTGCGATCGAGACCGACCTCCATGGTGTCGAGGAGCTGGTCGAGGCGCTCCGCTCCGCGCAACGTCTTCAGTGCAGCGGAGGGCGATCCGTTATGGCTGGTCAGCACACGTCCGGACTTGCACTCGATGCACAGAACCTGGTCCGCGGTCCGGACAAGTACGTCGATGTCACTGCGTCCGCCGCCGAGATCTGACGGGAGCTGGTACTCCACCTTGGAGTAGATCTCGAACGGAGCGCCCGCGCGCATGAACTGGTCATACGCGATGCAATAGGCATAGGCAGTGAGCCAGTCGCCTGCCAGGAACCGTGTCCACTCGGACTTGACCTCACCTCGCCAGATGCGCCACTTGGACGGCTTCCAGCTTATCGGGAAGCTGTTGCGGTCCTTCCAGAACGGCTTGCCGTTCTTGGGCTCGAAGTACCCCTGGAGCTGGAATCCCGACGTGGCGCCGGCGTCGCTCAGGGCCGAGAGCACCCGAGTCATCCCGGGCACAACGTCCGCGGCGATCTGGAAGGTCTTGTGGGACTCGCTGTTTCGGGAGGCGAGGAGGCCGATGTATTGAGGATGGGTCGAAGCGACCTCCCCGAAGAGCCCTGCCAACCTCAGGCGTTCGTCGCCGAAGCGGTGAAACGACCGGATCGTGAGCGCCGCCCGGTGAAGAGTGGACAGGGTCGGCGATGCCGAGATGAGCGCGTCGCTCACCGCAATCGACTGGTCCGCGTCGACCAACTCCCACAGCCTGCGGGCCCCGTCCATGTCGTCGTCATCCTGCGATCCTTCGACCAGGACGACATGCATCTGAAGGTCGAGAAGGCGTTCCTTCACTGCATCGACCGCCGCGATCGTCTCGTCGAGCTTCTGTGCCGGTAGCGGTGCGAGATTGGTCGTCTCTCGCGTGGCGACCAGGATGTCGTTGAGCTCTGCGGTGAGCTCGTCCGTGCGACCTACCGTCATGCTTCCTCCTTGGGTTGTGGTGTTGCCGCTGGGTCCGAGCGGCCGTCTGGGAATGACGGGGCCGATGGACCCCTCCGCTCACGCAGCGCTCGCGTCTGCGATGGCGTTCGCCCGCTGGGCGGCGCGTGAACGGTTGCGCTTGGTGCGCTTATCTGCATGCGTGCCGGCTGCGTTGCTACGAAGCAGTTCCTGCAAGGCCTTGGCGAGGGCGGGGTTCCCGACCCTGGGGTGGTGGCGCGCCTTCGACTTGCGCATGTTTGGCCACCTCTCCTCCTCACCCGTTACGCGGGCGCTGAAACGTCGGGCGGGAAAGGGTCCCGGCAACGGGCGAACGTCGGGCGGGAAGGGTCCCGGCAACGGGCGCTGGACGTCCTGTGATGTGAACACTCGCTACTCCTCAGGTCGGTGAGCTGACACCGACCCGCACGCAACTGCTGTCGCTGGACTTCTGGGGGATGACGACAACAGTTGCGTGGGTGCTCGTACGGATGTCCCCCGAGAGATGAGGAGCAGCGGATGACCCTGCCGAACAACGTGCCCGATTGGCGCACGCGGATCGCCCAATCGACCACCCGGGGGAGCGTTCAGCACCCCTCTTCCCGCGACCGCGGACTGATGTCCGCTGAGGGCGTGGTGACCTCAGAGCTGGAGGCGCCGTGGCACACCCGCGCTGGCGGGACGCGCGCTCTACTTCACCTGTCGATCGTGAGCTACGTCGTGGCACTCGCGGTCTCCGGCCAGCTCGCAGCGATCTTCACGATGATGGCGATCTCGCTCATGCCGCTGGTTGTGCTGATCGTCATCGTGTTTGTGATGGCGAACATGTTGCCCGGCGTAAGGTTCATCGCAGGTGCGCTCATGGGGGCCGGTGTCCGCGGCGTCGGCAGTGCCCGCCGTGGTCCGAAGGTCGTAGCGCCGGGGCGCCAGCTCACCATCGCGGCTCCCACGGGCGAGACCGAGGAAGTCCTCGTTGCGAGTTCGCGGCGCCTGCCGGCTGGGACCCACGTCAAGGCGATTGGCCCGCGTCTGTTCGGGCGTAGACACGCGTGGTTCGTGCGCCCCGCGGGCAGTGGATTGGTCGCAAGCAAGGGTGTCGCGTCGGCCACCCTCGTCGCACCACTCCTGTTCGCGCTCGCCGTGCTGACCCTCATCGAGGGGGTCGCCCGATGATCGTCGTCGGACACGATCAACGCACCGGCCACCCATTGTGTGCGGGCGACGAGCAGCACGCCTTGTTCCAAGGACCGCCCCGCTCAGGCAAGACGACTGGCTTCCTGATACCGAGCGTGCTGAGTCACCGCGGACCTCTGCTGGTGGCATCGAGCAAGTCGGACATCTTCGAGGCAACCGTCGGCTACCGGCTTCAGGACGGGCCTGTATGGGTGTTCACCCTTGTTCCCACGCGGATCGACTCGCGCTCTGGCATTCGACTCAGCGCGTGGTCGCCTCTCCCAGGATGCGACGAGTGGGACCGCGCACTTCAGCGCGCTCGGTCGATGACGACGGCCGAGGCCCGAGGCGGCGATGACTCCGAGAGGTTCTTCCGCTCGCAGGCCGAGCGAGCCTTGGCCGCACTTCTTCACGCGGCGGCGGTATCGAACTTCGGCATGGAGGACGTTGCGCGGTGGGTGCTCGTGGGCGACTTGGACGAGCCGATGAAGATCCTGGCCGAGCATCCAGGATCCACTTGGGCTGCCGGGATCCTCCGCGGCTTCGACCAGGCAGACCCGCGCCTGCGCGACTCGATCCTCGTTACGGCCGCCGACACGATTCGCGTCTACGACAGCGAACTGGCCCGTCGACAGGCAGATGGTCCTCTCATCCCGATTCGAGAGTTCCTGGAGTCGAGCGGCACGATCTACATCGTCGCGCCGTCGGAAGTGCAGGAACAGTTCGCCAGCCTCGTCGTCGGCCTGCTCGACGACGTACGACGGGGGACGTACGACTGGCACGAACCTGGTCGGCCGTCGACTCTGCTGGTCCTCGACGAAGCGGACAAGATCGCTCCGTGGCCAAAGCTGCCCAGCGTGCTCGGTGAGGGCGGATCACAGGGCCTCCAGGTCTGCATGTGTATACAGGACCTCTCGCAGGCGCGGGTGCGATGGGGAAGCGCAACCGATGGGTTCCCGACGCTCTTCCAACACAAGGTCCTTCTCGGGGGCGTCGCCGACAAGACGACGTTGGAGAACCTGTCTGCGGTCCTGGGTGAAGAGCCGATTCCGGGTGCCATGCACACCTCTACACGTCCACTCTGGCCGCCGCACAAGCTCGCCGCCCCTCCGCCGGGCACTGCGATTCACATCGACGGCGTCACCGCCGGCTACGTCCGCATCATCCGCAGCCACGACATGGGAGGAAATCAATGAGCAACACCTGGATCCGAAAGGCCAACGACGGCTGGAGACGCACGGAGCGGTTGCGCTCCGGTGTGAAGGCCGGGATCAAGACGGGCGCGCTCGTCGCAGGCTCCGTTCGCGCGATCACGGCCGCGCCGGTCCCGCAGCAGCCGAATATCTCGCGCGCCGAGGAGACGCCCATCGCCCGCAAGGTAGAGCAAGAGGGCATCAACCGTCTGAAGGACTACGGCACGTACGAACTCAACCGCATCGCCGACCAGCAGCGACAGCTCGTCGACGGCCTTCCCAAGCGTGCGGCCGCCGAACGCACGTCCCGTGCCGTCCAGGGTGGTCGATCCCGCGGAAGCAGCGGGAGATCATCATCCGGACGAGGACGTTGACTCCCGAACCGCACACCAACCCCAACGAAAGGAATCCGAACATGCTCTTCCGAGCTATCTGGTCAGGCTCCTGGCTGACCCGCATCGCCATCCTTGTCGGTTTGGCACTTCTGGCAGGTTTCCTCGGCTCGGTCGGGCTCGGATTCGTCGCCGGCCTCATCCCGTACCTGATCGTGCTCGGCTTCCTGGTCGTCACTTTCCGGCTGCTGCTCGGCGGCAGGTGATCCCGGAGTCAGTCCGGTCCTATCGCTCATCCATGTCCAGAAAGACCCGAACAGCAGGAGGAACGTGACTAGCAAGCCCGTCCTTACCCGTTCGCTCACGCCGGCGAGCGGCTGTGCTCTCGATCCGTGCGTCGAAGAGGTCTCGCGGGTCGCATGGCGCCTTGAGTCGGCGTCGCCGGACATGATCACGAGCGACAACTCCATCGAGGACGCAAACGCACTCTTCGACAGGATCCTGGAGATGGCCTGGCTTCCGGGGCGAATGGTCGCGGTCTCTGAGGTCGGCGTCGAGTTCAGTGAGGGGTTCCCCAAGCTGGAGGTTCACCTCTGCCTCGCTGTGCTCGGCCCGACAGGCACGAGCGCCGAAGAGGCATCAGCGCTGTCGGATCTCGTCCACCGGCGCATCCATGCTTCGGGTCGGCCGTACGGCGCAGCGATGGTCGATGCGGCCTCGGTCTTGGACTTCGACGACGCACAGTGCGCACACGCCGCCCCGATTCGCCAGCGGACCGTCTCCCTCGATGTCGAGTCGCCCAGGGGTGACATCGAAGTGCTGAGTCGCTGGAACCCGATCTACTCGCCGTGGTTCAACATCACGACTGCTCTCCTCACGCGCCGGGTCCCCACCCGCGTTCGTGCGACCGTCCTGCCCACGGAGCTCAATGTCGCGGACCGTTTCAACCTCGATGAAATGTTGCGCCGCGCAGAGGGGGCGCGTGATGCACTCGCCGACAGCCCGGCCACCGCTTCCCCGTCGAGCTCGCGACCCTGGTCGACCTTCAGCAGAGCTTCTCCACCCCCGTGTTGTGTGCCGAGGTTGCCGTACTGTCGACGGAGCCGCTGCCCGAACTGTTCCTCCGCGACATCGGCTCCAGTCTGACCAGCGAGGTCGACGTCGTGCGCCGAGGGCGGGCACACAGTCGTAGCTGGTCAGCAGTTGATACTCGGCGGATTCGAGATCGAACGCAATCCACGAAACCTGTCCGCGGCGATGAGAGCGGGCCTGCCGGTACGCGGAGGTATCAATGAGAGGGGTCGCTCGGATCTGATCACCCGGTCTGAATCGCTGATCGGATGGCCGATCCCGATCAACGGCCCGATTCCGACCATCCCCGCCGGAACCGTCCGCAGCCTCGCGGTGCCGCGAGGGCTCTCGGAAGGGATTGCAATCGGCTCCAGCGCCGGGGGCCTTCGCGTGCATCTTCCCCATAAGGCACTCGGCCGGCACATGTTCATCACCGGAACGACGGGCACCGGAAAGTCCACGGTGATGTCGGCGTGTGCCCTCGACGACCTCCGCAGCGGTCGCGCGTTCCTGGATCTCGATCCGCATGGCGATGCCGCCGAGAGGATTGCCGCATTCGCCGATCTGCTCGACGTACTCGTGATCTCGATCGACCCGAACGACCTGACACCAACCAATTGCAGCTGCTCTCACAGCTGAGGCACGACCGTTCCAACTACGCCGAGTGCGAGGACGCAGGCCCGGCGGATCTGCGATGCGATTGAGGCGTCGCTCCCCGACAAGCGGTGGGCTGGACCTCGTTGGTACCAGATCGCCCTGCCCATCGTCATGCTCGCCATGGCCCACGGAGGGACGATCGGCGACGCTGTCCGCTGGGTCCAGGACGAAGGCGAGCTCAGGAGATGACTCGAGCATCCTGCGCTGACAGGCCCCGACACGAGCGCATTGGCGAGTCTGACATCGTCCCGGAGTAGCGACGCCACGGAGGTTCGCGACTGGGCCATCTCCAAGTTCGGCCCGCTGATGGGTGTGTCCGTCGAACGCGTGGTGGCGCGTGCAGGCGCTGGTGTCTCGATTGCCGAGGTGTTGGAACTCGGAATACCGGTGATCGTCAACCTGTCCGCCCTTGCGCACTCCGAGGCCTCGTGGGGCACCTCGTCCTGTCCGCCGTCCTTGAGTCAGCGATCGAACGCCCCGCGGGGACCCGGAATCCGCTTCGTGCATATGTCGATGAGGCGCAGCGGTTCGTGGTCCACGGCATGCAGCGCGTTCAGGCCGAAGGACGCAAGTTCGGCGTCAGTCTCGCGCTGGCGACGCAGAGCCTGCGCGCGCTGGACCCCGTGCTTTCTGACATCGCGGTTCAGGTCGCGTTCCGGCAGACCCCAGATTCGGCGAGCCCCCTCGCGCAGCTGATCTGAATCCCCGCTCGGGAGCTGACCGACCTCCCCGACCTCCATGCCTACGTCAAGGTGGCTGGGGAATCGCCATGCTCCGTGGTCGCCGACCCGTACCCGCCGACGCCGCCGGGGGCTCGCCCTGCCTCGGTGGGCAGCGTTTCCGGACCGCGGGCGAACGTGGGCCGCAACTCGAGGGACACGCCGTCCGACGAACAGCCGGAGGAGCCGTTCGTCTCTTTGGACGGCTTCCTCGACGATCTCCTTTAGAGGCTCTGATCCGGCCCCAGTCCTGCGTTGCGACAGAACTTGCGTGTGAGCGAGTACCTACTCGCCGCTCAAGGAGGCCGCATGACACCGCAAGACAGCGCAAGCGCCAGTTCAACGCCACGCACGACAGCCCGGCGGCGCACACGGGTCGCAACCGACGCATCGGTGAAGAACCATCGCCGCGGCGCCGGCGTGGCCTTCGTGTCCAGGGACGGACGAGTCGGCGCCGTCTACACCACGACCCCCGCCGACGTCGTGCTTGCTGAGCTGGCTGCGGTCGAGCTTGCTCTCGACGAGCTTCGAAACCGTCCGCTCGTAATCGAATGCGACAGCAAGCACGCCGTCGGATACCTGCTGGGCAGTAGCACTCCCCGGATCAGCACTCACGTCACGACAACGGCTCGCATCCGCGCCAAGTTGAAGCGCTCGAACTCCGAGGTGCGTTGGGTCCGCGGTCACGCGGGCTACGAGCTCAACGAGTTGGCAGACCGCGCTTCCCGTGCGGCCCGCAGACAGCACGAGTACGAGTTTCCGGACTCATGGCTTCGTCAGATCCTCGATCGCCTTCGCGAGGAGGTGGGCCAGCTAGCCGCCTCCGTCGCCTGATCTCGCCCCTCGCCCACCAGTCACCATCCACAAACTCCAGGAGGATCCATGAGCCGAACCATCAAACCTGTACACGCTGGCGTGATTGCCGGCACTCTCACGCTGCTGGCAAGCCTCACCGCGTGCGGCGAGAGCGCCACTGGGCCTGCCGCTGCGGGCAGTGCGGACGTCCCTGAGTGGGCCACGGGCTCCAGCATGGCGCTCGTCGTGGGTGCGCACGCTAACGCACCCGCCCCTACTCTCACGGTTCCCTTCCAGGAGGCCGTCGGCGCGGTAGTGGACTCCGACCGCTCGGTCACGCTCGTCCTGAACGACGGCTCGCCGGCGGTCACGGGCGAGCCCCTCCTCCTGGGCAACCCTGACTGCAAGGGGACCGGATGCGACACCGTCCGGCACCGTGGCGTCACACAGGTCCAGTCGAAGGTCGCCAAGATGCGGGCAACGGCGCCTGAGAACAACCTCCTGGAAGCCATCGGCGTGGCTGCCCGATCCACCTCGCCCGGGGACACGGTTGCGGTGTGCGACTCTGGCCTCCAGAGCACCGGGGCGCTGAACTTCACACGACCTGGGATGCTCACCGCGACGCCGGCTGAGGTCGTCGACTTCCTCAGCTCCACCGGATCGCTCCCCGACCTGTCCGGCCGCACGGTCGTGTTCTCCTGCCTTGGGGACACGGCCGATCCGCAGGAGCCTCTCCCGACCTCCGCCCGCGGTGCGTTGATCAAGCTGTGGGCGGAGCTCGCCACGGCTGCCGGCGCATCAAGCGTGTACATCGACGACACGCCCGTGGGCGGCCGTCCCGTCAAGGCGCTACCCGAGGTCACGCCGGTCCCGGTTCCTGAGGTGAAGTCGTTCAAACCGACGACGGCAGCACCGCCGGTCGAGGTTCTGCGGGAGGACCGCTTGGCGTTCCTGCCGGACTCGACGAGGTTCATCGATCCCGCTGCGGCGGATGCCACCCTCAAGCCCTACGCCACCTGGCTAACCCAGAAGGCCTCCCGCCGTCTGCATCTCACAGGCACCACGTCGTCGGCGGGAACCGCCAGCGGCAGGAAGCAGCTCTCGCAGGCCAGGGCCGACGCTGTGAAGGCTGCCTTGGTCGCGATGGGTGCGCCTGGAGGTCACATCTCAACTGACGGAGTCGGCATGGACTGGGACGGCTACGTCGACGACCGCGACGACAACGGGACGCTCCTGCCGGCCGAGGCCAGCTCCAACAGATCCGTGATCGTCGAGTTCCGCTCGAAGTAGTCCAGTCGGCACCCAACCCAAGATCCCCGACCTGCGAGGTCCGGACGCTTCCAGCCGGACAGGCCGGTTGGAAGCGCAAGTCGGACGTCCTTCCGCACGACAGAGAGGAATCAAGATGGCCATGTATGTCTGCCGCGGCTGCGGCACGGAGATCGCGTACCCGAGCAACTTCAAGAAGTGCCCAGTGTGCGGCATCAAGGGCTGGTGATGCTCGCGGCGTAGCACCGCCCCAGCCCCGGGGGCGGGGCGACGTGAAGTCCCACTCGCGTCGCCCCGCTCCCTGACTTCGTCGTGCGCACGTTTGCGAGCGGCTTCGTGTGAGTCGGACCAAGTTCTACGACCTCATGGCCAGGGGGTCAATAGGCGGTCCCGCTCTCGGGGAGGCGAGCTTGAGATCACCGGAAAGTCAGCAGAAAGTCTGTCCGAGCTCAGCCGAGGTGACCCTTGCTCAACAGGTAGTGTTGACGGCATGCGACGACGCGATCCGTTGCAGGGTTGAAGATCGAGGTAGTTGGCTCGAGGTCGGCCGAGGGAATCCGAGTGGTTCAATCGGCCTGTCCATTGGAGAAGGTCAGGGGTTCGAATCCCCTCAGCTCCACCAGTCCTTCAGGCCAAGGCCTGGCCTCGCCGAGGTCTCCAGCCGCGGCGAGCGCCGCCCCTCGCCACCACCTCTCGGCCCTACCCTGGGCA
>Ga0209023_10005710_pt1 | contig 13454 bp, 11 predicted proteins | sample LakOneMetagenome_FD_187468 | JGI IMG/M metagenome (GOLD analysis project Ga0209023, IMG submission 187468) | Freshwater and sediment microbial communities from Lake Erie, Canada (SPAdes) (version 2) | ecosystem: Environmental > Aquatic > Freshwater > Lentic | place: Lake Erie, Canada...
GACCCTCCCCACAAGGGGGAGGGATAAGCAAGAACTTGTCGTCGCAACACGTTTATCCCTCCCCTTGATGGGGAGGGTGGCCGGCCATAGGCCGGTCGGGTGGGGCGATCTCGCCTCATTATGTTGCGATAATCGCAACATCTCGGTACGACATATGCAAATTGTTGACATATCTCAGAACACTCCCGGACCAAGCCGCACATGTCCTTCAACACCTTCGGCCATATGTTTCGCGTCACCACCTTCGGCGAAAGCCACGGGGTTGCGCTCGGCTGCGTGGTCGATGGCTGCCCGCCGCAAATCCCGCTGACGGTGGAGGAGATCCAGCGCGATCTCGACCGCCGCCGTCCCGGCCAGAGCAAATACACCACCCAGCGGCAGGAAGCCGATCAGGTGAAAATTCTGTCCGGCGTCATGGACACGGACAAGGGACAGGTTACCACCGGCACGCCCATCGCGCTGATGATCGAGAACACCGATCAGCGCTCGAAGGACTATTCCGAAATCAAGGACAAGTTTCGCCCCGGCCATGCCGACTTCACCTATGAGGCGAAATACGGCCTGCGCGATTATCGCGGCGGCGGGCGCTCAAGCGCGCGCGAGACGGCGGCGCGGGTCGCAGCCGGTGCCGTGGCGCGCAAGATCATTCCCGATGTCCGCGTGCGCGCCGCGTTGGTGCAGATGGGTCCGCACAAGGTCGATCGTGCGGCGTGGGATTGGGACGAGGTTGGCCGCAATCCATTCTTCTGTCCCGACAAGGCGAAGGCTGAATTCTTCGCCGAGTATCTCGACGACATTCGCAAAAGAGGCTCGTCCATCGGTGCGGTGATCGAGGTTGTTGCTGAAGGCGTGCCCGCAGGGCTGGGCGCGCCGATCTACGGCAAGCTCGACAGCGATCTGGCGTCTGCGCTGATGAGCATCAACGCGGTAAAGGGCGTCGAGATTGGCGCGGGCTTCGGTGCTGCCGAACTGCATGGCGAGGACAATGCCGACGAAATTCGCATGGGGAACAACGGCCCTGTGTTTCTGTCAAACCATGCCGGTGGCATTCTCGGCGGCATTTCCACAGGACAGGCGGTCGTTGCGCGCTTCGCGGTGAAGCCGACCTCGTCGATCCTGACGCCACGACGCACCATCGATAAATCCGGCGCGGACACCGACATCATGACCAAGGGACGCCACGATCCCTGCGTCGGCATTCGTGCTGTGCCGGTGGGCGAGGCCATGATGGCCTGCGTGATCGCCGATCATCTGCTGCGCCATCGCGGACAGGTCGGCGGCTGAGGTTCGCGCTTCGGCATTCGCTGCTTATCGCAAACACAAGAGCTTGTTAGGAGCCGTCCCGTATGGGTGTTTTTCGTGAGGTGAAGAAACTCCTGCGACGTTTATCAATCACGCCTTCGATCCCGAACCATCCAGAACAAAGTCAACCCCCGGCGGGCCCGGATAACGTTCTCCCCTTGCCGCAGGGCGGCGATAGCGTGGAGGACCGCCCGTACGACCCGGAACTTTTGCACCAACTTTCTCGCGAGATCGAAATCCTGAAGCGTCACAACGCGGCGCTGGAACAGATCGCAATGTATTCGGCCGATGATCTGCCGCAGAGTGAGCACCCGCCGCTCGTAAGCATCATCATTCCAACTTTCAACCGTGCAAATTATATCTTGGATGCCGTTCAGAGCGTGGTCAGGCAGACCTTCCAGAATTGGGAGCTGATAATTGTCGATGATGGCAGCAGCGACGGTACTGCCGAGATCGTCGCACCAATACTTTCCGATCCGCGTATCAAGTTTGTCCAACAGCCCCATGCGGGACACGCGGCCGCGCGCAATCATGGCCTCCGGTTGTCTCACGGATCAATCATCGCTTATCTGGACAGCGATTGTACTTGGTATCCCGGTTTCCTAGCCGCAATGGCTGCAGAATTCGAGAACGACCCTGACCTCGATATGGCCTATGGTGCGCTCGTTCTTGAAAAGCACGACGATCGCGAGCTTGGACATATTATGTTCGAGCCGTTTGACCGGACGAAGCTGCTGCAACATAACTATATCGATATCAATGTGACCGCACATCGCCGACATTGCTTCGAGACGATGGGTGGCTTCGACGAGAAACTATCCCGGCTGGTGGATTGGGATCTCGTGCTGCGCTACACGGCGGATAAGCCAGGCAGGCCCATCCCGATTGTCGGCGCGAAATACTGCGTTCGTGACGATATGCGGGTGTCGTCTACCGAGCCGCTGTGGCTAAATCACTTTCGGGTTGTCAAGAAGTGGTATCCCGCATCGGTGCGTCCGCTGCGCGTCCTATATGTGATGTGGCACTATCCGCAACTGAGCGAGTCCTACATCGAAACAGAAATCCGCTGCATGCAGCGCTGGGGCGTTCATGTCGAGGTGTGGCACAATACAGACGCTGTCTCTCCATATCCCACTTCATTGAAAACTCATCGTGGATCGCTTGAAGAGGCGATCAGTCTGGCGAAGCCCGATGTCATCCAGGTCCACTGGCTGAGTTTTGCGATCCAGCAGCACGAAACATTGGCGGCGGCGAACCTTCCGGTGACTGTGCGCCTTCACGGCTTCGATGTGACGGCTGCGACGCTCGCCGACCTTCGAGCACGGTCGTGGGCAAAACGCATTTATGCATTTCCGCATCAACTTAAGCTGGCCGATGCGAGCGACGAGCGCATGCGCAATGTTTACGCGGCTTTCGACAGCACGATGTTCAAGCCATTTTCTGAGAAAGATCCGAAACTTGTGGTGCGGACCGCTGCATGCCTCGCGAGTAAGGACCTTCCTTTTTTCTTTCAGCTTGCCGAGCGTCTGCCCGATCACCGGTTCGTGCTCGCGGCCGTGACATGCAACGGGAGGGAAGACTATGTCGCGCATTTGCGGGAGCTTCATCGCAGCATGAACTCGAAGGTTGAGCTTCTGTTCGATGCCCCGCGTGAGCAGATGGCCGATCTGATGGCGCAAGCTGGAATCTATGTTCACACGGTGCAGCGTCCGGGCCCGATGGATTCAACGCCCGTCGGCATGCCGATTTCCATTGCCGAAGCGATGGCCACAGGTGCCTACGTGCTGGTTGCCGATCTGCCGGAATTCGTGGATTACCTGGGTGAAGCAGGCGCGGCCTATCGTGATCTCGACCACGCGACAGATATCGTAGCGAGCACAGCCGATTGGTCTCACAAGGACTGGCAAAAAGCCCGGATGAATTCGATCGAACGTGCCTTCCAGTTTCACGTGGATGAAGTTGCCTTGCGCGTCATCCTCGACGACTGGATAACGCTTGTCGCCGATCAGCCCAATCCGCATTCCGAAAGCGTCGCGCTCGCCGTAGGCTCTTGACCAGCAGCGCGCGACCATCGCACAACGGTGGTATTATGACCGCCAATAGTCTGCAGAGCGTTATCGACTGGTTGATCCAAGGCGCGCGGTCCGCGCCGCGTGTCGATTTGTTCGTGGCCGAGACCTGCGAGCGGATGGTCGCTTGCGGAGTTCCGCTGTGGCGCGTTGGCGTATTCGTGCGCACGCTGCATCCCAACATGCTTGGCCGCAATTTCATCTGGCGCCGCGACGGCGGTGTGGTCATGGGCTCCATGGCGCATGGTGACGAGAAATCCGATTACTATCGCGCAAGCCCGCTGGCGATTGTGTTCGAGCAGGGGATCGAGGTCCGGCGGCGACTGGATGGGGATGCGGGCAATGTGCCGTTTTTCGCCGAGATCCGCGATGAGGGCGCGACGGATTATGCGGCGCTTCCTCTCCATATGTCGGACGGAACGGTTCATGCGCTGAGCTGGATCACGCAAGCTCCCGGCGGGTTCACCGACGCGCAGCTTGCCGACATACGCGCAATGATGCCGGCGCTGACGCGCATGATCGAGATTTTTCTGTTGCGCAGAACCGCTGCCGGACTGCTGGACAACTATGTCGGCGCGCGGGCGGGTGCGCGGATCCTCGCCGGTCAAATCCGCCGAGGTCACACTGAATCCATGAATGCCGCGATCTGGCTGTCGGATCTGCGCGGTTTCACGCCGCTGTCGGACCGTTTGTCGCCGGAAGCCGTCGTCGATATTCTCAATCGCTATTTCGATTGCCAGGTGCCTGCAATCCTCGGCCACGGCGGCGAAGTGCTCAAGTTCATGGGCGACGGCTTGCTGGCGATCTTTCCGATCAGCGAGGATGAGAGCGATACCAATGCCGTCTGCCAACGCGTGCTCGATGCAGCGCGCGCCTGCCGCGCCAGCGTGGCGGCCATGACTTACGACGAGGGACCGGAACCGCTCACAAACTTCCGGTTCGGTCTCGCGCTTCATGTCGGCAAGGTGCTGTATGGCAATATCGGTGGTGGCGATCGGCTGGATTTCACCTGCATTGGACCCGCGGTGAATCTTTCCGCCAGAATCGAGAAAATGACAGGTCGTCTCAACCGCACTGTGCTCGCGTCTACGGAGTTTTGCAGCCACGTGGATGCGGGATGGACCGATCTCGGCCTGTTCTCGGTGGCGGGATTTGCGGCGCCACAGCGCGTTTACGGTCTGCCGGACGAGGATGCAGTGCCAAGCGGGGAATAACACGGCGGGAACGGTTCCTGCTTTCAAGCGCGGGCAGATCGTGTCACCTTGACTGCCAGGACGGGAGGGTCGCCATGCGGTGTTTCTCGATCGGAGCGATATTGGTCGTGGTTGCGATGTTGGGCGCGGATGTGCCCGGTCGCGCGGCACCTGCCGCATCCTCGCTGTCCATCCAGACCGACGAAGCCAAGCGTGTCGATGTCGAACTGGTTCTCGCCGTCGATGTTTCTTACTCCATGGATATTGACGAACTCGCGTTGCAACGCGAAGGCTATGCGCTCGCCGTCACGTCGAAAGAATTTCTGCAGGCGCTAAAAACAGGTCCGACAGGAAAAGTCGCTGTGACTTATTTCGAGTGGGCCGCGTCGGGTGATCAGAAAATCGTGGTGCCGTGGCGCGTGATCGACGGACCGGAGGCGGCCGACGCGCTGGCCGAAGAAATTTTGAAAGCGCCGCTGCGCCGTGCCTCGCGCACGTCGATTTCGGGCGCGATCAATTTCGCCATGCCGCTGTTCGAGGCCAACGACTATCACGGACTGCGGCGTGTGATCGACATTTCGGGCGACGGGCCGAACAACAATGGCGAGCCCGTGACCGTGGCGCGCGATGCAGCTTTGGCAAAAGGCGTGACCATCAATGGCCTGCCGATCATGGTCAAGGAAACCAATTACGCGACCATGGATATCGAGAATCTCGATCTTTATTACGAGGATTGTGTGATCGGCGGGGCGGGATCGTTCGTGGTGCCCATCAAGAATCGCGAGAAGTTCAAGGAAGCGATCCGAACCAAACTGGTGATGGAGGTCGCGCACCGCGTGCCGGAATTGATTGTCGTTCCCGCCGCTGCGCGAGAACCGCGCGTGTCGTGCCTGATCGGCGAGAAAATCTGGCAAGAGCGGTGGGGACGGTAGCTACCGTTTGAACCGCGCCACAAGCTCGACATGCGGCGTGTGACGAAACTGATCCACCGGCGTGACGCTCTCGATCTTGAATCCGCCGTCGATCAGAATGCGGGCGTCGCGCGCGAAAGTCGCGGGATTGCACGACACCGACACCACAAGACCAATCTTGCTGGCCGCCAACTGTCTCGATTGTGCCTCCGCGCCCTGACGCGGCGGATCGAACACGACCGCGTCGTAATCCCGCAATTCCTGCGGCATCAGCGGTCTCCGGAACAGGTCGCGTGCTTCGGCTTTGATCGGCTTCAAGCCCGGCGTAAGTTTTATGGCATTCTGAAGCGCTGTAATCGCACCGGCATCGCTGTCGAAGGCCGACACCTTGAACTTTTCGGCCAGCCGGAAAGCAAAAGGGCCAAAACCGCAAAACAGATCGGCGATGTGCTTCGCGCCCTTGGATCGCTCGAACGCCAGCGTTGCAAGAGTTTCTTCGCCTAACGCCGTTGGCTGCATGAACGAGCCGGGCGGCAATGTGACCTGCGCCTTGCCGACGCGCACTACTGCTGGCTTCCGCATGATGACGAGTTCGCCGTGACGCGTCAGCCGCGCAAGATTGTGCTTCTCTGCGAGCTTTGAAAGCGACGACAGCAGCGCGGTGCCGAGCGGACCCGAACCGCGTACATCGACATCAAGGCCGTTGTCGGCGGCGGTGATCTGGATGTCGAGCGGTTTGCTGACGGGCTTGAGCAGTTCGGCGATCTCGTTCGCGGCCTCGATGGCGCCGCTCATCGCTGGATCAAGGATCGGGCAATGGTCGATGGCGATAATTTCGTGCCGGCCTGCGGCGGCGAAGCCAACACGCAGCACGTCCTGCTGGCTTTGCCGCGCGTGCAGCGTCATGCGGCGGCGGCCCGTGCCATGCGCATCGATCAGGTCGGCCACCTCGCAATCGATGCCTGCATGGGCGAGTGTGTCGATCACAAGTTGGCGCTTCCAGTTGCGATAAGTCTCCGGTTGCCAGTGCTGAATCGCGCAGCCGCCGCAGGTGCCGAAATGCGGACAGAACGGTGCGATGCGGTCCGGGCTTGCTGTCGCGACATGCACGAGCGTGCGGCGGTCCGGATGACCGGGCGAGGGAAGGACGTCCACCACTTCGCCTCCGAGAGCGTATGGCACATAAACGCTTGCGCCGTCGGTCACAGCAACGCCATCGCCGAAATGGCCGACATGATCGATGGTCAAGCGTTCGGTCATCAGCCGCGCCACGCGCCGATGAAGAACTCGGCGTTGCCATCACCGCCTGCGATGGATGACGGAAACACGTCGATTTCTGTGCAGCCCAAAGACTCTGCAAATGCGGCGATGTCGTCGCAGACCGCGCGATGCACGGCCTCGTCGCGAATGATGCCTTTCTTGGAGTGTTTCCGCTCCGCCTCGAATTGCGGCTTGATGAGAGCGAGCAGATGCATGGGCGAAGCGGCCAGCGGAAGAATGGCGGGCAGCACAAGCTTCAACGAAATGAAGCTGACATCGATCACTACGATATCGGGCCTTATTTCAAGCCGCTTTCCTGCCAGCGAGCGGACGTCCGTCTCTTCCATCGATACGATCTTGGGATGGCCGTGCAGACTGGGGTGCAATTGTCCGCGTCCGACATCGATAGCATAAACCAAATGAGCGCCGTTCGCGAGCAGCACTTCCGTGAAGCCGCCTGTCGATGCGCCGACATCGACGCAGACATGGTTTTCGATCTCGATGGGGTACTGCTCGAGCGCAGCCGCAAGCTTGACGCCGCCCCGCGAGACCCAGGGATGCGCGGGCTCCGCAATAATGGTTGCATCGGAGGCGACCACTTCCGAGGCTTTGATGACCGGCTTGCCGTTGGCGATCACAAGGCCTGCGGCGATGGCTGCCTGCGCGCGAGCGCGGCTTTCGAAAATGCCGCGCTCTACCAGCAAAGTGTCCGCACGCTTGCGTTCGGCCATTCGCCTTGCCTTAGGATTGTCAGGCCAGCTTCACCGTTTCGGACTTCATATCCTTGCCGAGCGCCTCGAACACCTTGGCGACAATGCCCTTGGCGTCAAGTCCTGCCTGCGCATACATCGCTGCAGGCGTATCGTGATCGATGAACGTATCCGGCAGCACGAGATTGCGCACCCGCAGCCCGCGGTCGAGAACGCCGTGATCGGCCAGCGTCTGCAGCACGTGAGTGCCGAAGCCGCCGATAGAGCCTTCCTCGATGGTGATGAACACTTCATGCTCACGAGCGAGTTTGAGGATCATATCGAGATCGAGCGGCTTCATGAAACGCGCGTCGGCGACTGTCGTGGACAGGCCCAGCGTATCGAGTTCGTCGGCGGCTTTCAGGCATTCGCCGAGCCGCGCGCCGAATGACAGCAGCGCCACTTTCGAGCCTTCGCGCATGATGCGGCCCTTGCCGATGGGCAGCGGCACGCCAAATTCCGGCATTTCCACGCCACGGCCTTCGCCGCGCGGATAACGCAAGGCGCTCGGTGCATCGTCAAGCGCAACCTGCGTCGCGACCATGTGGACGAGATCGGCTTCATCCCCCGCCGCCATGATGACGAAGCCGGGAAGGCAGCCAAGATAGGAATTGTCGAACGAACCGGCATGGGTCGGGCCGTCGGCGCCGACAAGACCTGCGCGGTCGATCGCGAAGCGCACCGGCAGGCGCTGGATCGCCACGTCATGCACGACCTGATCGTAACCGCGCTGCAGGAAGGTCGAATAGATCGCGCAGAACGGCTTGAAACCTTCGGTGGCAAGGCCTGCTGCGAAGGTCACCGCGTGCTGTTCGGCGATGCCGACGTCAAAGGTGCGCTCGGGGAAAACTTTCTCGAACAGATCGACGCCTGTGCCGCCGGGCATCGCCGCAGTGATGGCGACGATCTTGTCGTCCTTGCGCGCTTCCTTGATCAGGCTCTGGCCAAATACGGCGGTGTACGATGGCGCGTTGGATTTCGCTTTGGTCTGCGCGCCGGTCGCGACATCGAATTTGGTCACCGCGTGATATTTGTCATCGGAGGCTTCGGCGGGCCCGTAGCCTTTGCCTTTCTGCGTGACCACGTGGATCAGGATTGGACCCGTCGGCGCATCGCGCACGTTGGTCAGCACCGGCAGCAGGTGGTCGAGGTTATGGCCGTCGATAGGTCCGACATAGAAGAAGCCGAGTTCTTCGAACAGTGTACCGCCGGTCACCATGCCGCGCGCATATTCTTCGGCGCGCAAAGCGCGATCTTCGAAAAATTTCGGCAGCTTGTGCGCCAGATTCTTCAGCGCCTCGCGAGCCGATCCGTAAGTCTTGCCTGAGAGCAGGCGCGCCAGATAGGCCGACATTGCGCCGACGGGCGGCGCAATCGACATGTCGTTGTCGTTGAGAATGACGATCAGGCGCGAGTGCATCGCGCCTGCATTGTTCATGGCTTCATAAGCCATGCCAGCGGACATCGAACCGTCGCCGATCACGGCGATGACGTTATTCTTGCCGCCCTGCAGATCGCGCGCGACGGCCATGCCGAGGCCGGCGGAAATCGAGGTCGAGGAATGCGCCGCGCCGAACGGATCGTATTCGCTTTCGGCGCGCTTGGTGAAGCCGGAGAGGCCATTGCCGATGCGCAGCGTGCGGATGCGGTCGCGGCGGCCGGTGAGAATCTTGTGCGGATAGGCCTGATGGCCGACGTCCCAGATGATGCGATCGTCTGGCGTATTGAACACGTAGTGAAGCGCAGTGGTCAGTTCGACCACGCCGAGGCCTGCTCCAAAATGTCCCCCGGTCACCGACACGGTGTCGATGGTTTCCAGCCGCAGTTCGTCGGCGAACTGGCGCAATTGCTCAGGCTTGAGTTTGCGCAGCAGGTCTGGCGTCGGCGCGGCGTCGAGGAGAGGCGTCTTGCTCGAATGTGTCACGTCAATGTTCCGCAATGAGTTGGGAGCCGCTTTGGCCCCGCCTATGAAAAGTCCGGGAAAGTCCGAAACGGACCCGTGACTTATACCAATTCCAAAATAATGCCAATCCGGCAGGCAGCAGCGGGAACCCGCGTTTGGCCCGTAAAGCCACGAAAAGCCGCGCAAAATGCAGCTAATACGAATTCCGGCGCACCACGATGGTGCCGACGCCAGCGCCGAAAATTATGCCAGCACCGCCCAACACGGTGGCGGCCAATGGTCCGCCGACGTCACGGTCAAAAAGCATGGAACGAAAAAGCCGATCAGCCCGCACAGCGCGGCGAAGCCCGCGATGATTCCGGCTTTCTGAAAAAATTCCGACGTGCGGCTCATCGGTCTTCGCCGACGATTATTGAACGTCCAGCGGTTCAGTGCCGACGGCATGGCCCGATGCGTCGGTGGTAATCTTGTCCACGCGCGCTTCGGCCTGCCGCAGCAGTTCTTCGCAGCGCCGCTTCAGACTTTCGCCACGCTCGTAAATTGCAACCGATTCTTCGAGCGGCACTTTGCCGTCCTCGAGACGCTTGACGATCGATTCGAGTTCTTCGATCGCGCGCTCGAACGAGAGCTTCTTGACGTCAGCATGTGCGGTCTCAGCCATGATGCGATTCTCGAGTTGCGATTGATTGAAGCTTGCAGAAGCTAGAAACGATTTGCGGGCGCAATGTGGCGGCAATGTAGCGCGATTTGCTTCGCGCCGGAAGGTTGAGCGTCAGTTATTCATCAGCGCGGCGACGTGAGTAGCAACCGAGTCGCGCAGGCCTTGGAGATCATAGCCGCCTTCGAGCACAGACACGATCCGGCCTGCTGCTGATTTGTCGGCAATCTCCATCAGCTTGCGCGTGACCCATGCGAAATCTTCCTCGCGCAATTCGAGATTGCCGAGTGGATCGCGCCAATGCGCATCGAAGCCTGCAGAAATCACGATCAACTCCGGCGCGAACGTTTCCAGCCGCGGCAGGATTGCAAGCTCGAAAGCCTCGCGGAATTCGCGGCTACCGTTGCCCGCACGCAGCGGTGCGTTGACGATAGTGTCGCGTTCGCCGCGTTCCTGTGTTGCGCCGGTGCCGGGAAAGAGCGGCATCTGATGTGTAGAGGCATACATCACGGTCGGATCGGCCCAGAAAATATCTTGGCTGCCATTGCCATGATGAACGTCGAAGTCCACCACCGCCGCGCGCGCGATGCCGTATTTGCGCTGCGCGTAACGTGCGGCGATGGCGGCGCTGTCGAAGAAACAAAAACCCATCGGGCGCGAGGCTTCGGCATGATGTCCCGGCGGGCGCGTACCGACGAAAGCATTCGTTTTGGTATTGGTCATGACCGCATCGACGGCCGCGACAGCGCCGCCAGTCGAGCGCAGGGCTGCTTCCCACGTGCCGGGCGACATCGAGGTATCGCCATCGAGATAGATGATGCCGTCTTTCGGCGCCATGTGGCGCAACTCGTCGATGTAATGGTTGGAGTGGCAGAGCGCGATAGTGTCCAGATCGGCTTCGGGAGCGGCGACACGGACCAGCGCGTCGAATCTTTCGTTCGACAATCCCTGTTCGATTGCTCGCAACCGGTCTGGACGCTCGGGATGTCCCGGCGCCGTGACATGATTAAGGCCAGCGGAGTGATGGTAGTAAAGCGTCGGCATGGAGCGGGCGATCTTTTCGCTGGCGGTGATGGACGGATCGGCCTCGCGATCAGGCTCTTTTCTTACGGGTCAGGAACGAATCGAAAGCCTGGCGGGCTTCGTCGGACTTAAGCCGCTCGGCGAAATGATGCGACTCTTCATCCATCCGCCGCAATACGTCTTCGCGTGGCGGCTTAAGCAATCTGCGCGTCAACGCGAGTGCTTCCTTCGGCAGCAGGCTGATCTCGCGCGCGACCTTGCGGGCTTCGACTTCCGTGTGACCCGGCGCAACGACGACGTTGACGAAGCCGGCTTCACGCGCGTCCTCTGCGCTGACATTGCGGCCCATCACCAGCATGGAGAATGCGCGATGATGACCCATGGTACGCGGCGCGAGCAGGCTCGAAGCTGCTTCTGGCACCAGGCCGAGATGGATGAATGGAGTCGAGAAGATCGCGGTGGTGCTGGCGAGAACGTAATCGCAATGAAAGAGCATGGTGGTGCCGATGCCGACGGCGATGCCGTCGACCGCACCGATCAGCGGCTTGTCGTTGTAGGCGAGCGCCTTCAGAAATTGGATCGCGGCGGGCGTTTTATTATTGTCGACGATCGGTGGATTTGCCTTGGCGAAATCCTCCAGGTCGTTGCCCGAAGTAAACACGCCCGAGCCGCCGGAAATCACGATGCTGCGGATGCTGTGGTCGGACTGAGCGGATTTGATGGCGTTCGCCATCGCGATATACATGGTCTGCGTCAGCGCGTTCTTTTTGTCCGGACGCCGCATCGTGATGATGCGCGTGGCGTCTTCGTCGGTGACAATCACGTGGTCGGTCATAATCGATCCTTGAAAAAAGACGGGCTGCCTGGAACATCTGGCGCCGTCGGCTCGTGCATCCTACATCATCGGCCAGAACAGCCATATGGGCCAAACCAATTCAGACAGCCGCCCCAAAAGGAAGCTGCCATGCAACTGACCGGCATCCATCATCTGACCGCGATTTCCGCGCACGCCAAGGGGAATTTGGCGTTTTATACTGGCGTGCTTGGGCTGCGGCTGGTCAAAAAGACCGTCAATCAGGACGATGTCAGCGCCTATCACCTATTTTACGCCGATGGAAAAGCCAATCCGGGAACGGATTTGACCTTCTTTGACTGGCCTGCGGCACGTGAGCAGCGGGGCACCTGCAGCGTGTCGCGGACCGGCCTGCGCGTCCGCGGCGAAAAGACGCTCGCATTCTGGCAGGATCGTCTGCTCAAGCTCGGCGTCCATGCCAGAAAAATCACCGAGGTTGATGGCCGTCTGACGCTGCCGCTGGAAGATCCGGAAGGTCAACGGCTTGTGCTGGTCGATGACGGCGGACACGGTGAGGCGCATCCGTGGGACAAAAGCCCGGTGCCGGCGGAGCATCAAATTCGCGGCCTTGGTCCCATCGTGCTGAACGTGCCCGATCTGGCGCGCACCGCACGCGTGCTGACCGATGTGATGAACATGAGGCGCGTCCGCGATTACGCATCGCCCGATGGCGAACACCGTATCGACGTGTTCGCGATGGGCGAGGGCGGTCCGGCCGCCGAACTGCACGTTCTCGAACAAAAGGATTTACCGGCTGCGCGTCAGGGCGCGGGTGGCGTGCATCATGTTGCGTTCCGCACGCCGGACGATGCGCAGTATCACGCGTGGACGGCGCGACTCGAAGAGTTCGGCATTCATTCCAGCGGCGAGATCGACCGCTTTTATTTCCGCAGTCTTTATTTTCGCGAGCCGAACGGGATTCTGTTCGAGATCGCGACAGACGGACCGGGTTTTGCGGCCGACGAGCCGATGGAAACGCTGGGCGAGAAACTCGCGCTGCCGCCATTCCTGGAGCCTCGCCGTAAGGAAATAGAGTCGGGGTTAAAGCCGCTGGTTTGAAAAATTTTCAAATCAGATGAATGGCCGGGACAAGCCCGGCCATGACAACAGTGGTTACGCCACCAGCACCGCGTCTGCGCCGGTCACCGACGTGGCGCTATCGATCACTGCGCGTTCCAGCGCGCCGGATTGCACGGTGATATTTTCCGCAAAGAACCGCGCCAGCGTCACATAGCGCTGCGCATCGTTGTGCAGAGCTTCGTCCGTGCCTGCGGCGAGCGCTTCGTTCGCCAGCATGCAGCCGCCGAGCGTGGTCGAGAACAATCGCAGATAAAGCGTCGCACCTGCAAGCGCCTCCGCAGGCGATGTCGCGATCTTTTCAAGCAACCACTTGCTAGTGCGTTCGACGGATGCGACCGCGTCGCGCAGCTTGGCACCGGTGGTGCCGAACGCCGGATCGTTGGAGGCTTCCACCTTTGATACGACGGCCGACAATTCGCCGAGCAGATCCCACACATCCTGTCCACCGGACAT
>Ga0209023_10005711_pt1 | contig 13453 bp, 9 predicted proteins | sample LakOneMetagenome_FD_187468 | JGI IMG/M metagenome (GOLD analysis project Ga0209023, IMG submission 187468) | Freshwater and sediment microbial communities from Lake Erie, Canada (SPAdes) (version 2) | ecosystem: Environmental > Aquatic > Freshwater > Lentic | place: Lake Erie, Canada | collected...
ACTTAACCTGCTATGGTTGCTACCAATTATCTTCGTTGGATGTGAGTACTCTCACCCAATTAGAAAGCTTAGTTTTTGGAGGCAATTATATTCCCACTCTAAACTTAAGTGGGTTAACGAATTTACAACAGTTATCTTGCAACAGTTGCTACGGCCTGACTACTCTTGATCTGTCTGGTTTGGTTAATTTAAGAGATTTCCAATGTAATGACAATTTACTAATACAAGCCCTTGATTTTAGTCAATCTACCCAATTACAAACATTAAATTGTTCCGGTATGAGCAATTTGAATTCCTTAAACGTATGCAATTTAAACTTATTGACCACATTATCTTGCAATCAATGTACAAGCCTTTCCACTCTTAATCTTAGTGGTTTGGCTGCGCTTCAATATGTTGATTGTTCGTGGAGTAATCTAAACACTATTAATCTGACTGGAGCTAATGCGATCGTAACTCTAAATCTTAGTAATTGTCACTTAAGTGCCATTAATGTTTCTAATTTGCTTCAACTGCAAAATCTGAACATTTCAAACAACTATACTATTCCATCGCTTAACTTAACGGGACTAACCAATCTTACTGACCTAAGATGCAATAGCAACGGCATGACGGCCTTAAATGTAAACCATTTGGCAAACCTAATCATTCTAGAATGTACAGATAATTCCTTAACGAACATCGATGTTACTGCTTTAGTTCATCTGGAAACTTTCTACTGCGCCGGCAACCAACTAACTACACTTGATGTTTCCAATTTAACTCAATTAAGACAGTTCAACTGCGGCCAAAACAGTCTAACTACACTTACTATTATACCGTTAGTTCATTTGATTGAATTCGGATGTTATCGCAATCAACTGACCACAATCGATTTAAGTCACCAGCCCGCCTTAAGAAATGTAGATTGCTCCTATAACTTGTTTACAACTTTAGATTTCAGTACTATGGATTCTGGGAATGAAGCTGAATCTCCACACGGTATTGGCCTTTCTCACAACCCGAATTTGACCTATGTAAATTTAAAAAATGGCATCGCTTTCAGTCGTTACAGTGGCAATATTCTTGAGTTTTCGGTCGGATGCGACAACCTTAGTTACATATGTGCTGAGGAAGAGAGCATTGCTCCGATGATATCGTTGATAGAAAGCGAAGGCAACAGCAACATTCAAGTAAATTCCTATTGTACTTTTACACCCGGTGGAACCCACAACACGATTACCGGAATACAAACCTACGATGCGAATAATAATGGTTGTGATGCTTTGGACACTCATTTTCCTTCGATGAAAGTAACCCTTAATGACGGCAGTGAAACTGGTGCGACATTTACCAATAGTACCGGAAACTACAATTTCTTTGTACAAGACGGTGATTTCGTAGTAACACCTACTGTAGAAAATTCTTATTTTACTGTTTCTCCGGCTAGTGCCACAATTAATTTCACTTCCGTTGACGGTTCCACCCAAACTCAAAATTTTTGCATTACTCCTTTAGGAATTCATTACGATGCTGAAATCACTTTAATGCCATTTGATATCGCTAGGCCTGGTTTTGATACTAGTTACAGATTAACCTACAGAAACAATGGCAATCAGATTTTGTCTGGAAACATTTCCTTGAGTTTTGATGATGCTATTTTAGATTTCGTAGCATCCAATCCAAGCATTAGCAGCCAAACGCTGAATCAATTAAATTGGAGTTATAGTGATTTGTATCCTTTTGAAATTAGAGTAATCGACTTTACTTTAAATTTGAATTCGCCACAAGAAACTCCTGCTGCTAATATCGGTGATGTGTTGCATTATGTGGCCACCATCTCGACCAATGGACAAGACGAAACACCTGCCGACACCGTTTTTAATTTAGACCAAATCGTAAGCGGCTCCTATGATCCCAACGACAAAACTTGTCTGGAAGGCGACTTCATTACCCCTGAAATGGTAGGTGATTATTTGCACTACCTAATTCGCTTTCAAAATTCAGGAACCGCTACGGCAGAAAACATTGTAGTAAAAGATGTGATTGACACGACCAAATTCGATATGGCGTCGTTGCAATTAACCAGCAGTTCGCATCCTCAAGTGACTAAAATTACGGGGAATAAAGTGGAGTTTCAATTTCAAAGCATCAATCTGCCTGCTGAAATAGAGGATGAACCGGGAAGTCATGGGTATGTGGCATTTAAAATCAAAACTAAAGCCAATTTAACGCTAGGCAATGCGGTTGCCAATAAAGCGGATATTTATTTTGATTACAATTTCCCGATTGAAACCAATACTGCGACCTCGATTGTTGCTCTGTTGGGAGTGAATCAATTTGAGAATGCTTCCGTCGCCGCTACTCCAAATCCAACAAAAAATGTAGTTCATATTACCTCGAAAGGAAACATCACATCGGTACAATTGCATGACGTGCAAGGTCGTTTGTTAGAAACCGTTTTGGGACATGACGAAAAATTGGATGTTGATTTGAGTCAAAAAGCAAAAGGCATTTATTTCTTTAAAATACAAACGGATAAAGGAATGAAAGTCGAGAAAATTAGTAAGGAATAAGTCGCAAGAGGAAAGAAACAAGAAAAAAGAAAAAAGAAGAAAGAACAAAGAAAATGAATTTGGTTCTTGTAGCATTTTTGTCTTGCCTCTTGTCTCTTTGCTCTTTGCTCTTTTTAAATATTTCACAATAACCTATGAAAAAATACCTAATTCAAAATACGCCCTTTGTGGTTCCAACCACCGATGGCAAACTCATTGAAGAGCACCACGGCTTGGCTTCAACGGCTAATGCTGCCATTTCTATTGCGCACATGGTGGCGCCTCCGCATTGGAGTGAACCCTTTCAAACTCCCGAATTCGAAGAATATACTTACATCATTTCAGGTAAAAAGCAATTCATAATAGAAGGAGAAACTCTAATTTTAGAAGCGGGACAATCCATTAAAATTGAGAAAAACACGCGAGTTCAATATTCGAACCCTTTTGAAGAACCGTGCGAGTATATCGCCATTTGTCAACCCGCTTTTGATTTTAGTAAGGTGCATCGAGAAGCGTAATCCTACTGAAATATTCGTTAAAGGTAGCAGTTCGGTCTAGCCCGGATAGTAGTGGCATCTCCCGGTTCTAGAAAACAAGGCGTATCGCCGTAGCTTTTCTTGACCGGGAATAAAACGGATAGCCGGAAAAGCTCCTGATACTACCCCAACAAATCCAATATCTTATTTTCTACAAAGTCGCTGTTCCAAAGCGTCTCAATATCCTTGATTTTCATGACTTGCTCCATGATGGCATTTTGCTGATTGCCCAACGCCAAAGCCTCGGAATACGGGCGCAAGCTAAAGGTCACGCGGCTGTACAACGGCAACCATTTGTCGGGATGTTTTTCGGAGAACCACTTTTCGATCTTCTTTTGCAACAGGAATTTCTCGTCGGCGGTTTTGGAACTCATTTCCATAAAATTGCGATACGACAATTCGGCAATCGCGTCGGCGTTGGGTTTGCGCGACTTTTGGTATTCGGCGAAAATGGTTTTCCAATCGTCACCGTACTGCTCCATGAGTTGGTGCAATATGGTAATGTCTTCAAAACCGGCATTCATACCGTGTCCGTAAAACGGAACAATAGCGTGACAAGCATCGCCAATTAAGGCCACTTTGTCTTCAAATGTCCAAGGGAAACACTTCATCGTCACCAAGAAACTGGTTGGATTTTTAAAGAAATCTTCCACTAAATCGGGAATTACTTCTTTGGTATCGGGGAAATGCGTCGCGAAAAACGCTTCTAAAGTTTCCTTGTCTTTTAGCTTTTCGAAGGAATTTTCCCCTTCGTGCGGCATGAATAGTGTGCAAGTAAAACTGCCGTCAATGTTGGCCAAAGCCATCAACATGTATTCGCCACGAGGCCAAATGTGCAGGGAATTTTTATCCAATTTGTGCGAACCATCTTCGTTCGCGGGAATGTGCAATTCTTTGTAGCCAATTTTCAAAAACTCTTGCGAATAGTCGAACATACTTTGACGTTGCATGCGGTGACGCACTCGAGAGAACGCACCGTCAGAACCAAAAACCAAATCGTATTGCAATTCTTCCCATTCCCCGCGCTCAGTTTCTCCGACATGCAAGGTCGCATCGGCTAAAGTCACGTCCCATATTTTGTGTTCGAAGAAAAACTCCACACCAGCCGCTTCGGCTAAATCAATCATTTTGCGATTCAAAACGCCACGCGACAGAGAGAAAATTGCTTCGCCTTCTTTGCCGTAGTATTGATAATTCAAAGGATGATTGGGCAAGTGAATGGCGCGCTTGTCAACGGGAATACCGATTTTTCGAATTTCGTCATCTAGACCGATATCTTCCAAAGCTTTCCAACCTCGATTCGACATGACTAAATTGATGGAGCGCCCGGAGAATTCAATTTGGCGAATGTCTGGACTTCGATCAAATACATGAACGGTGTGCCCTGCTTTTTTGAGGTAAATTGCTAACAACGAACCCACTAATCCGGAGCCAACGATAGCAATTTTTTTTGATGCGTGCATGAAGAAAGAATCTTATGGGATAAGGAAACAAAAATAAATAATTATCTAAAGCAATGGATGAAATCGAGCTTTTATTTCAAAGTCTTTTTGGGCGTTCCCTTCGGGCGGGTTTTCCGTTGCAATTCCCGATTATAGCGCTATTGCGTTCCAAACCGCGCATTCGCAATCGGGAGATTTTCACTGCAACCCCTAACGCAATAAAGATTCCTAGTTATTTTGTTTATTAAATTGATTATTTTATTAAACAAAACTATCTTTGTTTTTTAAATCGACAACCATGAAGCACATTTCTCGAGACACCATTTCTCAAATGGAAAAAATTGAACGTCTGAATTTTATTAATTCTTGTACCGGTTACAAATCGGCCAATTTAATCGCCACCAAATCCGTCGACGGCATCGCCAACGTAGCCATTTTTAGTAGTGTCACGCATTTGGGTAGCAATCCTGGTTTGATTGGATTCATTCTCCGACCCACGACAGTGCCACGAGATACGTATAAAAATATCAAAGAAACCGGCTTTTTCTCGATCAATCACATCACGGTTGATCAGATTTCGGATGCCCATCACACCTCGGCCAGCTACGAAGCATCGGTTTCTGAATTTGACAAAACGGGTTTAGAAGCAGAATACCAATCGGATTTGAAAGTCCCTTTCGTAAAAGGTAGTCCAGTTCAATTGTACTGCAAATATTTGAATGAATATTACATTAAAGAAAACGATACTATTCACATCATTGCTTCCATTGAAGCTGTTTTTTTCGATGAGGAATTGGAGCACAAGGACGGTTGGCTTCAACTCGACAAAGGAAATGTTGTGTCTTTAAATGGATTGGACGGGTATTGTTTGCCAAAGCTATTGGATCGTTTTGAATATGCCCGACCCAATGTTCCCACCAAATCGTTCTCAAAATAATGCCTCACAAAAAAGAAAATCTCCCCGAAAAAAAATGCAACACTTGTGGTTTGCCTTTTTCCTGGCGGAAAAAATGGGCTAAAAACTGGGAAAATGTGAAGTATTGTAGTGAAAAATGCAGGAGAACTAAGTAAGATTGAAAATGGGAAATGAAAAAAAATTGTCTTTGCTTTGGAAATTCATAAAAAAGACTCGACTGGCAAATCGAGTCTTTCTAACAAAACTAACATCACAAAACTAAAACGAATAAGTGGCGGCAATTAGGGCAAAAGCGGAAGCTCCAGTCGGCAAATTATTATGGTCTTTAAATACAGATTCTGTAGCATTATCGAATCGAATTTCAGGAATGATTGTCAAATTTCCTTCTTTGATATTCAACGACAAAGTGTTGGCAATGATGTTGGTTTGATTGGCGAAGATGATGCCGTCTTTGTCTCTAAAATATTCCAATCGGTACGCTAAACTGTATCTGCTCCTGAAGGCATAATTTGCATAGCCTATGAAAGAATACCAAACGCGATCATATAAAGTAGCATCATCATCTTGTTCGATGGCATAGGTTCCATTAAAACCAAGCGCCCATTTGTCATTTAGTTTTTTAGAGCCGACAAAATCAAACTGCGTCTTATTTTTTGAAGTCGATGGGTAACTACTTCCCGAAGTGACATTGAAATAGGCCGAGGTCGTTTCGCCAGTATATCCTAATTGCGCTATATAAGTCTTTTGTTTAGAACCTGCATCCGTAGCCGTTTTGAAATCGGTCGGGTTCGTTACGCCAAACATAGCACTATATTTTCCTTTAGTGTATTGTGCTTTTACGCCCGTATTGAAAAATGGCCCATAACTGAATGCATACGACATGCTGTAATTTTTATTATCAACGGCATCAACCAATTCAAAGCCCAGGTGCGTTGCAAAGCTGCCGGCCGTAACTTTAAAACTTGGGGTAAATTCGTAGGTAACCAAAAGTTGTTTGATCAAAAACGTGGCGGTAGAATCGTTGTAGGTAAATTGAGACGCTCTGTTTCCAAAACCCAAATCTACAAATACGAAAGCTTTTCCAAGTTTGTGTGTCGCTTCGATAGACGCCATTCCTAATTCGAACGAGTCGTGTGAATTGGTAAAACTAGTTTTACTGTTGTCTCGATTGGCAAAATCATACTTGTAATACAAATCTGCTGATCCGGCAAAAGTAGTTGATGATGTTGTCGTTTCTTGTGCTTCTGCAATTGATCCGATTCCTAAAAATACTATAGAAAAAAGGAAGTTGTTTTTTATTCTTTTCATGCTAACTATTTTAAAGATTAATAATAGATTACGTGGTAAAAAACAAGTCTTTTCATAGGAACAAAAAGCAAAAAGCCTCCTATCCGCTATCCGAAGTCTCATTCGGAGCAGTATAAAATTTTGAAAGAGTTCTTTCTTTAAAAAAGAGTTTTGTGACTTATAAGTACTCGCCGTGTTGTGTGATGTCGAGTCCTAATTCTTCTTTGTCTTCGCTTACTCGGAGCGGCGTAATTTTATTCACTAGAAAAAACAAGAAGTACGACACTGAAAAGGCAAATACAGAAACTGCTACTAACGCAATTACTTGATGAAAAAACAAATTCGTTTCTCCAAAAACTAGACCCTGATCGGTTAACGCTGGATTAATTGTTTTGGAAGCAAAGACCCCAGTCAAAAGCATTCCGGTCATTCCTCCAACGCCGTGACAAGCAAAAACATCTAAAGCATCATCTATTTTTCCTTTAGGGAATTTACTCACCACAAGATTGCTTACGATACTGCTGAAAACTCCAATAAAAAGAGCATGGGATATGCTTACATAACCCGCAGCAGGCGTGATGGCAACCAATCCTACAACAGCGCCAATACACGCTCCCATCGCAGAAAGTTTGTGCCCTAGAATCTTATCTAAAAACACCCAAGCTAAAGCAGCAGCAGCAGCAGCAACCGTAGTGGTCCCTAACGCTTGAACGGCAAGACCATTAGATCCTAAAGCAGAACCCGCATTGAATCCAAACCAACCAAACCACAATAATCCTGTACCCAGTAGCACATAAGTAATCCTAGCTGGTGCTACTTTTTGAACTTTACGTTTGCCTAAGAAAATGGCTCCGGCAAGTGCTGCCCATCCGGCGCTCATGTGCACTACGGTGCCTCCAGCGAAATCTAAGACGCCTAATTTGAAGAAAATCCCGTCGGGATGCCAAGTACAATGCGCTAAAGGCGCATAAACGAACAATATGAAAAATACCATAAATAACATGTAGGCCCAAAAACGAATGCGTTCGGCAAAGGCTCCCGTGATTAGCGCTGGTGTTATGATAGCAAATTTGGCTTGAAACAAGGCAAACAACAGGAATGGAATCGTGGGCGCTAAGCTCCACGCCGTATTGGTTCCTACTCCTTGAAAGAATAAATTAGGCAATGGATTGCCAATTAGACCTCCTATACTTGGTCCAAAAGATAAACCGAAAGCGATGACTACCCAAAGCACTGTTACAATTACCATAGCCATAAAACTTTGCAACATCGTGCTGATTACATTTTTTTTACCAACCATTCCACCATAGAAAAAACCTAATCCGGGTGTCATAATTAAAACCAATGCTGTTGCTACTATCATCCAAGCGGTATCACCGGTGTCAAATTTTACGGCTTCCGTTGGAATTGGATTATCTGCCAAAAGTATATTTGAAAAAAAAGTCACTACCATTAGGACTATTAATAGGATGCTCAAAATAATTTTTCTCATGATGTGTTTTTTAAAAGATTTTTGTAAAAATATCTTTTTTTCACATTCACCCCGTCTAAAAAACATAATACCAAGTCATTTTTATGCGATTTTCAATTTACACCCCTTAAATTTATGGGTATAAATGAAAAATATAGTTAATTTTTAAAATATTACAATGCGATATTACTAAAATTTAATTTTTTTGCCGTGACCTACCCAAAATAGCAAATAAAAAAACCTGCTCTAAATCTAGAGCAGGTTTTTTTATATAAGATCTATCTGGTATTGGTATAAACTAAATCTGATTGAACCTAATTTTTTTTCCAACCTCCATTCCGTTGTTTTTTGCCAAAACGCCACACATGTGGTACAACATTCTAGCGCCAACATTTCCATCCCAATCGGTTTCACCAGGAGCCACTTCTACCAAGTCAAACCCGATGATTTCTTTTCCGCTATCAGCCAATTTACTCAACAAATAAGTAGCTTGTTCGTAGGAGAACCCGCCAGGAACTGGAGTTCCTGTATTGGGGCAATACCATGAATACATTCCATCAACATCAAAACTAATCGTCACTTTTTGAGGTAACGAAGCAATGATTTCGTCGCATTGTTCTGCCCAAGTAACTCCTTTAAACGTTTCTGCTTTCATATCGGTATCCGTATGCACTAGTACTCTGCTGCCTTGCTCCATTACGGTTTCTACTTCTTGCTTGCAAAAATCACGGATTCCGATTTGCACAATTTTCGTGATTTGAGGCAATTGTAACGCATTGTACATAATAGACGCATGAGAATAAGTAAAGCCTTCATAAGCAATTCGCAAATCCATATGAGCATCGAGGTGTAAAATTCCAAATGAATCGTGTTGTGTAGCCAATGCCTCGTAATAGCCGAGTGGCGTTGAATGATCGCCTCCTAATAAAGCTACTTTCTTCCCTTTCTTGGTCCAATACAAAACGCGTTCTCTTATTTCGTCTTTTAATTCCTTACAGACTTTATTAATTTTATCCAAATCAGATTGCAATGCAGGATGACTTTCGATGACTTCACCACTTTCTAAAGCGGCAATAATCGGCTGGGCCAAACCTTTGAACTTATCACTGTTACTTCCCCAAATGGCGGTTTGCTCGTTTAAATCCAAATAAATTCCTAATTTCCATAAGTCAGGAAATTCTTGATGATGTAAATCCACTTGAAACGAAGCCTCTAAAATTGCTTCTGGTCCGTTGGATGCCCCTGACCCATAACTCACGGTTACTTCCCAAGGTACTGGAATGATAATAATTTCACTTTCTTCAGCTGTAAATGGCAAGCCGAAAATACTTTCATCCGCTAATCCAGGTTGTGAAGGATCAAAGTTTTTTATTTTTTCTTGTTTGTTCATTTTGATATAGGATTTTGGACTATGTAATGGTATTTGCTGTCAACATTCATTAGAGAAAATTCTTTGCTAAAATTCCATACTAAAATCTGACAATTGCACCGCAAAGATACTCGCTCTCGATACATTACAAAATAAAACAGCGTAAAAGCCAAAAGTTAAATTACTCCGAAAAATTTTTCAGATGACATTTATCAGTTTTTTATTCGATTCCTTGGGCAACCTTTGTAAATTATTAAATCCGCTTTACATGACTCCAACAAAACCGATTCACTCTTTTCACATTCCAGTAATGGGTTTAGCGTATACTATTGATAGCCCGATACGAGTGGCGCATTACGGAATTTCTTCAGTAATTTCCATCACTGACGATGAGCTTATTGAAAAAATGAATGTGTTTTACAGTACAAAATTCAAACTTCCGTATGACGAAATCACCAATAAAGTGACTGACTTTAGAGCCAAACGCATTACACACTATCTAAATTTAGTAGACCAAATCGTAAAAGAAAAACTCGAAAGTTTCAAAACTGAACTGTCTGAAAACAGACAAACTTTAGAGAAATATGTTGCCATGTTGCCCAACCAATCGGATCTTAAAATTGGCTTGCAACACCTAATTTCTGATGGAAATCTGATCAAAGAAAGTGTAATCAAATTCTTAGAAGAACATTTAAAACCAGGCGCCATTGACGTCAACATTATGACTAAAGTCGACAAAGACAATTTCATAAAAGACGAAGCTTTACCTGTTGAATTCAATGATGCTCATGCGGCACTTCGGGGTTTTGCGAACAGTAATTTGGAATCTTCTGTGGTGCTTTCGGCGGGAATGAATCCGCGATTGTACAGCTATTTTGAGAATTTTAAAGACTTCTTTCCCGATGCTAATCAAAAATTAAAAAAGAAAATCATCCTCAAAGTCAGTGACTTTCGATCTGCGATGATTCAAGGAAATTTCTTAGCTAAGAAAGGGCTTTGGGTTTCGGAATACCGCATCGAATCTGGTTTGAATTGTGGCGGGCACGCCTTTGCAACAGACGGATTTCTATTGGGGCCCATATTGGAGGAATTCAAGCAAAAGAAAGAACAATTGATTCAATCAGCTCACGAATTATTCGCTAAAGCATTGCAACAAAAAGAAATTCCAGTGCCAGACCAGCCGTTGCCTTTACAAATTACGGCGCAAGGTGGCGTCGGCACTGCTGAAGAACACGCCTTTTTACTGGAGCAGTATCAATTAGACTCTGTAGGTTGGGGTTCTCCGTTTTTGTTGGTTCCCGAAGCGACTTCTGTAGATACAGCGACTCGCGAATTATTAGCTAAAGCCGGGGAAACTGACTTTTATTTGAGTCATATTTCGCCCCTTGGAATTCCTTTTAACACGGTCAAAGGAACTTCGAATCACTTGATAAAAGAAAAGCGAATTCTAGAAAACAAGGCGGGAAGTTCGTGCCCTAAAAAACTATTGGCATTGAGTAAAGAATTGGATATGAAAGGAACTTGCACGGCTTCTAAAAAATACCAAGACATTAAACTAGAAGAATTAGAAGCTAGAAAATCATCTCTTTTGCCCACTACTTATTCGAAATTGCAACAAAAGATTACTGAAAAGTCCTGTCTTTGTGTAGGTTTAGCCAACGCTTCCTATCTTGAAAACGGCATCAAAATTAAAGGTCAAGACCAAGGTGTTGTCATTTGCCCCGGACCCAATTTGGCTTATTTCAACAGAGAGATTTCCTTATCCGAAATGGTACGACACATTTATGGCCATGCGAATGTAATGACTAGTCCCAATCGCCCGAATTTGTTTGTCAATGAATTGAAAATGTATGTGGACTATTTAAAGTCGGAAATCGCAGAAATGACTGAAACCATTGCTGCTGCTCAAATCAAAAAATGGAATTCTTTTAAGAACAATCTGTCTGAAGGAATCCTTTATTATGAAACTTTGCTGACGATTACCCCTTTTTTCGAGTCGACTAAGAAAACCATTTTAGCACAGCTTCAAGACTACAAAAAAGAATTGATGGCTATTGAAATTCCGATGTTGGAATTGGTATAATCTCCTTATTCAGAACTAGAGCTTGCTTAAAATTCCTGTTTTTAAGATTTGACCAAAGTCGTACATGTCTTCAAAAGAGCAATACAAAGGCACCGGTGCAAAGCGGATTACATTAGGTTCTCTCCAGTCGGTGACCACTCCATTTTTCATGAGGTAGTCAAATAACGACCGACCTTGACCATGAAAGAAAACCGACAATTGGGATGCTCGTTCTTCTGGTTTTGCCGGTGTAATAATCTCAAAAACGCTATCGACTTCTTTGTCGATTTCGTGCAAAATGAATTCTAGATACCCTGTGATCTGATTTCGTTTGGTTATTAATGCGTCCATGCCCACCTCAGCAAACAGTTCCACTGAAGCTAAGTAAGGCGCCAATGATAGAATTGGTAAATTACTGATTTGCCAACCGTCAGCGCCATGAACAGGCTCAAAATTGGGTTCCATCTTGAAACGACGGGCTTTGTTGTGTCCCCACCAACCAGCGAATCTTGGCAGTGAATCGTCGTTATGGTGTTTTTCATGAATGAAACAACCCGATGCATTCCCTGGTCCTGAATTCATGTATTTGTAGCTGCACCAACAAGCGAAATCAACCTTCCAATCGTGCAATTCTAGTTTGATATTTCCAGCGGCATGCGCTAAATCCCAACCAACAATGGCTCCCACTTGATGTCCAGCTGCAGTTATCGCTTTGATGTCGAACACCTGTCCAGTATAATAATTTACGCCGCCGATTAAGACCAACGCCAATTCGTTTCCGACTTCTTCAATTTTAGCTAAAACATCTTCCAAACGAATGTTATGCTCACCCTCGCGGCGTTTGATTTCAACGATGGCATCTTCGGGTTGGTAGCCGTGAAATTGCACTTGACTTTGAAACATATATTGATCTGAAGGAAAGGCTTTTTCTTCGCAAATGATTTTGTATCTTGATTTAGTAGGACGGTAAAACGACACCATCAGCAAATGCAGATTCACCGTTAAGGTATTCATAACCGTCACTTCCGAAGGTTTGGCGCCGACAATTTTACTCAAAGGATTTGCGAAACGTTCGTGGTAATCCCACCAAGGCTTTTCAGCATAGAAATGGCCTTCGACCGCCAAGTTCGCCCAATCATTCATCACCTCATCAACATACGTTTTGGTTCTTTTAGGTTGCAATCCAAGTGAATTTCCGGTGAAATAAATCACATCTTTCCCTTTGTGTTGGGGAAAAATAAATTCGTTTTTGTAGTTCCGAAGTGCATCTTGACGATCAAGTTGTTGTGCGAATTCCTTTGTGTTTTGAAAAGTCATGGGGTATTTTTTAATAGCGGTAAAAGTAAGAAAAAATAAGAATTTCCGTTTGTTCTTCTATAATCAATAAATGCTTATATTTAAATTCAAATTTGACACTTATGAAAACCAATGCCAATTCTATTATTATTGCTTTTGCTGTAATTGTTGCTGCTTATTTATTTGCACACGCGTTTCAAAATCGAAACCAGAGCAGTGACACCATTAGCGTTACGGGTTTGGGAAAGAAAGATTTTGTCTCTGATTTGATTGTTTGGAGCGGTTCTTTCTCTAAAAAAAGCATGACCTTAAAAGAAGCGTATGCCTTTTTGGATGCCGATCGCGAACGCATCAAAAGTTACTTGATTTCGAAAGGAATTGCTTCGGCTGAAATTGTTTTTTCGGCGGTGAATTTCAATAAAGATTTTGAAACCATTTACAATGAAAACGGCAGCACGAAGCAACAGATTTTTACCGGATTTACGCTGACACAAACGGTGACGGTACAATCGAAGGACGTGAATAAAATTGAAGATATTT
>Ga0209023_10005712_pt1 | contig 13448 bp, 8 predicted proteins | sample LakOneMetagenome_FD_187468 | JGI IMG/M metagenome (GOLD analysis project Ga0209023, IMG submission 187468) | Freshwater and sediment microbial communities from Lake Erie, Canada (SPAdes) (version 2) | ecosystem: Environmental > Aquatic > Freshwater > Lentic | place: Lake Erie, Canada | collected...
GGGGGGGGGGGGGGGGAGGGGTCCGGGAGTGGCGGGAGTTCCCGGCCGTTGGTCGACTCGACGACACCCTTGGCATTTGCTCCAGGAGCACAGCCCGGAGCTACATCAACATGCCCACAGACTCCCGTGACTCCCGGACCCCCGGAGATCCCCTCCCCCCTCCCCCTTGCGGAGGGAGCGTGGACCTGAGGTTGAGGCCCCGAGAGTCCGAGGCGGGGAGACATAAATACTTCTTCGTTGGATGCGGTACCGGCCATGGCCACCAGCGGCGGTGGCGCGATACTCTCCAAGTACGGCATTGGCTTGCTCCTTGCGATAGGTGGAACTCGTGTCGATTGGGCCGGACCCGCGGTTGCAGCCGCAGATGGGTCCGGCCCGTCTGTTGTTAGGGACGCCTGTGTCGGACTAGGTACTGCTGGATCGACGATTCGGTGATGCGGCGGTGCGCCCCGACCATGACGACATCAAGCTCCCTGTGTTCCACGAGGTGGTCGAGCGTCGTGCGGGAGATGTCGAGGCGGTCGCAGGTCCGGCCGACTCGGTTGAGTCGCTCGATGTCGCTCGCCTGCGGTAGCTGCGAGTCGATGTGGTTCGTCATGGGTCGTTTGTAGCACCGGGTTTTTCGCCTCAGCCCGATTCCTGATTTGCCTCTCCAGGCTTGGCTTATAGAGCCGAAAGGGCGAAGGCGCAGGTCACGGCCCCCTTTCTGGCCTGACGATCCGTCAGAAGATTCTTGAACTGCCTATTGACAGGGGATGCGGCCTAATTGGCGGGACGGAAAGTGGGAAGCCTCTGCCAGGCGGACGCACGAGGGGGCGTGTCGCTGGGCAGGCGCCGCCGTAGGGGCGACTCGGCCCCGACGGAGAGCGGCCCGCTTGTCATGGGGTGGAGGGGCCGGAGACGCAGCACAGGTTGAGGCCGACCCGATTTCCTGGCGAGGCTCTACGTCGCTCAGGGGTCAGGTGGTGCCTGGTGTCAATCGGCCCTCCTTCCGAGGTGGCGCTGGCGTTGAGAGGCGACCTAGCTCTGCGTGTGCTCGTCTAGTTTCTTCGGATCTAGACGGTGGACACCGAGGGGGAGCGAACGATGGGCGCGTTGAAGCCGATCACGAAGACATGCCAGCCGAGGGCGGACGTGCTGAGCGGCGGCCTGTCGGATGCACACTTCGCAGCCAACCTCGACATGATCGTCCGTGACGCAGGCTCGTACCCGGTGTACGGCGACCCCGAGCAGTTCTTCTCGTTGACGCACCCCACGAAGGGCCTCAAGCGTCTGCTGGAGCGAACCTTCGGTCGCTTGTCGGGGGCGAAGGTCGAGGGTGCCGAGCACGCCGTGCTCCGCTCGCAGACCTCCTTCGGTGGAGGCAAGACCCACGGCCTCATCGCCGTGTACCACGTCGCCAAGGGCGCTCGGCCCTCGACGCTGAGCAGCTTCGTGGACCCCGCCTTGGTGCCCGACGGCTGCCAGGTGGCTGCTGTCGTTGGTGACGCCCTGGACCCGGTGGCTGGGGTGCTGACCAACGGCGACCGTACCTACACGCTCTGGGGAGAGATCGCCGCCCAGTTGGGTCGCTACGACCTGATGCGAGCCAACGATGAGACCCGCTCTGCCCCCGGCTCGGAGACCTGGGCCGAGGTCATCGGCGACACCCCGACCGTGATCATCATCGACGAGATCGCCCAGCACATCCGTCAACTCGTCTCTTCGGGGGACGAGGACGTGCGGCGCCAAGCCACGGCGCTGCCGACGGCGTTCAAGAGTTTGTTCTCCTTCGCCACCGGTCGAACCAACGTGGTGATCATCCTCACCTTGGCGAGCCAACGTGACGCGTTCGGCAAGGAGACCTCCGACGTGGAGGCCCTGCTGACCGAGGCCGAAGGGGCGTTCCACGAGACCATGGGCGAAACAGCCTCCGTCGTCGCACGCCCCGTCGATGGGGGGTCGATCATCAAGCCCGCCGAGGACAACGAGATCGCCGCCATTCTCAAGACCCGGCTGTTCGAGAAGATCGACCCCAAAGCAGGCTCAGCGGCGGGCGATGCGTACCGCGAATTCTACGACGACCTCGCCGGACGAAACGTCAACCTTCCCGGTGGTGCAGACCAGCCCACCGCCTACGGCGATCTGGTCGAGGCCAGCTACCCGTTCCACCCCGAACTGATCAGGGTGTTGGACAACCGCCTCGGAGCAATCCCCAACTTCCAGCGTGCCCGAGGCGCACTCAAGTTGCTCAGCGAGGTGATCTCCGGTGTTTGGGGTTCAGGCAAGGACACCGAGATCTTGAACGTGGCCGACATCGACCTGTCGGCCGACCCGGTGCTCACCCACCTGACGATCGGCCTGGCACGCGAAGAGTTCGAGCGCGTCGCTCGCGTGGACCTTGCCGGACCCGCATCCCATGCTGCCGCTGTGGACGCTCACCGCTTCGCCGGGAAGGCGCCCTACGCCACCCGCGCCGGGACCACGGCGTTCATCCACTCGTTGGAGCAGGTCGCCACTGCGGGCGCAGGACGAGGTGACTGGCTGCTGGGCACCATGAGTGTCGGAGATGACCCAGCGGTCATCGAGGAGGCCCTGGCGGCGCTCTCCGAGCGTGCCTGGCACCTGGACTACGACGGCTCCCGGTATCGCTTCCTCACCGAACCCAACGCCAACGCCATCGTGGCCGAAGAAGCCCGAAACATCCCCAACTCCCAGGTCTCCCAGGAGTTGGAGGAGCGCATCCGCAAGGCGTTCCCCGACGACGGCCCCATTAAGTCCCGCTTCAAGCCGGTCGGCCCCGTCGATGTCCCGAACGAAGCCCGGCTCCAGTTGGTCGTCATCCACCACGACGACGCCACCGTGACCTCGCACGAGACCACTGCTCCTGACCGGGTGATCGAGATTCGCGAGCACGCCGGGTCCGCTGGCGGCTTCCGGTCGTACCGCAATGGCGTCGTGTTCTTCGTGGCTGACGCCGATCAGGTCGCCGCAATGAAGGACCGCGTCCGGTTCGCCATGGCCACGCAGCGCATCGCCACCTCACCGGACCGGCTGAGCCAGTTCTCCGACGAGGTACGCAAGAAGATCATCACTCTTGCTGACTCGGCTGGCCTCGATGCGAAAGTGGCGATCGCACGCTGCTACTCCCACCTCTACTACCCAGTGCAGGACGCCCACGCGCATCACCTCCGCCACTACGAGATGCCACCGAAGGACAAGGGCGCGGTACCCGACAAGCTCACCAAGACGGTCGTGGCGGCGTTGCAAGACGAGGGCAAGATCCGAGACAAGAAGCCCGCTACCGACTACCTGCGCTCCAAGGCATGGCCGAAGGACGCGACGGAGGCCACCGTCCACGCCCTGGACGACTTCTTCTGGCAAGACCACTCGATGAACCTCATCTTGGACCCGACCCTCTTGAAGGAGACCATCCGCGACGGCGTAGCCAACGGCTCGTGGGTCTACTTCGACCCCGACCAGTCCCGAGCCTGGACCGCCACCGACGCACCGCCACCCGTCGCCCTCGACGGCTCCGCGATCCTCTACACGCCCGAGCGAGCCGAAGAACTCGGCATCACCCGCAAGCCGCTCCGCATCGATGACATCACCGCCATCGTCACCACCCAGATGACCGCACCCGAGCTTCGGGCCGCGCTGGAAGAACGACTCGGCGGCGAACCCACCAAGAAGGACATCGCCCAAACCCTGGCCCGAGCCGCCGGAGGCGGTCCCGCCGCCCGCATCGTGGTCACACTGACCGACCCCGCCGAAGGTGTGAAGGCAGCGACCCCGGCCCAGATCGAGAAGGCCGCATACGACTCACTGTTCATCCTCACCCCCGCAGCGGCGGACGAGATCGGCGTCGACCGAGGCAACAAGGTCACCGGACCCAAGCCCATCGCGGGCCGCGGCACCGCTGGTGTCGCGCTCGGCCAGGTAGCAGAGAAGGCCCTCGACACCCCCAATCACAACGGCATCGCCGTCCTGCACGTCACCGCTACCGCCGACGGCGGGGAAGGCATCGGAGACATCCGGTCCCTCGGCATGGCCATCCCCATGCTCCCCAAGTTCGAGATCAACGTTGCCGTCGAGATCGACCTGGAGTTCACCGACCTCACTGACGGAGTGAGCGTCGAAGTGAGCGGATCGTCCGCCGCCTACCAGGCGATGGAGGACGCCTTCCTTGCCCTAGCGAAGAAGGCCAGCGACGTAGGAGGACACATCCGCATCGACATCCACCCCTCCACGCCCATTGCGCCAGACGGCACCGAGTTCGAGCAGATCCGCAAGGCACTCACCAGCGTCGATCCCGGCGAAGTCACCATCCGCGCCGATCTCGCATGACCAAGACGACCACCCAAACGAGGGCCTTCTCCCTTACCGTCGAACCCACTCTTACCGATGACTACGGGGTCCGCCTCGAAGTGGCCACAGGCAACCCTGACCACCCGTGGCAGACCATCGCCCACGTTCCCCCGGCCAACCTTGCGGGGGTGGCCGACCCACTCCAGCAAGCCCTCCGCGAATCCCGGCAACCACGAACCGTCCTGTCGGCGTCGAGGCGAAAGTCCATCCCCTTGGATGAGCCTGCTGGGGTGCGCCTTGCCCTTGCCCTGCTCGCCGCCGAGCCGGTCAACAAGCACAGCCGACGCAACGCCATCCTTAGCGGCATCGTCGCCATGAGCACCGAGGAGGCGTACTACTGGTACGCCAAAGCCACCGGCCCCCACGCCAATCGCGCCCGCCGCGCACTCCGCATCCTGCTAGCCGACGATGGCCGCACTGGCCTCACCTCCTAGGACATCCATGACCCGACCGCGCGTCCTCATCGAAGACTGGCTGCCCATCCAGGAGCTTGGGATCGAGTCTCGTCGCGAAGCAGCACCAATCCCTGGCCAGTTCCCGAAGATCAAGACGCTTCATGTCTGGTGGGCGCGCCGACCGCTTGCGGCATCGGCAGGCACCATTCTCACGAGTCTCCTCCCCGCTTGGACCCCTCACCTGGCCGGACAATTCCCGGAGAATCAGGAGATCTCATCTGAGAACCGTTACCGACAGTGGGTGCTGCGGCTGTCGGGCGTATTGGGCGATGCTGTTGCAGCCAAGAAGGCGCAAGAGGCAGCGATCGCCGCTGGCGTCCGGATTGCGAACCCCTACTCCTACAAACCTGCCTTCAAGAACTCGCCTTCGGTTGCAGATCTTGCACTTCTGCACTCCGTGCTGCGATCGGCGTGGGGTGAGATCCCATCGGTGATCGACCCCACTGCGGGTGGCGGTTCGATCCCTTACGAGGCCAGCCGGTACGGACTTCCGACCACGGCGAACGACCTCAACGGCGTCGCTGCGTGCGTGCTGCGCGCTGGTGTCGAGGTCACCTCAAAATGGGGCGTCGAGCTTGTAGACGACGTACGGCACTGGGGCGGAATACTGGTCTCGCGGGTGGCGGAAAGACTCACCCCCTACTTCCCGTGCGGCCCTGGCGAGCAGGTTGCTACATACCTCTTCGCCCGCTCGGTCGCTTGCCCGCGCACGGGAAAGCAAGTACCGCTCGCCCCCAACTGGTGGATCACTAAGGAATCTGGCAAGCAGGTTGCTGTCCGGCTGATCACCCGGCGAGGTGGCGAACCACTCGACGGTCCGGAGTTTGAGATTCTGGTCGGCGGGGAGGCCGTTGCTTCAGATCCCGATAGCGGCACTGTCGCACGAGGCGAAGGGCTATCGCCGTGGGATGGCCTCGCGATAGATGGCAGCTACATCAAGGCCGAGGCGAAAGCTGGGCGTATGGGCAGCATACTCTACGCAGTTGTGGTGAAGGTCCCAAGTGGCGGGCGGAGTGGCAGCAGCGGACGACCCAAGACCATCCGAAGCTTCCGGGTGCCAACCGCCACTGACCTTGCTGCGCTAGCCGCGGCCGAGGGCGAGGTCGGACGACGCCTTCAGCCGTGGCTCGCCGCGAAGGTGGTGCCTGACGAGGAGGTACCCCCCGGACACAAGACCGATGAGGCGCTTCGATACGGATTCACTCTGTGGAGGGACATGTTCTCTCCCCGGCAGTTGCTTGTCCATGGCACATTCACCGAGGAGTTTCAGCTTCTCATTGATGAGGTGCGTCAAGCGATCGAACCCGAACGAGCAGACGCAGTACTCGGCCTGTTGTCGGTCATGCTTGGCAAGGCGCTCAACGGGAACGCCTTGATGTCGTCGTGGGATGCCACCCGCAACAAGATCCGCTCGGTTTTTGAGCGCCACGACCTTGCTTTCAAGTGGACGTATGCGGAGTTCGAGGGGGCACGGGAACTGTACCCATGGTGTTTGGGTCAGGTGGCCGACGCCTACGAGGGCATTGCCACGTTGCTTGTTCCGTCAGACGTTGGGATGAGCCATGTTCCGCTAGAAGCGCGAGTCCCCGGTCTAGTGAGGGTCCTCCGAGGCACGGCGGGCGACCTCGCTGGCATCAAGGACCGTTCCCATGCCCTCGTCTGCATCGACCCGCCCTATTACGACAATGTGATGTACGCAGAGTTGTCCGACTTCTTCGGGGTGTGGGAGCAGCACACCGTTGGCCGGGTTTGGCCAGATCTCATGCCAGGGGGTCTTGCCGACGTGAAGAACGAAGCGGTTGCGAACCCTGCTCGGTTCGCAGACCAGGGGCGAAGGAAGAAGGACCTAGCCAACGCTGACTATGAGGCGAAGATGGGGGCGATCTTCGCCGAGTGTCATCGAGTTCTCCGCAACGATGGCGTCCTTACTGTGATGTTCACGCACAAGAAGGCCGAGGCATGGGACACCCTTGGCATGGCACTGATGGAGGCTGGCTTCACCATCGAAACTTCGTGGCCTGTCAACACCGAGTCAGAGCAGTCGCTGCACCAGGCGAAGAAGAACGCAGCAGCGTCCACGATCATGCTCGTCTGTCGTAAGCGAGAGGGGAGCCAGGCGTCCAACCCGTTCTTCGAGGACCTCGAAGCGGATGTGCGACGCGCGGCACGGGACGCGGTGGAACAATTCTCCGCTGCCGGTATCGGCGGAGTCGATCTGCTGCTATCCACTTACGGTCCCGCGCTTTCGGTGATCTCGGCCCAGTGGCCGGTCTACTCGTCTGAGGCAGATGCCTCCGGCAAGGCCCGACTTCTGCGTCCCGAGGAGGCACTGGAGGCGGCAAGGGAGGAGGTGGTGCGCATCCAACGCCGTGCGCTGATTGGTCGAGCCGTTGACCTTGATCCGTTGACCGACTTCACGTTGCTTGCTTGGTCCACCTTCAAGGCCGTCGAGTTCCCCTTCGACGAAGCTCGACGGCTCGCGCTTGCGGTCGGCGGGCTTGATGTCGAGGAGCTTGTGGCGGCGAAGGTCTTGGCGAAGAAGGCAGGAACCGTCATGTTGCTAGAGCCGAAGGAACGGCTTCGACGGAAGGGAGATGAGAAGCCCGGCGTGCGCCCAGACGCTGAGAGTTTCGGCGTTCCCGTGATCGACGCGGTCCACACCGTGCTCTTCGTCGCAGCGGAGGATGGCCTCGCGGATGCGAAGGCGCTGATTGACAGGGCGGGCCTCGCCAACGACAACCGATTCCTCGCGTGTGTTCAGGGCTTGGTGAACGCGATCCCTCGCACGAAGGACAAGGGCAAGTGGGTCCGCCCGGAGGCGGGGTTGCTCGATGCTCTGGTCACCGCCTACTTCCCCGACATCGAGGTGCCGGAGGAGTGGACGGGCACCTTGGATCTCGGCTCGGCGTAGGACGGCTCAGTGGCTTCGGTGGAGGGCTTTCGGACCTACTGGGACCGTGAGGGGTGGGAGGGCACCTGGTCGGCTGAGGACAACCGGGTGTCGGGGTTCTACGTTCCGCTGCTGAGCCGAGCATCGTCGTATGACCGGATGGCCGGGTACTTCACCTCGTCAGCCTTGACGCTCGCTGCTGCTGGTCTACGCCACTTCCTCAACGGTGACGGGGTGATGCGTCTGATCGTCGGAGCGCAGCTTGACGAGGATGATGTCGCAGGGATCACCAAGGGTGAGCCGCTGGAGGAAGCGGTGGCACGCGTGCTTCTCGGATCGGATGTCATGGGTGATCCCACCGGCGTGGTTGCTGAGCATCGGCGGAACGTCTTGGGCTGGCTCGTGAAGGAGCATCGAGTCGAGATCAAGGTTGGGGTCCCGTTGGGGTCGGGCGGCAAGCCGTTGCCAGCGACGAGCACCACGAAGTACTTCCACTCCAAGTACGGCATCTTCACTGATCGCTGCGACCCAGCGGATCGCGTGGCGTTCATCGGTTCCGATAACGAGACCCACCAGGGCTGGGTCGGTAACCATGAGACGTTCTCCGCGTTTCCGACCTGGCTCGAACAGGTGTGGGAGTACAACGGCGCGAGCCTCGTGGCGAGGTTCGATGCGCACTGGCGGAACCGGCCTGACGAAGGATGGCGGGTGCTCGATCTGCACGAGGCCGTGCATGGCGAGTTGGTCAAGTGGGCGTCAGGTGACCTGCCACCAGGTGAGGGTGACTGGGACCCCGAAGAGGACCAGCCCCCTCCGCCTCCGCCTGGACCGACGGACAAACCCGTCGAGGTCGATCCGCGGCTGCTGGCCTTGGCCGCTGCACCTCGGAAGGATGGCGGCACTGGCGTCGGGTACGTCACTGCCGGAGCGGAGCCGCTGCCGCACCAGATCGGGTTGGCTCGCCGGGTGGTGGACACCTGGCCGCGTGGGTACCTCTTGGCCGATGAGGTGGGTCTGGGCAAGACCATTGAGGCCGGGTTCGTCATCCGGGAACTGCTCCTGTCGGGCAAGGCCAGTCGGTTCTTGCTTCTGGTGCCCGCGGCGGTCCTGCGGCAGTGGCAGGAGGAGCTTGCAGAGAAGCTGAGCTTGCGGGTGAACCGCTTCGAGGGCGGCGAGTTCTACGACCCGGACAACCAACTTGTGCCTCGATCGGCGTGGGAAGCGCCGACACCGTGGGCGGCGTTCCCGATGGTCCTTGCGTCATCGCATCTTGCTCGCCGTAAGGATCGTCGGCGCGAGGTTGTGGGTTCTGGACCGTGGGATGTGGTTCTGGTGGACGAAGCGCACCATGCGGGTCGCAAGGGCAGCAAGCCCAATGCCACCATGAACGAACTGCTCCGGCTCCTTCACGAGATGCGGGCGGAGGATTCGTGGAAGGCGCTTCTGCTGGCTTCTGCGACGCCGATGCAGATGCATCCCCACGAGGCGTGGGATCTGGTCGAGATGCTTGACCTCCCAGGCCGGTGGGCATCGTCTGCGGCGGAGTTCATTCGCTACTTCGACGAGATTCGCCACGACTTCGACAAGCGGCAGTGGACCTTCGTATCCAACATGGCCAAGGACCACTTCTCGGACCCGGCTGTCCGCCCTGACCCGGTGGTGGAGCGGCAGGTCAAGGCTCTCGGCAGGGTCAAGGCTCGACGCATCGGTTCGATTGCTAGGGACGGCCTCTCGTCAGCGCAGGCGAAGTCGTTCGATGCCGACCTTTGGCCCATGGTCGATCTGTGGCTCCTGACGAACAACCCGATGCGCGACAGGGTGTTCCGAAACACCCGCACGACCATGCGCGCCTACCGCGATGCTGGGCTGCTTCCGCCAGAGGCGACGATCCCCGACCGCGAGGTGAGCGACGAGTTCATCACGATGACCGCAGCGGAGAGGGACCTCTACGAGCGCATCCGCATCTACATCCGCCGCTCCTACAACCGCTACAAGACCGGCAACAACGCGCAGCAGGCCCTTGGGTTCATCATGACCGTCTACCGCCGACGGCTCACTTCGTCGTTCCAAGCCATGCGGCTCTCGCTCGAACGGCGGCTCGCCGTGCTCGAAGGCAAGTCCACCCTCGACAGCCTGCTCACGACTGACGACACGGACACCAACCCGACGCTGCCGTGGGAGACCGTGGAGAAGTCGCCCATCGAGGAGCTTGAGGCCGAGATCTTCGAGCTTCGATCCTTCATCGCGGCCCTCAAGGACTTGCCGCCCGATGAGTCGAAGATGCGGTGCCTCCACGAACTGATCGAGTCCTCGCTCAAAGCTGGCCACGAAACGGTGCTGGTGTTCACCCAGTACGCCGACACGATGGACTACCTCATGGACCAACTCTCGACTGCCTACGGCTCGCGAGTGATGTGCTACTCGGGTGCCGGAGGGCGGCGTCGTGATCCCGAGACCGGCGAGTGGCAGGCCGTGACCAAGAAGCAGACCAAGACCCTGTTCCGAGAAGGCAAGGAGGTGCAGATTCTCATCGGCACCGACTCGCTCTCGGAGGGCCTGAACCTCCAGACCTGCGGGCGGCTCATCAACTACGACATGCCGTGGAACTTCATGCGAGTCGAGCAGCGCATCGGACGCGTGGATCGTATTGGCGGTCTGCCCACCGTCGAGGTCACCAACCTCTTCTACCAAGACACCATCGAAGAGCAGATCTACACCGGCCTCGTCGCCGACCACGAGGGATTCTCCTGGATCGTCGGCCCAGCCCAACCGGTACTTGCTCGGGTCGAGCAAGCTATCGAGGCCCATGAGCTTGGCGGCGGCGAGGACGAGGACGGCGCGCTGAACCTCATGGGCGACAAACCCATCCAGAAGATCATCGAAGAACTGCGCGTCGAGATCGAGAAGGCCCAAGCGCAGGCCGTCACCCTCGCCAAGTTCGAGGACCCCGACGCCGATCCCGAGGTTGTGGAGATCCACCCCGCAGCCACGCTGAACGATCTTGAAACGGTGCTCCTCGAAGTCCCAGCCACGAGGGGGCAGTTCACCGAGCATCCGACCATCGCTCGCGCCTGGCTGATCGAAGACGACCAGAGCACCAACATCGCAGTGACGTTCGACCGAGCAGTCCTCGACGCCAACAGCCCCGAGGTCCGCCTCCTCACCTACGGCGACCCGCTGCTGGACCAGATCTTCCGACGGGCAGGCATCTCCCTGTGAACGATGACGACCAGTGGTCTGACTCAAACCTCAACCTCGCATCGGACGAGGCTGACCCCCACCGCCGCGCTGTGTACGACGCCGAAGAAGTCTGGTGGATGGAAACCTGCGACGAGTCAGAAGAAGACGAAACCCACCTCGAACCCGAGATGGTGGTCCCCTACATGGTTGCAGCACTCCAGGCCGGAGGGTGGACTACATCCGAACGGCCCGTGGTCCTCTTCGACATCTCAACCGCTTCGGGATTCAGCGGGGCGCACCGACCAACGTCCTCAACGATCCACCTTCACCCAGAGCTATGTAGCCCCGACCATGTACTGCATGAGCTATCTCATTGGATCGACGACCAGGACGGTCACGGCCCAATCCACCAAGCCAACATGGTGACGCTGGTTCACGCTGCAATTGGGTCGGAGGCCGCGCAGCACCTCCTGCGCACCTACCGAAGCTTCGGTCTACATCCCGACGAAGGTCTCCTTCCCTAGCAAACCCACGCGCCGAGAGCCGAAAGAGGTCGGCTCGTGCGCCCGTCGTGCCATGAACCAGCCAGGCGCTCAAGTCCCTTGGCCAGGTAGCTATCGCCGTCGTGCCCGGTCGTGCTGTGCCGTCAGCTTCGCCACGCTCGCTTCGCTCGGCCTGACGTACCGCTCCAGTGACCGCAGCGAGCGGTGGCGGCTCTTGGCCTTGAGCAAGGCCACGTCCACGCCCGCCTCGGCGTAGTGGGTGAGCGCCGAGTGGCGGAGTTGGTGGAGCGTGTAGCCCGAGGCCTCGGTGAAGATCTCCGCGGCTCGCCGGTACGAGAGGCGGCCGTGGCCGGAGGTCGGGTCGATGTCGGCCTTGGCCAGCGCCACCCTTGGGGCGCGTTCGGTGAGGAAGAGGGGACCGGTGGTTCGGCCGTCGAGGTAGCGGGGGAGCAGCCGGGGGGTGCCGGTGGCCCAGTGCAAGGTCTCGACGCCGCCACCCTTGCCAACGGTGCGTGCGCAGCGCTCCCCGAGGTCGAGGTCCTCCACGTCGAGGCTGAGCACTTCGCTGGCCCGAGCTGCGGTCTCGTACAAAAATTTCCACATGACCTTCTCACGCAGGGCGATGTCCTTGCGGCTCCAGAGGGCCTCAAGCTCGCCGTAGGGGATCGCCCGCTGTCCCTCGGCCTGGCGGGCGGTACGGCGTTCCTTGCGGCGCTCCAGGGCCTCGGTGGGGTCCTCGCCTACCAGGCGCTGGCGACCAGCCCACGAGAACAACGATCGAATGGTGGCCACCTGCCGGTTGTACGTCGCTGGGGTGACGGTGGCGTACTGCTCATCGAGGTGGCCACGGAGCATGTCGCCGGTGATCATCGTGATGGGTAGGTCCGGTCCGACGTAGCTGGCCATGGTGGCCAACGTCTGGGCGTAGACGCGGCGCGAGGTGGGGGCGAGGTCTCGCTCGGCCAGGAAGCGGTAGCTGGCCGCCTCCATCGTCACGAGGTCGGAGCGCAACGCCACGACGTTGCTCTTGGGCTTGGCCATGAGGACAGTCCTCTCGGTATCGCAGCAAATGGGTCCGAGTCGATCCGCAAGCCGCCTCCGACGACCTGGGCTTCGTCCCCAAACACCGCCAGTCTATCGCACTAAATAGCCCATTTCCTGCGATAGCCCAACCACCGAGGATCGGCTACGGCGCCAATCCGCCAACGGACTCCAGGAGGTCGTTCATGGACGAGGACGGATTGTCGTGCGGGAAAACGGACTCGTTTCCGTGGTGCCTTTTCTTGAGCGCAGCCGCTCGTGCCGCCGCCTCGGAGCGGCGCGGCATGTACAGCTTGCCGTCCAGCCCCTTGTCCACCGACTTGTCATGGGTTCGGCGGAGCTTGACCGCGGCCGCAGTGGTCAACCAAGCCGACTGGTCCTGGAAGTGCAGCGTCAGCCAGATCTCGAAGCAGGGGTTGGAGATAGCCAGGCGCACGCCCGCCGCAGTGGCATCACGGACAGCCTCCTTGAGTCGAGGATGGTTCCTAGGCCATTCGACATCGAAGACACACCAAACCTCGTCGATCTCGCCGTCCTCCTCGTCCGCCTTCTGGAGCGCTTCTGTTGCTCGCCGCACGAGTGTGTCGGGGACTGACCCCGCGAACTCGGGTGCGAGACGGATGTCCACGGCGGCGGTCTCCCTGACGGCCGGTTCATTGCGTAGGGCGGTCAAGTACTCCGGCTCGGTGCGTTCGCCCTCACAGAAGACCAGCAGAGTCTTCTTGGGGGTTCTCACGCCCGTGCGGCGACGGGGACGGCTCGCCGTCGGACGCTTGCGTGCCATCAGTCCCCCGGCGTCGCGAGGCCAAGCGCTCGTTTGAGCAGGTACTGGTCTAGCTCGGGAACAGCACCGAACCGGCCTTGGAGGTACGCCCTCTCCAAGTTCATTGACCGCCGAACCTTGTCCCCGCCGTACTCCGCCAACGCAGTGAGGGTGGTTGCACCATTGGTGCCCTTCTCCGTCAGCCAAACCTCGTCCCTGTTGAGATGGTTCAGCAGAGAGGTGTCATGGGTCGTAAAGACGAGTTGAGC
>Ga0209023_10005713_pt1 | contig 13448 bp, 15 predicted proteins | sample LakOneMetagenome_FD_187468 | JGI IMG/M metagenome (GOLD analysis project Ga0209023, IMG submission 187468) | Freshwater and sediment microbial communities from Lake Erie, Canada (SPAdes) (version 2) | ecosystem: Environmental > Aquatic > Freshwater > Lentic | place: Lake Erie, Canada...
CGAGATAGCGGATCGGCCAGGCGATCTCGGAAGTGGCGAGTGAGGCGGTCGCGACCTGATACAGCAGCGGCTGGAACAGATGATGGTTGCGGCGGTCCACCAGAGTGATCTGCACCGGCGCGCCGGCGAGGCCGAACACGGTTTCCAGCCCGCCAAAGCCGGCGCCGACGATTACCACGCGATGAGTCTGGTTCGGCGCTGTCGGCATGGGATGCGACCTCGGTTCGAATGTCTCCGTGCTCTCCTTAGTGTAGCCATTTGCGCCGCCGGTCCAAGCCGTGATTGCCAATCGGCCGATAACGAAAGCCTATCAACCTGTCGTCCCGGCCTTCGCCGCGACGACGAAGTATTTTTTCCAGTCCGCATCCTTTGGCCGGCCCCAAACGTCCTTGGGTCGAGATGCGCTGCTTCCGCAGTCGCAAATGAAGGAGGACGCGATGAAGCGAACCTTGATCACGTACAAGACCAGCCCGGAGATGGCCGACCGGAACGCCGAACTGGTGGCGGCGGTGTTTGCGGAATTGAAGGCGACCCGGCCGGACGGCGTCCGCTACATGACGCTGCGGCTGGAAGACGATACGTTCATCCACTTCGTCGAGAGCGCGGACGACGGTTCCAGCCCGATCCCGAAACTGGCGGCCTTCCAGGCGTTCCAGAGCGGCATCCGGGAGCGTTGCGTCGAGCCGCCGATGCCGCGAGGTGCTACCATCGTCGGCAACTATCGAATGCTGGGCGAATGAGGGCTTGCTCGCGGGAGGGGCAATGACGGTGGTTCCCAGAACGTCAGATGACCTTGCGCGCCTGCTGGTCGAGATGCGGCCCAGGCTGCATCGCTACTGCGCGCGCATGACAGGCTCTGTCATCGACGGCGAAGACGTGTTGCAGGACGCCCTGATCAAGGCGGTCGAGGCGCATGCCGCCACTGAGGCGATCGGCAATCCGATCCAGAATGCCGAAGGCTGGCTGTTTCGCATCGCGCATAACACCGCGCTCGATTTCCTGCGCCGGCGTCAACGGCAGGAAGCGCTGCGATCGACTGAAGAGGTGGAGATGATCGTGGACCAGCTCGATGCCGTCGAGAGCCGCCAGATTGCCGGCGCCAGCCTGCGCACCTTCATGCGGCTGCCGGTGGCACAGCGCGCCAGCGTGATCCTGATGGACGTGCTCGGCTGCTCGCTGCAGGAGATATGCGAGGTGATGGACTGCAGCCTGCCGGCCGCGAAGGCCGCACTTCATCGCGGGCGGACTCAGTTGCGCGCCTTCGCCGGGGAGCCGGAAGACGCACCGGTGCCATCGCTGTCGCCGACCGATCGCGCGCGGCTCGGCGCCTACGTCGCGCATTTCAACGCGCGCGATTTCGACGCCATCCGCGCCATGATCGCCGACGACATCCGGCTTGAACTCGTCAGCAAGACGCGCCTGAACGGCAAAGCGGAAGTATCGCGCTACTTCGGCAATTATTCAGGCGTCAGCGACTGGCACCTGGTGCCCGGATCGGTCGAGGGTCGCCCCGCGATCCTGGTGTTTGATCCCTCCGAGAAAGATGCAGGTCCCAAATATTTCATGCTGCTGGGATGGGCCGACGGCAAGGTCGCGATCATCCGGGATTTTCGTCACGCGCCTTACGTCATCGACGGCGCCGACTACCAGCTCCTGCACGAGGCGTAGTCCGTAACAGGCCTACTTCGCTGCGAGCGCGGGCCAGTCGATCGTTTCAGCGATGATATCGGCGGTTCGCCGATAGTGCTCGGCGAGATAAGTCACGGCATCCTCGCTCCGGCGCAACGCCGCATCCATGATCTGCTGATGTTCGGCGGCGACGTCGCGCCGTGGCTTGCCCGAAATGCGGCCGACCAGGCTCGGCAGGCGAAAACGTTGGGTCTCGACGTAAAGCTGGTCTGCCAGTTCGAGCAGCCGCGGCGAACCGCAACTGGTGATCAGCGAACGATGGAACTGATGATGCCGCTCTTCCATGGCGGCCAGATTTTCCGCATCCACCTGGCCGGCATTGTGCGATTGCCGCTCGACCTGCCGGCTCAGCGCGTGGAATGCGGCGACGATGCCGGATTCCCAATCGTCGTCGCCGTCACGCATCGAGCGGCGCAGCGCCTCGCTCTCGATCAGGATGCGGGTTTCGGTCGCGTCCTTCATCTCCGCCAGCGACAACGGCGTGACCGAGAAGCCGCGCAACGCCGTTGAAAATACCAGCCGTTCGGACTGCAACCGCATCAGGGCTTCGCGCAGCGGCGAAAAGCTCAGGCCGTAGCGCTGCCGAAGCGCTTCCAGCCGTAACGGCTTTCCCGCTTCCAGCGCGCCGGCGACGATATCCGCGCGAAGCCGTTGATAGGCGACCTCACTGAGTGTCACCGGCTCGACGCCACGTTCACTGCCGTCGTTGTCTTTGATTTTGCTCGGTTTTGTCGCCATCTCACTATTTTCGAAAATTTATCCTTGCGTCGAATACAGAAGCTATTTTATATAATTCGTACACCGAGGAGATCGCTATGGCAACGGGAAGTCGGGAAAATCACCGGGAAAACGTCGCGGGCCGGGCCAATGTCGAGGATACCCCCGAGCTGCTCGCTTATTACGATGAACTGGAGAGCCTGGAGGCGGGCGCGCTCTGGACCGTCGCCAACAAGATCGAGCCGTGGGAGCCGAAGTCCGCCTCCATTCCCGTCGTCTGGCGCTATGCCGATTTGCGTCAACACGTGCTGCGATCGGTCGAACTGGTGTCGCCGGAAAAAGCCGGCCGCCGCGTCATCTATCTCAACAATCCCGGACGTCGTGAGCATGCCGCTGCCGTCGGCTGGCTCTACTCGGGACTGCAGGTGATGCATCCCGGTGAAGTCGCTTCCGCGCATGCGCATTCGGCGTCGGCATTGCGCTTCATCATGGAAGGCAAGGGCGCTTACACCATCGTCGACGGGCACAAGCTCACCCTGGGCGCCAACGATTTCGTGCTGACGCCGAATGGCACCTGGCACGAGCACGGCGTTGCCAGCGACGGCACCCCCTGCATCTGGCAGGACGGTCTCGACATTCCCCTCGTCAACGCGCTCGAAGCCAATTTTTACGCCGTGCATCCGAACATGCAGCAGGCCGTCGGTCATCCCGTCGACGACATGGCGCGTACCTGGGGCAATCCGGGATTGCGGCCTTCGGGCGGAGACTGGAACAAGGGCTATTCGCCGCTGCTGAAATACGAGTGGGGTCCGACCTACGAGGCGCTGCAGCGCTATTCCGGCGCCACCGACGGCTCGCCTTACGACGGCATCCTCATGAACTATGTAAACCCGGTGACCGGCGGTCCTGTCATGCAGACCATTGGAGCTGCGATGCAGATGCTGCGGCCGGGCGAGGCGACGCGCGCGCATCGTCATACCGGCAGCGTGATCTACCAGGCCGCCAAGGGCAGCGGTCACTCCGTCATCAACGGCAAACGCTTCGACTGGACCGAGCGCGACATCTTCTGCGTGCCGTCTTGGGCCTGGCACGAGCATGTCAATGCGTCGGCCAGCGACGATGCCTGCCTGTTCAGCTTCAACGACCTGCCGGTGATGAATTCGCTCGGCCTCTATCGCGAGGAAGCGTTCGGCGACAACGAAGGCCGGCAGCAGCTCGCATCCTAAGGACAAGCACATGCGTCTCGTCACCTATCGCGGCAATATCGAAGCCGCGGCGCGCCTCGGCGCCATCGCCGGCGATCTCGTGGTCGACGTCGAAAAAATCGGCGCGCATGCGGGCGTTCCGCTGCCGGCGTCGATGCTCGAGCTGATCGATCTCGGTCCGTCGGCGTGGACGGCGTTGAAGAAGATCCTCGGCGACTACGCGCAAAACTGGCCCGTTGGCACGGCACTGCCGGTCGCCAACGTCAAGCTGCTGGCGCCGATCCCGCGCCCGCGCAAGAACATCTTCGGCATCGGCTTGAACTATGTCGAGCACGTCGCGGAATCCGCGCGCACGCTGGATACGTCGAAGGAATTGCCGACCCAGCCGATCATCTTTTCAAAGCCGCCGACCTCTGTGATCGGCCCGGATGACGCCATCGAGCACAACAAGACCATCACGCAGCAACTCGACTGGGAGGTTGAACTCGCCGTGGTCATGGGCCAAACCGCGCGCCGGGTCAGCGAAGCCGACGCGCTGCGTTATGTGTTCGGTTATAGCGTGATGATCGACGTCAGCGCGCGCGACAACCGCCGCGCCGGGCAATGGATCTACTCGAAGGGGCAGGACACCTATGCGCCGTTCGGGCCCTGCATCGTCACCGCGGACGAGATCGGCGATCCGCATGCGCTCGATCTCTGGCTCACGGTCAACGGCGTCGAGAAGCAGCGCTCCAACACGCGGCATATGCTGTTCAAGGTGCCGTTGTTGATCGCGGACATTTCCGCCGCGATCACGCTGGAGCCCGGCGACATCATCGCGACCGGCACGCCTGACGGCGTCGGCGCCGGCCGCACACCGCAGGAATGGCTGTGGCCCGGCGACGTCGTCGAAGCCGAAGTGGCGGGGATCGGCCGGTTGCGTCATCCGGTGGTGGCGGCATGAGGTCTTCGATGCTGTTCGACATGGAAACGCTGGAGGCAGCCAATCGCTACAAGATTCTCACGGCGACGGTGACGCCGCGGCCGATCGCCTGGGTGACGACGATGTCGGAAGACGGCATCGTCAACGCGGCGCCCTACAGCTTCTTCAACGTGCTCGGCCACGAACCGCCGATCGTCGCCCTCGGCCTGCTCGCAGGAAGCGGACGATTCAAGGACACCGCGACCAACATCCTCGCCACCGGCGAATTCGTCGTGAACCTGGTGTCGGAAGCCAATGCCGAAGCCATGAACGTCACCTGCATCGATGCGCCGCCCGAGGTCGACGAACTCCAGTTGGCCGGCCTGACGCCGGTCGCCTCGCACAAAATTCGTCCGCCGCGGATTGCGCAATCCCCGGTGTCGTTCGAATGCAAGGTGCTGACGTCGATGGTAACCGGTCCGCGCCAGACCGCGGTGATCGGCCGGGTGCTGTGCGCCCATATCGACGAAAGCGTCGTCCAGGACAAAGAGCGTTGCCATATCGATACGCAGGCGCTGCACCTGATCGGCCGTATGCACGGCAGCGGCTGGTATGTGCGTTGTTCGGACCTGTTTCAGATCGATCGGCCGGTTTGGGCGGAATGGCAGCGCGATGGTGCGGTGCACCAGGCCAAAGGCAGAGTGCGGTCATGAGCCAGGCGGCCTGTTCGCGGGGCGCTCCGCTCCGCCATTGCGACAACTCCGACCTGATCAACCGGCATTATAATTCTTGCCTTGGCAAGGATCGACGAATTATGGTGCAGGCCGCCGGGCATGCGCCGAAGGTTCTAAAAGGGATCAGCGGTTCACGCTTGCTGCCGACTAACGATTTCGCGCACAAAACACCTCACCTAAGAGGCGCGCGTAACAAGCGCTGCCCGCCATCCGGCCGGGCGGATCAGTTTGGTAATTGAGGAGGGGAGTGAACATGAAAAAGGCATTCTGGCTGGCGGGCATTGCCGCGCTGGCACTGGCGCAACCCGCGTCGGCCGGCGACACCATCAAGATCGGCTTCGTTTCGACCTTCAGCGGGCCGACCGCTGTGATCGGCAATGACATGCGCAACTCGTTCGAGCTGGCGCTCGACCATCTCGGCCGCAAGATGGGCGGCAAGCCGGTCGAAGTGATTTATGAAGACGACGGCCAGAAGCCGGATGTCGGCAAGCAGAAGACCGAAAAGCTGATCCAGTCCGACAAGGTCGATTTCATCGCCGGCTATATCTGGTCGAACGTGCTGCTGGCCTCGCTGAAGACAGCGGTCGACGCCAAAACCTTCCTGATCTTCGCCAATGCCGGTCCGTCGCAGATCGCGGGTGAACTGTGTTCGCCCTACGTGTTCTCAACCTCCTGGCAGAACGACCAGACGCCGCAGGCGATGGGCCTCTACATGAACCAGAAGGGCGTCAAGTCGGTCTTCCTGATCGGCCCGAACTATGCCGCCGGCAAGGACATGCTGGCCGGCCTCAAGTCGACCTTCAAGGGCGAGGTGGTCGGTGAGGAATATACGGTGTGGCCGAGCCAGCTCGACTTCTCGACCGAGCTCACCAAGGCGAAGAACTCCAAGGCCGAGTCGATCTTCGTGTTCTATCCGGGTGCCGCCGGCGTCCAGTTCCTTAATCAATACGCCCAGGCCGGCATCAAGGCGCAGATCCCGCTCTATACCACTTTCACCATCGACGAATTGTCGTTGCCGCTGCAGAAGGACAACGCGATCGGTGTTCCCGGCGCCCAGGAATGGGTCAATGATTTGCCGAACGCCGAGAACAAGCGCTTCGTCGAGGATTACCGCAAGAAATATCCGGGTCTGCGCCCGACCTATTACGGCGCGCAGTCCTATGACGCCGCGCAGCTGATCAACAGCGCGGTGGTCGCGGTCAAGGGCGACACCGACAAGAAGGACGCGATGAAGGCGGAGATGGAGAAGGCCAACTTCAAGTCGCTGCGCGGCCCGTTCAAATACGGCAACAATCACTTCCCGATCCAGAACTTCTACCTGCAGGACGTGGTCAAGGGCGCTGACGGCGAACTCTCGCTCAAGACGGTCGCGACCATCGTCAAGGACGACCAGGATCGCTTCCACGACAAGTGCCCGATGAAGTAAGCGCGGCCACGGCCAATTCGGCGGCGGTGCATCGGCGCTGCCGCCGTTTTGTTAAGTCGGATCGTGATCCGAAGAGGCGGAAGCCGGCCCTTTCGGGCCGCATATCTGCTCGAACAAAGTATGAAACGGAAGACGGAAGTCCGCCTTTTGGGCATGGCGCTGCCTAGCCAAACGGCAAAATCCGGATTTTCCGAATATTTTATGCTTAAAGAAATGCAGTGGATCGCGATCCGGTTTGGTGCGATCATGATCCGGGTTGGGGAACGATGCTGGTCCTAGTCGAACAATCGCTGAACGGGTTGCAGTTCGGCCTGCTGCTATTTCTGTTGGCGGCCGGGCTGACGCTGGTGTTCGGCATCATGGATTTCGTCAACCTTGCCCACGGCTCGCTCTACATGATGGGCGCCTACTTCGCTGCGACCTTCGTGGCGTGGACCAACAGTTTCGTGCTCGGCATCTTGCTGGCGCTCGGCGCCACATTACTGCTCGGTATAGCCCTGGAATTCATCGCGCTGAGACATCTCTACGGCCGCGACCATCTCGACCAGGTGCTGGCGACCTTCGGGCTGATATTGTTCTTCAACGACGCAGTGCGGCTGATCTGGGGCCCGGCGGGCCTGGCGCTGCCGCTGCCGCCCTGGCTGACGGTGCCGGTGCAGATCATGCCCGGCGTGTCCTATCCGGCCTATCGTCTGGCGATCATCGCCGTGGCGCTGGCGGTTGCCGCGATGCTCTATGTCGTCGTGATGCGCACCCGCATCGGCATGCTGATCCGCGCCGGCGCCTCGAATCGCGAAATGATCGGCGCGCTCGGCATCAACATCAAACTGCTGTTCACGCTGGTGTTCGGCCTCGGCGCCGCGCTGGCCGGCCTCGCCGGGCTGATGCAGGCGCCGATCCTCACCGTGCAGATCGGCATGGGCGAGAACATTCTGATCCTCGCCTTCGTTATCATCGTCATCGGCGGCATCGGTTCGATCCGCGGCGCGTTTCTTGCCGCGATCTTTGTCGGCATGATCGATACGCTCGGTCGCGCCTTCCTGCCCGATCTCCTGCGCAAGGTGCTGAGCTCCGCCGCCGCCTCGACCGCGGCGCCCGCATTGTCGTCGATGCTGATCTACCTCCTGATGGCGATCGTACTGGTGGTGCGGCCGGAGGGGCTGTTCCCGGCCGCCAAGCGATGAAACTTTCATTCAACGCCCGTAACGTCGTGGTGGCGCTGGTCCTGCTCGGGTTGGCGCTGCTGCCGGTCTATTCGGCGCTCTCCGGCAACATCTTCATCCTGACGCTGTTCACCCGCATCATCATCTTTGCGCTGGCGGCGGCGAGCCTCAACCTCATCATGGGCTATGGCGGCATGATGAGCTTCGGCCACGCCGCCTATCTCGGCATCGGCGGTTATGCGGTCGGCATCCTAGCGTTTGAGGGCATCGGATCCGGCTTCATTCAGTGGCCGGTGGCGCTTGCAGTGTCCGCGCTGTACGGCCTCGTGATCGGCGCGCTCAGTCTGCGCACCCGCGGCGTCTACTTCATCATGATCACGCTCGCCTTTGCGCAGATGGCCTATTACATCGCCTCGGGCCTGTCGCGTTACGGCGGTGATGACGGCCTCACCATCTACAAGCGCAGCGATTTCGGCGGGCTGATCAATCTGTCGAACCGGGTGCAGTTCTATTATCTCTGTCTCGGCTGCCTGTTCGGCGGCATCTACCTGATCTGGCGCATCGTCAATTCGCGCTTCGGCATGGTGGTGCAGGGCGTGCGCTCCAACGAGCAGCGCATGCAGGCGATCGGCTTCCACGCTAACCGCTTTCGCCTGGTCTGCTTCGTCATTTCAGGAACTATCTGCGGCCTCGCAGGCGCGCTGCTCGCCAACAACACCGACTTCGTCAGCCCGGCCGTGATGTACTGGACCCGCTCCGGCGATCTGATGGTGATGGTGATCCTCGGCGGCATGGGCTCGCTGTTCGGGCCGGTGATCGGCGCGATCCTCTATCTGGTGCTGGAGGAAGTGCTGTCGCAGTTCACCGAATACTGGGCGCTGATCATGGGCCCCCTATTGCTGCTGATCGTGCTGTTCGCGCGCGGCGGCATCATGGGCCTGCTCGGGAGGATGAGCCGTGGTTGATTCCTTGGCTGATTCCCTGGTTGAGCCCTTGCTCCGCGTCGAGAAGCTGGTCCGGCGTTACGGCGGCATTGTCGCGACCGACAATCTGTCGCTCGACGTCGCGCCGGGCGAGTTGCACGCCATCATCGGTCCCAACGGTGCCGGCAAGACCACGCTGATCAGCCAGCTCACCGGGCAGGTGATGCCGAATTCCGGCGCGATCCATTTCGCCGGCCGCGAGGTGACGCACCTGCCGTCCTATAAGCGCAGCCGGCTCGGCCTGGCGCGCTCTTTCCAGATCACTTCGCTGCTGCCGGATTTCACCGCCTGCGACAACGTCGCGCTGGCGGCGCAGGCCCATGACGGCCACTCCTTCCGCTTCTGGGGCGCGGCGCGCAAGGAGCCGGTGTTGCGTGAGGCCGCGCAGGCGGCGCTCAAGCGCGTCGGCCTCGAGAAGCGCGCGGACGTGCCGGTGTCCGAACTGAGCCACGGCGAGCAGCGCGAACTCGAACTGGCGGTCGCGCTCGCCACCAAGCCGCAATTGCTGCTGCTGGACGAGCCGATGGCCGGCCTCGGCGTCACCGAATCCCAGCGCATGGTAGCGCTGCTGAAGGAATTGCGCCGCGAAGTCACCATCGTGCTGGTCGAGCACGACATGGAAGCGGTGTTCGCGCTCGCCGATCGTATCACGGTTCTGGTGTATGGCCGCGTCATCGCCTCGGGCCTGCCGGATGCGATCCGTAACAACGACGAAGTCAAACGCGCCTATCTCGGCGATCAGCATGCGGTGACGAACCATGGCTGATACCTTGCTTGAAATCGACGGCATCGAGACCTGCTATGGCCTGAGCCAGGTGCTGTTCGGCCTGTCGCTGTCGGTCAAAGCTGGCGAGATGGTCGCGCTGATGGGCCGCAACGGCATGGGCAAGACCACGACCATCCGCTCCATCATGGGCATGACGCGCGCCCGCGCCGGCACCATCCGCTTCGGTGGTGAGGAAGTGCGCAGCCTGCCGTCCTACAAGGTCGCCAAGCTCGGCATCGGCCTGGTGCCCGAAGGCCGCCAGATCTTTCCCAATCTCACCGTGCGCGAAAACCTGATCGCGGCATCAGGCAACCGCCTCGGCGCGTCCGATCCCTGGACGCTTGAAAAGATCCACGACCTGTTCCCGCGTCTCGCCGAGCGCGGCAGCAACATGGGCGTGACGCTGTCCGGCGGCGAGCAGCAGATGCTGGCGATCGGCCGCGCGCTGATGACCAATCCGAAACTCCTGATTCTCGACGAAGCCACCGAGGGCCTCGCCCCGCTGATCCGCGAGGAAATCTGGAGCTGCCTGTCGATGCTGAAGGGCCGTGGCCAGTCGGTGCTGGTCATCGACAAGAACGTCGGCAACCTCGCCAAGATTGCCGACCGGCACTACATCATCGAACGCGGGCGGACGGTGTGGAGCGGGACCAGCGAGCAGTTGCTGGCCGAGCCGGATTTGCAGCATCGGTATCTGGGGATTTAGGCTGGGCCGAAGCCGATTACTTCTTTCGTCCGCGCTGTTTCGCCGGGGCCTTTCCCCTCGGCCGCATTCCCGTACCGATCGATTTCTCGATCGAACGCAAGCGTTGTTCGAGTCTCGGTACCGCGAAATCGATGAAGGCACGTAATTTGGCCGGCAATAGCCGGTTGGATGCATAGACTAGGTTGACGGGCGTGGTCTGACATTCGAACTGGCTGAGCAGGACCACAAGCCGACCTTCGCGGACGGCCTGCTCCGCCTGGTAACTCGTCAGCTGAACGACACCCAATCCGGCTTCCGCGGCGGCGAGGGCAGACTCGGCGATGGTTGTCGACATCCGGATATGGATCGGAAACGTCTGATCCACGCCCATCTCCCGAAACCACCAGGTGCTGGCTGGCCCAAGCGCCGACCATGCGATGCAGTCATGTCTTGCAAGGTCGCGCGGATGTTTAGGAGCATCGCGGCGAGCCAGGTAATCCGGGCTTGCGCAGAGAACGATTCTGATATGGCCGAGCGTGCGCGCGATCAGGCTGCTGTCTGCCAGCTCCGCGATGCGCAGCGCTGCATCGACATGCTCTTCGGCGAGATTGACGACGCGATCGGCTAGCATAAGCCGCAAATTGACATCGGGGAAGGCACTCAGAAATTCGAGTGCGACCGGCTGCAGGTGCTGGCGGCCGAACCCAGCGGGAGCGGTCACGGTGAGATCGCCCTTCGGTGTCCGATATTCGCCGGTAACGGACCGTTCCGCGTCCCTGACTTCGTTGAGAATTCGCGTGCAGGCTTCGTAGAATATTTGCCCCTGGTCGGTCAGAGTGAGCTTACGCGTTGACCGGCTCAGCAGGCGTACCCCGAGTTCAGCTTCCAGATCGGCGACGCGGCGGCTCATGGTGGCGAGCGGCGTCCCCTGTTCACGGGCGGCGGCCGAAAAGCTGGCCGCCTTTGCCACGGCCACGAACGCCGACATGGCTTCAAATCGATCCATCAATTCTCATCCGGCGAGAGACTGGTTCCAATGATTGGCGGGTTATCGATCGCCTCGCCGACAGCGATATCTCCCGTGCATTCAATCGGGGCCGCACTGGACCCGACACTACTACCACTCATGAAATCCAAGGAGTAGCTCGATATGGCAATCAAACATCTGACGGCGGCCGCTGCCGTCCTCGTTGGTCTCGCGGCAGGCGCGATGGCCGCTTCCGGAGGAAGTCCATCGGTAAGCACGCCGGTGACCGAACTCAAGTTCGGCCCGACCGGCGTGTCGGACGGCGTGCACGGCGAGCTGTTTGCCGCCGCGGCCTATGGCGACCTTGCCCACGGCGCACACGGTACCTTCATCAAGATGCCCGCCGGCTTCTCAAGCAAGGTTCATATCCACACTGAGGATTATTGGGGCGTTGTGATCTCCGGTGTCGCGGTCAATCAGAAGCCGGGCGGCGCCGACATCGCACTGCCGGTGGGCTCCTACTGGTTCCAGAAGGGCGGCGAGCGCCACGTCACGAAATGCATCTCGCCCAACGAATGTATCTTCTTCATCAACCAGGGCGGCAAGTTCGATTACGTCAGCGACGGCGCGAAATAGCGCTGCATCGTCGCCCTGCGGGAGTGCCAGCCGCTGTGTGTTCCTCGACACGGTCGCCTGGTGCTCCCGGTTATTCCCCGCAACTGAAACGGAAACATCATGCGCAAGGTTACCGTTACGCTAGCAGTAATCGGCTCTTTCGTAGGGGCCGCCAATGCTCAGGTGCAGAAGACCGGCAGTTTCCTCAATCTGGATCTGGCGATGGAAGCTGCGGCAGAAAGCGCCCGCGTATGTGCCACCCAGGGATGGCCCGTCAGCGTCGCGGTGGTCGACGCCGCCGGCAATGTGAAGCTCCAGGCCAAGGGCGACCATTCGACTGTTCACACCAGGGATTCCAGCTTCAGGAAGGCCTATACGGTGATTACCCTGGGCCCGGTGTTCGGCTTCGAGACGACCAGCCAGTTCGCCGAGCGTCTCAAGAACAATCCGTCCGCACCCGCGCTGGTTTCGTTGCCGAACATCCTGCCGCTTGCCGGAGCAGTAGCGGTCAAGATTCACGACGAAATCGTCGCGGCGATCGGCGTGGGCGGAGCGCCCGGAGGCGAGAAAGACGAGGCGTGTGCCATGGCGGGCTTGGCAAAGATCAAAGACCGGTTACCGAAATAGCGACGCGTGATCATCAACAATGGAAGAGCCCCGGCCGTCGAGACGACCGGGGCTTTCCCAGATGCTGGAAAATATCGGGCCCGATTATTCGCAAACGAGCTGCCGCTTCATGATCACGCCGACGTCGGTGTAGATCTTGCGGCGAACGTAGTAGCAGTCGCCGTCGCTCTGCTGGCCGCCGACGGCAACCGTGAGTTCGACGCCGCCGCCGTAGCCCCAATTGTTGCCGTGCCAGTGGTTGCCGCCGGGCGTGTAGGTGTTCGGGGTGCAGCCGACGAGACCGCCGGGGCAGCCGCCCGAAGGTGCGCCGATCGGCTGCGGCTGGCCGTTGAATTTGCCGGGCATCGGCGACACGCCGGGTTTCAGCGGCCATGCGGAAGCTTCACCGCTGGCCATGGCGCCGGCGCCGATGATGGTTGCGGCGATCGCGAATGCAAATGTCTTGCTTGAGAAAATCGTCATGGAAATCTCCTGCCTGTCGCCGGCATAGCCGGCCTGATGAAGGGTGGCGGTCGCCCGCACCCGGGGTTTTGCGAAATCAATTTTTCGGAAAAGAATTCACCCTGGATCGGGTGAAGCGCGATGGCGAGCAAGAGGCTTGCGATCGGTTATGCAGGTCAGTCACGCCCAGATTGCAAAATGTTCAACTGCGGATCGAGAAATACGGTTTCGTCGATTGTTTCCGGACGGTGTCGTGGCGTGTGGATCGATCCCGGCGGGGCCTGCGGATTTGACAGCACGCCTCATATCCACCGCCGTCGTCCCGACGAAGCGTCAAAACATCTCGAAATATTCGCGATGCTCCCAGTCCGATACCTCGGCTTGAAAGCGTTCGATCTCGGCGTTCTTGATGTGGACGTAGTAGTCGACGAACTCCGCGCCCAGCGCCTGCCGGAAGAACGGATCGTCCTGCAGCGCGAACACCGCTTCGCGCAAACTCTTCGGCAATAGCTCGGCCTTGGTCTCGTAG
>Ga0209023_10005716_pt1 | contig 13446 bp, 12 predicted proteins | sample LakOneMetagenome_FD_187468 | JGI IMG/M metagenome (GOLD analysis project Ga0209023, IMG submission 187468) | Freshwater and sediment microbial communities from Lake Erie, Canada (SPAdes) (version 2) | ecosystem: Environmental > Aquatic > Freshwater > Lentic | place: Lake Erie, Canada...
CCTAGAACCTGGTCCTCCTCGCTTCGCTCGGAGAGGTCAAGACCTGCCGTACTTGTTCGAACATGGTGGGTCGTCGGCTCCGAGAAGCCCTAGGTAGTCGTCCTCTCACCCGGGCGGGTGGAAGCGTTCGGCGGTGCCGGCGGCGGCGATAGGGTCGCCCGGCCGGGAGGGCGATGCACATGGTGAACGCAGAGAAGCGCCGGCGGACCGCGACGCCCAAGAAGGCCAACGCCGCCGCGGGGCCATCGCTGGTCTCGCCTGCCGACCACGCCGGTCCGGACCGGCCCAGCTTCTGGGCCAGGGCTCGCTACCGCTTCGACCTGGCCCTGGCCAGGGGCCCCCTGGTGGTCATCGGCTACCTCGGCCTCGTGATGCTGGCCATCATCACCGTCGCGTCCACCCTGATCTGGGTCTTCCAGCTCAAGGGGATCAACGGCGGACAGCCCATCGGCAGTCCGTTCGACGCGTTCTGGCAGTCGCTGCTGCGGGTGCTCGATTCCGGCACGTTCGCCTCAGACGCCACCTGGCCCACCCGGATCGTCAGCCTGCTGATCACCATGTGCGGCATCTTCCTGGCCGGCAGCCTCATCGGCCTGATCGCCACCGCCGTCGACTTCCAGATCGTGCAGCTCCGCAAGGGTCGCTCGAAGGTCCTCGAGGAGGGTCACACCTTGATCCTCGGCTGGTCGCCGCGGCTGCCGACGATCCTCACCGAGCTGGTCGAGGCCAACTCCAACCACAAGAAGGCCGCGGTCGTGGTGCTGGCCAACGTGGCCAAGGACGAGATGGAGGACGAGCTGCGCGTCCTGGTGCCCCACACCCGCACCACTCGGGTCGTCTGCCGCACGGGTGACCCCTCCCGGCCGGCGGACCTGGAGATGGTCGGCGCTCGGCGAGCCCGATCGATCATCGTGCTGGCCGGCGACGAGGGTGACGCCGGCGTGGTGAAGGCGGTGCTCTCGGTGCGGAGCCTCGACCCCGGCTTCGAGCAGGCCCACGTGGTGGCCGAGCTGGAGAACCCCGGTCACGCGCGCACCCTCCGTGCTCTGACCGAGGGTCGGATCGTCACGGTGCAGGCCGACGAGATCATCGCTCGGGTCACCGCCCAGGCCTGCCACCAGGCCGGCCTGTCCGCAGTGTTCCGGGACCTGCTCGACTTCGACGGCGACGAGATCTACTTCACCCGGGTGCCCGAGCTCGACGGCCACCCGTTCCGCGACGTGCTGCTGGCGTTCGACTCCGCCAGCGTGATCGGCTGGATCACCGCCGACCGTCAGGTGGAGCTCAATCCACCGGGGGACACCTCGTTCCCCGTCGGGGCCGAGGTGATCACCGTGGCCGAGGACGACGACACCGTGGTGTTCTCCGGGTTCGTCGAACGACCTCCGGTCATGGTCGATTGCACCGCGACGTTCGTCGAGCCACCGCAGCGGGTGCTGGCCATCGGCTGGAGCGACCTGGGCCCGGCCGTGCTGGCCGAGCTCGACGAGTATCTCGCCGCGGGGTCGACGGTCGACGTCGTGCTCGACCCGCAGGTGCTCCTCCGTGCCGGCACATGGGAGGGACCGCACTCGCTCGTCCCACCGTTGCCCGGCACCGTGAACTGCAGCGTTCGGGTCCTGCCTCTCGCCGGTGGGCCCGAACAGCTCATGGAGATCGCCAAGGAGCCCTACGACCAGGCCATCGTCTTGGGCTATCGCGGCGACATCAAGGTCGGTGAGTCCGACGCCCGCACGATGCTCACCCTCTTGTTGCTGGCCAAGGTCTGGCCACCCGGCACCGGTGGTCCCCGGGTGGTGGCCGAGGTCCTGGATCGCACGAACGTCGCGGTGGCTGCCACCACGGGCGCCGAGGACTTCATCGTGAGCGACGAGCTGTCGAGCCTGATGATCGCCCAGTTGTCCGAGCGGCTCGAGCTCCACTTGGTGTTCGACGAGCTCTTCGATGCCGAGGGGTGCTTCGTCAGCCTGCACCCGGCGCAGCTCTACGCGCCGGACCATGCCGTGGCCTACGCCGAGATCGTGGCGGCGGCCACCGAGCGCGGGGAGACCGCCATGGGATGGCGGACGGGTGCCGACAACCAGGTGACCCTGAACCCATCGAAGTCGGCCCAGATCACGTTGACCCCCAACGACCAGGTGCTGGTGCTGGCGCCGCGCTCGGCGGCGTGACCGCCCACGCCTCCACTCCCGTCGCCGGGATCGCCATCGCCGGGCTCACCAAGTCGTTCGGTGCGGTCCACGCCGTGCGCGGGATCGACCTGACCGTCGCGGCAGGGGAGATCGTCGCCCTGCTCGGCCCCAACGGTGCCGGCAAGTCCACCACCATCGACATGCTGCTGGGGTTGGCCGAGCCAGACGCCGGCACGGTCACGGTCTTCGGCCGAGATCCCCGTCAGGCCATCGACAGCGGCACGGTGGGCGCCATGTTGCAGACCGGCGGGCTCATCCGGGAGCTCAACGTGCGAGAGCTGCTGGTGGTGGTGGCCTCGCTCTTCCCCCATCCTCTGGACGTCGACGAGGTCCTAGCCCTCACCGGTGCCGACGTGCTCGCCGATCGAGCCACGCACAAGCTCTCCGGTGGCGAGACCCAGCGAGTGCGGTTCGCGGTGTCCATCGTGTCGGACCCCGATCTGCTCGTGCTCGACGAGCCCACCGTGGCCATGGACGTGTCGGCGCGGCACGGCTTCTGGGATGCCATGCGGGCCTTCGCCGGCCGGGGCAAGACGGTCCTGTTCGCCACGCACTACCTCGAAGAAGCCGACGCCTGGGCCGACCGGATCGTGCTGATGGCTCGTGGTCAGGTGGTGGCCGACGGTCCCACCGGCGAGATCAAGGCCATGGTCGGTCACCGCACCATCCGAGCCACGCTGCCCGATGCTGACCTCGATGGGCTTCGTGCCCTCCCCGGCGTGACGGCGGCCGAGCGCCACGGCCAGACGGTGGTGCTCTCGTGCGTCCGGTCCGACGATGCCCTTCGGGCGTTGCTGCAGGCCGAGCCCGACGCGTGCGACATCGAGGTGGCCGGTGCCGGGCTCGAGGCCGCCTTCCTCCAGCTCACCGGTGACCACCCGGCCGATCCCCCTTCGGAGGCGGCATCGTGAGGGTTGCCACCTACACCCGCTACGAGATGGTGCGGACCTTCCGCAACGTGAAGTTCTTCTTCTTCTCGCTGGGCTTCCCGCTCGTGCTCTTCCTGCTCATCGCCGGTCCCAACCGCCACGAGGAGCTCAACGGCGTGGGACTTCCGCTCTACTTCATGACCGGCATGATGGCGTTCGGCTCGATGATGGCCGTGGTCTCGTCGGGCAGCCGCATCGCCGCGGAGCGACAGCTCGGTTGGAACCGCCAGCTTCGGCTCACCCCGCTCGGCACCAGGACCTACCTGCTCACCAAGGTGCTCTGTGGCTATGCGCTGGCCTGCGTCTCGATCCTGATGCTGGGTCTGGCCGGCACCGCGCTCGGTGTGCGGATGGCGGTCAGCGAGTGGTTCACCCTCGTGGGGCTGGTGCTGGTCGGTCTGATCCCCTTCGCCGCCATGGGGGTGGCCATCGGCCACCTGGTGTCGGTGGACTCGCTCGGCCCGCTGATGGGCGGCCTGGTCTCGATCATGGCCACGCTCGGTGGCGCGTGGGGGCCGTTGGCCAGCGGAGGTGCCCTGCTCTCGATCTCGCAGGCCATTCCGTCGTACTGGCTCGTGCAGGCGGGCAAGACCGCCACCGGGGGCGGGGTGTGGCCCCTCAAGGGCTGGGTGGTGGTCGCGATCTGGTCGGTGGCCCTGACCCGCCTGGCCATGTGGGCCTACCGCCGGGACACGGCCAAGGCCTGAACCGGTCGGAGCTGCTTAGCTCGGTCAGGCGTCGCCGTACTTGGCGCTGGCGGTGGCCTTGGCCGGGGTCTCGTCCATCTTCTCGGGCCAGTACGGCGGCGGGAACACGGTGCGGTCGTCGCTGATCTCGTCGACGTAGAACTGCGAGTACCACTTGCGGAACTTCATGAACGGGCCGTCGTTGTCGGCCAGCGCCGGCCGCACCAGGTGGGCCTTGTGCTCCCAGATGGGCATGTCCTCGGCGAACTGCTTGTCGACCTCGGAGGCGAAGGCCTCGCCGACGGTGGAGTTGGTGGCCTCGTCGCCCAGGTTGCGCACGTAGAAGTGGAACCTGGTCTCGGTCTGGCCTGAGTCGATGGGGGTGGAGGCCGTCACCAGCAGGGTGTCGATGATGCCGCTGAAGCGCACGATGCTCACGCCGGGGCCATCGGCGATGGAGTCGATCCGACCGTCGACCACGCCTCTCGGGGTGGGGAACTTCTGGCTGGATTCCATGATCGCTCGATGGCCGTCGGCCTCGTACTTCTCGATCTGGGGCACTTCGGCCACGTTGTGCACGTACCGGAAGTGGGCGGAGTCCACCGCGTTCTCGGCCATCTCCTGGATGGCGGCCTGCACGACGTGGTTGGTCTTCTTGGGGCCGGAGAACTCAGCGGTGTCAAGCTCGGCGACGGCTTCGACCTCCCACGTGGGCTGCTCCTCGCCCGGGTGGTACCAGGCGTAGATGAACCCGTTGCGCTCCAGGGCGGGGTAGGTGCGGATCTTGGCTTTGCGATTGGTGCGCTCGGAGTAGGGGATGTCGGTGTTGGTGCCCTCGGCGTCGAACTTCCAGCCATGGAAGGGGCAGACGATCTCGCAATGGTCGACCCTGCCGCCGTGGCCGAGGTGAGCGCCGAGGTGAGGGCAGAACGCGTCCTGCACGTGCGGCTCGCCGGTCTCGTCTCGCCACAGCACGAGGTGGCTGTCGAAGTAGTACGCCGCCTTGGTCTGACCGACCTCCAGGTCGGGCGACTCTGCCACGGCGAACCACCCGCTGGGGATGGTGAAGGGATAGCGGTGGACGGTGCTCGGATCGCTCACGGAGGGTCCCTCGATCGGTGAAAACTAGAACACGTTCTAGTCTAGCCGACGCCGCTCAGCTGTCGAGCTTGAAGACCCGCACGGCGTTCTCGCGCAGGAACTTGGGCCAGACCTCGTCACGGAAGCCGACGCCAGGGAGCTGTTCGAAGATGGTGTCCAGGCTGAGGCCCATGGGGAAGTAGCCGGCGTACATGATCTTGTCCGCGCCCCGGGTGTTGGCGAAGTCGATGATCGCCTTCGGGTAGTACTTCGGGGCGAAGGCCGAGGTGGAGTAGTAGAGGTTGGGCCACTTGAGCAGGAGCTTGGCCGCCACGTCGGCCCAGGGCTCGGCTCCGTGGCGCATCACGAACTTCAGCTCGGGGAAGAACCAGCAGACCTCGTCGATCAACATGGTGTCCTGGCACGCTGACGGCACCCGAGGACCGCAGATCCCGGTGCACACGCAGATCGGGATGTCGAGTTCGATGCACTTGGCGTAGATCGGGAAGAACTTCTTGTCGTTGATCGGCACCTGGGGCAGGTAGCCGGCGGGGAAGGCGATGGCCGCCTTGATGCCGAGCGTCTCGTACGCCTTCACCAGATCCCGCACGCCCTCCATGCCTCGATTGGGGTCGACGCTGAACGAGCCGATGAAGCGATCGGGGTGGTCGCGCACCGCCCGGACCTTGGTGTCTCGGTCCGACGCGAAGCCGACGCCGACCATGGCCTTCTCGATGCCGTGGTGATCCATCATCTTGAGCACCGTGGCCACCGGATCGGGCCCGCCGTCGATGTGGGGGACGTGGGTGAACATGTACTGGGCGGGGAACTCGTAGTCCTTGGACTCCTCGCGCAGCTGCGGCTTGAGGAACTCGTACCAGTGCTCCTGGTCGTCGCCGGGGATGTCGAGCATGAGGTCGACGATCCCGATGTTCGTTGGCATGGCCATGGTGGCACCCTAGGGCGAGAACGAGAACGTGTTCTCGTTTGGCGGGTACCGTCTGGCCATGGCAGACGACGATCTCAAGCTGGGCCTCGTTCTGGGGTACTGGTTCGCCCAAGCGCCGGTGGGGGTCCCCGAGACCATCGCCGCCGCCGAGGATCTCGGCTTCGACTCGGTGTGGTCAGCGGAGGCCTACGGCTCGGACTGCTTCACGCCGCTCGCCTGGTACGGCTCACACACCTCGCGCATGACGTTGGGCACCGCGGTGTGCCAGATGTCGGCCCGCACCCCGGTGGCCACTGCCATGTCCGCGCTCACCCTGGACCACCTCAGCGAGGGCCGGTTCATGCTCGGCCTCGGCGCGTCGGGCCCGCAGGTGGTGGAGGGCTGGTACGGCCAGCCCTATCCCAAGCCACTGGCCCGCACCCGCGAGTACATCGAGATCATCCGGCGGGTCCTGGCCCGCGAGGAACCGCTCGACTTCCAGGGCGAGCACTACCAGCTGCCCAACCGGGGCGAGGGCACCATGGGGTTGGGCAAGCCCCTCAAGTCGATCACCCACCCCCGGCGGGCCGATCTCCCGATCCTGCTGGGAGCCGAAGGCCCCAAGAACGTGGCCCTGGCTGCCGAGATCGCCGACGGCTGGTTGCCCATCTTCTTGTCGCCCGAGCTCGACGTGCACTACCGGGAGTGCCTGGCCGAGGGCTTCGCCCGGCCCGGCGCCCGCCACACCAGCCTCGACACCTTCGAGATCCCGAACATGGTGAACATCGTCATCAACGACGACGTGGAGGCCGCCGCCGACCTGGTGCGCATGTTCCTGGGCTTCTACATCGGCGGGATGGGGGCCAAGGAGGTCAACTTCCACGCCAGCCTGTTCGCCCGCATGGGCTACGGCGACGAGGTGGAGCAGATCCAGGACCTGTTCCTGGCCGGCCGCAAGGATGAGGCCATCAAGAAGGTCCCGCTGGCCCTGGTGGAGGACGTGGCCATGGTCGGTCCGCTGGCCAAGGTCCGAGAGGAGCTCGACGCCAAGTGGCGCAAGACGGCGATGACCACCCTGCTGGTGAACGGCACGCCCGATCACCTGCGGGTGGTCACCGACCTGGTCCGAGGCTGACCCGAACCGCTACTTCATCTTGGAGAAGCGGTTCACGGCGATGGCGCCGAACACCAGGGCGATCCCCGCGCACCAGACCAGGCTGAGGACCACCCAGTAGCCCAGGCTGTGTCCGATGCCGAGGGTGTCGGTGCCGCCGATCATGAGCCCCCGCGTGGCGTTGATGATCACGCTCACCGGCTGGTTGGCGGCGAAGGGCTGCATCCAGCCGGGCATGGAGTGCACCGGGACGTTGGCGCTGGAGATGAACGAGAACGGGATCACCAGCATGGACATGCCCTGCGCCGCCTGGGCGTTCCCGGAGATCAGGCCGATGGTGATGAAGATCCAGGTGAACGCGTAGCCCGCCACCAACATGAGGGCGAACCCGAGGATGATCTTGGGTGCGCCGCCGTCGGGACGCCACCCCACCAGCAGGCCGATGATGGCGGTGACGAAGATGCCCCACGCCACCAGCGCGCCATCGGCCATGGACCGACCGACCATCACCCCGGCGCGGGGGATGGGCAGCGATCGGAGCCGGTCGTACACACCGGTGGAGGAGTCTTCGGCCACGCCGGCCGCCGCGCCCATGCCCGTCCACAAGATGACGGTGACCAAGAAGCCGGGGACCAAGAAGTTGACGTAGCTCAGCGAGTCTGCGCCGAGGCTGATGGCCCCGCCGAACACGTAGCGGAACATGAACAGGAAGAGGGCGCCCTGGATGGAGCCCATGAGCAGGATCTGCGGGGTCCGGAAGAACTGCAGGACGGTGCGCCGCGACGTGGTGACCGCGGTGGTGGCGAACCCGGCACCGGGGGCGGCGGGAGCCTTGGGCGGAGGGGTGATGGTGGTGCCGACGGTGGGCTCTGCGCCGGAGGTGGCGTCGAACGAGGTGGTGGTCATGGTGGTGGGTCCTTACGCCGCGGTGGCCGCGGTGGTGCCGTCTGGGTCGGTGCCGGCGCTGGCGATGGGTTGGCCGGTGAGGGTGAGGAAGACCTCGTCGAGCGTGGGGCGGCGGAGCCCGACGTCGTCGGAGGTGATGCCCTGCTCGTCGAGCATGCGGACGACGGTGCTGAGCTGGTCTGCCCCGCCCGCCACCTTGGTGGATACCCGCTGGGTGTCGGCATCGATGCGAGGAGCCTCCGAGCCGACCGTGGCCAGCACGTCGCGCACCGCTTCCAGGTCTGCCGAGCTGCGGGGGCGGACCTCGATCACGTCGCTGCCGCCGAGCGTCTTGAGCTCATCGGGCGTGCCGGAGGCGATGACCCGACCGTGGTCGATGATCACGACGTCTCGGGCGAGCTGATCGGCCTCCTCCAGGTACTGGGTGGTGAGCAGCACGTCGGTGCCGTCGGCCACCAGGCCTCGGATGGCCTCCCACAGCTCGATGCGGCTCCGGGGATCGAGTCCGGTGGTGGGCTCGTCGAGCAGCAGCAGGTGCGGGCGCCCCACCAGGCTGGCGCCGAGGTCCAGCCGGCGGCGCATGCCGCCGGAATAGTCCCGCACCAACCTGTCTCCCGCGTCGCTCAGGCCCAGGCGCCCGAGGACGTCGACCGAGGCCGAGACCGACTCGGCCTTCGAGAGGCCGAAGAGCCGGGCCACCATCTGGAGGTTCTCCAACCCGGTCATGGCGGGCTCCACCGAGGCGTACTGCCCGGCCAGTCCGATCACCTGCCGGACCGACTTGGGGTGGGCGAGCGCATCGATGCCCGCCACCCGCAGCTCGCCCGAGTCGGGGCGGAGCAAGGTGGCGACGGCGCTGATGAACGTGGTCTTGCCCGCCCCGTTGGGACCGAGCAGGGCGGTGACCCGGCCGGACTCTGCGACGAGGTCCAGGCCGGCGAGGGCCTGGGTGTCGCCGAAGCTCTTGGTGAGGCCGCGGGCCTCGATGATCGGTGCCATGGATGTGCTCCTGGGAGTGGCGGTGGGAACGGGATGCGAGGGTGGTGGGCGGTGCGGGTGGTGCGTTCAGGACCGAGGCATCGGTACGGACAGGGTACGGAGGGGGGCTGACAGTCAGGCCGGAGCAGGTCGATCGACGGATCGCTCCCAGGGGAACGGGCCTTCGCCGTAGGTTGCACCAGGCTCGTACCAACGGCGCCAGAGGTCGATGCCGTCGAGCGTCCCCTTGGTGATCTCCGCCGACAGCTCGGCCACGAAGGCCCGCTCGGCCAGCAGCAGCGCTTCGCCGTACTCGTTCTCCAGGGCGAAGAGCCGGGGCAGGCCCAGGTCCTGCTGGAAGACCAGGCGCTCGGAGCGGTGGTGGGCAAGCTCGACGTCGATGGCGAGCAGGCGCTGGTCCAGCAGGGCGGCGGCGTCCTCGGGCGGAAGGGCAGGTAGCAGCGACAGCGCCGCCTCGAACTGCGTGTACTCCTTCTGAGGGCTCGATACGAGCTCGGCCAGCCAGTCGGTCATCTCCCGCATGCCCGCATCGGTGATGCCGTAGATGGTCCGCTCCGGGCGCCGACCCTCTCGGACGGTCTCCACCACCTCGATGAAGCCGTTCCGCTCCAGCGACTCCACGACGTTGTAGAGCGACCCGTAGTTGAGCTTGATGCTCTCGTGCTTCTTGCGGGTCTTGAGGGTGGCGGCGACGTCATAGGGGTGGCGCGGCTGCTCGTAGAGCACGGTGAGGATCGCCAGCGCCAGGGGGTTGGAGCGCTGCCGACGGGACATGCCCCGAAGTAGATACTCCGTGTGGGGTATTTGTCAACGGATACCCGATGGTCACCGGTCACTTGGGGCGACTCGGGAGGGCATCGGTAGAGTCAGCGGTCATGTCGGACACGTTGCAGCCGGTCTCCATCAGCGCCCGTCCTGCGGCGGCCAAGTCGTCCCGCCCGCCCCTGAGCGCCGAGGTGGCCCGGGCCACCATCCGCGCTGCCGAGGTCGCCCTGCTCGACGAGCGCCGACAGCTCACGCCCCAGGAACTCTCCGATCTCGCCGCCGTCCCCGATTCGTCCGTGCCCTCGCTCGCCGCCCTGGCTCACGAGGTCCGCCTCGCCTGGTGCGGTCCCGAGGTCGAGGTCGAGGGCATCTTGTCGGCCAAGACCGGCGGCTGCCCCGAGGACTGCCACTTCTGCAGCCAGTCATCCAAGTTCGACACCGTGGTGAAGGCCACGCCCTTCCTCGACACCGACGAGGTGCTGGAGGCGGCCCGCGAGACCGCAGCCCTCGGCGCCAGCGAGTTCTGCATCGTGCTGGCGGTCCGCGGCCCCGATGAGCGGACCATGGGTCGCCTGCTGGAGCTGGTGCCCATCATCAACGAAGAGACCGGACTCAATGTGGCGGTGTCGGCCGGCATCCTCACCGAGGATCAGGCCCGGCGGCTCGCCGAGGGCGGCGTCCACCGGTACAACCACAACCTCGAGACGGCCCGCTCGTACTTCCCCCGCGTGGTCACCTCGCACCAGTGGGACGAACGCAAGGACACCTGCGAGCTCGTCCGCGACAACGGCATGGAGCTGTGCTGCGGTGCGCTCCTCGGGATGGGCGAATCGGTCGACCAGCGCCTCGAGCTGCTCGAACAGCTCCGTGAGGTCGACCCCACCGAGGTGCCGCTCAACTTCCTCAAGCCCATGGCCGGCACGCCCTTCGCCCAGCTGCCCGCGGTGGAGCCCCTGGAGGCCATCCGGTGGATCGCCATGTTCCGCCTGGCCCTGCCCACCGTGATCCTGCGCTACGCCGGCGGCCGCGAGTTCACCCTCGGCGACCTGCAGGCCATGGGCATGACGTCGGGCATCAACGCCCTGATCATCGGCAACTACCTCACCTACCTCGGTCGGAGCCCGGCCGAGGACCTCAAGATGCTCGACGACCTGCGCATGCCGGTCGGCATCTTGTCCAAGGTCATCTAGCGGCCGTGCACTGCGTCGGCTGCGGTCGCAGCACCGACGATTGCTCAGGCTGCCAATGGGAGTACGACCCGCCGCGGTTCTGTCCCCAGTGCGGGACCCGCCTGGCGGTGAGCGTCACTCCGGCCGGGTGGCACGCCCGCTGCAAGCACCACGGAGACCTCGCCGAGGCGTGACCTCAGGTCAGTCGGCGGAGGCGTGCTGAGCGACGGCGTCGGTGAAGCGACGCAGGCGTTCGAGGGCCAGGGCGAGACGGCGGGCGTCTCGGGTGTCGGCCAGATCCGCGGCGGCTCGGCGCAGCTGATGGCTCGTGCCCGGGCCGATGAGCCACGTGGTGAGCTGTTCGGCGGCCGGGCCTCCCGAGGGCGGGATGACGTCGGCCATGGTCGCCGGCAGGTCGGGTCGGAGCGGGCTGTCCACCAGGAGGGCGACGAGGTGCGATGCCGCGGCGTGGAGGTGTGCCGGAGGGGTGAGGGGACCGAGGGCCTCGTGCCATTCGTGCAGGAAGGGCTCGAGGTCCTGGGTGGCCGGCGCGATCGCGCCGAGCCAGCGGTGGGCGATGTGCGCCGGCCGGGCCGGGCTCCGCACCAGGCGCGCCCACTCGGCGGCCAGGAAGTCCTGGACCGCGGCGATCTGAGGCGCGGGCCACCCTGGCCAACCCGCCCACCGCAGCTTCTCCCACAGCACCGCGCGGTCCACCGGGAGGGCGTTGTCGGCTGCCAGCGTGAGGGCCCGCGGGGTGATGCGGCGCAGGTCGTCGGCCGAGCCCCAGGTGGTGCCGGCTCGAATCACGAAGCGTCCCACCAGGTCGGGGGGGAGCTCGCCGACGGGCTGGCCCAGCGCACCGACGTCGTCGGGCGAGACGCTGCCAGGAGAGTGGGCCATGGCCGGATCGAACGCCACGTCGGCGAAGGCGGCGAACAGCGCGGCGCTGGCCACGGCGAAGGCGGCTCCGGGATCATCGGGCTGGTAGTGGCGGTCGTGGAGATCGGCGGAGATCGGCATGTGCGGTTCGGGGTGAGGGGGTGGGTGGACCGAATCTACCGACGATCAGAGCGACGACACGCCACCGGGCAAGGTCGGGGTCACCGGAGCGGAGCGTGCCCCGAACGTCCGGCTCGAGCGTTTAGGGTGACGCTCGACGAGTCCACCTGCTCCACCCCAGAACGCCGTGCGCTCGTCATCTGCCGTTTGCCGCCGGTCCCTAGGGTCCGATAATCACAGACGTACCCGACCGGGAGGTTGCATGGCCAGCGTCACGTTCGACGGTGTGACGAAGCGCTATGACGACGTGGTCGCCGTGGATGCCCTCGACCTCGAGATCACCGACGGCGAGTTCATGGTGCTGCTGGGCCCCTCGGGCTGCGGCAAGACCACGGCGCTGCGGATGATCGCCGGGCTGGAGGACATCTCCGACGGCGAGCTGCGCATCGGTGACCGGGTGGTCAACGACATCGACCCGGCCCGCCGAGACATCTCCATGGTGTTCCAGAGCTACGCGCTCTATCCGCACATGACCGTGCAGCGAAACATCGAGTCGCCGCTGCTGGCCCGGACCTATCACATGGACGGGGCCGATCAGCCGGCTCGCAAGCTCACCTCGGCCGAACGAGCCGACCGGGTGGCCGAGGCCGCCCGGGTGCTGGACCTCGAGCCGTACCTCAAGCGCAAACCGTCCGCCCTCTCCGGAGGCCAGCGCCAGCGGGTGGCCCTGGCCCGCGCCTTCGTCGGTCGGCCGCAGGCGTTCCTCATGGACGAGCCGCTCTCCAACCTCGACGCCAAGCTGCGCGCCGCCACGCGCATCGAGCTGGTGGACCTCCACAAGCGGGTGGGCACCACCATCGTCTACGTCACCCACGACCAGGTGGAGGCCATGACCATGGCCACCCGCGTCGCGGTGATGTCCATGGGCAAGCTCCAACAAGTGGGCACCCCCCAGGACGTCTACAACCGACCGATCAACACCTTCGTGGCCCAGTTCATCGGCACGCCGCCCATGAACTGCCTCGATGCGGCGATCAGCGCCGACGGCTCGTCGGTGGAGCTCGACGGCGGGACGCTCCCGGTTCCCGCGGGACTCGACAACCCTGCCGCAGGTGGCGCCAAGGTGATCGTGGGCATCCGCCCGGAGCACCTCGTGGTGTCTGACGACGGTCCGCTCCGCGCCGTGGTGCGCGCCGTGGAGTGGCTCGGGCACGAGTGCCTCGTCACCGCCGAGACCGGCGGCCAGAGCTTCATCATCCGCCAGGCCGGGATGTCCACTGCCGAGGTCGGGAGCACCGTGAAGCTCCACGCCGAGGCCGGCGGCGTGCACCTGTTCGACCCTGAGACCACCGGGCGCCTGACGTGACCGCTGCGACGAGCCCCCGTCGCCGATCCAAGTACAACGCCAAGGAGGTCGGCCTGGCCGCCGCCTTCCTGGCCCCCTCGCTCATCATCTTCTCGCTGTTCTTCTACCTGCCGTTCATCCGGTTGCTGCAATGGGGCACCTACCGCTCGGTGCGCGGCGGCGAGTCGTACAAGGCCGATGGGCTCAACCAGTACCGGCAGGTGCTCGCCGGCGCCGACTTCCGCGCCGGGCTCACCCACAGCTTCCAGTACGTGTTGCTCACCGTCCCGGCCGGACTGATCCTCGGGACCCTGCTGGCCATCGCCGCCCA
>Ga0209023_10005717_pt1 | contig 13443 bp, 13 predicted proteins | sample LakOneMetagenome_FD_187468 | JGI IMG/M metagenome (GOLD analysis project Ga0209023, IMG submission 187468) | Freshwater and sediment microbial communities from Lake Erie, Canada (SPAdes) (version 2) | ecosystem: Environmental > Aquatic > Freshwater > Lentic | place: Lake Erie, Canada...
ACGCACGAGCGCCTCCGCAACTCCCCACTCGTGGGGCGTCAGGTGGACCGTGACGCCCCCGGCGGTGGCGGCGCGTGCGGTCAGGTCCAGCGTGAACGCGTCCGTGCAGACGAGCTCGGGGCCCTGGTCCCGGCGCCGCCCGGCGACCCGGATGCGCGCCATCAGCTCATCGACGGAGAAGGGCTTGGTGACGTAGTCGTCGGCCCCGAGGTCCAGCGCTTCCACCTTCTCCTGCGAGCTCGATCGCGCAGAGAGGACGATGACCGGCAGGTCGCCGCCGACGCGGGCGGCGCGGAGCACCTCGAGCCCCGACAGGTCGGGCAGGCCGAGGTCGAGCAGGACGAGGTCCGGCTCGTCGGCACGGAGAGCGTCGAGGGCGCTCCTGGCATCGCCGACGGGGACGGCGTCGTAGCCCTGGGTCCGGAGGCCGATCGACAGCGCTCGCCGCAGGGCCGGGTCGTCCTCAACGACGAGGATCCGCATCGCGGACTCCCTCCAGGTCCAAGACCACCGTGAGACCTCCACCGGCCGTGTCCTCGACGGTGAGGACACCGTCCTGCACGTCGACCAGCCCCTTGGCGACGGCCAGGCCCAGGCCCACCCCGCCTGCCTTGGGCGACCGGCCGACCCTCTCGAACGGCTCGAACATGCGCTCCTTGAGCTCGTCGGGCACACCCGGCCCGTGGTCGATGACCCGGAGGAGCACGCGATGGTCGACCGTCTCCAGCCCCGTCACCTCGACGACCCGCGAGTGCTGGACGGCGTTGGTCAGCAGGTTGGCCAGCACGCGCTCGACCAGACCCTCGTCGACCAGGGCCTGCGGCAGCCTTCCCTCGACGTGGACGGCGCCGGGGCGGGGTACGACGCTGAGCGCCCGCGCGACCACGTCACCCAACGACACCTCGCGCAGGATGGGAACGACGGCCCGGGCGCTGAGGCGGCTCATGTCCAGGAGGTCCGCGATGATGCGGCCCAAGGTGTCGGCGGACTCCTCGATGCCGTCGATGAGATCGGCCCGCTCATCGGCGGCCAGGTCGTCGCCCCCCAGCTGGAGGGTGCCGACGGACGCCTTGATCCCGGCGAGCGGCGTACGCAGGTCGTGGGAGACGGCCGCCAGGAGCGCGGTCCTGGCCCGGTTCCCTTCCTCCAGCTCACGGGCCGCCACCCGCTGTCGGATCAGCTCCTCCCGGTCGAGGATGACGCCGAGATGGGTGGCGAACGCGGTCAGGATCCGGCGCTCGGCCGGGTCCAGGGCGTGGTTGCGCAGCACCAGGGCCCACCCTCGCGTCCCCGCGGCGACGGAGTCCCCCGCCTCGAGCTGAGGGATGTCCGCGACCGGGACCAGGTCGACGGCGTCCGCGTCGAACCGGTCGCGGACCAGCTCGAGCAGCCTCGGGATGTCGGACTCGCCCTCGAGCACCACCCGGTTGAGCATCGTCAAGGTGGTGGCCTCGTCCCGGGCCGCGGACGCCTCGGCACCGCGCCGGGCGGCGGAGTCCACGACCGACGACACTGCGACCGCGACGACGAGGAAGAGGGCCAGCAGGACCGCGTTGGCGGGTGAGGCGATGACCAGCGTGTGGAGGGGCGGTGTGAAGTAGAAGTTCAGGCAGAAGGTGGCCACCACCGCCCCCGTCAGCGCGGGCCACAGCCCACCGACGAGGGCTGCGCCGACCACGACGGTGAGGAACAGCATCACCTCGACCGTCGGATCCGGGCCATGGTCGATCGGGACCAGGATCACCGTGAGGAGCGCGGATCCCAGCACGGCCAGGACCAGCCCGCCGGCCATCCGGGAACGCCCGAGCGAGGCGCGTCCTCGCCAGCCCACGACGGCCATCACGACTCCTTGGAGCGAGGGATCCGCTGTGCTGGATCCGGGTTCAGCCTACGTGCACGTGAGGGCGCAGTCGTGGGTTCGGCTCGGCCCGTCGAAGCACCTCGCGGGTCACGGTCGCGACCTCGCCGACCCCGAACAGCAGGAACCGGAGCAGCTGGAGCAGCGGGTTGCCCTCCGACCAGGCGAAGTAGACGTGGGGCACCGCCCCGGTCTGGTCGCGCACCTCCAGCGCGATCGCAGCGATCGCGTTGGCGATCGACGACGACTCCGTCCGGAGCACGCGGTACTCGCCGTTGACCACCTCGCCCTGGACGTCCACCCGGGACTCGAAGTCGCTCGGGTCGGTGACCTGCACCTCCAGGAAGATCACGTCCGGCGCGACCGGCTGGTCGTGGTCCCGGCGGAGCCGCTGGACCTTGTCGTGGTACTCCTCCGGCGTCCGGCTCTCGGGGTCATGGGCGACCAGGCGGATGGTGCGGCGAGCACAGTCACGCACGAACATCGAGCTCGAGGTGTCGAGCACGACCTCCGTGGCCCGCAGCTCGAAGGCCCGTGCGACGCGGGAGGCGATCGAGACCGCGATGATCGCCAGGATGAAGACAGAGCCGATCTTGACCCCGTCGGGGCGCTCGATGATGTTGTCCACGGTCGTGTAGGCGAGCACTGCCGTGATCAGGATGAAGCCGACGACCCACCAGCGCTGACGGTCGCGGTGCGCGGCCAGCGTCACGGCCACCCCCGCGCTGGTGATCAGCACCAGCACACCGGTGGCGTAGGCGCCGCCCTGCGCGTCGACGCTGGCGTTGAAGATCACGGTGATGAGGAACGCCACGCCCGTGAGCAGCAGGACGAGGGGCCGGGTGGCCCGCGCCCAGCCGGGTGCCATGCCGTAGCGCGGCAGATAGCGCGGGATCAGGTTGAGCAGTCCCGCCATAGCCGAGGCGCCGGCGAACCACAGGATCGCGATGGTCGAGACGTCGTAGACGGTCCCGAAGACCGCGCCCAGGTCGCGGTGGGCGAGATAGGCCAGCGCACGCCCGTTCGCCGGGCCGCCCACCTGATAGGCGCTCTCCGGGACGAGAACGGCCGTGATGAACGCGCTGCTGATGAGGAAGCCGCTCATGATCACCGCGGCGCTGGTCAGCAGGCGGCGCGTGCCTCGGATTCGGCCCACGGGCTTCGCCTCGGTGTCGCTGGCGTCCCCGCGGACGTGCGGCATGACCGCGACGCCCGTCTCGAAGCCCGACAACCCCAGGGCGAGCTGGGGGAACACCAAGAGCGCGACCAGGACGATCCCGAACGGATCGGGATGCGCATGGGTGAGGGCACCCCACCAGTCGTGCACCAACCCCGGGTCGGCGGCGATGACGAGCACTCCCTTGCCGATGATCACCAGGTTGAGCGCCAGATAGCTCGCCACCAGGACCACGGCCAGGCCGATGGCCTCCTTGAACCCACGCAGGAACACCCCGCCCAACGCCCCCAGCAGCAGCAGGGTGATCGCCATGTTCTGCCCGTGCAGCACGGGCGCCAACGACGGGTTCTCCACGACGTGAGCGGCGGCGTCAGCCGCGGACAGGGTCATGGTGATCACGAAGTCCGTCGCGGCGAACCCGAGCAGGACGAGCACGAAGAGCTTGCCCTTCCAGAAGCTCAGGAGCCGCTCCAGCATCGCGATCGATCCCTGGCCGTGGGGGCTTTCCCGGGCCACGCGGCGATAGACGGGCAGGGCGCCGAAGAGCGTCAGCAGGACGAGCACGAGGGTCGCGATCGGTGCCAGTGCCCCGGCCGCGATGAGGGCGATGCCGGGCTGGTAGCCGAGCGTGGAGAAGTAGTCCACGCCGGTCAGGCACATCACCCGCCACCACGAGTCGGTGCCGTGCGCCTCGTTGGACGGGCGTGAGCTCTCGTCGGCCGGCGCGCGGTTCTCCTGCGCCTGACCCCGCACTGCGGTCACCTCCGGCCGCCCGCCACCAGCGCGACGACCACCAGGGCCAGCAGCCACCACACGTCCGTCCACCCGTGCCAACCCAGCTGGCCCAGGGACCCTTCCACGAACCCGTTGAGGACGAGCCACGCCACCAGAGCGCCCCCGATGGTGCGCGGCCGCGCCAGGCGAAGGCTGCACAGGCCTGTCAGCACCACGAGGAGGACCCCGATCACGGCCGTGGGGGCGCCCAGCGCCTGGGCCAGGTCGACCACCACCAGTCCGCACCACAGCACGATGAAGACCCGGGCGCTGGTGACGGTCAGCAGGTGACCGGCCAGGCTGGTGGGCAGGTCCGCGCGGTGCTGCTTCAGCCTGCTGTCGGTGTCGACGGGGATTGCCACACCACCAGCGTGTCCGTCTCGGAGCCACGGAACTGCTGTCTTGACGGAATCCTGACGCCCGTCCGAGCCGCGTTCAGCGCCGGGCCGTGACGTAGCAGGCGACCGCGCTCGCGGCGGCCACGTTGAGGGAGTCGATCCCCGCCTGCATCGGGATGACCGCGCGCCGGTCGGCTGTCTCCTGCCACCGTGGCGACAGCCCATGCCCCTCGGAGCCGAGCACCAGCGCCACCTTGCCCAGACCCGCCACCGCCTCCTCGATCGGCACGGACCCGTCGGCGAGCGTGAGCGCCACGGTCGTGAAGCCCCGCGCCGACAGGTCCGGCAGGGCGTCGTACCAGCCGGGCAGGCGGGTCCAGGGCACCGAGAAGACCGCACCCATCGCGACCTTCACCGCCCGGCGGTAGAGCGGGTCCGCGCAGCGCGGTGCGAGCAGGACCGCATCGAAGCCGAGCGCAGCGGCGGAGCGGAAGACCGCGCCGACGTTGGTGTGGTCGACGATGTCCTCCAGGACGAGGACCGAGGTCGCCCCGGCGAGCACGGCCTCGACACTCGGGAGGGGTCGCCGCTCGAGGGAGGCCAGCGCCCCCCGATGGACATGGAACCCCGTGACGAGCTCGGCCAGCTGCTCGGTGACCACGAAGCACGGCGCGTCGGAGGGGTCGAGCACATCGGCCAGGCCGGCCAGCCATCGCTCGGCCATCAGGAACGACCGCGCACGGTGGCCTGCCTGCAGGGCTCGCCGGACCACCTTCTCGCCCTCCGCCAGGAAGAGACCGTGCTCGGACTCGAGGGACTTGCGGAGAGCGACGTCTCGCAGGTTCCGGTAGTCCGCCAGTCGCGGGTCGTCGGCGTCGGACACGTGGATCAGCTCCGCCACGACACCTCCCGCCTTCCCGTCTCGGCCGTACGGCGGTCCATCCTGCCCGAACCCGGCGTCACCGCGGTCGGCACCCTGGCCCGGGGCGACCGCTTTGGCTAGGGTCCGAAGCATGAGCCTGGACCGTCCCGTAGCCCCGAATCCCTATGACCTGTTGCCTGCCACCGCGTCCTTCACCCTCACCAGCACCGAGGTGGTCGACGGTCAGCCGCTCCGGGACGACCAGGTGGCCGCGCTCGGCAACACCTCACCCCAGCTGGCCTGGGAGGGTGCGCCCGAGGGCACCAAGTCGTTCGTCGTCACGTGCTTCGACCCGGACGCCCCCACCCCCTCGGGCTTCTGGCACTGGGTGCTGGTCGACCTTCCCGGGGAGGTGACGAGCCTGGCGACCGGCGCGGGAGCCGAGGGCTCCACCCTGCCGGGTAGCGCGTTCATGTGCCGCAACGACGGCAACCAGAAGGCCTTCATGGGCGCCGCCCCGCCCCAGGGCGACCAGGTGCACCGCTACTTCTTCGTCGTCCACGCGGTCGGCGAGGACACCTTGGGCGTCGACTCGGACGCCACCCCGGCCGTCGTCTCCTTCAACCTCGCCTTCAAGACCTTGGGGCGCGCGATCCTGCACGGCACTTATCAGCACTGACCACCCTCGGATCCGAGGGTGCTGACATACTCGGCGGTTCGCCCACGACCTGCCGGAGGCTGATGATGCTGCTCGCTGCCGTCGCGGCCAGGTCGTTCCGCCGCTATGCCACCTATCGGGCCGCCACGGTCGCGGGGATCTTCACGAACTCGGTGTTCGGAGTGATCTACAGCTTCGTCTACCTCGCGCTATGGGATCAGCGCGAGGGCCTCGGCGGCTACGACGCCGTCGATGCGGTCACCTATGTGTGGATAGGACAGGCGCTCATCATGGTCGTCGGGATGTGGAGCGGCGGCCCCACGGACGACCTGGCCGAGCGGATCCGCGGTGGCGAGATCGCCGTCGACCTCTACCGCCCCGTCAACCTGGTCGCCTGGTACCTGGCCCAGGACGCGGGTCGGATGGTCTATCACCTCCTCACGCGAGGCGCGATCCCCATGGTCCTCGGCGCGCTGCTGTTCGACCTGCGGGCACCGGCCGACCCCGTCTCGGCCCTGGCGTTCTTCGTGAGCGTGGGCCTCGGCGTGGTGGTCAGCTTCGGGTTGAGGTTCCTGGCGGCCTCGAGCGCGTTCTGGCTCCTCGACGCGACCGGGGTCCGCACGCTCAGCACGGTCGCCGCCACGTTCTTCAGCGGCATGGTGCTGCCCCTCGTGGTCTTTCCCGAGCCGCTCCGCAGCATCTGTCTGGCACTCCCCTGGGCGGCGATGCTGCAGACCCCGGCCGATGTGTGGCTGGGCCGCCACACCGGCATCGACCTGGTCGGAGCCCTCGGACTCCAGGCGGTCTGGGCCGTCGGCCTCGTCGCCCTCGCGCAGGTCGTCACCCGGGCCGCGACCCGGAAGGTGGTGGTGCAGGGTGGCTGAGACCGAGCTGTCCGCTGGCCGGCCGGTCTTCGAGCCGGTCCGGCAGTACTCACGGATCGCCCTGATGTGGGTCCGGGCCGCGTTGGCCTACCCCGCGTCGTTCGCGATGTTCGCCGCGGGCAGCTTCGTCCTCACCGCGCTCGACTTCGTCGGACTGTGGATCATCTTCACCCAGGTCGACACCCTCGGGGGGTTCGGCCTGCGCGAGATCGCCCTGCTCTACGGCGTCAGCGGCCTCGGCATCGGTGTGGCGGATCTCCTGATCGGCAACGTCGAGCGACTCGGCGTCCTGGTGCGCACGGGCGAGCTCGACGTGATGATGACGCGGCCGGTCCCGCTCCTCGTCCAGGTCTGTGCCGACAGGTTCGCGCTACGTCGGCTCGCCAGGATCACCCAGGCCGCGATCGCGTTCGGGTGGGGTGCGGGCGCCGTCCACTGGGACGGCTCCCGGCTGCTCGTCGTGGTGCTGGCGGTGGTCTCCGCCGCGGTGATCTTCTTCTCCCTGTTCGTGCTGTTCTCCACGTTCCAGTTCTGGTGGGGCGACGCCAGCGAGTTCGCCAACGCGTTCACCTACGGCGGCAACACGCTCACGCAGTACCCCCTCACGGTCTTCCCCCGCGAGCTGGTCGTCGCCCTCACGGTGGTGCTGCCGATCGCGTTCGTGAACTGGTACCCGTGTCTCTTCCTGTTGGGGCGCCCCGACCCCTTCGGTCTTCCCGGGTGGCTCCAGCTGGCCTCGCCCGTCGCCGCAGCGGCGCTGCTGACGGTGACGTTGTCCGTCTGGCGGATCGGGGTCCGCCGCTACACCTCCACCGGGAGCTGAGATGACCGCCCGTCCACCCGAGACCCCCTCGCTCGTCTCCGCACGCCACCTGACGAGGACCTTCCGCCGTCGCGGGCAGCCTGACGTCGCGGCAGTGCGCGATGTCAGCTTCGACATCGCCCCGGGTGAGATGGTCGGCTACATCGGCCCCAACGGCGCCGGCAAGTCCACCACGATCAAGATGCTGACGGGGATCCTGGTTCCGTCGTCCGGCGAGGTCCGGGTGGCCGGGCTCGACCCCAGCCGACAGCGCACCGACCTCGCCCGGCGGATCGGGGTCGTCTTCGGACAGCGCACGAGCCTGTGGTGGGACCTGCCGCTGCGGGACTCGTTCGAGCTGCTCCAGAAGATGTACCGCATTCCCATGGATCGCTACCGCCACAACCTCGAGCGCTTCGTGGACCTGCTCGACCTCGAGGACCTTCTCGGCGCCCCGGTCCGCCAGCTCTCACTCGGCCAGCGGATGCGCGGTGACATCACCGCCGCGCTCCTCCACGACCCCACCGTCGTCTATCTCGACGAGCCGACGATCGGCCTCGACGTGGTGAGCAAGGGACGGCTGCGGGAGTTCCTCCGTGCCGTCAACGCCGAGCGTGGCACCACCCTGCTCCTCACCACCCACGACCTCGCCGACATCGAGGCCCTGTGTGACCGCGTGGTCGTGATCGACCACGGCACGGTCATCTATGACGGGGCCTTGGCCGGACTGCACCAGCTCGGGGAGTCCCGTCGCACCCTGGTCGTCGACCTGGTCGACGAGGGTCCGCCCATCGAGGTCGAGGGCGCCCGCGTCGAGCGGGTCGAAGGGCCTCGGCAGTGGCTCAGCTTCCCCGGTGACGCCAGCGCTGCACCGGTGGTGGCGGCGGTGGCCGCGGCGTACGCCGTTGCCGACCTGTCGCTCCGGGAGCCGGACATCGAGGACGTCATCCGCGACCTCTACACCCGCGGCAGCGGCCCCGCCCGCTAGGACCCGGCACGGCGACGAGCCGGAGGCCGCGGCGCGCAGTGGACAAGCCTGTTCACGCATCGCTGGCGCGCGGGCCGTCCCGGGAGACCCGCCCGGTGGCGCCCGAGGCCTAGAGTGCCTGGTCTCGACACGGAGTGGTCCTCGGGGGGCGCTGATGGATCTGGGTGCGCTGCTCAAGGACGCGGAGCTGCATGCTCTGCTGTTCGACAGCGCGCCCGACGCCACACTCGTGGTGGACCACCGAGGCGCCATCCGGCTGCTCAACCCCCAAGCGGTGTCCCTGTTCGGCTACGAGCCCGAGGAGCTGCTCGACCGTCCGGTGGAGTACCTGGTTCCCGACGAGGTGCGAGACCTGCACCGGGCACACCGGGCTCGCTACCAGCGCCACCCGTCGATGCGCGCGATGGGCGTGGACAGCCAGCTGCGTGCCCGACGCAAGGACGGCAGCACGTTCCCGGCGTCGATCAGCCTGTCGCCGATCGAGGTCCACGGCCAGAGCTTCACGATGCTGGCGGTCCGTGACATCACCCAGTGGCTCGATGTCCAGGAGGAGCTGCGCAGCCAGCGAGAGCTGTCCCGTCTCCTCCAGCTGAGCATGTTGGACGACGTCCCGGCACGGCTGGGACGGTTCGGTCTCGCGACGCGCTACCAACCGGCGGGGCGCGACGTCATCGTCGGCGGGGACTGGTACCACGCCACCTGGCTCGAGGACGGGCGGCTCGCGGTCTCCGTGGGGGACATCAGCGGGCACGGGATCCCCGCCGCCGCCATGATGGGCAGGATGCGTGCGGTGCTCGACACCCTGTTGCTGGGATCCTCCGACACCGCCGCGATCATGAGCGACGCCAACCGGATGCTGGCGCGTCTGGTCGAGAGCTCACGGCCGCTGGACGACGGTCCCGACCTGCTGGCCACGGCCGCGCTCGGCATCTTGAGCCAGGACGAGGACACCTTGCGGGTCACCTCCGCGGGCCACCCGCCTCCGCTGCTCCTGGACGCCGTCACCCGGGTCGTCCGAGTCCTCGACGAGGAGCCGGGGCTGATGCTCGGCGTCCTGCCGGAGGTCGACTACGAGTCGGCCACGGTGGCACTCCCGCAGCGCGGCGCACTGCTCTGGTTCACCGACGGGCTCTATGAGCGCCGGCGCGAGTCCCTCGACATCTCCCTGCGGCGCCTGGCCGCAGCCATGACGCCCGTGATCGGGCACCCGGCCGACATCATCGCCGATGCGGCCCTGGCGGCGGCGCCCGGCCGGCCGGTCGATCTTCGCGACGACATCGCCCTGCTGGTCGTGTCCTGGGGCGAGCCCGACGCGGTCCCGCACCAGGCGCCGAGCCCTGAGGGCCTCAGCGCTTGATCAGCGGGGACTTCACACCCGAGGCCTTGTCGCTCTCGTTGAGGAACTCCTCGCGGTAGATGTCGCGAGGGAAGAGCCTGCGGCTCATCAGCGTCTTGAGTGCGGCCTCGACCATCGCCGGGGGGCCACACAGGTAGCCCACGGCGCCCGTCAGCGACTCATGGTCGGCCGCGATGACGTCGGTGACCATCCCGTAGGCGTAGTCCTCGCCGGCGTCCTCGAAGGTCTCCTCGGACAGACACGGGCGATAGGTGAACCGGTCCGGGTGCTCCTTGGCCAGGCCCTGGAACTCCTCGACGTCATAGAGCCACGCTCGGGTCCGGGCACCCTGGTAGAGAGTGATATGGCCGTCGTAGGCGCCGTTGTCGAGCGCGTGACGGACCATCGACTTGATCGGCGCGAGGCCGGTGCCGCCCGCGACCATGATGGCGTCGTTGTCGCGACCCACGTGCAGGACGAAACGTCCGTAGGGGCCGCTCACCGGGATCTGGTCACCCACGGCGAGGCCGGCGAAGATCCACCCGTCGGTGGCGGCGCCCCCGGGGACGCGCCGGATGTGGAACTCCAGCCGCCGCTTCTCCGTCGGCACCGACGCGATCGAGTAGGTGCGGTCGGCGTCGGTGCCCGGCACGGGGAACTTGAGGTACTGGCCGGCGTTGAAGTCGATGTCGCGGTCCAGCTCGATGACCATCCGGCGGGTGTCCAGGGCGATGTCGCTGAGCTCGACCACCGTGGCCACGAAGTCGGTGACCGGGAACATCTCGACGTCCTCGTCGACGTCGATGTCGGCCTCGATGGTCACGTCCGACCGCGGCATCGCCGAGCAGGTGAGCAGCTTGCCCTCGTCGCGCTCGAAGTCCATCAGCGCGAACGAGGAGGCGGCGCCATGGTCGACGTCACCGTCGAGGACGTCGCACTTGCAGGTGGCACAGGTGCCATGGGTGCAGGAGTGCGGCAACCAGACGCCGGCCCTCAAGCATGCGTCGAGGATCGTCTGATCCTCGCGGCACTCGACCTCTCGGCCCAGTGGCTCGACGGTGATCCGGTAGGACGTCATGGTTGCCGCACTCCTCGCACTCCTGGTCACACTGCTGGGGTTGTCGATCCCGGAGGGATCAGTTCTTGGTCATACCGATCACGCACTTGTGGAACACGCCCAGCGACTCCAGCGAGGCGGCCGGCTCGGGCGTGAACGGCACGCCGCCGATGTCCCAGCTGTAGCTCGCGTTGGCGTCGAAGTCCGGGTCGCCGGACATGAACGGCACCACGATGGCGTTCCAGAAGTCGTCCCACGGCATCGCCTTGGGCGCCCGGAAGGCACCGGCGGCGCAGAACCACAGGTTGCCCTTCCACCACACGTGGACCAGCTGGTCGTCGCCGTAGAGCTCCTGGCGCGACTTCGAGGGGAACTTGTACTCCCCGATGGCCTTCACCGGCATGTCAGTTTCCTCCCGTCTTGTCGGCCATGGCGTGCCAGGCCTCCCAGTTCTGATGGTCACGGCTGCCGAGGTACTCGGCGCCGTCCTCGGGCTGCATCTTGTACCACTGGATGACCTCGGGCAGGGTCCCGCCACCGCAGTTGCCCTGGTAGATCTGGTGCACCGGCAGCCAGGCCTGGACGTACTTCTCCGGCTCGTGCTCGAAGATGTTCAGGCACGGGTCCGAGCAGAAGTTGAAGTGCTCGTCCTCATAGGTCGTGGAGCGCTGGCACAGCGTCGTCGGGTCACCCGGCTCCGTGAAGAGCATCGGGATCTGGCAGACCGTGCACAGCTCGGGCAGCCCCATCACGAAGTGCCGACCGCCGTTGGCGCGGTTGAGCTTCTCCTTCTCCCACAGCGGCTTGTAGTGCTTGTCGAAGAGCGGGTAGTTGGCCGAGAGCCACTCCATGTGCTCGTCGCTGGGCACCGTCGTGGTGAACGCGGCCGCGTGGCTGAACTGGTAGAGCGTCCAGTAGACCTGGTGGGACAGGTACTCCTTCTCGATGCTCGCCTGCTCGACGCCGATCGGCGGGCGGATGCCATAGAAGGCGAGGTCCTGGAAGAGACCGTTGAGCATCTGCTCCTCGAAGTAGAGGTTGAACGCCTCCTTCCAGCTCATCACCTTGCGCGGCAGCATGTAGTCGAGCATCTGGGCGATCAGGGCCGTGACCCGGTAGCCCCGCCAGAACCACTTGTCGATCCAGTGCTGCACGATCGGCACGTTGTCGGGGTCCTGCTCGAGGAGGAACTTGATCGCCTCGAGCCCGAGCGTCATGTGGCGCGACTCGTCGGACTGGGCCGAGAAGCCGAACGTCATGGTGGGCAGGTCGCCGTTGAACGACGCCCCCGACATGAACGGCACGAACAGCAGGTTGGTGAGCAGGTACTCGAAGGAGAACCCGATCGCGATCAGGAACTCGAACGGGCCGGCCGACACCGCGTCATCGAAGAACGACTTGGGCACCGACAGGTACCAGACGCGGTCGAACTGGTGCAGGTAGTTCTGGAAGCCGGTGTAGTACTTGTTGTAGTTGCTGAGGGTGTGCACCTCGGTCTGGATGTGACGCATCTCGTCCAGGCTCTGGCACAGCGACGCGAACCGCGGGCCCGGGCCGTTGAGGTGACGAGCGAGGTAGGCGAAGTGCCGGTGGGCCATGTACTCCAAGGGCGAGACGCCCTGGATGAACAGCTTCATGGCGTTGAGGTAGGACGCGTCGCTCAGCTGCAGGTGGCCCTGGCTCTGGGCGAAGCCGTCGAGGACGGCGTAGAGACGCTTGTCCTTCTCGGCCTGGTACTTGGTGTAGGCGTCGACGGTGAGGCGGAAGGGGTCCTCCCACTTGCTCCAGTCGTGGATCTTGATGCCCTCGAAGGAGGTGAAGGGGTACATCTCGTCCTGCGTGACATAGCTGGGGTCCCAGTCGAGGTCACGGGTGAGCGCGGAGTAGCGCTCCTTCATCGAGAGCTTGCGCGGTGCCTTGGGTGCGATGGTCATCGTCTGAATTCCTCTCAGTGGTCCCAGGCGATGACGATCTCGTCGTCATCCCAGTCCTTGATGTGTCCGAAGTAGGAGATGATCGCGAGCTGGAACTCGTGGGTCTCCCATTCGCGGCCGAGGCGCGCCTCGACCGACTCGCGCTTGATCACCAGGCTGCCGGGCGACTGGACCCGCACCAGTCCGGGCATGTGCCGGACCATGGCCTCGGGGTTGTCGGCCTCGATGGCCTCGATGACGGCGCGGTTCTGCTCCGACTCCTGGATGTCGACGCCCACCGGGCGCTGGCTCGTGGGGACGCTGGTCATGTCAGGACTCCTTCACGGTGATGCCGGCGGAGGCGAGGTTGGCCCGCACCGCATCCGCCGCCGAGGCGAGGGCGGCGCCGCTACCGGCCGAGACCAGGTCGTCGGCACGCGCCGCCACAGGGGCGAGGGCGGCCAGCCCGGCGGACAGGGCCGTCGCGGCGATCCCGCCGATCAACTCCTGGTTGGTCGCCCCGAGCTCGGGGTCGGCGGCCCAGGCCTTGTAGAGGGCGTCGAACCAGCGGCGCTGGTCGGTGAACCAGCCCGACAAGTGCTGGGCGACCAGGCTGTACGACGTCGCGCCGGCACTGAGGGCGGCGTCGTCCAGGTGGGTGTAGAGGAGCGAGAAGATCAGCTGGTCGAGCACGTCCAGGGTCACCATGGCGACGCCCCAGTCGCTCTCGACGATGGTCTCCTCGACGAGCTTGCGCAGCGGCTGGAACGCGTCGTCCTCGAGCCACGTCGTCTTC
>Ga0209023_10005718_pt1 | contig 13442 bp, 11 predicted proteins | sample LakOneMetagenome_FD_187468 | JGI IMG/M metagenome (GOLD analysis project Ga0209023, IMG submission 187468) | Freshwater and sediment microbial communities from Lake Erie, Canada (SPAdes) (version 2) | ecosystem: Environmental > Aquatic > Freshwater > Lentic | place: Lake Erie, Canada...
TCTTTTCTGGCTCCTGGAGCCGGTGGGCTTTCAAAACCCCTCCACCGCTCCGCGGTCCCCCTCCCCACGCTGTGGGGAGGAGACGGTTGGGATCAACGGAACGGCGGCTCGTCGAAGGCGCGCAGTTTGCGCGAGTGCAGCTTGGAGCCTTCGCTGCGCATCAGATCGACCGCCTGGATGCCGATCTGCAAGTGTTCGGAGATCGAGCCTTCGTAGAAGCGGTTGGCCTGACCCGGCAGTTTGATCTCGCCGTGCAGCGGCTTGTCCGAAACGCAAAGCAGCGTCCCGTAGGGCACGCGGAAGCGATAGCCCTGGGCCGCGATGGTGGCGCTTTCCATGTCGATGGCGACGGCGCGGCTCTGGTTGAAGCGCAGGGCCGACTTGGAATAGCGCAGCTCCCAGTTCCGGTCGTCGGTGGTGACGACCGTGCCGGTGCGCAGGCGCAGCTTGACCTCGTCGCCCGGCATGCCGCTGACAGACTTGGTGGCGTCATAGAGCGCGCGCTGGACCTCGGCGATGGATGGGATCGGAATGTCGGGCGGCAGCACCGCGTCCAGCACGTGATCGTCGCGCAGATAGGCGTGGGCCAGGACGTAGTCGCCGATGGTCTGGCTGGCGCGCAGGCCGCCGCAGTGACCGATCATCAGCCAGACGTGCGGACGGGTGACCGCCAGGTGATCCGTGATCGTCTTGGCGTTGGACGGGCCGACGCCGATATTGACCAGGGTCACGCCCTTATGGCCCGGCGCGGTCAGGTGGTAGGCCGGCATCTGGTGCTTCTTCCAGGCCGTATCGCTGATCGCCGCCTCGGGGTTGGGCGTGTCGCGCGTGATCACCACACCGCCGGCGCAGGACAGGGTCTGATACGGCGAGCCGGGCGTCCGAAGCTGCTCGATGGCCCAGCGCACGAACTCGTCGACGTAGCGATTGTAGTTGGTGAACAGGACATAGGACTGAACGTCGTCCACCGGCGTGCCGGTGTAGTGTTTCAGCCGCGCCAGCGAGAAGTCGGTCCGCAGGCCGTCGAAGTGCGACAGGGGGAAGTCGCCGCCCATTTCGAACAGGCCGTCGGCGATCTCGTCGCCGATATGGGCCAGGTCCGTGGTGGGGAACCAGCGCGCCAGGGCCGCCGTCATCGACCGGTCCAGCGCGACCTCCAGCCCGTCGGTCACATAGGGGAAGGGGATTTCTTGGCGCGAGACGCCGACCTCGAAGGTCGCATTATATTCCTGCTCCAGCAGGCCCAGCTGTTCGGTCAGATAGGGGCGGAAAAGGTCCGGCCGCGTGACCGTGGTCGAATAGCTGCCCTGTCTCGACAGCCGGGCGTAGGCGCGCGGCTCCAGGTCCTGGGGGCGATCCCCGTCCCAGCGAATGCGCAGTTCGGGATAGGCGAACACCCCTTCGGCGCGTTTGACGGGATCGGGCCGCGCGCCGGTATTGACGAAATCCCGCACGGCGTCGCGCAGGTTGGTCACGGATTGGGTGTAGAGGGTTTCGAGGCGGTCCAGCGCCGCCTGTGCTGTCATCTGTTCTGTCATGACTTCCTCTAGCGAAGCTTCGCGGCTTTGGCGAGGCGCCGGCCGTTCAAACCCGATTTCGCTGCATTGCAGCAATTTATGACGGGCGTGCGGTTGCGGATTGGGGCGTGACGGGGCATCTGGCCCGGATGTCTTCTTCCCTTGCGTCAGCGTCCGCCAAGAAGGAGCTCGGCTTCGTCGAGTTCGTCTGTCTCATCGCCCTGATGATGGCGCTGAATGCGCTGGCGATCGATTCCATGCTGCCGGCCTTGCCGCACATCGGCGCCGACCTGAACGTGGCGACCGACAACGATCGGCAATGGGTAGTGACGGCCTATCTGCTGGGCTTCGGCGGGGCGCAGCTGTTCTACGGTCCGTTGGCGGATCGGTTCGGCCGGAAACCCGTCCTGCTGTTCGGCGTCGGCGTCTATGTGATGTTCAGCCTGCTGGCGACCCTGGCGCCGACCTTCGAGACGCTGATCATGGCCCGCGTCGGTCAGGGTCTGGGCAGCGCCTGCACCCGCGTGCTGGCCGTCTCCATCGTGCGCGATCGGTACGAAGGGCGCACCATGGCGCGGGTCATGTCCTTCAGCTTCCTGGTCTTCCTGGGCGTGCCGATCCTGGCGCCGTCGCTGGGTCAGATGATCATGCTGGTCGGGCCGTGGCGCTGGATCTTCGCCGGGCTGGGCCTGATCGGGGTCGGCCTGATCGTCTGGGCGTCGTTGCGTCTGCCCGAGACGCTGAAGCCCGAGGATCGCCTGCCGATCCAGGTCAAGCGGCTGGTCTCGGCCTACAAGATCGCCCTGACCGATCGCACGGCCGTCGGCTACACCCTGGCCATGACGGCGATCACCGGGGCCCTGTTCGGTTTCATCAACTCGTCGCAGCAGATCTTCGCCGACGTCTTTCACGCCGAGGCGGCGTTCCCGGCCATCTTCGCCCTGATCGCGGGCGGCATCGCCGTGGCCTCCATCGTCAATGCGCGGCTGGTGGTGAAGTTGGGGTCGCGCAAGATTTCGCACACGGCCCTGATCGGCTTCACCAGCATCGCGGCCATCCATGCGGTGGTGGCGATCAGCGGTCATGAGTCGATCTGGACCTTTGCGGTGCTGCAGACCCTGACCATGTTCTGTTTCGGCCTAATCGCGGGCAATTTCGGATCGATGGCCATGGAGACGATGGGCAAGATCGCGGGCACGGCGGCCTCAATCCAGGGGTTCATCTCCACCATCGTCGGCTCTCTCTTGGGCTTTGCGGTGGGCCAGCAGTTCAACGGCACGACCATTCCGATGTCGGTCGGCTTCACTGTCTTTGGCTTGGTCGCCTTGGGCTGGGTGCTGTTCGCCGAACGGGGACGGCTGTTCCGGGCCCATCACGCGCCGGTCGCCGCCAAGGCTTGATCTTTTTCGCGTTTCCGCGCGTTCTCCGGGCCAATCGTCAAGATCAGCCCAGGAAAACCTCGATGACGCGCAAAGCGCTCGGTCTCGTCTCCGCCCTCGCCCTGGCCGCCGCCATGGGTCTGAGCGCCTGCTCCACCACGACGGGAGGGTCGGCCATGACCCCGCCCGCCATCGCCCCGGCGCCCGGTCCCGAAGCGGTGGACGTCCACACCCACGCCCGGCCCGAGATCGCCCGCGTCGTGGATGTGGCCCTGGACCTGACCGCCGACTTCAACGCCAAGACCCTGGCGGGCACGGCGACCCTGGACATCCTGGCGATCCCGGGCGCCAACGAGATCGTGCTGGATATCCGCGATCTGGACATTCAGGACGTGCGCGACGCGGCGGGCCAGCCGCTGCGCTATGTGGTGGGCGACAACGACGCCGTCCTGGGCCAGCCGCTGACAGTCTATGTCCCGGCCTTCGCCGCCGATGAGCGGCGCAAGATCACCATCCGCTATTCCACCCGCCCGAACGCAGCGGCGCTGCAATGGCTGAACCCCAGCCAGACGGCCGGCGGACAGAAGCCCTATCTGTTCAGCCAGGGACAGGCGATCCTGACCCGCACCTGGGTGCCGACCCAGGACAGCCCCGGCATCCGTCAGACCTATTCGGCCCGCATCACCGCACCCGAAGACCTGACCGTGGTCATGAGCGCCGATCACCTGACGCCGATCGGCGAGCGGGCCGCAAACGGGATGAAGACCTGGCGATTCCGGATGGACAATCCGATCCCGCCCTATCTGATCGCGCTGGGCGTCGGCGACATCGCCTTTGCACCGTTCGACGGCCGCACCGGGGTCTGGACCGAGCCCAGCCGCCTGCGCGCCGCCCAATGGGAGCTGGAGCCGACCGCCCAGATGGTGACGGCGGCCGAGAAGCTGTATGGCCCCTATCGCTGGGGCCGCTACGACCTCTTGGTCCTGCCGCCGTCCTTTCCGTTCGGCGGGATGGAAAACCCGAAGCTGACCTTCGCCACCCCGACCATCATCGCCGGCGATCGCTCGCTGGTGTCGCTGGTCGCGCACGAACTGGCGCACTCCTGGTCGGGCAATCTGGTCACCAATGCGACCTGGAACGACTTCTGGCTGAACGAGGGCTTCACCGTCTATTTCGAGAACCGGATCATGGAGTCGGTCTATGGCCATGACCGCGCCATGCAGGAGCAGGTGCTGGGCTGGGACAGCCTTCAGGACACGCTGAAGTCCCTGCCGGCGGCGGACACCCGCCTGCATCTGGACCTGAAGGGCCGCGATCCCGACGACGGCATGAACGACATCGCCTACGAGAAGGGCGCCCTGTTCCTGCGGACCATCGAACGCACCGTCGGACGGGATCGGTTCGACGCGTGGCTGCGCGGCTATTTCGATCGCAACGCCTATCGCCCGATGACCACGGCCATGTTCCTGCAAGACATCCGCGACAACCTGATCAAGGGCGACGCGGCGCTGGAAAGTCAGCTGCAGATGGACGCCTGGGTCTATCAGCCCGGCCTGCCGTCCAACACCGTGGCGCCGGTGTCCCATGCCTTCGAGCCGGTGGATGCGGCCGCCGTCGCCTTCTTCAAGGACAAGGGACCGGCCTCGGCCATTCCGTGGGCGGACTGGAACACCCAGCAGCGCCAGCGCTTCCTGGGCTGGCGTCCCGAGGGTCTGCGGACAGGCGCCGACTGGCTGACGGACGCGCAGCTGGCCGATCTGGAGCGCACGCTGAACCTGGCGAACGAAGGCAACGCCGAACTGACCTTCGCCTGGCTGCAGATCGCCCTGGCCCATCGCTATCAGCCGTCGGTCGCCACGGCCGAGAAGTTCCTGACCAGCCAGGGCCGTCGCAAGTTCGTCCTGCCGCTGTTCCAGACCCTGTGGAACGAGGGCGACTGGGGTCGTGGCAACGCGCGGCGCATCTACGCCGAGGCTCGGCCGCTCTATCACCCGGTCACCAGCGGTTCGGTCGATCAGTTGGTCGGACGGCCGTAAGGCTAGAGGTCCACGACCGCCACGCCGGTTTCCTCCGCAAGTCGTTCCGCCAGGACGGCGCGGTGGCAGCCGGCGTGGTCGGCCTCGAAGCACAGCAGGGCGACGGGTTTGTCGGCCGCCAGCGCCTTCAGCCGCTCGTACTCGATCTGCGCCTGGGGCTCGGCCAGGTGATCGGCGAAGATGGCGCGCATCTCGTCCACGCGGCCCTTGCGCGCCGCGTCACGTCCGGCCTTGGGCGTGCCCAGCCCGCGCAGGTGGACATAGTCGATCCCTTCGGCCTTCAGGCTCTCGCCCAGGATCGTCTTGGAAAAGCCGGCGCGGCGGGATGCGGCGACCGCACGGACATCGACCAGGGTCTGCACGCCGGCCGTCTTCAGCCGCGCGATGACGTCGGCCTGGGTCGCGCCCTCGTAGCCAATGGTGAAAAGCTTCATCCGCCTCAGATGGGCGGCCGCGCGTCGAACGCCAGCGTGACCGTGAAGGCCCGCGTTGCGGTGCGGCGCCCTATCGTCTATCCCGCCGAAACGGATTTCGACTGGAGCTTTCCCCATGGCTGACCTCGCCCCCGGCGTCGTGACCCTCTTCGGAGGTTCGGGCTTTATCGGGTCGCAGGCGGTGCGCGCCCTGGCGCGTCGCGGCTGGCGCATTCGGGTCGCCGTGCGCAACCCGGTCCTGGCGATCGAAATCCAGCCGCTGGGCGATCCCGGGCAGATCCAGTTCATGCGCTGCGACATCACCAACCCCGCGGACGTGGCGCAGGCCGTGCGCGGCGCGGACGCCGTCGTCAATCTGGTCGGCGTCCTGCATGACGCAGGCGGCAAGCGCGGCTTCGACGCCGTTCACACCGAGGCGGCCAAGACCATCGCCGAGGCCGCCAAGGCGGCGGGCGTTGAGCGCCTGGTCCAGATCTCGGCCATCGGCGCCGACGCCGCCAGCCCTTCGGCCTATGGTCGCACCAAGGCCCAGGCCGAGGCGGCCGTTCGCGACGTCTATCCGGACGCGGTGATCCTGCGTCCGTCGCTGGTGTTCGGCGCGGGCGACGGCTTCCTCAATCGCTTCGCCGCCATGGCGACGATGGCGCCGGCCCTGCCGCTGATCGGCGGCGGCGAAACCCGGTTCCAGCCGGTCTATGTCGGCGATGTCGCCGAGGCCATCGCGCGCGGCGTGACCCGCGCGGACGCCGCCGGCCGCACCTATGAACTGGGCGGGCCGAGCCTCTACACCTTCCGCGAGGTGCTGGAGCTGGTGCGTCGTGAGACGGGCCGCGACCGGATGCTGGTTTCGGTGCCCTTCATCGTCGCCAAGCCCCTGGGTTCGCTGCTGCAACTGAGCCGGTTCGTCGGCCTGACCCCGCCGCTGACGCACGATCAGGTGCTGATGCTGGAGAAGGACAATGTGGTCGCCGCCGATGCGCTCGGCCTCAGCGATCTGGGCATCGACCATCCGGCCGGCATGGCGGCGATCGCCCCGTCCTATCTGTGGCGCTACCGCGTCGGCGGCCAGTTCGCCGAAGCGCCCGCCCACTAAAACCATCCCCTATGACGTCGTCGCCGGTCGCCATCGCGGCCGGCGGCGTCTTCTGTTCGGGAACAAAGAGTGCACAGCTTAAGGATGCCGGCCACGCGCCCCCAGTTTTCCTCGACCGATACGCCTGACCTGAACGACGCGCGGGCGTTGTTGGCGCGCGTCTGGGGGCACGCCGACTTCCGGGGGCTGCAAGGGCAGGTGGTCGAGCAGATCCTGTCGGGCGGTGATGTGCTGGCGGTCCTGCCGACCGGCGGCGGCAAGAGCGTCTGCTATCAGATCCCCGCCATCTTGCGCCCCGGACTGGGGCTGGTGGTGTCGCCGCTGATCGCCCTGATGACCGATCAGGTCGAGGCGCTGAAGCAGCAGGGCGTCGCGGCGGCGCGGCTGGATTCCGGCGTGTCGCTGGACGAGCGTTCGGCCATCTGGGCGGCGGCGCGGTCGGGGGGGCTGGACCTGCTCTATGTGTCGCCGGAAGGCCTGGCGGCGGGCGCCATGATGGACCGGCTGGCGGAACTGCCGCTGAGCCTGATCGCCATCGACGAGGCGCACTGCGTTTCGCAATGGGGTCACGACTTCCGCCCCGATTATCGAAACTTGGGCCTGCTGGCCGAGCGGTTTCCCGACGTGCCCCGCATCGCCGTCACCGCCACCGCCGACGCCCGCACCCGCGACGACATCCTGCGCTCGCTGCGGCTGGAAGAGGCGACGGTCTTCGTCGACAGTTTCGCGCGTCCGAACCTGCAACTTTCGGCCGAGCGCAAGGAGAGCGCCTCTCGGGCCAAGACCGACGCCCGCGTCATCGAACTGGTGCGCGAACGGCGGGGCAAGTCGGGCGTCGTCTATTGCGGCAGCCGCGACGGCTGCGACCGCGTGGCCCAGGCCCTGCGCGACGCCGGGACCAACGCCATCGCCTATCACGCCGGCATGGACACGAAGGAGCGCGACCGCCGGCTGGAACGCTTCCTGGCCGAGGAGGGCGCCGTCATGGTCGCGACCATCGCCTTCGGCATGGGCGTCGACAAGGCCGACGTGCGCTTCGTCATCCACGCCGATCCGCCGGGCAGTCTGGAGGCCTATTGGCAGGAGATCGGCCGGGGCGGGCGCGACGGCGAGCCGGCCGAGGGCATCACCCTGTATGGGCCGTCCGACATCGCCTGGTCCTTGCGTCGGCTGGACAGCCGCCCGATGGCCGAGGAGGTCAAACAGGTCCAGGTCAGGAAGACCCGCCAGCTGTTCGCCATGCTGGACGGCGCGGTCTGTCGGGCCCAGGCCGTGCGGCGATATTTCGGCGAGCATGACGCTCAGCCTTGCGGCGTCTGCGACATCTGCGGCGACCCGCCTCAGCTCTATGACGCGACCGTCCCGGCCCAGAAGGCGTTGGCGGCGGTGCAGCGGCTGGGCGGCCGGTTCGGGCGCAATCGCGTCGTCGATCACCTGACCGCCCGCACCAAGGACGTGCAGCCGTGGGAGCAGCAACTGTCCACCTGGGGCATCGGGCGCGAGATTTCGCTGAACAGCTGGCGCGAGATCGTCGATCACCTGCTGTTCGAAGGTCTGCTGGCTGAGGATCCCAACGACGGCAAGCCGCTGGTCGGGCTGGGCGATCCCGAAGCGGTGCGCGCCGTCTATCGCGGCGAGCGCCAGATCGAGGTGCGTCGCGCGCCTCTGAGGGCCGATACCGCCCCGCGTCGTCGTGACCGATCGGGCGAAGGGCGCAATGCGGCGCTGGAGACGATGGACGCGGACGTCCGCGCCCGGTTCGAGGCCTTGCGCGCCTGGCGCCGCGACCGCGCCTCGGAACAGCACGTCCCGCCCTATGTCATCTTCCAGGACCGGACGCTGCTGGAGATCGCCCACGCCGAACCGGGCGACCTGAACAGTCTGGGCGCCATTTCCGGCGTCGGTCAGTCGAAGCTGGATCGCTACGGCAAGGGCGTGCTGGAGGCGCTGGCCGCCCTTTAGAAGGCGTCAGACTTCCGGCTTAGGCGGGGCGGTGATGACTTCGACGTTGTCGTTCAGCAGATAGGACAGTTCCGACAGGGCTGTGGCGCGTTCGGCCGGGTTAGCGGCGGCCTGAACGGCCTGAACCTTCTTGGGCATGTCCTCGGAAATGCCGCGCAGGATGCATTTCAGATCGCCGTCGGTGCCGCGTTCCTTCAGGATCAGGTGGCCCTGCATGTCCAGGGCGGCCAACTGTTCGGCCTGGGCCTTGAAGCCGGTGAAGGCCTGGCTGGTGAAGAAGGCGGCGTCGTCGGCGGCCTTGGCGGCGGCCCAGCCGTCGACCACGGCCTTCAGGCTGGTCGAGCGCGAGATGATGTCGGCGAACAGCGGCTCGCCCGCCACCGAGACCGGCGCGCCGGGCGCGGCGGCCGGCTGTTCGGCGGCCAAGGCCACCGAGGGATTGGACATCGCCAGGGCGATCGTGAGAGCAAGGCCGCAGGACATGGAGGTGACTTCCTGTTTCAGCGTCCGCTGGGACGTTGAACCTGAATACGCCCCAGCCGTAAACGAGTGTTTACCCTGTCATTCCCGATGGAGACGACGATGACCCGCGACGCCGCCTGGACCGCCTTCGACCAAGCCGCCGCCGAGGCCGCCTCCGCGCGGATCGTGGACCAGTTCGCCGCCGATCCCGACCGGCTGGCGCGGATGTCGGTCGAGGCGGCGGGGCTCTATCTGGACCTGTCGAAACAGAGCTGGACCAAGGCCGCCTTCGACGCCTGTCTGGACCTGGCGCGCGCCAGCGACGTCGAAGGGCGCCGCGCGGCCCTGTTCGCCGGCGAGGCCGTCAATCTGACGGAAGGGCGGGCGGTGCTACACCCGGCCCTGCGCGCCGCGCCGGGCGCCGACTTCAAGGCCTTGGGCGAGCCGGTCTCGGCCGAGGTGGACGCCGTGCGGGCGGACATGAAGGCCTATGCCGATGCGGTGCGGTCGGGCGCCGAGGCGGGCGCGACGGGCAAGACGTTCGAGGCGATCGTTCATGTCGGCATCGGCGGGTCAGACTTGGGGCCGCGCGTGGTCTGGGATGCGCTGCGCCCGCTGGACCCGGCCATCGACCTGCGCTTCGTCGCCAATATCGATCCGCGCGATATGGCCGAGGCGCTAACGGGCCTGAACCCCGAAACCACCCTGGTGGTGGTCGTGTCCAAGACCTTTACGACGCAGGAAACCCTGGCCAACGCCGAGGCGGCGAAGGCCTGGCTGGCGGCGTCGCTGCCGGCCGAGGGGATGACGAAACACTTCATCGGGGTGACGGCGGCGCCGGAGAAGGCGGCGGCCTTCGGCTGCGGTCGCACCTTCGCCTTCCGGGACTGGGTCGGCGGGCGGTATTCGCTGTGGTCGGCGGTCAGCCTGTCGTGCGGCATCGCCCTGGGCTGGGACGTGTTCGAACAGATGCTGGCCGGGGCGGCGGCCATGGACGAGCATTTCGTTTCGGCCCCGCTGGAGCGGAACGCCCCGGTTCTGCTGGCCCTGGCCCAGGTGTTCAACGTCGATGGCCTGAACCGGCCGGCGCGTACGGTGGCGCCCTACGCCCACGCCCTGCGTCGCCTGCCGTCCTTCCTGCAGCAGCTGGAGATGGAGTCGAACGGCAAGCGGGTGCATCGCGACGGTACGCCGGTGACGCGCCAGACCTGCCCCGTCGTCTTCGGCGAGCCGGGCACCAACGGACAGCACGCCTTCTTCCAGCAGATCCACCAGGGACCGCAGACCGTCCCGGCCGAGTTTGTGATCGTGGCCAAGACTCACGCGGACGCGCCGGAGTCGCCGCCAGAAGCGCCTTTGTGGTCCAACGCCTTGGCCCAAGGCCAGGCCCTGATGCTGGGGAAGACGACAGAGGCCGCCAAGGCCGAGGGGTTGGCGCAAGGATTGTCGGAGGAGGAGGCGACGCGCCTGGCGTCCCACCGCACCTTCACCGGCAATCGTCCATCGACGGCCATCCTGATGGACCGCCTGACGCCCGAAACCCTAGGCGCGCTGCTGGCCCTGTATGAGCACAAGACCTTCGTCGAGGGGGTGATCTGGGACATCAACAGCTTCGACCAGTGGGGCGTCGAACTGGGCAAGGTCCTGGCCAAGGCGATCCTGAAGGACGTGGACGCGGGCGGCCCCTCGGCGGACCTGGATCCGTCCACGGCAGCCTTGATGACGCGGTTGATGGGCTGACGCGAAAAGGGCCCGTCCTTGCCGGACGGGCCCTTCCGATCATCTAGACCGTCGAACGCTTACCAGCGGCGGTCGTAGCGGTAGTCGCGATCATTGCGATACTCGCGGCGGTCGTAGCGCGAGTCGTAACGGCGGCCGTCGTAGCGGTAGTCGTAGCCCGAGCGGCTGCGGTCGATGCCGTGCTCGCGCTCCCAATGGCCTTGGTTACGGTAGCATTGGCCGCCGCGGTAGTATTCGCAGCCCGAGCCGCGGTTGGAGGCCACCGCGCCCAGCGCCGCGCCGGCAAGCGCACCGCCCGCGATATAGCTGCCGTCGCCATTGCCATAGATGGCGCCGGCCAGACCGCCCACGGCGGCGCCGATCAGGGCGTTACGGCCGGTGTTGTCGCGATCGCGCGACTGGGCGGAAGCCGGAGCGGCCATCAGGCTCAGGGCCACGACGGGGGCGGCGGCGACCGCAGTGATCTTCAGCAGCTTGGACATTTTGGTCTCCTTGTTTGCTTGCCGATCTGCGTTTCCGGGGCGGGAAGGCATCCAGCGTTGAGGTCTTTCTATCGCTCCCAGTTTGAACGACCCCGGAGGTCGGCATTCATTTTCGGTTCATTTGTCACAGAGAATTCGCGCGGCGATCCACCGCCGCCGCTTGACGATGACCCTGCCTCTGCCTAACTCCCGCTCGCGTTAGCACTCTCGCTGGTCGGCTGCCAAAACGGCGATCGCGAGAGAGCCGCACACCGTTTCAAAAACGCCCCGATCCGGGGGTTTTACAGGGAGAAGTCCGATGGCGTTCCGTCCGCTCGGCGACCGCGTGCTGGTCAAGCGCGTTGAAGAAGAATCCAAGACCAAGGGTGGCATCATCATCCCCGACACCGCCAAGGAAAAGCCACAGGAAGGCGAAGTCGTCTCCGTCGGCCCTGGCGCCCGCGACGACACCGGCAAGGTCAATGCTCTGGAGCTGAAGGCCGGCGACCGCATCCTGTTCGGCAAATGGTCGGGCACGGAAGTGAAGATCGACGGCGAAGACCTGATCATCATGAAGGAATCCGACGTCCTGGGCGTGCTGTCCTAAGCACCCGACGTCCGACGTTCTTCAATCAATCCATATAGATAGGAGCTGCCCTCATGGCCGCTAAAATCGTACACTTCAACACCGACGCGCGCGACAAGATGCTGCGCGGCGTCAACGTGCTCGCCAACGCCGTCAAGGTGACGCTGGGTCCCAAGGGCCGCAACGTCGTGATCCAGAAGTCCTTCGGCGCTCCGCGCTCGACCAAGGACGGCGTGTCGGTCGCCAAAGAGATCGAGCTGGAAGACGCCTTCGAGAACATGGGCGCCCAGATGATCCGCGAAGTCGCTTCGAAAACGAACGACAAGGCGGGCGACGGCACCACCACCGCAACCGTTCTGGCTCAAGCCATCGTGCAAGAGGGCCTGAAGGCCGTCGCCGCCGGCATGAACCCGATGGATCTGAAGCGCGGCATCGACAAGGCTGTCGGCCTGGTGCTGGAAGAGATCAAGTCGAACTCCAAGCCGGTCTCCAACAACTCGGAAATCGCCCAGGTCGGCACCATCTCGGCCAACGGCGACTCGGAAATCGGTGAGCTGATCGCCCAGGCGATGGCCAAGGTCGGCAACGAAGGCGTCATCACCGTCGAGGAAGCCAAGACCGCCGACACCACCGTCGACGTCGTCGAAGGCATGCAGTTCGACCGCGGTTACCTGTCGCCTTACTTCATCACCAACGCCGACAAGATGGAGGCCCAACTCGAAGAGCCGCTCATCCTGCTGTTCGAGAAGAAGCTGACCTCGCTGCAAGCCATGCTGCCGATCCTGGAAGCCGTGGTGCAGTCGGGCCGTCCGCTGCTGATCATCGCCGAGGACATCGAAGGCGAAGCCCTGGCGACCCTGGTCGTCAACAAGCTGCGTGGCGGCCTGCGCGTCGCCGCCGTCAAGGCTCCGGGCTTCGGCGATCGCCGCAAGGCCATGCTGGAAGACATCGCCATCCTGACGGGCGGCCAGGTCATCTCGGAAGACCTCGGCATCAAGCTTGAGAGCGTCACCATCGACATGCTCGGCAAGGCCAAGAAGGTCACGATCACCAAGGACGACACCACCATCGTCGAAGGCGTCGGCGGCAAGGACGAGATCGAAGCCCGCGTGGCCCAGATCAAGCGCCAGATCGAAGACACCACCTCCGACTACGACAAGGAAAAGCTGCAGGAACGTCTGGCCAAGCTGGCCGGCGGCGTCGCGGTTCTCCGCGTCGGCGGTTCGACCGAAGTCGAAGTGAAGGAAAAGAAGGACCGCGTCGACGACGCCCTGAACGCCACGCGCGCCGCGGCTGACGAAGGCATCGTTCCGGGCGGCGGCATCGCCCTGCTGAAGGCCTCCAAGATCCTGGCCGACGTCAAGGGCGACAACGCCGACCAGAACGCCGGCATCGCGATCATCCGTCGCGCCCTGCAGGCTCCGATCCGTCAGATCGCCGAAAACTCCGGCGTCGAAGGCTCGATCGTGGTCGGCAAGGTGCTGGAAAACGGCGACGCTTCGTTCGGCTTCAACGCCCAGACCGAAGAGTACGGCGACCTGGTGCAGATGGGCGTCATCGACCCGGCCAAGGTCGTCCGCACGGCCCTGCAAGACGCCGCTTCGGTGGCCGGCATCCTGATCACGACGGAAGCCGCCGTCGCCGACGCCCCCAAGAAGTCGGGCGGCGCCTCGGCCCCCGACATGGGCGGCATGGGCGGCATGGGCGGCATGGACTTCTAAGTCCAAGCTGACCGACGCTGAAATGCAGAAGGGCGGGACCGCAAGGTCCCG